>Ga0315298_1000437_pt1 | contig 79653 bp, 70 predicted proteins | sample WHS_1_MG_FD_203077 | JGI IMG/M metagenome (GOLD analysis project Ga0315298, IMG submission 203077) | Extremophilic microbial mat communities from Washburn Hot Springs, YNP, Wyoming, USA - WHS_1_MG | ecosystem: Environmental > Aquatic > Thermal springs > Hot (42-90C) | place: USA: Wyoming... | reverse complement strand
CCCCTCGCTGGGGGTCAGGATCTGGACCTCCAGCCGGCGGTCTGCGGCTACTCCGCTCGTGCCCACGGTGAACCAGATGACGCCGTCCCAGTCGGGAGGCGCCCAGAGACCGAGGTCCAGGACCAGCGACTTCTCCGGCCCCTCGTCAATCAGCGCCCCCAGATCAGCGACCACGTCCGCATCGCCTCCCCTGCCGAAGGGAGGACCGGGGACGTTGCTCTTCGGGTGTGGCGGTGGCTGGAGAGGACTCCAGACCGAGGCGTCCGATCCGAGGAAACCGACAGAAAGGGCTGCCCTCCTCGTGTAGCCGTTCGGCGTTCGATAGTCAACCACGAAGCCGGCGAACTCGCGCTTCGATCTCTTGTACATCACGTAGTGGGTCCGCGGACCACATATGTGGAAGGCGTCGAAAAACGTGTTGCGGAAGCGCAGTTTCAACTTCCTGGGGGCCTTCATCTCCAGTCCGGCGAATGCTGCCGCACCCTCCATGTCCGTAGTCTTGCGAGTTGTACCAGCCTCCATCCAGAGTCTGTCGGGCTCAACGCTGGCGGTCACGGGGTTGATCCCGGGTTGGACCCCGCGGATGTAGGAGGCACTCGTATACGTCGCCGCGCGGAGTACTGGGATCCCCTTCAGGGTTCGGCCGATGTCGCGGGTTTCCAGTCGTTCTGGGAAAGACGGTGGCTCCTTGCTCGTCAATTCCAGAGCAGGATGCACTGCGGGAAGCGATACCGTTGTGGCCGCTTCGAGGAGACTCGCCAAATTGCCGTTCTGTCCAAGGACAGCGTTGAGTGCAATCAGGTACTCGCCTCCCGGTTGGGCCGCGAGGGGGATGGAACATCTCCCATCCTCGACCCTCACGGTCTGACTGAGGAGCGTCCGGCCTTCCCTGGTCAGCGTCAACAACACGCTCGCGGGTTCCATGAAGGCTTGCCGGACGTCCACCCTTATGAAGCCGCCGTCCGCCGATGCGCTCAGAGGTGACGCCGCCCGCGGCACCGCATGTGTTCCACACTCGATATTGATAGTGTGCACCCCTTTTTCCAACCGCAGAACGGGCATGGGCCTGCCGCCCAGAAACACCCACTGCGGCACGATGGGGCGGCCATCGAAAGCCGTCTTCTCGACCCCCCAGCCCTCGGGAACGAGAACGATGACCTCCGCGGAGTCACGCTTTGAGTCAACCGTGGCTTCTATCGCCCTGGTAGACCAATCCACGCTTCCTTCTACCGTCACACCGCGCGTCGTGGAGAACATAAAATTGGCGGGTAATCCCTCCTCGGAGTACACGGCAGCAGGTGAGTTTTCCACCGAGAGCATGTACAGCTGGAGGGGTTCGAGGTCCACGTCGAGGTCGAGCGTCTTTCGGTACGCCCCGAAGTACCTGATCTCGGGGCGCGTCACCAGGTCCAGCCTCCATCCTGTCTCGAGGTATGTCTGCCTGGCGAAGCGTTCGGTGGAGATGCCTTCGAACGTGGAGGCATCTTCGACACGGTATCCCCAAACGCAAACAGGCTTGGCGGGGTCCAGGTCCAAGGTGTCCAGTTCGACCCTGATGGAGCATCGCCTCTTCTCGTTATCGTGGCTGATGAGCGAGAGGATGTGGCCGCCGAGGTTGCGTTTCACGAAGTACGATTCGACGTTCGTCTCCCTATCCTTTTTCCAGTCAGGAGCGTAATTGGCGGCGACAGGTGCACAGTTCCCGATTTCGTACGCAGCCGTGACGAACGGGCGATTCTTGATCTCGTCGCCGTACTGGAGCGAGGGTATCCAGCCCAGCGCGAGGACCCGATTTACGTAGTCCCTCGCGAGCGCAGGGGTCCAATAGAGTGGGACGATGCGGCTTTCGGGACGACAGATGAGAAAGGCCTCGATTCCTAACGACATCCCCGAAAAGTCGCGCCACTGAGCACCGCTCAGCAGCCCGCGTGCCTCCACGAAATTGACGTCGGCGTATGGATTGCCCCATCCGTTCATGAATATGATCTTGTCACTGCCGTGAGCGGCCGCAGCCCGTTTCATGTCTAAAAAGAACTTGTACCAGTCGTCATCGCGCGTCATCTGGCCCGTGTCCCATGCGACCATGTTGCTCGTGAAGTTCCCATCGAGATAAACGAAGTCCTCGCCGAGGTAGTCGAACTGGAGGTTGACCTGCCGGAGGAGTTCCTCGTAGCACTCGGGCACATTCAGCATTGTCGCGTAGTTTTCGAGCAGCCCTGGGAACAGGGATACCACTCTCCCCGCCTTGTCGTATTTTCGGAACCATTCCGGATGACTGGCGTATATGCGCGAGCCCCGAGTGGTGCTGTTCATCCAGTTGTAGATCCCGACTTTGACCCGTGGCGACAGCGCCTTGACGCGCTCGATGACATCCCTGAGTTCCTCGCCGGTGATGAAACCGCCGTTGTAGCCCCTCAGGCCTTTGTCCACATAGTAGTCCGCCCAGTCGCCCCCGGCCACCCACAGCACCATTACGATGCCCTCATCGGTCATCTCGATCAGCCGCTTCAGCCGGTTCATGTCCGCAAGGTCTGTGGTCATCTTGATGTCCCTGACCCAGTCGGCGGTCGGGGGGATCCGAGCCAGTTCCGCCTTTACTTCCGGCAGCGATGCATACTCGCGGGAATAGAAAGCGTGCCAGTCACCGGAGAATATCGAGAAGTGCTCCTCGTACGAGGTCTCCTTTTCCGGCAGCATCTTCTGTGTTCCGAGCGACATCTCCCATCCCGTCGGCGTGTAATAGAGTATATTCATCGCCTCGCCAAAGCTTGACCACCAAGGCCACACGAAGATGTCGTCCAGCCTGTACCGGTAGTGGCTGAAACTGTATCCGCGGCCGGGGTTGCTAAGGAGCATGCCCTTGTTCACCGTGCCGTGCAAGGTGATTTTGAGCGGGGCTGACAGTCTCGGAGCGGGCACCAGCGGCCCTCCCCCGATCGCTGAACCCATGTAGAACCCGCTGTCGCGGTACTCCGGCACGAGGTGGACATCAGTATTGCACGTGATGAAGTATGTGCCGCGACGGCTCGAGACGAAAATCGTTTTCCTGACGAGGCGGTTCCCATCAGGCCTGTAGATCTTGCGGACTTCGATGTCGCGCAGCGCTGGATTCCGCGTCACCAGCCTTATCTCCTGATTCCCGGAGGCCAGGCTTGCTTCCACCACCTCGTCCCCCTCCTCGCTCGAGGATTGCAGGGCATCCCTGTCCTCCAGATGGTAGCGCGCAACAGCGAAATCGAGATAGCGCTCCTTCGTCCTTGGGTTCCACCCCCCGGCGACGTGACCGGTCCTTTTCGAAACTGCCCAGGCCGCGTCCCCGCTGCCGATGTACCATGCCTCGGCGGATTCTTCGGGAAATTCCCATCGTGGTGGAGGACCCGCGCCTCCGGGAGGCTCACCTGAGGCAACGGCTAGCGGCACCGTACAGAATATGGCCGCGAAAACGCAGGCCAGGGTGCAGCCGGCGGGGGCGAACCAGGAACGCGCCACGTTGTCTCCTCCTTGCGTTGCACGAATCAGACGCCGGCAGAGTGCGGAGCCGGGCTGTGGGGCTGGTCGGGCCGGCGCTAGCGCGCGGGCCTTCCGCATCTCGGACAAATGTAAACTGCGCCCATCGGCGGTGGCGGTTCTTCCTTTTCTCCGGTTGGCGCGGTACCTCCCTCCACCGTGGCCGAGGAGGCCGAGCGGGGGCTGTAACCGGGGCCCGGCGCGGGTATCTTCTGGCCGCACGAAGCGCAAACGATGACCGATACCATTGTGTATTTGCCCGTCCTGGGATTCTTGAAGGCCCCTCCCTGTTCTCCTAGTTTACGCCACTTCTCGACCGGCAGCGCCAATACTTCCAGCGTTTCCGTGTCTATCTTCTCCTCGAGAGTCTCCAGCACCCATGCGGGCGGCCCTCGCTTCGCCACGAACTTTTTCAGCAGGACGCCGATAGCCGCTGCCGCGATCAGGATCAGTGCTGCCGTGACCAGGATCCTGTTCCGTTCACCCATGGTCAGCTCGCATCAACAGGCTTACGCAAATCATGGAGGCGGCCCTCCCGGGGCATCCTGACGCGATGCGATGGCGGCCGCCTCCCGCCTCCCACCTTTATTCATCCACGCCTACATCCACTCCCGTCGACGAATCCAGCATGTGCCACATGAGCACCGAACTTCCTTTCCTCAACTGCGTGTAGGTGCCATCTGTAGTCTCGTAGTCGCACACAATGCTGTTGCCGTGCCCCAGGTAGAGACCCTCCCAGTCGTAATTCACGTTGTTGATGGGAGGCCAGTAGATCAGTTTCTGCTGGGGGTCGCCGTACCAGGCCGCATGCCAGTCACCAAACAGGACGTTGTAGCCGTCGCGGTGTGCCCAGAAGCCCATGCCGGGCGTATCCATCGGGTTCCAGCCGCCTTTGCTGAAGGAGTCGGCGACGACCGCACGTCCGGCGAGTTGTTTCTGGGTCTTGAAGACCGGTTCACCGTCCCTCACGGTCTGCCCAGGCCGGACGTACAGCATGCGGGCCTGGTCGGGCGGGGACTGGTATGCGACCTCCCATCTCTGCGATACCTCGCAGGGCACGAGGCGGTAATTGTAGTTGCTCAGGACCGCTCGCGACATGCCGCCGAAGTCGTAATAGACTGTGCTCTGAGGAGCAGACCACCCTCGGAGCCAGTTCCAATTCCCATGCGTCACGGAATACGCGTCGAAGCCGCCGGCCATTTGCAGGTCGCGCGCGTTGCATGCGGCCTCGGCCCGCGCATTCTTCCACAGTTCCCCCACCCCGCTGACCCATATGTTCTCGGATGGCATGTCGGTGCACGAGGGGCAGAAAAAGATCCTTGCATCACCGATGTAGTTGCCCGTGAGAAGGAAACCCAATCCCACAGGGGCGAGGTTGAGTTCCCCTGCCGGGGCCGGCCCCGGACCGTTCCACCGCCAACTGTATTTGCTCCCGGCGAAGATCGTACGGTAGTACTTGGTCGGCGATAGCCAGGTTATCGTGTAGGTGCTTCTGCATCCTCCAATGACAGAATAAACCTTCCCGGCGGCGTCGCCGAAGGTGCGCTCGACCTGACTCAACTTGGGATCGGTGTAAATCCCGCGCTCGAGAGTATAGAGCGTCTGATAATTGGTGTTCGAGGCGGTGTTCCAGGCGGCGGGCGCGACGGTCGCCCGTACACCCCATGCGAGCCAACTGGGGAAATACTGACTGTAGTCACCGCAATACGACTCCAGCGCCCTGCTGAATTGGCTCAAGTTGTTCAGGCATGCTGTTCGACGTGCCTTCTCCCGCGCCGCAGCGAGCGCCGGCAGCAGGAGACCCGCCAGGACGGCTACGATGGAGATCACGACCAGGAGTTCTATCAGTGTGAACGCCGACAGCCATCTCTTGAGTTCTCGCATCTCTGGCCCTCCTCACTAGTCGTCGAAGGCCGGCCGTGTCAGTACGACCGGCACAGCGCGTCAAAAATCGTTTTGTGGGCTCACCTCCTTTCGCGCTGCGGCGAGACGATCGAGACGCGGTAGCGCAGTCCTACCCATCCCTTGCATCCCGCCTGCACAAGCCCCGCGCCGCCCGTCCGAACAAACGTTTGTTTCAATTGTATGCACGGCCCCCCCACATGTCAAGGGGGTCGGTGCGCTCCGGTTGTCGGCGCGGGCCCGCATTTCACCCCTCCGCCCACCCAGTGCTGGCAGCGCCCTATCGAACAAACGTTTGTTCGAATTATACCCCCGGCCATCCCACATGTCAAGGGGCCGAATCGAGACACCTCAAATCCTATGGAGGAGAGCATCATCAAGCCATTTGCGATCCTACCGAAAGGGAGGGAGGCAAATGGCAGGAGAAAGGCTTTCGAAGGCGCCCTGGGCTCACCGACGACGGTATGCGGAGGCTCGGCCAGGCGGAGAGAACAACCTCGAGGCGTGCGTTTCCGGTCAGTTTCGCGGTCAGTGGTGTGCGATTCGCCCCGGTTTCATTGGATTTCCTTCGGTTTTCTGATCCGACGGTCGGGGGTTCGAATCCTCCCTGGCGCGCCAGACCCGGTGCGACGGTGTGCTGACCGAATACCCCGCTCGACCGCATACCCCATCCAGGCCGCGATGTCCGTGTTTCCAGGATGGCGGGAAGTCGCGCCGCCTCCGATGCCGGACTTCGCGAGGGGATGTCAGGTCAGTCGAGGAGGGTCTCGGGACGGACACCGTGCCGCCTGAAGATCCCGGCGACGAAGTCGTCCACTGCGCGGGCCCTGTCGGGCGGAAGGCCACTGACCGGACGCATGGAAGAAAGTAGTCCCGCGGCGCGCGCCCGCGCTCGCTGCGAGGCATCTGTTCCGCCCTCCTCGGCCCAGTGTTGCCAGTTCCGGCGGTCGGCGAGAGCGGGTCTGAAGAGTTCCTTGCGGAAGTGCCTGAGTGTGTGCTCCGATTCGAGGTAGTGGCCGCCGAACGGAAGCCGCAGGATCTCCTCGATGGCGAGCGTCTCCGCGTTCACCTCGCACGGTCCGGCGATGCGTCTCACGTTCCCGACGATCTCCTCGTCAATCACGATCTCCTCGTACGACGCGCTGAGGGCGCTGTCCAACAACGCGCCGGCCTGCGTGATGCAATCGGCGCCGGCGAGCGCGGGTAGCGCGAGGGCGAGCGTCTTCTCCCATGCTGCCTGGGCGTCGGGCCTCTTGCTGTCGGTCGTTCCCTGCATCATGTCCGTGGGCAGGCCGAAACTGCGGCCGACCTCTGCGGCGGCCGCCGCGAAGAGCGCGGATTCGGGGGCGCCGAATGCATGGGTCCCGGCGCTCATGTCCATGACGCCTCCATAGGATGGCGCGAAGACGACCGGCGCTCCGGGTCTGACTATCTGCGCGAGCACCACTATTGCCAGGGTCTCGGCTGTCGCCTGGACGAGCGCACCGGGCATTGTCACTGGATGCATCGAGCCGAGGAATGGCATGGGGAGCACCTCGATCGGGACTTCAGCCGGGGCGAACGCGAGGGCGCCTATGGCGCTCTTGCCCCATTGCATCGCGCTGTCGGGGCAGATCGTTATCGCCCAGCGTTTGCTGCGGCGGAGTTCATCGAGGCCGCCAGCCGCGAGACGAAGTATCTCCAGGCCCTCCGCAGCCATCTCGCTGGTCGTGGCGTACCAGCAACACGCGGGCTTGGTCATGCGGACAGAAACGGTCCGGTTCCAGAGGGCGTGCATGACTCCGACGGGCACTTCCTGGGGCTGGACGACGGGGTTGCCGATCTCGAATCCGTCGAGCGCTTCGGAGAGGAGCGTGAAGTTTCTGAGATCGGCAAGTGTGGCCGGCCGGCGGACCGGAGGAAACGAGTTCTCGGCAACCCATATCGGCAGCGAACCCACGGCGAACTTCGTGACGCCGTCGCCTATCGTCACATCCCTGGCGGGCGTCGCGCCGTGCCGCACGAAATGCCCCGGGGCCGTGCGAAGTGCGGATTCCAGTTGGTCGCTCGAGATCTTGACGGCCGACTCCCGGGTGATCTGGAACCCCGCCCGCCTGAAGACGTCCAGGCATTCAGCGAGGGTGAAGCGTATCCCCTTTTCGGCGAGGACGCGTCGCGTCGCGGCGTGAATCTGTTCGAGTTCGCCCGGGGTTAGAACTGACAAGCGCGCCTGCAACGGGTCATCCCCCCATGATGCGGAAGACATCGTCAACGACGCGGGCAGTCTTCTCGATGTCCTCCTCCGTGTGCGCAGACGATATGTACCAGAGGCCCTTGTCGGTCGGAAAGATGTGGATGCCGCGGTCGAGAAGGAGTCGGCGGAAGGTGAAGTATGTGTCGTTGCGCTGCGCGAAGGCATCGCGCATGTCCCATATCTCGCCGCTGCGGAAGGACACGCAAAAGAGCGCGCCCGGTCCCTGGATGCGGACGGTGATCCCGTGCCTTCTGGCGGATTTGCCGATCTCCTCCATGAGGGTGCAGCCGAGGGTCCTGATTCGCTTCAGGGCTGCCCCGCTGTCGCGGCGGAGTTCGCCGAGCACGCAGTTCGCAGCAGCCATGGAGATTGGATTGCCGTTGAAGGTGCCGGCGTGCACTGCCTGGCGGTCGGCGACGATCTTCATTATCTCGCGGCGTGCGCCGTAGGCGAACGCCGGGTAGCCGCCACCGAGGGCCTTCGAACCGAGCGAGATGTCGGGGGTAATTCCGAAGAGTTCCTGTGCGCCTCCGAGCGCAACGCGCTGGCCGGTGATGACCTCGTCGAATATGAGGAGGCAATCGTGCTCTCTGCACAGCCTCTGGAGACCCTCGAGGTAGCCGGGCTTCGGCATGATGACGCCGCAGTTGCTCATGATCGGTTCGGTGATGATGGCGGCTATGTCCTTCTCCCGCCGGAGCGTTTTCTCGACGACCTCGATGTGATTCCAGGGCAGCGCGATGACGTCCTGGAGGATGCTCCTGGCCTGACCCCTCGCGTAACTGTGCATGAGCGTTCTGGGTTCCTCGCGGGTACCCATATCCTCCCCCGGCTCAGGGTGGAAACTGACGAAGAGGTTGTCCATCCAGCCGTGGTAGTGGCCCTCGAACTTGATGATCTTCTGCTTTCCGGTGAAGGCCCTGGCGAGTCGTACGACGGCCTGCACGGCCTCGGAGCCGGTGTTGTTGAAATTGACCATCTCGTAGGACGGGACGGTGTCCACGAGTTGTTTTGCGACGGCTATCTGGAGTTCGTGCGGCTCGCCATAGCCGCTACCGCGCTCCACCTGCGCCTTGACCGCAGCGTTCAGGACGTCCGGCGAATGGCCAAGGATGTTCGGACCGTAGTTGAGCAAGTAGTCAATGTATTCGTTGCCGTCCACGTCGTAGAGGCGGCTACCCTTCCCGCGCGTCATGTAGATCGGGTGAGGCCGCGAGAAACTCTGGACCTGCGAGGCCACGCCCATCGCGAGGATCCTCGTGGCATCCTCGTACATCCGTCTGGACGCAGGGTACTCCTTCCACATCTTCCGGTGACCTCCCCATGCAGGGTTTCGGTTCAGTGCAGCGCCACAGGACGGCCCTCGGTGTACGACTGCACGACCGCCTCGATGAGTCGCGTCGCGCGGAGGCCGTCCTCGCCCGTGACCGGCACGGGCCTGTCCTCGACGATGCACGTGATGAAATCGCGTATGGGCGGCTCCTCGGTGAGGGCGAGAAGCGTGAACGGGGTCTGGAACCTGTCGGTTACCACGGAGACGTTCTCGTAGTCGGCGTTGACGTCAACGCGCCCGCTCTCGCCCTGGACGGAGACGGACATCTCATTGATCGGGTTGCGCCAGCCTCCGGGGAGTATCCATGAACTCTCGAGGTGTACGACGGCACCGCCCCTCATCCGGAGCATCGCGCTGACCAGGTCACGCGTCGCGAGCCCCTTGCTCGCAAGGAGACCCTCGCGCGCCAGCGAGAAGACGAGCGATGGGGCGTCGTCGAGAATCCAGCATGCCAGGTCGGCGATGTGCGGCATGAGGAACCACTCGGGGCCGCTCCTGTCGGCCCACCGCATCGAGGTCTGGGTCCACGTGAGCGTGTCCGAAAGGACGAACCTGGCGAGGACAGGTCTTCCTATCTGTCCGGAGGCGACGACCTCGGCGGCCTTCCTGAAAGCGGGATACCAGCGGTTGTGGAAGTTCACCATGAGTCTTGCGCCCGACCTGTCCCGCGCGCGGAGCATCCTCAGGCATTCCTCGGAACTCGTGGCCATCGGTTTCTCCACGATGACGTGCTTGCCCGCCTCGAGCGCCGCCACCACGTATTCGGTGTGGGCGAAGTCCGGAGTGACCACGTGCACCGCGCGAACATCCCGGTCCTCGATGCAGCGGCGCCAGTCGTCGCCCGCCGAGGTCCCGAAGCGCTGCGCAAAACGCTGCCTGTTCGCGGGATTCGGCGACCACACCCACTTCAGATTGACGCGCGGGTCGCCCTTCAGGGCGCGCGCGTGAACCTGCGCGTACGTGCCGCTCCCGATGATGCATGCCCCGACCATCGCGCAAACCTCCTCGTCGTCTTGCGGTCGCCCTTCACCTGAGCGGAGCGAGTTCCACGACCCGTCTCTCCCGCGCGGCGATATCGGCAGCACAGCCCATGAGGACCGACTCGAATCCCTCCCGCACGCCTGCCCTCGGGCGCGCGACGGGGTCGTCAATGAAATCGAGGAACGCCCTCAGGCAGCGTTCGTCGCCGCCCCCGTGTCCCGCCTCGGTTTCTGTGGGATGATAGACCGTCTCGACGCCAGTACGGAGGTCGCGGACGGAGATGCGGTTCTCCCCGTAGACGGCCGTGAGCGACGCCCTGGTGCCGCAGATGTGAACGAGCCTGCCCCCCGGCGTCCAGAGGGGCAGGACGTGGAGATCGGCCACCGTGCCGTCCTCGTACTCGAATATCGCCGTCTGCCGGTCCACGAGATCGCTCCCGCAGTGAAAGACGCAGACGTTGCTTTCCTCTGGAAGGACCCTGCCCCTCCTCTCCGGGGTCGGCGCGTAGAAGAGACAATCCTCGTGTTCCGGACAGGCCGGAGAACAACGGGGCGGCACTTCCGGGCGCGGGAGGAAGTAGGCCCGGCTGCCGAACGACGCCACCCGGGCGCACCTCGAGTCCAGGAGCCAGTTCATCATGTCAATGTCGTGACAGCTCTTCTCGAGGAGAAGGTTGCCCGTGACAGCGCGGGAGTTGTAGGAATGGGAGCGGCAGTAGTCGTCCGCCCACATGCGCACGGTGATCCCCTCGCTCCAGTTTATCGAGAGCACCCTGCCGAGCGCGCCCGAAACCGCAAGGTCGTGGATCTTCTCGAAGAACGGTGCGTATCTGAGGTTGAACCCTACCTGTATTCGCGCCCCCGTGTGCTGGGCCACCTCGACTATCCGCCTCGCCCCCTCGATGGTACCGGCTATGGGTTTCTCGAGGTAAACCGCGAGGCCCTTCTCCATGCAATCGCAGGCGACCTCGGCATGAGTCGGCACAGAGGTCGCGACCAGCACCCCATCCAGGTCGGGGCAGCGCCCCAGGAGATCACGGTGATCGCGATAGTACCGGTCAGGGCCAAGATCGAACGCGCGGGAGCAGTCCTCGCGCCTGTCGGGCCTGGGCTCGGCTATGGCCACGAGTTCGGCCCGGTCGCGTTCGCCCAGGAGCATCCTGCCGAGCGTTATGGCCCGCTTCCCCCCTCCGACGATCGCGATACGCTTCCTCCCGCGAGCGGACATCCTCGTTCTCTCCTTCCCTGTGCGATGCGCGAGCGCCTAACCCGCGACGCCGATGGGACGGCGTCTTCCCCCCTCGGCCGGCGGGGCAGACCTGCGGCGCGCCGTCTGCGTTGACCGCTGGGCCAGGGAATGTGCTATGCCGCGGCCCGTGAAACTCACCTCGTGCACGACGGCGGCGGCGCTCATCGCGGCAGGTCGTCCGACCATCCCCGACATCCTGATGTCCACGCCCCTGACCGCCCGGGAGGTCGCCCTCGCCCTGATCTCGACGATAAGCGGCCGCAGGAGATGGTCGCCAAGAAGGGCCAGCGAACCGCCTATGACAATGTGACCCGGGTTCAGGAGGTTCATCGCGTTGGCGAGTCCCGTCCCCAGAGGGACGCAGAACTCCTTGAGCGCTTCGAGGGCCACCTTGTCACCCGCGTCCAGCGCCTGCCGGACGACCTCGACGGAGAGTTTCTCGAGGTCGCCATCGAGGAGGCGGGGCAGAACGGACTTCACCCTGCCATCGAGCCGCCGGCGCACGATGTCGAAGAGCGCATAGCATGAGGCCTGCGACTCCAGACACCCCCTCCCCCCGCAATAGCAGCGTTTGCCGTTCGGGTCTATCGAGATATGGCCGAGTTCGCCCGCCGCGTCGGTGGCGCCGGCCCGTATCCTCCCATTCACCAGGAGCGCCGCGCCCACCCCCTCGCCGATCTCCACAAAGAGCAGGTCGTCGAAATCCCGCTCCGGCGCGAACCACTTCTCCGCCAGCGCGCGCGCCCTCGTATCGTTCTCCACGAAGGCCGGAAGGCCGAAACACCTGGACAGGGCCGGCGCCATTTCCACATCGCGGCACCTCGGCATCAGGCCGCACTCCTCCCAGCGTCCGGCAGAACGGTCAACGAACCCCGGCACTCCTATCCCGATCCCGAGGACGCGGCGAGCGTCCAGCCCCTTCAGAAGGAGCCTGCACAGCGACTTCGCCGCCGCGACGACCTGTTCCCCGTCCGGGTCCGGCGGCAGTTTCACTTCATCCCAGCGAACCACGCTCCCGCGCAGGTCCGCCACCACGCCGTCGAGACGGTGGATCTCGACGAGGACCCCGGCGACGAAAAGCGTGCCCGAGGCGAAGTCCAGAAGGACAGCGGGCCGCCCCATCCCACTGTTCTTCGATCCCACCTCCTCCAGGACGCCGCAACGGATGAGTTCGGCGACGTGGAACGACACGCTCGAGGATCGCAGGCCCAGCCTTCGCGCAGCCTCCCGCCTCGAGATCGGACCCCGGCGCCTGATGAGTTCGAGAAGCGAACTCTTCTGCGACGCGAACGACTCATCCCGGGTGTATGCACGATGTCCTGTAGTCAATGAACTCGCTCCACAGAGGCGCTGCACCACGGACATGCGAAGCGCGCGCGCCCGAAGCAACTCATCGCAGGGCCTCGACGCGCTTATTAGAACGCGAATGTAATTATAGCCCCTCTCCAACCATCCGTCAACCCCTCCCGTTCCTCCACCCCGTCCGCAGACACCCCGCACCGTCTTCCCGCCGGCGGAATGGTCGCATTGCGCGGCCGCGCCAGTATTGCCCAATTATTTGGCCTGTTCTGCGTCGCGACTGGTCCGATGCGACGTCTCGATAACGAGAATATTTTTTTCGACGGGGGTCTTGACAAACGGGATCGAGTCTCTTAGAATAATAACGCGACTGGTAAAAGAAAGGAGGTGAGACCTGCCCTCGATTCCGGGTTCCCGGCAATCCACGGTCGAGTGGCGCGAAGGAATCCCTGTCACGAGCACGCGTGCCCCGGGCTTCATCCCACGGCGAACCGGAGAATCCCCTCTCACATGAAAGACGGGAAGGGATGAATCCCGCCGCATGTGGAGCAGCCGAAGCGGGACCGAATGCACCGACGCCCGTGCGGGACTTTCCCTCCACCCTGGATTCCGGAGAACCACGATCGCCCGACCCGATGTCGGCGCTGAGACCTCATTAAGGAGGCGTGGCATGTGGCGAAGATTGCGCGACGCGGGCGTTCACCTGGTGCGCGGTCTGGTGAGCGCCTTCACGCTCATCGAACTCCTCGTCGTTATCGCAGTCATCGCGCTTCTGGTCGGAATACTCCTCCCTGCTCTCGCTGCTGCGCGCGAAAAGGCCCGACGCACCGCCTGCCTGAACAACCTCAGCCAGATAGCGAGGGGGATGGAGAGTTATTGCAGCGACTACGGGCAGTACTTCCCATCGTGGACGGCGTGGGGCGAGCCGGTGGCGCGATGGGACATCTTCACGAACCCGACGATACCGAATCAGGTGGAGCCATGGGACGTCGGCAAGTACTATGTCCTGCGCGTGAACCCCGGTGAACAGAACTTCGTGATAATCCCCACTTACGGCACGAGCCAGGCGACGTGGATGAGCGGCGGCTACGTGAAGTTCTGGGACCCCGCCATCTACTACCGGACCATCTTCACGGGCGGCCGGGTGCGCAGTTACTGGACGGCCTCCGCCGGTCCGGGACTGGCGAAGATGGCCCCGAATGGCATGGGGTTCCTCGTGGTCGGCAACTACGTGCCGGACGTCCGCACGTTCTTCTGCCCCAGTTCCGATGGCATGCCGAAGCCGAGACTCATCAACGACACGCAGCCGAGTTATGCCGGTTTCGCGGCGGTGCGCCCCTCCGACGTGCAGCGGTGCGGCGGCTTCGATGCGACCTCCATTCTCCTGACGGGCGACTGGACCTGGCTCGGCCCCTTCCACGGCAACATGGCTGGCAGCCCGTATTACTCGCAGTCCCGGGTCATCATGAGCCATTACGCCTATCGCAACGTGCCCTCGATGTCGAACGGCGGCGAGGACGCCTCCAAGTATCCCTACCATTACGCCAACCCACCGCTCAGCACGATCAACTTCCGCCTCCTCTATGCCCGGCCCGAGCGATGGGTGAAGGTCGGCGAACCGGTCTTCAAGACGCAGAAACAACTGGCCTCTCGCGCGCTGGTGACCGATTCGTGGGACCGCGCGCTCGCCCTCCAGGAGACGGAGTCGCCGGGCTACGGCGTTTACGCGCATCGCGACGGATACAACGTGCTCTACGGCGACTGGAGCGCGAAGTGGTACGGCGATCCCCAACAACAACTGATATGGTGGCCCAAGCAGACCGCTACGACCGACTCATCCTACGCGTGGTGCGTGGGAATGGCGCATAACGTCATCACCGACCTGCAAAGGCAGAACGGTTCCAAGGTGACGCGGAGGGGGGCGGCCTTCGTCTGGCACCTGTTCGATCAGGCTGGCGGGACGGACGTCGGGGTTGACGAGTGACGGCGACCGGGCGTTGCGACGAGGAGAACGCGGCGGGTCTCCGGCGAGGCCCTCGCCCCGGGGCCATTGCGCCCGCCGCGGCGTCGGACGACAGGAGTCAGACGATATGAATCGCCCTCTGACCGCAGGGGTCTCCCTGCTCATCTTCGCATTCTGCACCACAGCGCACGCACATGCCATTGACCTCGCCCCTGCCGATATGGTCGCCGGAGAGGTGGGGGCGACCCCCTCCGGATGGGTCATCGGGACCGAGGGCAGCGGCCGCTGCTCCGCGACAATCCAGGAGGAGGCCGACGGGTCCAGGAGCGTTCTCCTGAAAGACGAATCCGGCGCCGGCCGCCTCCAGGCGACGCTCCCCTTTCGACGCGACGCTTCGCCCGTCTCCGTGTTACGCGACGCGCGCGTGATCTTCGAGTTCCGGGTCGAGGAGATGGAGTCGCCGCCGCTCGGTGACCAGCGCAACGGCCGCATCTACTGCCCCTTCATGGACACTTATGCCGATTTCCAACTCCGCGGCGAGAGCGTCGAGATCTCGGGCCTCGATGATCCCTACCTCCGCTTCTGCGCCAGCGGCTACGGGAACTCGAACGTCATCGGACTACTCAAGTTGAACACCGCCAGGGACATCGGCGACGAGATGCTGTACCACCTCGCGTTCCTGAAGATGCACGGCAGAATGCTCCTGAGCGGTTACCCGGAAGTGGGCAGCGCCGTCTACCCCGGAGAGAAGGGGGAAATCCGCGATGACTGGTGGCGCTATGTGCGCGCACTCCAGGCCCTGAAGGAATCCGGCGTCGGCCATCCTCCTCGGCAATGAGACACCAGCCCGGCTCATGCCACGAGTCCGACCCGGCGGAGGTCCCGAGTATGTCGCGATGCTATGTCGGTACCCTCAACCTCATGATGGCGATGCTACTCGTCTTCTCCTGCGCCCGAGTCCGGGCACAGCAACCCGACGACCTCGTCGCGCACTATGCGTTCGATGAGGGAACGGGAACCGTCGCGCACGACACAAGCGCGGCGAGGTACGACGCCACGATTCAGGGGGCGAGGTGGGTCGAGGCGTTCGGCGGACATGCGCTCGACTTCGACGGAGCCTCTGCGTTCGTGGATTGCGGCCCCGGATCGCGGCTGAACCTCCAGGACCGCTTCAGCATCTCTGTCCTCATCCATCCCAGGGGCGCCCCGTCCGGCGAGCCGGTCATCGTCGGCGAAGGCCCGAGTTACTGGGGCATGACTCATTACAGGGGGTTCGTCTATCTCTACGTGAAGAGCCCCGACAAGTGGAACTCGTGCCGCGCGCCTGTGCCCTATCACGAGTGGAGCCATGTCGTCGGCACTTACGACGGCAACGCGTTGCGCATCTACGTCAACGGCTCCCTGAGCGCAAGCCAGACGCTCCCAGCCCCGACTCGCATCCGGAGCGGCGTGAAACTGCGCATGGGCGGCGGAAACGAGAAGAATGCGTTCTACAACGGTCTCCTGGACGACGTGCGAATCTACTCGCGGGCCCTGGCCGACGACGAGATAGCGGAGATGTCCGCGCGCGCTCTCCCCGGAAGACAGGTCACCGCCCCCTCCCCCGAGGAGCGTCGAACAGGCGAAGCGTTCTTCAGGGAACACCCGGAGCCGCTTGCCTTCCGCGAGTCAGACAGCCAACTCTGGTTCGCGAGCCGCACCCTCGGCATCGAAATCATCCGGGGGCAGCGAGGACTCCGCCTCTCCCGCCTCCACGACGTCGCGGCGAACCTCGACTTTCTGGCGGAGGATACTCCACGGTCCGCTCAAGGGTTCTGGCAGATCGTCCTGCGACGCGACCGGGGCCGCGATACCACCGACGCGATCGTGACGAGCACCCAGGACGCCGATGTCTCCTGGCGCCTCGAACGCAGCCCGTCCGAAGCGACCCTCCTCTTGCGCTGGGGCGGCCTCGCCGTCGCCGACCAGGCCGGCGTGCTCGACGTCGAGGTCTGCGTGACGCTCAGGGAAAACGACCCCCTCTCCCGATGGCGCATACGCGTCACAAATCGCAGCGAAACTTACGGACTCTGGGAGGTCGTCTTTCCCGCACTCTCGCTGGCGCCCATCGGCGGACGGGCGGAGACCAACTCCTTCGCCATCGGACGGGGCCGCGGCATCGTCGTCCGCGATCCGTTCCACGACGCGAACAGGTACTCTTTCGGCTTCGGTGCGAACTATGGATGCTACTGGCCCGGCACGCTCAACATGCAGTTCCAGGCGCTCTACGACGACTCGGGCAACGGTCTGTATCTCGCCGTACACGATGGCTCGGTCAATCGCAAGGTGTACACCTTCACCCCGCACCCCGAACCCGCCACCCTCGAATGGAAGGTCGGCCACTTCCCCGAAAACATGGGCTTCCCCGCCGAGGACTACGAGATGTCCTACGACGTCCTCATCGGCCCGTTCCGGGGCGACTGGTACGATGCCTGCCAGATATACCGCGCCTGGGCCGTTCAGCAGCAGTGGTGCCGGCTCGGCCCTCTCGCCGTCCGCCAGGATGTCCCCCGCTGGTTCAAGGAATGCCCCCTGATGTTCGTCACGCTCTTCCCTCCCGAAGATCGCTGGGTCGCCCAGTCCCGCGACCGGATGCTACGTTATCTCCGCTTTTTCGAAACCGAACTTCCCGTGGTCTGGTACACGTGGAGACAATATTTCCCGGATAAGACCGAATATAACAAGCCCGGCTCCCCGTGGCAGGTGCCGGAGAAGCGCCCCTACCCGGTGAGCAATATCCACGATGGCAACTATCCGGCCATGCCGGCCCTGGAGTCCTTCTCGGCAGCCTGCAAGGCCATATCCGATGCGGGCGGCCACGTCCTCCCCTACGTCTGCTCCAGCCAGTTCGATCCGGGGATCGGCGAGAACGCCCCCCTCGCCGCAGAGGCGAAGCCGAACGCGGCCCGCGCCCCCGATGGTGGAATCATGTTGGGCGAGGATGGCAAACTCGTGTGGCAGATGTGCCCTCACACGCCATGGTGGCAGAAAAGAATGGCGGAGACCATCACCGAACTCATCCGTCGCGAGCACGCCAGTGGCGTGTACTTCGACACGTTCTACGGCGGAAACTACCGCACCGCCCAGTGTTTCGATACGAGCCACGGCCACTCGCACGGCGGCGGGACGAGCCCCTACCTCGGGGACAGGAATCTCTCGGCCGCCGCGCGCGGAGCGATGAAGCGTGCCGATCCACAGGCCGTCATGACCGGTGAAAGCCCCGCGGAGAGCGCCATTGACCTCCTGGATGGTTTCCTCTATCGCTGGACCGTCTGGCCCGACATGGCGCCGCTCTTCGCGACTGTATATGGCGACTATGTCGTCCGCTACGGCGCCAGCCTCTCGCCGGCGTCCGACGGGTTCTACATCCAGTGCGCCACGCTCTTCACCGAAGGCGCCCAGATGGGCCGACTGCACCTGCACGAGAACGACTATCTCGAGGATTTCGACGCCGGCTCCAGATACGCCGAGAAGATGAGGTTTCTGCGCTGGCTCGCGCGCCGCTGGAAGCCGGAATCGGGCGGGAAATACCTCGCCTACGGACGCCTCCTTCGACCGCTGAAGTTCCGGTCGCCGAGCCCTGTGCCCATGGCCTCGTACACAGAGACGACTACGGAATACAGGGAAGGCGTCATCAGCGTCCCCGTTCTCCAGAGCGGCGTGTTCGCCCTCGACGATGCGAACATCGGAATCTTCATCGTGAACGTCGGCCAGGCGCCGGTGGACTACCGATTCGACATGACGCCCGGTGACTACCCCATACGACCGGACACGACATACCGCGTCCGCCGGGTGGGAGACACCGGCGACACCCTGGACGAAACCCGCGTCGAAGGGCGCATCGCCCACGCGGGCGAGATCGCGCCTCACGAGGCCGTCTTCGTCGAGGCCACTCCGTCCGCGAATTGAGCCGGACCGTCCGCCCTCGCCGGCGATGCCAGCGCGGCATCCGGGGGCTGGAGCCAGGAGGAGAATCGAGATGTTGGCTGCGGTACTCGAAGAGGTTCGCAAACTCTCGTCGAGACAGGTCCCGGATCCCGGTCCCGGGCCAGGACAGGTCCTCATTAAGATCAGGGCGTGTGGTGTCTGCGGGACCGATCTGAAGTTGTACCGCGGCGACTACTCCGCCCGCGTGCCCGTGATCCTCGGTCACGAATTCGCCGGTGAGGTCGCCGCGATCGGCGAGGGCGTGGAAGGCATCGCAGTCGGCGACCCGGTGGTCGTGGATCCGAACGAAAGTTGCGGAAAATGCGAATGGTGCCGAACTGCCCGTCCGACGTTCTGCCGCGAAATCGCAGGATATGGCGTGTTCCGCGACGGCGGTTTCGCCGAGATGTGCGTGGTCGGAGAGCGCTCGGTTTACCGCATCCCGACCTCGCTCGCGTTCGAGGAGGCCGCGTTCTGCGAGCCCGTCTCCTGCGTCGTGCATTGCATCTCTCGCGCGTGCATCGAGCCGGGCGATTCGGTCCTGGTTATCGGCGCGGGGCCCACGGGACTGATTATGACGCAGATGGCGCGACTCGCCGGCGCCAACCCGCTCATCGTCGCCGGCCGATCCAGATGGAAACTTGGCCTGGCGGAACGGCTTGGCGCGACGCACGCGGTCGAGTCCGGCGACGACGACCAACTGGAACGACAGGTGCGGAATATCACGGGAGGCCGCGGAGCGGATATCGTCATAGAGGCAGTCGGCACGCCGGAGACGGTGCGCCTGGCCATACGCCTCGCCAGCCGCGGCGGGCGCGTGGTCATCTTCGGCTTCTCTCCAGAAAATGCGCTCGCCACGTTCAGCCCGTTCGAGGTCCTCTCGAGGGAACTGACCATTCTGGGCTCCTGGGTGAACCCGTACACGTTCCAGCGGGCCGTGGACCTTCTCGCCTCGGGCGCTCTCGACGTGAAGTCGCTCATCTCCCGCCGCGTGCCAGTGGGTGGCGTTCTCGATGCGATCCGATGCCTGGAGGAAAAACCCGAGGGATTCGTCAAGGCGGTGGTCGTGTTCTGATCTGGCGCACTTCGACCCATTGCGAGGGTGCAGGCCGATGACAATTCGATTCGGAATCCTGGGAGCCGGAAACTGGGGAAAAGTCCACGCCGAGGTGTATTCCACCCACCCGCGGGCCAAACTGGTCGCCGTCTGCGATCAGAACGAGGCTGCGGCACGCCGCCTCGCGGAAAGGTTCGGCGCGGAAAGGGTTTACACGGACCTCCGGGATCTGATGGATGATCCCGTCGTGGACGCGGTATCCATCGCCATACCCGACTTCGATCGTGTGCGGCCGATCGAGCACGCAACCCGAGCCCGCAAGCACGTGCTCGTCGAGAAACCGCTGGCGACCACCGCGGATGACGCGCGGAACATCGCCGACATGGTCGAGCGGAGCGGCATCACCCTGATGGTGGACTTTCACAACCGCTGGAGCCCACCGTTCGCCGCGGTCAAACAATCGGTCGAACGCGGCGAACTGGGCCATCCTGTCTCGGCCTACATCCACCTCCACGACACTGTCATGGTCCCCACCAGGATGCTCTCCTGGGCCGGCAGGTCATCCGTCCTGTGGTTCCTCGGGAGTCACTGCGTTGACATCCTTCGATGGATCATCGGCGACGAGGTGGAGTCGGTCTATGCCGTGAGCAGGTCGGGAGTACTCGAGAGGATGGGAGTGAAGACGCCCGACGTGTACGTCGCGATACTCCAGTTCAGGAACGGGGCGACAGCGACGATGGAAAACTGCTGGATCCTCGCCGAGACCGCTCCGAGCGTCTTCGATTTCAGGTTCGAACTGGTCTGCAGCGCGGGCAACGTGAAGGTTGACATGAGCCACAATCGCACGCTCGAGAAGTACACGAAGGAATCGGCGACATATCCTGGCGTTCTGGCCGACGCGGAGGTCCTGGGTCGAAAGCAGGGGTACATCTACGAGAGCATACGGCACTTCGTTGACTGCGTCGCAGACGGTCGCAAACCGTCGGTCGGCCTGGCCGATGGCCTCCTCGCCACCGCGGTCCTCGTCGCGATAGAACGCTCCGCCGCGATCGGCCTCCCCGTGAAGGTCGAGCCTCTATGACGCATCGCGCGCGGAATGGGGCGGCAACCTGGCAGTCGGTGGTGCGGAATCCGCACGGCATTCGTCGCGCACGCGGCGTAATCGTCACATCGCATCGGGACCGCGGCTCTCGCCCGGTTCCACCACGCAAGACTCAGCGGAGCAAGGGGTTACATTCTACCTGGGAACGTTGGGCGATTTTTGGTGACATGAGCGGCGGGAGGTGCTATACTCTACGTGGGGGTTCCTCGACAGTGCGGTGGATGCTGCGAAGCCGTGGTCTTGTCGGCAGGGGAAGGGGGTGAAGGCAGATGCCGCAGACCAAGGAAGAGGTCCACGCGAGTATCATCCGCAACTGCTACACGCTTCGCGACGACCTGGCACCGATATTGAAAAACCTCGAGAGCGAGTGGAAGCACCTCGCGCGCGTCCTGCGCGGCCTTCGTGAATGCATCCGGAACGCGCAGGGCCTCCTGTGTCCTCCGCAACTCTGGGAAGACCGCCAGGCGTGGATACGCGCGCGCGAACACGACGCGGGCGTTCTGGCTCAGGCGATCGAGCAACTGGCGCGACTGACGCAGCAATTGCGTGCTCAGTTCCCCGAACGCTGCGCTACGCCATGCTGCGAACACTGCCCCACGTCCAGGGAGAGCGCTCCGAAGAAGGCTCCCGCGGAGACGGGCATGGCGGGAGAGGCTCGCGTCAGGAGGGCGTTCGTGGCTGGCACCGAGCGGACGGAAGTCGTACGGTGAAGGTGCTGCCGCGGCCGGGTTCGCTCTCGACGGCTATCTCGCCCCGATGCAGGAGGACGATACTTCTCGCGATGCTCAGTCCCAGGCCGGCGCCGCCCGAGCGCCTCGATCGCGAGTCCTCGGCGCGGAAGAAGCGCTCGAATATCCTGCCGTGCAGTTCCGCGGGTATGCCGATTCCCGTGTCAGAAACTTTGACCTCGCAGGACGTACCATCGCGGCGGGCGACGACGTTGACCGCGCCCCCCGCGGGCGTGTAGCGCAGCGCGTTCTCGATCAGGTTCGCAAAGAGTCTGCGGATGAGTTCCCTGTCGCCGGCCACCCAGCAATCCTCGCCGCACTGCATGTCGAACCTGAGCCCCTTCTCCTCCGCTGCGACGGCGAACACCTCGCGCAGTTCTCCCAGGACCTCGCTCATCGGGACCGCACTGTCCGACGGGGCGAGGCTCTGCGCGTCCATCCTCGCCAGTAGGAGAAGGTCGTTCACCGTCCTGCTCATGCGGTTCACCTCGGCCAGGAGGTCGGCCAGGATTGCATCGTCGCCGGAGCGCGCGAGCGCGGCTTCGATTCGACAGCGCATCGTGGCGAGCGGCGTGCGCAGTTCGTGTGCCGCGTCGGCGGTGAAGCCCCCCACCCGCGCGAACGCCGCCTCGAGCCGTTCCAGCATCCTGTTTATCGCGCTCCTCAGCCGCCTGACCTCGTCGGCCTCCTGTCTCACGTAGAGGCGCCGCGACAGGTCTCCCGACTCGATCCGCTCGAGCTCCCCGCAGATCTCATCCATCGGCCGCAGGCTGCGCGAGGTCAGGAAGTGGCCACCGATGAGCCCGAGGAGTATCGCCGCTGCGAGGGATATGGCGGAGTACATCCCCAGATCCCGCAGACGCTTCCTCAGCCGGTGGATGTCGGCCCCGGCCTGGATGACCAGACCCGGATGTTCCTCCGGATCGAACCACTCGGTCAGGAGCCGGTAATCGCGGTCCGCCTCCAGCCGCAACCTCGAATAGACCGGTCTCCCGTCCGGTGGCGGCTGGAGAACCGACGGAAATCGCGCCCTGACCTTCTCCGGCACGATGAAGACGATGTCCTCTCCGCTCCGTGCATCGGCGAGGCGGAACGTCATCGGGAAGTAGGTCTCGTATGCAACCTCCCTCCGCATCTCCTCGCGGAGCGTGGCGAGGTCGTGCATCTCCTCGAGGCACATCTGCCGCCACCCCGCGAGTTCGCCCTTGAGGAAGTGGTCAACGCTGTTCAGGAGTTTGTGCCTGGTCACGAGGTAGAGCGTGACGACGAGGACCGCGCCGAGGACGAATAGGACGCCCGTGTACCAGAGGAGGAGCCTTCTGCGGATGGTCACCCTATCGCTCCTCCATGACGTAGCCCACTCCGCGCACCGTGTGGATGAGGGGCTTGCCGAACGGCCTGTCTATGCGATTCCGCAGCCGATTGATGAACACATCCACCACGTTGGTGAGCGAATCGAAGTTCATGTCCCACACGTTCTCGATTATCGCGGTGCGCGTGACGACCATGCCGGCGTGGCGCATGAGGTATTCGAGGAGGCCGAACTCCCTCGGCGTCAGTTCTATCTGTCGGCCCGCGCGCGTCACCCGGCGCGTCGCCGGATCCAGGGCGAGGTCGCCGACCCGCAGTTCCTGCGGCACCATGCGCGGCGAGCGCCGGTGCAGCGCCCGGAGCCTCGCCAGGAGTTCCGAGAAGTGGAAAGGCTTGGGCAGGTAGTCGTCCGCCCCTAGGTCGAGCGCAGTCACCTTGTCGGACACCCTGTCCCTCGCGGTGAGGCACAGGACCGGCACCTGGACCTCGCGCCGCCTGAGGGTGCGAATGACGTCGTATCCGCTCCGTCCGGGCAACATGAGGTCGAGGACCACCACGTCATAGGTGCCGGTCAGCGCGAGATGCAGCCCCTCTTCCCCGTCCCGGGCCACGTCCACCGCGCAGCCGTTCTCGCGGAGCCCCTTCGCCAGCGAATCGGCGAGCGAGTCGTCGTCTTCCACGACCAGCAGGCGCATCGGCCAACAACACCCTGAACCTCTCGGCAGGCCACCACTGCTGAACTATACCACTCGGCCCGTGACGGTTCAACGCGCCCCTTGCGCGCATGCCGGCCGCGCCATATCATTGATGGTGGGGGACGACTCCCCCGCGAGGTGTGCCATGACAACGTACGATATCTCCGAGGTCCTCAAGGAGTGGCCCTACGACCCCGAGCGCAACGTCAGGCGCGTCAGGACTCCTGACGGGCGCGAGTGGATCCAGGTGCGCCTGCCCCTCGGCATCGAGCAATACGAACTGGATGGCCGCCCCGACGGTCGCCGCCCGCAGAGGCGCGAATCGTGGCTCGACTACTACCTCCAGCGCCTGAAGGACCTGCCAGAGTCGGAACGCAGGCTCGACCCGACCGACTGCGCCAGGCTGATTGACGAGGGAACGCTCTACTATTACCGGTACCTCCTCCTGTTCCAACTCGGCGACTACGACCGGGTCATCCGCGACACGACGCGCAACCTGCGCATGGCCGACCTCATCATGAAATACGCCGTGGAGGAGGACGACAAGATTCGCATCGGCCAGTACCAGCCGTACATCATCAGGATGCGCGCCTCGGCGCAGGCCATGAAACTCGCGGGCGAAAACCGGGTGGACGAGGCGAAGGAAATCATCGAGGAGGCCATCCTGGAGATAGAGAGCCTGCCAGAGATCCCGTCGTCCACATTCGCCTTCGAGCGCCGGCGCTCGCTCGCCGTCCTCCGCGGCATGCTCGGCGAGATGAAACACCACCGGGCGCCTTCGGAGATCGAGCAACTCCGCCTCAGACTCCGCGAGGCGGTCGAGGCCGAGGACTACGAGCGCGCCGCCCGCATCCGCGATCTCCTGCGGCGGATGGAGCGCGACGGCGACTCCTGCGAGGTCTGAACGCAGCCGCGGCCCCCCGGCGCGGCGCCGCCTTGCACCGCCCGTCGGGGCCGGCTACGATACCGCTCCCTGTGGACCTGCGAGAGGACCCGGGCGTGCCTCTAATCGCTTCGGGCGAGACATCGGAGGAGAGCGGGGCGGCGCGAGCGCTCGCCCTCGCGACCGTGGTGGCCGTCGCGATCGCGATGGGGATGCAGCCGGTGCGCAGCCCCGACGTCTGGCACCACGCCGCCTGCGGCCGACTCGTCGCCCGGACCGGCGGCCCCGCACACGCCGACCCATTCAGCCACACCGCACGCGGACGGCCGTGGATACAATACGAGTGGCTGTCGCAACTCGTGATATACGAAGCATACGCGCACCTCGGCCCGGCGGGTTGGATGCTCCTCAGGATCGCCAGTCTGGCGCTCGCCGCGGGCCTCCTCTGGTACGCCGCAACGATGCGCGCGGGTCCCTGGGCAGCCGCGGGCGCCGTCATACTCGCCCTCTGCGGTATGTCCGAGCGCTTCTTCACCAGGCCCGAGATATTCTCCTGGATACTCTTCGCTGCCCTCATGATCTCGGTGGAGTTCGTCCGCAACGGGCGACGCATCTTCGTACCCGTCTGCGCGGCCATCGTCGCGCTCTGGGTCAACCTCCACGGGGCATGGATCGCGGGCCTCGCGTGGATCGGCCTCCAGTGCGCTGGCGACACGCTGGCGCGGGCCATCGGCCGGACGACGGGGCGAAGCGGGACCCTTCGCTTCCTGTGGCTCTCGCTGGGTCTCGGCCTGGTCGCGACTCTGGTGAATCCATACGGGCCGCGCATCTGGGAGGTGCCGTTCGCGCTCAGCAGATCGGCCGAGGTCGCGAGCCGGATCGCCGAATGGCAGCGGCCGACCCTGGCGTGGCTCCTTGACCCGAGACACGTGGGGGCCGCCGTCCTTCTGGGGGCGCTCGTCTCGGCGCCGCTCGCGCCGACGGCTGCCGACTGGATGACGCTCCTCTTCTTCGGGGCCCTGTCGCTCACCGCGGTGCGGCATCTCGCGCTGGCCTTTCTCGTCGTCGCACCAATACTCGCGCACGAGTTCGCCGCCATCGGCCGGGAAACGCGGCGGCTTGGCCGCGTCGGCGTCGCCTGCGTGCCGGCGGCGGCCGTGATCTGCGTCGTCGTCGCCCTGGGCGGGCCACGCTTGCCCCGCGCCGGATTCGGCCTCGCGCATGACCGCTTCCCCATCGGCGCGGCAAGGGCCCTCGAGAGGTTCCACCTCGAGGGAAACCTCTTCAACTCGTACGAGTTCGGCAACTATCTCATCTTCGCGCGGCACCCCTGGAATCCGGTCTTCATGGACGGGCGGGTTGACATGTACGGCGGCGAGATCCTCGCGCTCTACGACCGGCTCCGCGCGGCTGCGCCGGGCTGGGAGAAGTCCCTGGCCGATCGCGGTGTGGAACTCTGCCTTCTCGCCACGAATCGCAGGACCGACGCGCCGCTCCTGCGCGCACTCCACGAGTCGCCCGGCTGGGGGCTGGTTTACTGGGACGACATCTCGGCGCTCTACGTCGCGAGAAGGCGCCTGAGGAGCGAGGCCCTCGCCGGCCTCCACATTTACGGGGTGCGGCCGGACTCCCCTCACCCGCCGATGCCCGATGCGGACGCCGCCGCGCGCGCTCTCCGCGACTACACGGCCAAGGTCGAGGAGGACCCGCATTGTCTCCTGGCCAGGTGGGGACGCGGAGAATGCCTGCGGAAACTCGGCAGGCCCGACGAAGCGGTCGCCGAGTATCGGGCCGCTGCGGCCCTGGCCGAGGAGAAGGGCAACCCTCAACCGGTCCTCCTCCTCACGCTCGGCGCGTCGCTGCTGGAGACCGGCCACCCGGTCGAGGCGGAGCGATACCTGCGCCGGGCGCTCCGCACGGCGGGTCGCGCCGGTCCGAACTCCGACGAGGTGCGGCTGAAGGCGCTGTGGAACGTCTCCGTCGCGCTCGAGCGCCAGGGCAAGTACCCGGCCGCGGCGGCTGCGATGCGCAGATACCTGCACCTCTCCGACTCGCCCGAGGCGCGCGAACGCCTCGCGTCTCTCGAGGAGAAGAGAAAGGCGCCGCGATGAGACCTGCGGTCATCCTGCCAACCTACAACGAGGCCCAGAACATCCGCGAGATGATCCGGGTGATCCTCTCGGTCGCACCTTCAGCGCACGTGGTGGTGGTGGACGACGATTCGCCGGACGGCACGTGGAGGATCGTGAAGGAGATGGCGGCGTGCGACGGGCGGGTGCACCTCATCCACCGCACCGAGCGGCGCGGCCGCGGCTACGCGGGGGCCGTGGGATTCCAGTACTGCATCGAGAAGGGCTACGATCCGATTATCGAGATGGACGCCGACTTCTCGCACGACCCGTTCTACATCCCGCAGATGATCGCCGAGTCGGAGCGGTTCGACGTGGTCATCGGTTCGCGCGCCGTCGAGGGCGGCGGCGAGAGCGGCCGCCGGCTCGCGCGCCGCATCATCACACGCCTCGCCCGCGCCTATCTCAGGCTCGTACTCGGCGTCAGCGTGAGCGACCCGACGAGCGGCTATCGCTGCTTCCGCCGCAGCGCGCTCGAGAAGATCTCCCCCGCCACGCTCACGTCGCCCGGACCGGCCATCGTGTCGGAGGTCCTCTTCCGCTGCCGCGGCATGCGCATGGGCGAGATACCCATCAGGTTCCATGACCGGCAGCGCGGCCGGAGCAAGTTCGGGCCGAGGGCGATCGTGGAGGGACTCCTCGTCGCGCTTCGCCTGCGCCTGCGCGGCCACTGACCCGGCGGCACCCGGTCTCCTTGCATTCCGGCGGCGCGGCGCCTAATATTCGACAGCGATCCGATATGACAGGCAAATCACCGAAAGGAAGGTCGCTCTGGAGGCGCATCCTCGAGCCGCTGCGGCGGCCCGCGCAGGAGGATGGGCAGTTCGGCCCGTATCAGATAGTGCGCCTCCTTCACGAGGGGCAGAAGACCCGCCTCTACCTGGCGCGCTCCACCGCCGACGGCTCCCTCGTCGCGATAAAGTCGTTCAAGCCGCAATACCACCGCACCGCCCGCCGCATCCGCCGCCGCCACCAGATACGCACCGAGGGCGAGATAGGCTTTCTCCTGAACCCTGGCGAGGGAGTTCGCGCATCGAACTGGCCCATCGTGCGCACGCTCGGATACGGCCACGAATTCGGCGACCCGGCGCGCTGCTACTACATCGTCCTCGAATACATCCCGGGAACCAACCTCAAGCGCCTCATCGTTTGCGGCGGCGACATGCCCGACTCGCTCCGTCTGCGCGTCGCCCGGGGAGTCGCCAGGGGCCTCGCCATAATCCACGACCGCAACCTCCTCCATCGCGACGTCTGCGCCGACAACGTCATGCTCACCCGCGGCCGGCAGCCGAAGTTGATAGACCTCGGCTTCGTGGCGCCCGTCGGCATCGCGTTCGCCGAGAAGAGCGGCACCCCGAGTTACATGTCGCCCGAACAGTTCCTGGGCAGACCGCTCCAGCCGACCTCCGACATCTACAGTTACGGCGTCCTCCTCTTCGAACTGTTCACCGGAAAACTCCCCTTCACGTCGAGATATCCCCCCGGCAAGCCCGAGGTGGCGATGCGGCGCGTCTCGGACCTGATGATACAGCACCTGAGGTCGCCCCCGCCGCGTCCCTCCGACCTCAGGCGCGACCTGCCCGCGGGGATCGAACCGGTCATACTGCGCTGCCTCGAAAAGGACCCCGCGAGGCGATACCAGACGATGAGCGACGTCCTCCGGGCGCTGGCGGCCGTCCGCGTCGCCCGGAGCGAGCAACCCACACCCGGGAGGTGACCCATGGCGCGATTCACGGTTGCGATGGTTGACTACGATTACGACTCCCTCGCCCCGATCGAGGAGGAGGTCCGCAAACTCGGCGGCGACTTCATCCACCGGCGCTGCCGCGACGTGGCCGAGGCCATATCGTGGGCCGGCTCCGCCGACGGATGGATCGTCCAGTATCTCAAACCCATAGATGCCGCCGTCTTCAGCCGCTGCCCGAACCTGAAGGTCGTCGGGCGGACGGGCATCGGCGTTGACGTCATTGACGTCCCCGCCGCCACCGCGCACGGGGTCATCGTGACGAACGTCCCGTCCTACTGCGAGAGCGAGGTGAGCGACCACGCGCTCGCCCTCATCCTCACGTGTCTCAGGAGGACGGCCACCTACACCCATGCGGTGAGGCGTGGGGTGTGGGACTGGAAGATAGCGCGGCCGATCCCGCGGCTGGCCGGCCTGACGCTCGGCCTCGTCGGGTTCGGGAAGATACCGCGCGCGCTCGCGCCCAAGGCCCGCGCCCTCGGCATGAACGTCATCTGCGCCGACCCGTACCTCTCCGCCGACGTCGCAAGGAAGGAAGGCGTCGAACTCGTGCCGTTCGACGAACTCCTCGCGCGCTCCGACGTTGTCTCGATTCACTGCCCCCTCACGAAGCAGACCGAGCGGCTCTTCGGCGCGTCGGCCTTCGAGCGCATGAAGAGGAGCGCCGTACTCATCAACACGGCGCGGGGCGGCATAGTTGACTCCGACGCCCTCGCCCAGGCGCTGAAGAGGGGCCTCATCGCCGGTGCCGGACTCGATGTCCTCCCCCAGGAACCCCCCCGCCCCGACGACCCCCTCCTCGCGCTCGAGAACGTCGTGATCACGCCGCACGTCGCCTGGTACTCGGAGGACTCGATAGTCGAACTCCAGCGGCGCATCGGCAGGAACGTGGCGACGGCCTGCGCGGGCAGGGTGCCCGAGGCCGTGGTCAACCCCGAGGTGCTCCCGAAACTTGGCCTCGCGCGATAGCGACCCCGGGCGCGGCGAGGGGGCCGGATCGCGACCCACCACGCCGTCGCCAGACGCGCCATCGGCGCGCCACCGCCTCCTCGCGGCGCTCTTCGTCTTCCTCGCCGTGTCGGGGCTGGCCGCCGCGACCGCGTCCGACCCGGGCCTGACCTGGGACGAGGCGATATACTTCGGCTACGCGGTCTCCTACGTGGAGTGGTTCAGGAGGCCGGCGCTGGACGAGCCGAGCCTGATCCGCGCCTGGGGCGGCGCGCGTCCGGACCCGTCCACCGGCCGGCGCAGATGGGTATTCCCGGGCCAGGTGCATCCCCCGCTCGGCAAGGTCTGGATCGCCCTCTGGTTCGCGCTCCTCGGCGTGGGCGTCGCGTCGGCCCGCATCGGGGCCGCTTTCCTCTCCGGCGGGGCCGCCGCCGCGCTGTACCTCTGGGGCGCGGCGAGGAGAGGCGAGCGCGCCGGCTGGCTCGCCGCGGCCGTCCTTCTCCTCATCCCCCGGGTCTTCGGCCACGGCCACCTCGCCAGCCTCGAGATGCCGACCCTCCTCCTCTGGCTCCTGACGGTCGTGGCGTTCGAGGAGGGCATCGCGCGGCGCGGATGGAGCATCGCCTGCGGAGTCCTGTTCGGCCTCGCGCTTCTCACGCGCGCGACGGCGCTCTTCCTGCCGCTCGTCCTCTGGCCGTGGGGGCTGATCTTCCACGGTCGAAGGGCACTGCGGAACATCGTCGCGATGCTCCTCTGCGGGCCGGCCATGTTCGTCGCGTTCTGGCCCGGGCTGTGGCCGGACGTCGCATCGAGCGCGACGGCCTGGCTGCGCTACTGGTTCGGGCCAGGCGACTCCGGCCGCACCCTGGTGCCGGTCTTCTACCTGGGCAGGTCGTGGAGCGACCGGCCCGCGCCGTGGCACTACCCGTTCGTGATGCTCCTCGCGACGACCCCCCTTCCGGTCCTGGCCGGGGCGGTGACCGGCGCGGCAGGCTGGCTGGCGCGGCTCGGGCGTCGGTGGCGAACGGAGGGACACGTGGCCCTGATCGTCGCGGCGGGCGGGTTTCATCCGATACTCATGGCGATGCCGGGAGGGCCGCGGTACGACGGGGTCCGCCTGATGCTTCCGGCGATGCCGTTCCTGGCGCTCCTCGCGGCCTACGGGGCGGACGACGCATGGGCCCGGGTGTGCGCGAGACTCCGCGGGCGCGCGCTGCGCATCGCGACCGGAGGCGTCCTCGCCGCGTGGCTCGCGGCGCCCGTCGCGGCGTTCCACCCCTTCCAACTCTCCTACTACGGAGAACTCGTCGGCGGACCCTGGGGCGCGAAAAGGCTCGGCTTCGAGACGACCTACTGGGACGACACGCTCACCGACGAGGTGTTGCAGTGGGTGAAGGCGCACACGCGTCCGGGCGAGCGCGTGGCGCGGGTGGCAGTGGGAGACGAGGTCTGGGCGTGGCACACGCACCTCGGCGTGCTGGCCCCCGACGAGCGCGGCCCGTGCCCGCTCGACGGCGACTTCGCATCGGGCGAATGGGAGACGCTCATCGTCATCCCGCGCCAGGGGATGTGGAGCGAGGAGGTGCGCGAGTTCGTGGCGACGCACGAGCCGGCGCGGACATGGTATCTCCCGCCGGTCGGCAGGGTTCCAGTCTGCCTGGTGTACCGGAAGGAGCGCGCGGCTCGCCCGTGACGCTCCCACCGCCTCCGTGTCCGCCGGATCGCCGGTTTCGACGACGCGCGGGGTCGGAGCAGAATACCGGCTATGGAACGCAAGAGAATCTGGCCGGCGCGAGGAATCCATGCCCTGCCGAGATTACGAAGAGCTCATCGCCGCATTGAACGCGCACGGTGTTCGATACCTCATCGTGGGCGCGCACGCCGTGGCGTACCACGCGCGACCGAGGGCGACGATGAATCTTGACCTCTTCCTCGATCCCGCGCCGAGCAATGCGAAGAGGGCGCTCTCCGCCCTGCGCCGCTTCTTCGGGGAAGCCGAACGGGAGTGACCCGTGCAGCCCGCGGCCCGCGGGAGCCGCATCGGCGGTCATCCCTCCGGCGGAGGGGCCGCGGCGAGGAGTTCCGCCACGGTCTTGCCCAGGACGGGATGGCGCAGGTCGGGCGCGATCTCCGCGAGGGGTTCGAGGACGAACCGGCGGAGGTGCATCAGCGGATGGGGCACGCGAAGGTCCGGGGCATCCAGTACGAGGTCGTCGTACAGGAGGATGTCGAGGTCAATGGTGCGCGGCCCCCAGCGGACGGTGCGGACGCGGCCCAGGCGATCCTCGATGGCAGCGAGGCGCCGGAGGAGGTCCACCGGCGAGAGGTCGGTCTCGACCTCGGCTGCTGCGTTGAGGAAGGGGGCCTGGGGCGGGCCGCCGACGGGGAGCGTCTCGCGGAAGGCGCTGACGCGGCGCACGCGGATGCCCGGGGTCGCCGCGAGCGCATCCAGCGCCGCACGCAGGTTGGCCTCGCGATCGCCGAGATTGGCCCCCAGGCCTATCCAGGCCGTCGCCACGGCGGGGTCTCCCCTGGAATCGGCGGGCCGCCGGCCGGCCTGATGCGAGTCACGTCGCGGCCGGAGCGGGTGCGGAGCCGAGCGCCGCGGCCAGGCGCGACTTGATGCGCGCGGCCCTCTTCGCGGGTATGATGCCCTTGCGGGCAATCGTGTCGGCCCGCTTCTGTATGATCGCGTAGATGGCGCGCGCCGTGGCGAGGTCGCCCGCGCTCGCGGCGGCGCGGAACCTCTTTACAGCGCTGCGCAGCGCCGACCGCGCCACGCGATTGCGCAGCCTGCGCCTCTCGTTCTGCCGGACCCGTTTCTTCGCCGATCTCGAGTGCGCCAACTCTTCCTCCCTTCTCAGGCCAGTTGCTGTATCTTCTTCGCCACGTCCTTGTAAGCTGCGTCAACGGCGTAAATCTTCTTGTACGACTTGAGGGCCTCGGCCTTGTCGCCGAGTTCCTCGAGGACGGTGCCAAGTTCGTAAGTTATCTCCTTGGCTATTTCGAGCGTGGGGCTTTCGACCTCGGCGAGGGCCTGCACGAGCGTGTCGCGGGCCATGTCGAGGGTCTTGCGGTCCCTGCGGAAGCACCGGGCGAGGTTGAGCCTGGCCCTGAGCCTGAGCCCGGGGTTCTGCATCGCGGCCTGGAACTCGCGGATGGCGCGCTGGATGTCCTCCGGCTCGCCGCGCTCGAAGTAGTAGTTGCCGAGTTCCCAAGCGATCTGGAGGTTCGTGGGCTGGTGCTGACGGCGGAACTCGAACTCCTTTATGGCGAAGTCGAGCCTGTCGCGCCTGGCCTTGTTGTATCTGGCGACGAGTTCCGGCGCGTGGCCGCTCTCGTCGGCCTCCTCCTTCGCCTTGCGTTCCATCTGGTGGAGGCGGCGGAGACGCGCGGTGCCGAGCCGCTCGCGCGCCTCGTATTTCTTCGAGAGTTCGAACTCCCTCGCGTAGGCCTTCTCGGCCTCGGCGAATCGCTCGGCCTCCATGAGTTCGTTGCCGAGGGCGTGCCAGACCATGGGGTTGGTGGGGTCGGCCTCGGCGGCCTGCTGGCGCTCGGCAATGCGCTGCGCGACGATGTCGGCAGTCCTCACGCGGCTCTCCTCGCGCGCCAGGCGCTTCGCCGTCTCCTCGTCGCGGAGCGCCTCGCGGAAACTCTTCGCCTCCTCCATGTGCGAGCGCTTGAGATGCCACTCGGCCGATATGTTCTTCGACCGCAGTTGCGCATCGCGGTCCGCCGGCCTGTACCGGAGCAACTCCTGGTAGCACCGGACCGCCCTCTCGTAATCCCCCTTCTTGTAGCAGGCCTCGGCGAGTTGCCGGAGGACGCCTGCGTTCGAAGGCTGCCTCTGGCGGGCGAACTCGAGGGTGTCAACCGCCGCCTCGAGGTAGCCCAGTTTCTCGTAGGCGCTGCCGAGGCGACGCAGGACGATGATGTTGCAGGGATCGTGGACGAGGTAGCGCTCGCAGGCCGAGACGACGCGCGCCGGCTTCATGCCCGGGAGGAATGCCTCGACGAGCCACCGGAGGCCCCTGAAGAAGCCCCTGATCCTGCCGGCGGGTCCCGCCTCCTGGAGCATCGCCATCTCGCAGCCCCGCAGCGCGCGTAGCGTCTTCACGTGCTCCGGCTGGAGTTTCAGTATGTCCAGGAATATCTCTATCGCGTACCGGTAATTCCCGCCGTCGGCGGCCTCCTTGCCGCGGAGGTATAGCGCCTCGACGTCCACCGCCACTGAGGCCTCTCCTTCCAGTTGCGCCCACCCGGACGCTGAACCCGATTATTAGCACAATCGCACCCACCGGTCAACGCGATGCGCCCCGCGCCCGGGGGCCGTCGCACGTCCCCGCACCGGCCCACGGGGGCTGACCACAATACCCACGGATTTTCTCGCCAGGAATGTCAGGTCCCGCCGTAAACTCTATTATGGAGGGCCTCGTCATGGGACGCGCCGGCGCCCCGCGGGGCGCGAGAACCACATCTCATTGAGCCACAGGACATTATGACAGACGGAATCCCTGGTTTCGCAATTCTGCCGCGGCCCGTTCTGGCGGCGCTACCGGGCCTTTCGGGCTCGGCGATGAAGGTCGCGGTCGCGCTCGCGGCTCACATGAACGAGGAAGGCGTCTGCTGGCCATCGCGCGACCGGCTGAGCGCAGCGTCGGGCGTGAAGGACTCGCACACTATCGCGAGATCGCTCAAGGAGTTGGAGCGAGCGGGCCTCCTGAGAATCTCCCGCGGGCGCGGGAGAACGCTCTACTCGTGGCTCTCGCCCGTCGCGCCCTCGACGGAACCGGGCAATGAGGCGGATGCGGAAGAGCCCGATACGGAGGCGCCAACGAGTGTGAACTCTTCACATCCAGCGCCCGTCGCATGTGTGAAGGTTTCACACGTCTCGACCGCAGGATGTGTGAAGTTTTCACATCAGGATGTGGGGAGTTTTCACACACAGAACATTAACCATGAACAGATATTATCCTCGCGCTCGCGCGCTCGGAGGAGCGACAATGAGAAGACGGCGGACAGGCGCGACGGGACGTACGGACCTTCCTTCGACGGTGCGTCGGTCTGGAGCGCGTGGGCGGAGGCGCGTCGGAAGAGGGGCCTGCGGGAACCCGTCCGCGACGGGCCGGACCTGACGGCGGCGAGACGCCTCGCGGAGAACCTGGCGCGCGGCGAGATGACGCCCGACGAACTCCGCTGGGCCATGGGCGCCTACCTGGCCGACCGCGACCCGTTCATCGTGAGCAACGGCCACGCCCTGCGCCACCTGAACGGCGGGCGCATCGCGAGATACCTCGACGAACGACTGAAGGAGGAGGAGCGCCACCGCGAGTCGGTCCGCGCAACACGGGCGCGCCTTGCCGAGGCGCGTCGCGCCGCCCCCGGGGAGGACTGGGACCCGATGGTCTTCCGCAACGCGCTGGCGCTCGGGCTCGGGATAGCCCCGCGAGACGAGGACACCGCCGCGGCGACCTGCGCCCCCGGCCGCCCAGCCCCCGCACCCCCCTGAAGAGACCGCCCGTCAATCGGCCGTGCGCAGGCCGAGCCGACGCGCATGAGCCAGGACCGTCATGTACTCGTCAGGAGTGACCCGTCGCGCGATCTCCGGGAACTCCGGAGCGCGGTAGGCCGGCCGATACTGCTCCATCACGTTCACGTACGACCGTGGCGATATCTCGCGCGCGATGAAGTCGAGGACCGCGATCGAGTCCTCCACTCCTCCGGGCATCACGAGGTGCCTTATCAGAAGCCCCCTCCGCGCCAGGCCCCGTTCTATCTCCAGGTCGCCCACCTGCCGGTGCATCTCCCTGAGCGCCGCCTTCATCGCGTCGGGATAGTCGGGCGCATCAGAGTATCGTCGCGCCATTTCGGGCGAGAGATACTTCGCGTCGGGCATGTATATCTCGATGAGCCCCTCGAGGAGCCGGAGCGTCTCGACGCGCTCGTAGCCGCCGGAGTTATAGACGACGGGGACGGTCAGGCCGCGGTCGCGCGCGAGGAGAAGGGCATCCACTATCGCCGGCACCTGGTGCGTCGGGGTGACCAGGTTCACGTTGTGGCAGCCGATCTCCTCGAGGCGCAGCATCGCGCGGCAGAGCTCCTCCACCGTGAAGCGCTCTCCCCGGCGGAGGTGGCTTATCTCGTAGTTCTGGCAGAAGATGCAGCCGAGGTTGCATCCGGCGAAGAAGATGGTGCCGGAGCCGCCGCGACCGACGAGCGGGGGCTCCTCGCCGAAGTGGGGACCCGCGGAGGAGACGACCGCGTCGGGGCCGATCTTGCAGTAACCGGTTTCGCCCGCGATCCGGTTGACGCGGCACATCCGCGGGCACAGCGTGCAGGAGGCAAGGATCCTCCTGAGCGCGCTGGCCGACGCGGCGCCCGATTTCGTCCGCCCCTTCACAGCCTCGTCCCCGGGACAAGGTACTTGACCAGGAACAGGCCCGCGATGATGCAGGCGGGCGTCATGAACGTGACCACGCCGGCGGCGAGTTCGCGCGCCACGGTGGTCCCGTTCTCCTCGAGCCTGAAGAACCTCTCGAGCATCCTCATGGCCGGTCGCCCTGGATCATGGCTCCGCGCCCGCCAGCGGAACGCGCACGATGCGCGACTCGCCGAGCCACGTGACGAGCAGTTCGACCTCGCCTGCGGAGGCGGACTCGCGGACGAGGCGCGCGAAATCCGCGGGACTCCGGACGGCCACGTCGTTCACGGCGACGATGATCTCGAACGGCCTTATCTGGGCGAGCGCAGCGGCGCCCCCCGGCTGCACCTGGCTCACCACCACCCCCGGCGCGTCGGGCGCAAGGCGCAGAACGCTCCTCACCTCGTAGGTCAGCCCCTTCACCGACATGCCCAGCGCCGGCTCCCGATACTCCTCCGCCGTGTCGAAATCGTCCGGCGCCCTCTCCAGCGTCATCGGAATATCCATCGTCTTTCCCGCGCGCCACAGCCGCAGCGTGACGCGGGTCCCCTCCCCCATCGCCCCCAGGACCTCCGTCAGGTAGTTCCTGCGCGGCCGCCAGAGTCGCTGCGGCAGGCCAGGCGGCTGATTCGCGAAGAGGACCTGCCGCCACGGCCCGCGCGGGGAGAGGTCGAACTCGCGACCGGATGGCGGCACGACCGAGAGGAGGACGTCTCCTGCCTCCACGCCGAGCCTCGCCGCGGGCGAGTCGGGATAGACGAGCGTGACGAGGAGACCGCGCGCCCCGTCGCGACTCGGCTCCTCCACCCTGAGCGCGCGAGCGAGCGACGGATCGAGCGGCTGGAACTCGACCCCGAGCCAGACCGGCCGCTGCTCCTCTCGGCGCGACCTGGGCCGCACCGCCCGCTCGATGTGCGCAGCCGGGTCGCGGATCGCGTCGCGCAACTCCGACAGGAGATACACCCGCCCCGGCGGCTGCGCAGGCGATTGCCCCTCCAGTCGAGCCTGGAGTTCATCGCTTCTCTCCTGCCGCATCAGCGCATAAAAGCCGAGGAGCCGCCCCTCCGCGTCGAAGATGAAATCGCCCACCCTCATCGCCTTCTGCGGCAGCGGGTGGAGCCGCTCGTTGTATCCGAGGGCGACGTCGAGATAGCGGTTGTAATCCACCCTGTCGTATCGCTCCCCGTATCGCCGGCGGGGGGAGAGGGTGAAGAAGATTCGTCCCCTGGAGAGGGGCGGCAGGTTTTCGAGGTCGGCGGGGGCGCCCTGGATGCCCTTCGCCCTGACCAGGAACGCGCCGACCTCCGCGAGGAGCCCCTCGAACTCCGCCGGCAGCGAGCGCTCCCCCTCGCGCACCGCCATCGTCTCGATCTGCCCTATCGCGTCGCCCGCGAGTTCCGACGGCACGAGGAGCCCGCCCTTGCCGTCGAGGAGAACGCCGTAGGCGAAGAACTTGCCGTCCTCGAGAGGAAGTTGCTGGTTGAGGGGGCTGTCGGGGCGGAACGTGATCTCTATCTCCCTGACGAAGCCCTGCGCGCGGGAGCGGACGACTCGCGCGATGAGGTCGAGTTCGTCGCGTCCGATGGAGCGGTCGCGCATGAGTTCGTCGCCGGCCCAGGACGTGCGGCCGTCGGACGTGCGCCACAGGGCGCCCGTCAGCGCGAGCCCGATGGGGCGCGCCTCGAGGTCCAGGATCAGCGCCATGTCGGTCGGAATGGGCGAGAGGAACCTGCGCCCCGGAGAATCGCCGGCCCAGAGGAGGACCGACAGGTCGGAGCCTGGCGGAGTGGCGGCGGTGGTATAGCCGGTCTCGATGCTCGCGGCCGCGCAGAGATGGTCCTCGACGTAGAACGGGCGGGCGAGGATGAACGACTCTCCGGGACCCAGCGACGCGGGACGGAACTCGATGAACTCGCCAGTCCCCGGCTCCTCCTGCGGCGCGAGGAGTATCGCCGGGTGATTCTCCATCACGCCGGCGACGCGGCCGGTCCACGCGCGGTTCTGCGAGTCGCGGAGCGATATCCTGCCGTAACGGTGCAGGGGGAGGTTGCAGTCGCGCACGAGGACCGTTCCGTCGGCGGAGATCCGCACGCCCGGAAGGCGCAGCGAGATGCGCTGGTTCGCGAACTGGTCGAAGAGGGCCTCCGTCGGCGGGCGCGGCTCGTAGGCGCCGACCGGATCCTCGAGCACCTCGACGCGCACGTCAACCAGGACCGCGGCCAGCCGCGCCTGGGCCAGCGCCACGCGCTCCCCATCGGCCCCGCGCGCAGGGCCCGCGACGAGGAGCATCGTCAGGCACGCCAGCGAGGCGCAGCGCAGCGACTGCAAGCCGCACCCCCTCCCGCTATTCCGAGAAATCGCGGTTGAAATCGAGCACCACGTGGTGCACATATCCGCTCCGGAGCACGGCGACGAGCGCGGTTCGCTTGCCGCGGTCGAGGCGCGACAGCGCGCGGTACGTCTCGCGCAACGCGTCGAGCGACGCGACCTCCTCGCCGTTGATGCTCAGAAAGATGTCGCCGGGGCGCAGGCCGCTCGCGTCCGCGTTGCCCGGGCGCTTGACGCCGAGGATGTACGCCCCCCGCCGACGGAAGTAGGCGAGGCCCGGGGTGCGGAACGGGTCTATCGCCTGCGCGGTGCAGTTCCACATCGCGAGTTCGTATCCCTCCTCGGCGGACGGCGGCTTCTCCAGAGGCGTCAGCGAGGCCTCGACGGTGTTGCCGCCGCGGAGGAGGGTCAGCGTCGCGCGCTCTCCCACGGGCAAGCGGGCGAAGCGCGCGTTGATGGCGGGAAGGTCCTCCAGGTAGAGTCCGCGAAGTTCCTCTCCGTTGAGTTCGAGGACCAGGTCGCCCGCCCTCACCCCGGCCACGGCCGCCGGCGAGCCGTCGTCAACGCTCGCCACCAGGACACCGGTCTCGTAGTCGAGGACGGTGTCGCTGAGGAAATCCCTGATCGCCTGGAAGCGCAGGCCGGTATAGGCGCGGACGACCCTGCCGCGCGTGCGGAGTTGTTCGACGACGTCGCGCACGGCGTTGGCCGGGATGGCGAAGCCGATGTTCTCGCCCTCGGCGGCGCGCATGGTGTTTATGCCTATCACGCGCCCGCGGTCGTCAACGAGCGGGCCGCCGGAGTTCCCCGGATTTATCGCGGCGTCGGTCTGTATCCAGAGATGGTACTGGCCGGCGGGCAGGTAGCGGCGGGCGGAACTCACTATCCCGAACGAGATGGAGCGCGTCAGACCGAGCGGGCTTCCGAGGGCCATGACGAACTCGCCCTCCTCGATCTCGTCGGAGTCGGCGAACTCGACGGTCGGCAGCGGCGGATGACCCGATGGGAGGTCGAGCCTGAGGAGCGCGATGTCAACCACCTCGTCGAGTCCCACGATGCTCGCGCGGAGGCGCTGACCGTCGGAGAGGACGCATACGATCTGGGTCGCGTTGCGGGCGACGTGGCTGTTGGTCACGACGAGCCCGTCCGGGCTGACGATGACGCCGGATGCGAAGCCCCAGGTGCGGGCGCGCTCTCCCGTGCCGAGCGTCTGCTTGATGGGCCTGATGAAGACGAGGGCGGGAAAGACGCGCGCCTGCGCGCGGCGGATCGCGGCGCGGAACTCCTCGCGCCGGGCGCCGGGCCATGCGCAGCCGGCGAGGGCGCACACCGCGAGAATGGCGAGGCATCTCCGGAGCGCTACCGACATGCCCGTCCTCCTGACTTCGGCGCACGCTCCATTCTACGGGCGGGCAGGCGTCGGCTGCAATGGCCGCTCCGCGTCGTCGCCGAAGCCGAACACGTCCTCTCCGGCGTAGAGGCGGAGGGCGCCGATGGCCTCGCCCGCGCCGACGTTCGACGAGACGACGGGCGTGGCCATGAGGCCGGCGTCGCCCCGCGCGACCTTCCCCGTCCGCGCGTCCATGCACTCCCACACGCTCGGATATCTCAGGAGGAAGTTGACAAGTCCGTCGAGCACTCTCTCCTTCAGGTCGGGCCAGTATCGCGACGCGGCGCTCATCGCCAGGGAGCAGGACTTCGTCCACGCCGGCCCGCGCCAGTACGTCTCCGCGACATACCCGGGCTCGCCGGGCGCGACGGTGTGGACGCCGAGCGGGGCGAGGAGCCGCTCGAAGTTGCGCCTCGCTGCGCGAGCCCTGCCGGGGTCAGCCAGGCCGTAGGCGAACGGGAAGAGGCCGTCAACCCCTATGCGCGTGTCGAGAGAGCCATCCTCGTGCACCACGCCGTACCAGCTCCTGCGCCGATCCCAGAGGACGCGGTCCATGGCCTCGCGGGTGAGCGCGGCCTCGCGTCGCCATCGCTCCGCCTCGTCGTCGAGGCCGAGATGCCGCGCCATGAGGGCCATCGCCCGCTCGTAGCGGCAGCGCTCGGCGGCGAATATGGCCGGGTAGCAGAACCTCTCTCGCGCGCCATCCTCGCCGTACGTGACGCGCTGGAAGGCCGGGGTCGTGTCCAGGCCGGTATCGTATGACGCGATTATGGCCCAGAGGTGGAGGTCCAGGAAGTTCCTGTCGCGCGACGCGGAGAGGTATTCGTGGTAGCGGACGAGCCGCGGGTACCAGGCCCGGAGGCTGCGGATGTCGCGCGTGAGGTTGTAGTATCTCAGGGCGACCCATGGCACGTGAGGGGTCTGGACGATGTTCCGCTCGCCCCACCTGCTCCCGGGCGGGTCCTCGTCGAGGTAGATGGCGTGGGTGACGTAGCCGTCGGCGCGCTGGTGGCGCAGGAACAGGTCAAGGACGCGCCTGACGAATGAGGGCCCGATCTCCGGATTGGGCGAGCCGTGCCACTCCATCGCCGGCAGCGCCCACTGCCAGAAGCCGCGGTACACCGGCAGTGCCTCGAGGACCGACCTGCCGCACTTCGGGTGGCGGTAGTAGTTGAGGCGGACGGTCCACCACGACTTGTAGTAGGCCCGGAGGGCGCGCTCGTCGGTGAGACGAGGGACGGGAAGCCTCTCGAACCAGGCGTTCCACCGGCGCTCGGCGGCGCCGCGCGCGTCGCGGGCCCTGCGCGCAGCGATGGCCCTGCCTGCCGAGTGGAAACTCGCGCCGAGGGCGATGGACCGCCGCTCGCCGGGTCCGTCGAACCGCACGCGATACGCGATGACGAGATGCCTTCCCTCGCCGCGACGATTCCCGACGCGGTCGCGCCCCATCGCCTCCGCGCACTCCTCGCTCGTCTCGTAAACCCCGCACTCGTCGCAATCGAACGAGAGATACAGCGTCCTGTCGCCGATGCGGCATTCCGCCACGCCGTCGCGCCGGCGGATGGTCGCGCGTCGGGACAGCGACACGACCGTGCAGAGCGTCCTCCCGAGCGGATAGCACGACATGTTCCGCGACTCGAGGAGGATCTGCCAGACCCATCCTCCGCGGGGGGCCCGGGCGAAGAGTTCCTGCGCCTCGATGCCGATGTTCGAGAAGACGATCTCCCGCTCGACGACTCCGGGGTAGTATTCCATGCGGCCGAAGTAGAACGTGTTCCGGGCGAGGTTCCTGCCGGAGAGGTCCGGGAACGAGTAGTCGGCGAAGCGCATGACGGCCGCTGGCGCCTCGTCGTACGTGGTCTCGTCGCGGTTGTCGAGGTTCCATCCGATTCCGCCGAAGTCGCACGGATACGCGAACGGGAGCGACCAGTCGTCTTCCTTCACGATGACGGCGGTGCGGCGGGGAAGTTTCTCGTCGAAAGGCTCCCTCAGGTTCCGCCAGATGCTCATTCTCATGGGGTACCGTTCTCCCTGGTCGAGGCGCGGCCGCGCGGCTCAGTCGAGGGCTTCCCAGACCTGGAGTCCCTGGCAGCGGCCGATGTCAATCTTGGCGCGATAGACGCGCATGTCGGGGAACTCGTTCTCGATCGCGGCGACGATGTCGCGCGTGGTGTTGCGGGCGCAGATCATCACCGCGGTGCCGCCGGCGCCGGCGCCGTTCAATTTGAAGCCGATGCACCCGAGTTTCGTGACGCGCGCGTGGAGTTCCTCGACCTCCGGCGTGGTGATGGACTCGTGGAGGCGCTTCTGGCAGGCCCAGTTCACGTTGAGGGCCTCGGCGTATCGCTTTATGTCGCCCCTCATCAGCGCCTCGAGGCCCATCTCCGCGGTCGTGTCGAGCACCTCGAACGCGGCCAGGGTGTCGGGGTCCTTCCGCTCGAACTTCTCTATGACCTTCCTGTGCGTGGCGCTCGAGAAGTGCGACCTGCCCGTGTACACCAGGAGCATGTTCGTCTCGAGTTCGCAGAGGGTGGCGTCGGTGACGGGCACGGGCGTGACGCGCGCGTCGGGATAGTGGACCTCGATGTAGTTGATGCCGCCGAACGCGGCGGCGAGTTGGTCCTGCACGCCGCACTCGAGGCGCAGGAGGACCGTCTCGATGCGCTGCGCCTCGAGGGCGATCTCGTGCGGGAGGAATATCTTATCCTGGTAGCGACGCAGGGCGCCGAGCATGGCGACGGCGAGCGCGGCGGACGAGCCGAGCCCTGATGCGGGCGGGGCCTCGGAGCGCACGATCAGCCTGAACCCGCCCTCCGCCTTGCTGCGGGCGATCGCCGCCTTCAGGAGCCCCAGCGCGCCGGCGTATTCCATCTCGCGCACGTTCCGGATGTGCTCGGAATCGCCCAGGTCGTGGCTCTCGATGTGCACCCCCTCCCCCTCGACCGGCATGAGCGTGACATACGTGTAGAGGCGGACGGCCATGTTGAGGACCTTGCCCGACGAGAACAGCCTGGTATCGCGCCAGCCGCCGAGGTCGGCATTGCGGACCGGCGCCCTCGCCATGATGACCCTGCCCACGGGCTGACCCTCCTCATTTCGAAACGCGCTCCCACGACCTCAGCGACAGGTGCATGCCCGCCGACGCCTCCTCGCGTCGCTCCGCCGTTGGCGCGAAGCCCATCTCCCCCGCCACCCGGCGCTTCCACTCGTCATCGTCGGCGATCCAGAGGATGGGCCGCACATCGGCCCCGGCGCAGACCCTCTCGAGAAAGCCCCCGAGGAGGCTGCGGCCGTCCCTTTCATAGACGGGATGCCAGACGAAGTCAAGGTCCAGTCGCCCCGGACGACCGCCGGCGGGTCTGGCGACGACGCTGGCGACGAGCCATCCGCGGGCGTTCTCCATGACCTCCCAGCGCCCGCCGCGCGCCACACTCGCGTACCATGTGCGCCAGAAGAAGCCGACGCAGCGTCTCGTGCCCGCGACGCGCGTCGAGAGGTGCGGCAGGCCGGAGTCAACGACGACGCATTCGTGCGGCCAGGCATAGAGTGGGACGAGGGCGGCGATGTCGCGCCAGGCCGCCGGTCGGGCGCGGACAGGCAACCGCTCGCGGTAGCCCGCCTCCCACGCGCAACCGGGCGCGGCGCGGCACATCAACTGTCCGGCGACCAGTCGGAACCCGAGGCGCTCGTATATGCGGCGGGCGACGTCGCTCGCGGTGGCGAGCCAGAGGAACCGCCCGCCATCGGCGTCGAACGTGCGGCAGAGATGGCCGACGAGCGCCGTGGCGATGCCGAGTCCGCGGAACTCGGGCGAGGTGGCGACGCCGCCGATGACCCCGAGTTCGGGCAGGGTCGGCCCGACGGCCATCCAGGCGGTGCCAGCGAGGCGGCCATCGAGGGTCGCCCGCATCGCACGCACCCTCGGCGGGCTTGCCACCCGGCCGCACAGCATCTCCAGGAGGAACGGCTCCTCGAGGTGATTGTTGACGAGCGCCGCGAGCGGCGCGGCATCGGCCTCGTCTAGCGGCGCTGCGAGGCATTCGGCGCGCATCATCGCGCCCGAGCGGAGCCTGACCCCTTGCGCGCTCATCGGTCGGCCGGCCCCTCCCCCGGCGCGCCGACGGGCACGAACGCGAGCGGCGCTCCCCTCCGGAGGACGATCCGCCTGAGCCACGTCGCATCGTCGCGCGCGGGAAAGTCGGTCCGGTAGTGCACGCCGCGACTCTCCGTCCGCGCGAGCGCCGCCTCCGCGATCAGGCGCGCCACAAGGAGCATGTTCTGCAACTCCCACCCTGCCGCGTCGTCGAACTCCTTGTCCATCACGTATCGCGACCAGAACTGCATCATGTGGATCGCCTCCTCGAGGCCGAACTGCCCGCGCTCGATGCCCAGGTCGCGCCACGCGATGGCGCGGAGGGAGTTGGTGACGTCGGCGACGTCCAGGGGGCCGTGCCTGGGTGCGGCGACGCTGACACCGAGGCGGATGTAGCGAGCGTCGCCCGGTTCGGCGGCTGCCGCCCGGCCAGCGGCCTCGCCGGCGCGTCCGCCGATGACGAGCCCCTCGAGGAGCGAGTTGGACCCGAGGCGGTTCGCGCCGTGCAGACCGCACGAGGCGGTCTCGCCGCAGGCATGGAGCCTCGCGACCGAGGTGCGGCCGTCGAGGTCAATGCGGATGCCGCCGATCATGTAATGGGCGGCGGGCCTGACGGGCACAAGGTCGCGCGCGATGTCTATGTCGTACTGGGCGCAGAACTCGCGTATGGCGGGGAAGCGCCTCTCGAGGAGTTCGGCGGGGAGGTGACGCATGTCCAGATAGACGCAGGTGTGGCCGGTCTCGCGGATCTCGCGGACGATGGCGCGGCTGACGGCGTCGCGGGGGGCGAGTTCGCCGTCCTCGTGATATCTCGGCATGAACCTCTCGCCGCGCGCGTTGAGGAGCCGTGCGCCCTCGCCACGGACGGTCTCGCTGATGAGGGCGCGGGCCGCGCCGGCCACGTAGAGCGCGGTCGGATGGAACTGGTAGAACTCGAGGTCCACGAGTTCCGCTCCGGCGCGGTAGGCCATGGCGACGCCGTCTCCGGTGGCGCCGGCAGGGTTCGTTGTCTCGCGATAGACGCGCCCGCACCCGCCGGTCGCCAGTATGGTGCGCTTCGCCCATACCACGGTGCGGCCGTGCCGGCCGTGGTGGATGAGGGCGCCGCCACACTCGTCGCCATCGGAGGTGACGAGGTCTATGGCGAAGGCGTGCTCGACGATCCGGATCCGGGGCGAGCGCTGGACCGCCCGCAGGAGGGTCGTCTCGACTTCGCGGCCCGTGGCGTCGCCCCGCGCGTGCGCTATCCTGGCCGCCGAGTGGCCTCCCTCGCGCGTGAGGGCGAGCGAGGCGCCTTCCCTGTCGAACTCGGCGCCGAGCGCGATGAGTTCCCTCACGCGCGCTGGTCCCTCGCTCGTGATGGCGCGCACCGCCTCCGGCTCGCACAGGCCCTGGCCGACGGCGAGCGTATCCTCCATGTGCGCACGCGGGCTGTCCTCCGCGCTCAGCGCCGCGGCTATGCCCCCCTGCGCAACGCAGGTGTTGTTGTCGGTCGCGTCGGATTTCGCGATGACGAGGACGTCGGCGTGGCGTGCGGCGGAGAGGGCGGCGCTGAGGCCGGCGATCCCGCTGCCCACGACGAGGACATCGGTGAACACCTGGGGGATGAGGGAGGTGTCGAAGGAGACCAGGTAGCGGCGTTGCTGGAGGTGTTCCAAGCGATGCTCCTGTCAGGTACGGGTGCCGGCGGTCGCGCGTCGGAGGGCAGCGCCCTGCGTGGTTCCGCGCCGCGCGAACTCCTCGGTGAACATTCGCAGCACGCGGCTCTTCGGCTCCGGCCAGATGGGCGCGATGAGGACTCGCGTGCTGGTGGTGTCGCCGACCAGGCGCTGAACGGTGACGGTCGGCGGTATGATTTCGAGGAAGTCGCAGGCGAGCGAGACGTACTCCTGCGCCGAGAGGACGCGCACCCTTCCGGCGCGATATTCCTCCTCCATGGGCGTGCCGCGGGCGATGTAGAGGTGATGGAGTTTGATGCCGTGCAATCCCAGCGGCTGGAGGAACCGGGCGGTTGACATCATGTCGTCGCGGTTCTCGCCCGGGAGGCCGAGTATCACGTGCACGCATATCCGTATGTCGCGCCTGCGCGTTCGCTCCACGGCATCGAGGAAGGTGGCGACGTCGTGTCCGCGGTTGATGCGCCGCAGCGTCTCGTCGTTGGCGCTCTGGAGGCCGTACTCGAGCCAGGTCTCCACGCGACGCGAGTAACTTTCGACGAGGTCGAGGACCTCCTCCGGGACGCAGTCGGGGCGGGTGCCGATGGACAGCCCGACGACGTCGGGGAAGGCGAGGGCCTCGTCGTAGCGCGCCCTGAGCGCATCCACGGAATCGTAGGTGTTGGTGAAGGCCTGGAAGTAGGCGAAGAACTTGCGCGCGCCGTACCGCCGGCGCATGTAGGCCATGCCCTCGGCCATCTGCTCCGATATGCTGCGCCGGGCCTTGCCGACGTTCGGGCTGAAACTCTCGTTGATGCAGTAGGTGCATCCGCCGACGCCCACGGTGCCGTCGCGGTTGGGGCAGGTGAAGCCGGCATCGAGGCTTATCTTGTGGACCTTGCAGCCGAAGCGGCGTCGCAGGTAGTCGCTGAACGGGTAGTACCCGAGTCGGGTCACGTTCTCGAAGGGGTCATTCGGCGCCGCGCACATTGCGTGTTCCCTCGGTGATCCCGATCCGCAGCGGCGCTATGGCGTCGTCCCGCGCAGGGGCGACCTCGATGATGCGTTCCGCGACGGCGGAGCCGGGACGCCTGACGCGGACCGCGACGAGCGGCCGGGAGAAGGCCTTGCCATAGCGGGCGGTCACCGCCGCCGCGACGCGGAGTTTCTCGTCGTCCGCCTCGCCGCGGAGGAGCGTCGTCGGGCCGGGGACCGCCGCCGCCTCCAACAGGAGGTCGTCGCCGCGCGCGAGCGATTCGATGACGTCGTTCTCCTCCTGGTTGCGCCCGACCACCATCTTGAGGCGCGGGCCGAGGCGGAAGTGGCGTCCGACCTTGAGGAGGGCGCAGTCATCGAGGCCGCATTCCGGATCGTGGGCGACGAGGTCCCGCATCCTTGCGCCGAAGCCGGGGTCGGTCAGGAGGCAGCCCCCTGCCGGCGTCTGGTAGCGCTTTATGCCGTAGAGCCGGGCGAGTTCCATCTGCCGCTTGCGCGAGCGGCCGGAGATGTCGAGGAGGCGCTCGCGGTCAACCCAGCCCCTGAGTTCGGGGATGGTGGGTTCGAGGAGGCGCGCGCTGAGGGGACGCAGGAGGAGACCGTCGGCGCCGCTCTCCTTCTCCACGAGGCGCAGCGCCTGGCGGTTCTGGGACATGGGTCGTTCGCCGACGACCTCCCCCGTCGCGATGAAGTCGGCTCCGATCTCCCGCATCACCTCCAGGGCGCGCCGCAGGTTGCGTATCCGGCAGTCTATGCACGGGTTCATGTTGCGGCCGAGGCCGAACCGGGGGCGCTTCACGAGGAGGAGCAGGTCGCAGCCGTTCTCCTCGACGCGGAGCGGCAGGCCGAGGTCGCGCGCGAGGCGGCGGGCCGGCAACGCCTCGCTCGTGGCGGGATGATTCGCCGTGAAGATGCTCGTGAAGTGTATTCCCTCCACGGTCAGCCCTGGCTGCTCCTGGAGGAGCCGGGCCGCGAGCGTGCTGTCGAGGCCGCCGGAGAAAAGGACTAGAACCCTCGGCATGTCCGGTGTCTCCCTGGTTCCTCGAAGGCCCTCGTCGGGGCCGCGTGGGACCGCTGCGCGGGTGCGGGATTGCCCCGCGCTCCTCGATTCTACAGCAAATGCAACGCCCTCGCCAAGCCGACGTCGCCCCGGTCGGCCTCGTTCCGTTTCACCCGGCCGATACCGGGCCTCGTTGATGCAGGCCGACAAATCTGGTAAAAGCAGCCGACACGTCGCTCGCTGGCGGCCCGCCGCCGACGGCCCGGGTGACCGAGGCGCGAGGAGGGATCCTGCCCAATGAATCTGGAACTCGTGGACTGGCTGATCCTGGGACTCAGCACGCTGGGGCTGGCCGCGTTCAGCATATACTCCGTGCGACACATGAAGGGGGTGGCCGACTTCCTTGTGGCGAACCGGTGCGCGGGGCGGTACCTGCTGTCGGTCGCGCGGGGGATGGTCGGGATCGGCGCGGTGTCGGCGGTCGCGAGTTTCGAGATGCACTACCAGGCGGGGTTCGTCCCGTCGTGGTGGCAACTGATGTACATTCCCTTGAGCGTGATCATCATCCTGACCGGATACGTTTACTATCGGTTCCGCGAGACGCGCGCCCTGACGATGGCGCAGTTTTTCGAGATGCGTTACAGCAAGCCGCTGCGCATCTACGCGGGGATCATCACCTGGCTGAGCGGCGTGCTGAACTTCGCGATATTCCCGATCGTCGAGGCGCGCTTCCTCATCTGGTTCTGCGGCATCCCCGTCCACTACGCCAACGTCCTGGGGTTCCAGATAGATGTGACGGCGGCAGCGGTGATGGTCCTGACGACGGGTATTTCGCTCATCTTCGCGACTCTGGGGGGCCAGATCACGGTGATGGCGACCGACGCCGCGCAGGGGGTGTTCTGCCTCTTCGCCTACCTGTTCATCGTCTTCTTCCTCTTGACGCGTTTCAGTTGGGTGGACATCACCACCGCGCTGAAGATGGCGCCGGAGCACGCCTCGATGCTGAACCCGTACGACACCGCGAAGGTGCGCGACTTCAACATCTGGTTCTTCCTCGTCACCCTGTTCGGGATGTTCTACGGGTACATGTCCTGGCAGGGCGGGGCCGGCTATCAGGCGGCGGGCGTGACCCCCCACGAACAGAAGATGGGTGCCGTGATAAGCAACTGGCGCGGCCTTGTGCAGACCATCATGATCGTGATGATCCCGATCTGCGCGTACGCGTTCCTCCACCTTCCGAAGTACGCCGAGGCCTCTGCGCCCGTCGAGAAGGTCCTCCAGCAACTCCCGACGAAGACGCTCCAGACCCAGATGCGCGTGCCGGTCGCGCTGGCCTATATGCTGCCCGCCGGCCTGAAGGGATTGTTCGCCACAGTGGTGCTGTTCTTCCTGATCACGACGCAGGACACATACATGCACTCGTGGGGGGCGATCTTCATCCAGGACGTGATACTGCCGTTCCGCAAGAAGCCGTTCACCCCGAAGCAGCACGTGAACCTGATACGCCTCTCGATCATCTTCGTCGGGGTCTTCGCCATACTCTTCGGACTGCTGTATCGGCAGACGGAGTACGTGTTCATGTTCTTCGCGATCACCGGCGCCATCGTGAGTGGTCTGGGGGCATGCATCGTTGGAGGCATCTACTGGTCGCGGGGCACGCCAGCGGGCGCGTTCGTGGCCTTGACCCTCGGCTGGGTCCTCGCGCTCGGGCGGATCGTCCTCCAGCAGATCGGCCCGCACTTCAAGGACGTCGCCAACAGGGGCATGCTCCTCCGCGCCATGGACTACATCAACGGCATCAATAGCCAGATAGTGTGGTTCTGGATCATGGTGACGTGCCTCGTGGGTTACGTAGTCACTTCGCTCCTCACGCGAAACGAGGAGGGCTTCTGCATGGACCGCGTACTGCACCGCGGCAAATACGCGATAGAGGGAGAACACGTGCACCGCGAGTCGCCGAGGTCGCTCTGGCAGAGGATGGTCGGCGTCACCGAGGAGTTCTCGACGGTTGACAGGATATGGGCCTATGCCCTCGTGATCTGGAACATGGGCTGGCTCGCAGCGTTCCTGATCGGCACCGGATACTACATCCTCGGAACGTTCGGCTATGTGCCCCGGATGTCGCAGGACGGCTGGTCGAAGTTCTGGAAGATATGGGTCTGGATGCAGTTGTTCATCGGCGTTCCGGTGACGTTCCTCTTCGCCGCGGGCTGCATATTCGACCTGCGCGACATGTTCCGTCGCCTGCGCACTCTGGTGCGGAACGCTGCCGACGATGGCCGCGTGATCCACCATCACCTGGCGACCGAGTCGGACGAGCCGCCGAGGGCGGAGTGAGACCCGGAGCGCTCGCGGGCCGAGAGGGCGAAGCGACGGACGCGGGGGCCTCCGCCTCTCGGACATCGCGACGTGGGTTGACGGGTTTCCCCCCGGGCGGTAGAATGCATCGCTGACTCGGGGCGAGCCCGACGCGGGCGATGCCAGGGCTCGCCCCCGTCGTTATCGAGACCGGAGGAGCAGACATCATGGCCGGAAAGCAGTACGAGATGAGACCGAAGCGCGTGCCGCACGTGCGCACCAGGTACCGCCGCATCGTGACCCCCATTCCGGTTCCCGAATCCCTTCCGATACTCAGGAGGCTCCGCAAGTTCGAGCCGCTGAGCATGACCGGCCAGCCGCTCGTGGTCTGGGACAAGGCGGTCGGATGTCAGGTGTACGACCGCTGGGGAAACATGTGGCTCGACTGGAGCAGCGGCGTCCTCGTCGCGAACGCCGGCCACGGACGCAAGGAGATAATCGAGGCCATCGTCGCGCAGGCGCGCAAGAAACTCCTCCACAACTACTGCTTCCCCAGCGAGATCCGTTCGAGGGTCGCAGAACGGCTCGTCGAACTCGCCCCGCGCGGCCTCGACAAGGCGTTCATACTCACGACCGGTTCGGAGGCGACGGAGTGCGCGATCAAGTTGATGCGCACCTACGGCCAGCGAGTCGGCGGCAAGAAGAAGATAGGCATAATATCGTTCGAGAACGCCTTCCACGGCCGCACGCTCGGCGCGCAGATGATCGGCGGCATGCCGGCGCTGAAGTCCTGGATCGTGAACCTCGACCCCGACATGAAACAGGTGCCCTTCCCCGACGGGTACTGGGTGACCGATACTTCCTTCGAGGGCTTCCTCCGTGCCCTCGAGAAGCAGCAGATGACCCCCGACCGCATCGCCGGGGTGATCTTCGAGACCTACCAGGGCGCGGGCGCCAGTTTCGCCCCCAGGGAATACATGCAGGCACTCGCCGCATGGGCGAAGAAACACGAGATCATGATCGCGTGCGACGAGGTCCAGGCCGGCTTCGGCCGGACGGGGAAGTTCTTCGCCTTCGAACATTACGGGATAGTCCCCGACCTGATCTGCTGCGGGAAGGGCATATCGAGCAGCCTGCCGATAAGCGCGGTCATCGGACGCAAGAAACTGATGGACCAGTATCCGCCCGGTTCCATGACGAGCACCCACACGGGCAACCCGGTCTGCTGCGCCGCGGCGCTCGCCAGCATTGACGTCATCCTCAAGGAAAAACTCACCCAGAACGCGGCGCGCATGGGCGCGATCATGGAGGAGGGCCTGCTCGGCCTCCAGCGGAAATACCCCGACCACATCGGCTCGGTCCAGGGCAAGGGGCTGGTATATGCCCTGCACATGATAAAGACCGGCCGGAAGGAGCCCGATTACGACAAGGCGTTCAACGTGGTCGCGCGGTGCGTCGAGAAGGGCCTGCTCTTCTTCAGCCCCGTCGGTTACAGTTCCATCAAGATAGCCCCGCCCCTCGTCATCAACGAGGAGCAGGTCCGCGAGGGCGTGCAGGTTCTCGACGAGGCGCTTGCGGAGGTCTGCGGCTGAGCCGTTCGCTCACCGCCCCACCATCTGGAGGACGGCGCGGGCGGCCCGCTCGAAGCCGCCGGGCTCGCCGAGCGCCCTGACCACGCCGTCCAGTCTCTCGCGACAGGCCGACCACTCGCGCTCGTCATGGAGGAGACGCAGCGCCGCGCTGGCGACCGGCGCAGGGTCATCGTCGAACTTCAGGAACTCGGGCACCGCGTCGCTATCCCCCGCCACGATGTTCACCAGCCCGATGTGTCGCACGTCGAGGAAGTATCGCACGAAGAACCTGTGCCACCCGGCAGTGCGATAAACGATGACCATGGGCGTGCGGTAGTACGCCGTCTCCAGCGTCGCCGTCCCGCTGACGACGAGACACAGGCGCGACGCGGCCATGATTTCCCTCGTCCGGCTCAGATATATCTCCGCAGCGAGGCCCGACTCCCCGAGGACGCGGCGTATCTCCAGGACGTGCTCGGGTGCAGCGGCGGCCACGCTGAACCTCGCCCGGGGTAACGCCTCCGATATCAGCCTCGCAGCGCGGCAAATGATGGGAAAGGTGTGAAGTATCTCCTGGCGGCGGCTTCCCGGCAACAGGCCGATCGCCGGCTGGGGTCCGGAACGGAGATCGGCGACGAGCGCCCCGTCGAGCGGCGGAGACGCCAGATAGTCGAGCATCGGGTGACCAACATGAATGCAGTCAACCCCCCGCCTCTCGTAGAGGGCCTTCTCGAAGGGAAGTATGACCATCATCCGGTCAACGCGCCTGACGATCCTGCGGATGCGCCACGGCCACCAGGCCCATATCTGCGGACTCACGTAGTAGCAGACCGGAATCCGGCGTTTGCGCGCGAGGCCGCAGATGCCATCGAACGGCCCCTTGCCGAGGTTGAAGGCGGGATTGTCTATGGGGACGATTACGTCGGGCGGCTCCCTGTTGAACGCGGAGGCGCACAGGCGATAAACCCTGGCCCAGTCGCCCATGTGGCGCGCGACGTAGAGGATCCCCATGCCGGCGTGGGCGGTGGTGTCGGCCAGGATGTTGACTCCCGCCGCAGCCATGCGCGGGCCCCCGACGCCGGAGAGCCGCGCGTCGGGCGCCAGCCGCATCAGCGCTCCGGCCAGGCCGGCGCCGAGCACGTCGCCGGAATGCTCTCCGGCCGAGAGGAATATGCGAGGATATTGGAGCATGCGCGGCCCCTGCGACGGCTCAGGTGACGAGCGACCCGGTGCGGGGGTCGTAGCCGATCGCCTCCAGATTCTTGCGTATCTCGGCCACCACGCGCGTGGCCACGCGCACCGCGCGGAGGCCATCCTCGCCGGTCACCTCGGGTCTCCGGTCCTCCCGTACCGCGGCCACGAACGAGGCGAGTTCCGCCCGGAGCGGCTCATCCCCCTTCGCCGTGACGCGCTCCACCTCGACCAGGTCGCCATACGCGAGGCGGCCCAGTTCCTGCAGGGCGCCGAGTCCGCTCGATTCCCTGAGCCTGCGCGCTACCTCGTCGAAACCCTCCTTCTTCCGGTACAACTGGACCTCGCCCTCCTGCGTATCCACGGTCACGTAGGCGTTCGGCGCGAAGAGGCGTATCTTGCGCAGCGTCTTCAGGGATATGCGGCTGGCGGTAAGGTTGGCTACGCAGCCGTTGGCGAACACGATCCGGGCGTTCGCGATGTCCTCGTGCGGCGAGATGACCGGCACGCCGACCGCCTCGATCCGGCTGACCTCCGACGCGATGAGCACGTGGATGATGTCGAGGTCGTGTATCATGAGGTCGAAGACGACGCCGACGTCGGCGGATCGGAACCTGAACGGGCTGAGCCTGTGGGCCTCGATGAAGACGGGCCTTATCCCCCGGCGCGCCACGGCGGTGAAGGCGGGGTTGAACCTCTCGACGTGGCCCACCTGGAGTTTGACGCCGCGCGACGCGGCCGCAGCGACGAGCGCCTCCGCCTGCGCAACATCGTAGGTCATGGGTTTCTCGACGAGCACCGATATGCCGCGCTCGATCAGGCGCATCGCGACGTCGTGATGGGCCACGGTCGGCACGACGACGCTGGCCGCCTCGACGCGACCGAAGAGGAGGTCGAGGCTCGTTGACCACTCGGCGCGATGCTTCTGCGCCACGGCGCGGGCGCGCGCACCGTCCACGTCAACCACCCCGACCAGTTCGACGCCGTCGAGCGAACGATAGATGCGCGCGTGCTCCTTGCCGAGGTGCCCGACGCCGACGACGCCGACGCGAAGCGGTCTCACGCGGCGCTCCCCCGCTCCATCCTCGTCGTCTCGAGGAAACGGCCGAGTTTGCCCGTCTCGGAACGACGCAGGAACTCGAGGAACTGTCGCACCGCCGGCGTCACGCGCCCCTCCGCCTCCAGTTCGCGCGACGCCTCGTGGCTGTTCTTCTTGCTTCGATAGACCAGCCTGAACGCGTACTGGACCGACCGGATCTCCTCGTTGGAGTAGCCGTTGCGGCGCATGCCGACCACGTTGACGCCGCGCGGGGTGCGATGATCGACCGCCATCATCATGAACGGGGGCACGTCGTGCGTGACGCCCGTGAGGCCCGCCAGCATGGCCACGTCGCCGAGCGTGACAAAGTGGTGCACGGCGGTGTGGCCGCTGAGGACGACCCCGTTGCCGACCTTGACGTGGCCGGCGAGGAGGCAGCAGTTGGCCATCACGATCCGGTCGCCCAGGACGCAATCGTGAGCCACGTGCGCGCACGCCATGATCAGGTTGTGATTGCCGATTATCGTGATGCCACCTGCCTTGATCGTGCCGGTGTTGATGGTCACGAACTCGCGTATCTCGTTGTCGTCGCCGATGAGCAACCGCGTGGGCTCCCCCCTGTAACTGTGGTCCTGCGGCGGGGTGCCCACCGAGGCGAACGGGCCGATCCGGTTCCTCTGCCCCACCTCGGTGTGTCCGGTGATGACGCAGTGGGAACCCACGACGGTCCCCGCGCCTATCCTCACGTGTTCCCCGATGACGCTATACGGTCCGACGACGACGTCATCCGCCAGTTCGGCCTTCGGGTGCACCCTGGCGGTCGGATCTATCTTCGGCATTCCCGTCGCCTCCCTCATCTCGCCACGGGCTGCGCGGACCGGGCGAGAGACTCTCGAATCATCCGGGCCAGCCTGACGTTGGTCACATGGCCGGACTTGTATCCCACGACGCGGCCGGTCGCCAGTCGCGCTCCGAGCGCGACGTCGCCGAGGAGGTCGAGGATCTTGTGCCGGACGCACTCGTCGGGGAAGCGCAGGCCGGGCGGCATGGAGCCGTCCTCCTCGACGACTATCGTGTTCTCCTCCGTCGCTCCCCTGCCGAGACCCCGGCTCAGGAAGAACTCTATCTCGGGCCTGAGGCAGTAGGTCCGCGCGGGAGCGATCTCCTTGACGAAGGTCTCCTCGCTCATCTCGATCGTGAGGGCCTGGGAGCGGAGGAACTTCCTCCCGTAGTCGAGCACGTACGTGACGGTCAGGGCATTCTCATGAGGCACGAGCGCGAGGAAGACATCCCCCTCCGTCACCCAGAGCGGAGCAGCCGGCGAGAACCTCGCGGCGGGTGCCCCCTGTTCCCTCAGTCCGGCGCGCCTGAACGGCTCCACGTAGGTCATCGCCGAGCCATCGCCGACGGGCATCTCCGGGCCGTTCACCTCGACGCGCAGGTTGTCTATCCCGAGGCCGTAAACCGTGGCCATGATATGCTCGATTGTCGCGACCGTGGCATCCCCCTGCCGGAGCGACGTCGCCCTCAGCGGCGAACTGCCCGGCGGTGCGAGCCGGGTGATGCAGGCCGGTATCGCGGGCGCGTCGGGCATGTCAACGCGCACGAACGTGACGCCGCTTCCCTCCGGCGCGGGCACGCAGCGGACGAACACCTCCCTGCCGCTGAAGAGGCCCACCCCGCGGATCTCCACGACGTTGTCGAGCGTGCGTTGACGGTGCGTCACGAACCCTCCCGATTCTGGCGACTGCGCCTCTCGGCCTGCTCGGACGAACTACTTCGCTCCCTCGGCCGGCTGTGCGGGGGCCGACTCGGCGTACCGGGCCTTCACGCGCGCGATGACGCGTTCAGTCAAATCATACTCCGGTTTGGAATACAGCACAACGCGTTGAGATATCTGAAGGACCGCCTGATCCCTCAGGCCGGGGGTGCCCTCGGAGGTCTGGTCCTTGAGGATGAGGTCGAAGTCCCCCTCCTTGCCCACCGCCTGGACGTCGGCGACGACCTCGTCGTAGAGCGCGCGCAGCATCGAGGCGGCCCTCGCGCTCAGGAGATCGCGGTTCTCCCTGCCCGCGCGCTCGGCCTCGGCGAGTCTCTGGCGGAGTTTCTCCTCGCGGTCGCGGCGCTCCGGGGAATCCTCGGCCAGTTGCTCGATCTCCCCGCGGAGTCGGTTCACCTCCTCCATTCGCGTCTGGATATCCTTCTCCAGCGACTGGCGGAGTTCGAGGAGCGCCTTCTGGAACTCCTCCCGGCGCGGATGGGAGTTGAGGACGCGCGAGATGTCCACATATCCGATCCGCATCGGCTGCGTGCTGCGGGTCGGCTCCTCCGCGAGGCAAACGGCGGACAGGATGAACGGCAGCACGAACGCTGCCCATATTGCGCTGCGCATGACGATGTCTCCTTGCTTCAGAAAGAGAAGCCGGTGCCGATGCTGACGTTGAACGGTTGCGTCTCGTCCTCCGGCTGGTCGAGGATCGGCACGGCGAGATATACGGTGATGGGCACTCGCACGCCGCCCATCGCGGGCAGGCGGATGCGCAACCCCACGCCGGTCGTGAGCCGCACGCTGTCGCCCCCGAAGTCGGCCAGCGAACGCTCCAGGGCGCCGGTGTCCACGAAGACCACCCCGCGCACGATATCGCGGTACAGAGGGGCTTCGTACTCGGCGCCGAGGAGCGCGAGGTACTCCCCTCCTATCTGTTCGCCGAACACCGGGTCAGCCGGCCCGGCCCCGCGGTACTCGAAGCCGCGGGGCGTTGCCAGGCCCCCCATGAAGAAGCGCTGGAAGATGGGGACGCTGTCGGAGGAGGTGGTCTGCATCAGGCCCACCTCGCCGCCCACGCTGACGACGTGCTTCAGGCCGTTCTTCTGGGTGAAGACCGTCCACCACTGTCTCGCCTCGATGGTCTCGCGCAGGTAGTCCACGTCGCCGCCGAGGATGGTGCCCGCCATTTCCACCGCCCCCTCGACCCGGTGGCCGGAGGTGGTGAGGAAGATGTCGTCGCGGGTGTCGTGAGCGAGGGAGAGTTCGAGCGTGTGGAGCCAGTGGCCACCGCGAGCGCTCACGGCGTCGCCCGGGGCATTGTCGGAGAGGTGGCCCACGTGCACCCGCTCGACGCGACCCGTGAGGGCGGCGCGCCAGTACTCGCCGAAGCGCCTTCCCACCGTGACCGAGCCGCCGGTGCGCGCCTCGTGGTAGTGGTCCTCCCAGAAGAAGTTCCTGAGATACGCCGAGAGCGAGAGCGAGTAGTCGGAGTCCATCAGGCGCGGCTCGGTCCAGGTGAACTGGTACTCGCTGTACTCGCTACCCGGCGAGAGCGACAGGGTGAGTTCCTGGCCGCCGCCGAGCCACGCGCCCCCGCTGATGAAGTCGCGCCATCCGGTTGGGAGATCGAGGGCATCGAAGTTGTTCAGGTGAAGCGTGAGGTTGCCGACCGCGCCAAGGTCGCTGTTCCAGCCGAGGCCGACGCTGACCGTACCCCTCTCTCCCTCGACCACCTCCACCAGGAGGTCGGCGAGGCCCGGTTCCTCCGTATCGAGGAACTCCGCGCGGACAGCCTCCTTCCCCGACTCGGGCGAGGGAGCGAACAGACCGGTGCGACGCAGGCGCCGGACCGTGTCGTCCAGTCCGCTCGCATCGGCGACGTCGCCCGGCGCGAGCGCCACGTCGCGACGGATGACGTGGTCCTTCGTGATGCGGTTCCCCCGTATGACGACGTTCCTGACGTGATAGAGCAGGTTTTCCTCGATTTCGAGGACGAGGCTGACCTCGGGTCGCGTCTCGTCAACCGTCGGCACCGGCTCGATGCGCGCCCTGATGTAACCCCGCCGGCCATAGAGGCTGCGGATAGCCTCGATGTCGCGATCCAGCGCATCCCTCGAGAACGGGTCGCCCTCGTGGAGACTCATGGCGCCGAGGATCTCCGGGGTGGGGATCGTCTGCGCCCCTTTCACGAGTATGCGGCTGATGCGATAGAGCGGCCCCTGCCGGATCCGTACGATCAGGCGGGCGCCCCTGCGGTCCTCGTCGTACCGGAGTTCGTGCTCGACCGTCGCATCCAGGAAGCCCCTGCGGCGGACCGTTTCGCGGATGGCGTCGAGGTCGCGTTCGATGAGGGCAGGGTCGAAGCGCCGGGCTCCGAAGAGCCAATCGCGTTCGACCGAGACCATCACCGCTCGCAGGTCGCGCTCGGGGATATCCTGGTTGCCCTCGAACCGGACCTCCCTGAGTTTCACGCGATGTCCGGCGGCGATCCGATAGACCACCTCCACGCCTTCCTCGATGGGCCGGACGTCCTGCGAGACCTCCGCAAAGGCGTACCCCTCCTCGCGGAGGAGGGAGCGGAGCGACTGGAGGTCCACCTTGAGGCGGTAGGGGTCGGCGAACGAGCCCTCGCGCACGCCGAGGCGCTCTTTGATCTTCGACTCGCTGACCGGGAGGGGACCCCCGGATTCGAGGCGTATCCGGGCGACGCGGGGGCGGAGGTCCACCCGGAAGATGAGCCGCACGCCGCCGTCGGTCGCTTCCGGTTCCACCCGTGTCGTCGGCGCGATGTCGCCGAGGGCGAGGAGCGCGCGGAGGTCGCGTCGCACCGACTCCTCGTCGTATGCGTCGCCCTCCCGGGTGCGGATGGCCGCTCGTATGCGGGCGAGGTCAGCCGTCGGCGGCGCCTCAATCCGTATCTCGACGATCGGCCGGCCGGCGAGTTCCTCTGCCTCGCCCCATGCGATGCGGGCCCAGGGCGCGAGGAACGCCGCCACCACGATGTTCGTCCAGAGGAGCACTCTGCGCATGGGAATGCCGGCCTAGACCTCCGCAGTGGGCGATGGCTTTTCCGTGCTGCTCGCGAATCTCAGGAACTTGCTGAGGAACGTGAGATGCACGATGCCCGTGGGACCGTTCCGCTGTTTGGCGATGATGAGTTCTGCGCGACCGTCGTCCACCCCGTGCTGGTAATAACTCGGGCGATGGAGGAGGAGGACGACGTCGGCGTCCTGTTCGATGGCGCCGGATTCGCGCAGGTCGGCGAGTCGGGGGCGCTTGTCCTCGCGCATCTCGAGTTGGCGGTTCAACTGGGAGACCGCGATGACGGGCAGGTTCATCTCGCGGGCGAGGGCCTTGAGCGCCCTCGATATGGCCGATATCTCTATCTGTCGGCTCTCGGCGGGCGGCCCCTGGAGCAACTGGAGGTAATCCACTATCACGAGACGGCAGCCCGGCCCCGCCTTGAGCCTGCGGACCTTGGCACGGAGTTCGAAAACGTTGAGGTTGGGGCTGTCGTCTATGAAGATCGGCGCCTCGGACAGCGCGCCGACGTGTGTGGCGAGTTTGGGCATCTCGCTGCTCGGCAGCCGGCCCAGCCTGAGGGTATGACCGTCAATCTGCGCCCTGGAGCAGAGCATGTTCCGGGCGAGTTGGTCGCGGGACATCTCGAGGCTGAAGATGACGGCGGGGATCTTGTTCAAGACGCCGACGTGTTCGAGAATGTTGAGCGCGAGGGTGGTCTTCCCCATGCTCGGCCGCGCGGCGATCACGATCAGTTCGCCGTCCTGGAGGCCGCAAGTCATCTCGTCGAGGTCCAGAAATCCCGTGGGCAGGCCCGTGAGCATCCCGGTGCGGTCGCGCGCGCGGTCTATCCGCTCGAAGGTGGCCTTGAGGACCTCCCTTATCGGAACCAGGTTGGCCCTCGTGGTCTCCTCGGCGATCCGGAATATCCGGCTCTGGGCCTGGTCGAGGATCTCGCGGCTCGACGCGCGGGCGTGGGAGGCCTCATCGAGTATGGCACGCGCCGTGGTCAGGAGTTCCCGGAGTATGGCCTTGTCGCGGACGATCTCCGCGTAATGCTCCACATTGGCCGCCGCGGGGACGGCGTGGATGAGCGAGTCGAGGTATTCGACGCCGCCCACCGCATCGAGCAGCCCGCGACGCTCCAGTTCGTCGCGCAGGGTTATCGTGTCAACGGCGCGGCCGTTCTCGTGCAGGGCGACGGCAGCCTCGAAGATGTTCTGGTGCGCGGGGGAGTAGAATGATTCCGACTTCAGGAGCGGTATGACGACGTCAATAGTCTCGTTATTGAGGATCATGGAACCGAGGACGGAGACCTCGGCGTCGAGGCTATGGGGCATATCCTGCTGTAGCGCCGATGGGAGCACGGAGCCCAGCGTCGCCGGGGTAGGGGTGGGTCGGCGTCTCTGCGTTCGCACCATCCTGTCCTTCCTGTCCGCTCGGCTGCGCAGCGGCCGCCCCGAACCGGTTGCGCGGATGGCGGACCCGCGGCCTCCTACTCGGCAACCACCCAGACCTTGCAGGAACTTGTCAACTCCGGCGTCAACTGGAGCGGGACGTCCACGACGCCGCACTCCTTGATTGGCTCGGGGAGCTGGATCATCTTCTCCTCCACCGGATATCCCTCGGCCTGGAGCGCCTCGGCGATGCGGGCGGCGTTTACGGATCCGAAGAGGTGGCCCTCCTCGTTGGCCTTGGCGGCGATGGTGACCGAGACCGTCTTGAGGTTCTCCGCGAGGGCGGCGAGTTCCTGCTGGCGCCGGCGCTGTTCCTCCTCGGCGCGCTGTTTCAGGATGGCGATGCGGCGGAGGTTTCCGGGGGTTACCTCGACGGCCAGCCCGCGCGCAAGGAGATAGTTCCGCGCATAACCAGGCTTCACGTCAACGATCTCGCCCATCTTCCCCAGGCGTTCCACGTTTTCTCTCAGGAGGACCCGCATTGCTGACTCCTTCGCCGATTGGCCAAGAGGGCTATCCGGTGAACGGCAGGAGGCCCATGATGCGGGCCCGCTTGACGGCGATGCGGGCGGAGCGCTGATGCCTCGCGCAGTTGCCGGAGCGCTTCCTCGAGAAGAGTTTCCCCTGCGCGGTCGTGAGTTTTGTCAGCGTCTGGACGTCCTTGTAATCTATGGGGCCCTGCCTCATGCGGCAGAAGCGGCACTTCGTGCGGCCGCGCATGTTTTCGGGGTGTTGCGACATGAATGACCTCCGTTCAGAAAGGTATGTCGTCGTCTATCTGGTAGTCCGCGGGCGGCTCGGTGACGTCCTCGGGCGCCTCGGGGGCCGCAGGCGCTTCGGCGGTCGTCTCCGCCGGTCTGCGCGCGGTCCGCGGCGCTTTCTTCCCGTCGGCGGGCTGCGCGTTGGGAGCGCCTTCCCCCAGGAACTGGAAGTTCTCCGCGGTCACGCGCAGGCGCGACCTCTTCTGGCCGTCCTTGCCCTCCCACGAATCGTACGTGAGCCGGCCCTCGACGAACAGCGACCGGCCCTTGCGACAGTACTCGCTTATCAGTTCGGCCTGTCGGCCCCAGGCCTGAACGTCCACGAAACAGACCTCGTCACGGCGTTCGCCGTCCTGCCCCTTCCATCTCCTGTTGATGGCCATTCCGAACTCCGCCACCGCCATGCCGTTGGGCGTGTAGCGGAGTTCCGGGTCGCGCGTCAGGTTTCCGATGAGGAAGACCTTGTTCAGGTTCGCCATCTCATACCCCCCGATGGGCGCCCGCGACGTCGGGCGACTTCATGTCTCGTCCGCATTCTCCTCGTCGTTCTCGCCTCCCGGCTCAGCGGCGACTGCCTCGACCTCCGGCTCCTGGCTGTCGCGAGGCGCCGTGCGCGGTTCCCTTCTTCGCGAGGGTCCGCTCGTGCGCGTGCGGCGAGGCTCTCCCTCGATCTGCGGCAGGGGCTGGTCCTCGGGCGGAAGGGCATCTATCCGCAGCATCATGGCGCGGAGGACGAGTTCGGAGAGTTCGACCTCGCGGTATATGCGATTCACGGCGTCGGAGTCGGCCTGGAAGTAAGCGAGGACGTAGGTACCGCGCCGGCGGCCCTTTATCTCGTATGCGAGCCTCCGCTCGCCCCATTTCTGGCAGCGAAGTATCTCCGCGCCGTGCTTCGTTATCATGTTCTTGAGCGACTCGAGCGTGCCGTCCCAGTCGCGGTTCGCCTGCCGGTTGTCGAGCAGGAACATGCCCTCGTAGAGTTTCAAGCCTCAGCCTCCTTTGCATGCGGTTCACCGACGGTCCTGCCGGGCTCCGCATTGAACTGGTTCTGGCAGGCAGCCAGGCCGGATGTGATCCAGGTCATCACGGCGCGCGCCGCCTTCTCCACCGCCTCGCGGATGGCATCCGACTCCTCGGGCAAGAACTCGGACAGGACGTACTCCTTCGGGTCGTCCGTCGTGGGGGCCCCGATGCCGATGCGCAGCCGGGGCACGGCCTCGGTCCCCAGGGCGCCGATGATCGAGGCCAGCCCGTTGTGTCCGCCGTCGCTGCCCTTGCCGCGTATGCGGATCCGTCCGACGTCGAGGTTGAAGTCGTCACACACCACGAGTATATCACCGGTATCGAGCCGGCACCACCTGGCCGCGGATGCCACCGCAGTGCCGGCGGCGTTGACGAAGGTTTGCGGCTTCATGAGCATGAAGCGTTCCTGGCCGACAAGGCCCTCCGCAACGAGCGCATGGAAGCGGCGGCGCCAGCGGTCGAGGTTGTGCTCGTGGGCAATCCGGTCAACCACCATGAAGCCAACGTTATGCCGCGTGCGCTCGTAGGTGCGGCCGGGATTCCCAAGTCCCACGATCAACTTCATCGCTTCTCCTGGACCGCATGAGCCAGCCGCGGTCGCCTACTTCTTCTCCTCGCCCTCCTCGGCTTCCTCCGCGGCCTTGGCCTGCCTGCCGATGACCTCCGGCTCGCTCGGCGCGGCGGCGCCTTCCTCCGGTGGCGCGACGGGCACCTCGCCTCGCGTCTCCTTCATCACGAAGACGATCTGGTCCGGCCTCGCGCGCGGCGTTACGCCCTCCGGGAGGCTGAGATCGCGGACGTGTATCATCTGGCCGACCTCCAGGTGCCCGACCTCGACGCGGATAGAATCGGGAATCCGGTCGGCCTTGCACGAGACCTCGAGGGCGCGCAGCGGCTGCTCGAGGACAGCACCCGCCAGCAGGGCCTTCGGCGTGCCGTGCGGCACGATCTCGACGAGCACCGTCACGATGTCCTCCATCGCGACGCGGCTGAAGTCGAGGTGAAGTATCTCCCTGCCCCACGTATCCCACTGCACCTCCTTGATGATTGCGCGTTCCCTCTTGCCCTCGATCTCGAGCGTGACGAGGTGGTGGCCGCTGCCGACCATCTCCTCCGCGCTATCGTGTGACAACGCCAGCGGGAGGACCTCCTCGCCGTGGCCATAGAGGACAGCGGGCACCTTGCCCTGACGCCGGAGGCGACGCGCGGGGAGCGTTCCCATCTCGAGGCGGCGTTCAGCCCTGTACAACGCTTCAGCCATTTGTGCGACCTCACTTGTTCACAAAGAGCGCGCTTACCGATTGATGCATGTGGATACGGCGGATGGCCTCGCCGAGGAGTTCGCAGACGGTGAGTACCTCGATCCGCTCGCCCAGCGGGGCGCATCTACCGTCGAGAGGGATGGAGTCGGTGATCACGATTCTCTCCAGCGGCGAAGCGGCGAGCCTCTCGACCGCCGGGCCCACGAAAAGCCCATGCGCGGCGGCGGCGTATATGTCGCGCGCACCGTACTCGCGCAGCGTCCGCGCCGCACCCGACAGCGAGCCGCCCGTCGTGATCATGTCGTCAACCACCAGGACGTTCTTCCCGCGCACATCCCCTATCAGGAAACCGATCTCCGCAGACTCGGGAGATACGCGCCTCTTGTCCACCACTGCCAGCCCCGCGTTGAGCCACGAGGAGAAGGCCCTGGCCATCCGTATGCCGCCCACGTCTGGCGTACAGACGACGAGGTTCGGGATCGCCAGGCGCTTGAAGTAACCTGCCAGGACCGGGAACGAGTAGAGGTGATCCATGGGGATGTCGAAAAAGCCCTGTATCTGGGTGGCGTGGAGGTCCAGCGCCAGGACGCGAGTAACACCGGCAGCGACGATCATGTTCGCGACCAATTTCGCGGTGATCGGCACGCGGCCCTCGTCCTTCCGGTCCTTCCGCGCATAGCCGTAATACGGGATGACGGCCGTGATCTGCCGGGCGGACGCCCGCTTCGCGGCGTCCACCATGATGAGCAACTCCATGAGGTTCTCGTTGACGGGCGGACACGTCGGCTGCACTATGAACACGTCGCGCCCACGTATGTCCTGATTGATCTTGACGTTGATCTCACCGTCCGGGAAGCGGCCCACGTAGGCGTCGGCCAGCGGGGTACCCAGGTAGTCGCTTATCTTGCGCGCGAGCGCCGGGTTCGCATTCCCCGTCAGTATTACTATACCGTCGTCCGACATCGCCGGAGACCCTCTCTTCCCATCAAAACGCCACGGCGATAGCCGTGGCGGCAGTGTAGGGAGCGCACACCGCGGGAATGGTCCTCACTCATGGCTGGCGGGACCTCGGTCCATCTCGACCGGATTAGGAAATATAGCAAACCCCTATCTCGCTTGCAAGGCCACTCGCGCGCGGTCCTCTCCGCCCTACCCGGGGGCGCTTGTGCTGCCGCAAATGGCCGCCGCGCTGCGCGAGCGCCGGTCACCGCACCGACTCGAGTGGAAACGCGCGATTCCATTGTCGTTTTGCCGATGCGACATCCACGCGCCCGTTGCACGTGGCAAGCCCCTGCCGACTGTCACATGCCGCCGGAATTGCTACACGGGCAGTTCGCCCTGTGTTGCATTAAGAATCGCGAGCGCCGCAAGCGGTAGCGCCACGGCCCGACGTCGTGGCATCAGTTGATTATAATGCCTTTTTTCTCAATGCTTTATGGAAGAAGCGCGGGAAATGATGCACTGCTCGCTCCAGGCCAGTCGGGGAGACCGCAGCCGGCACGGCCTTTGCGTTCGCGTCGTGTGCCGCCTCAGCACCGGAGAGGAGCGGGCGCCATGACAGCGCCTCAACGTGATACGCTCCAGCAGGTCGCGCCCAGAAGCATCGTGGACTTGGTGAGGCAACTGGCGCAAGGGCAGATCAGGCCGCTGCGTCAGGCGCGTCGTGCCGGCGTCCTGTGGGCGCTGGCGCAGACCGACGGCAACGTCGCGCTCGCCGCATCGTTGCTCCGCACGAGTCGGAGCACCGTGTATCGGTACGCGCGCGCCTTCCAGGGAGAACAATGAAGGTCTGATGCGCCCCTGGCGGCGCACGTCACCCCGGCCGCCAAGGTGAAATCGGTCTCAGCGGGCGAACACGGCGACAAAGACGTAGCGTGCGCCGGCAGCGCGGATCGCCCTTGCGCACTCCGAGGCGGTCGCGCAGGACGACATCACGTCGTCAACGAGAAGGACGGCGCGGCCCCTGACCGGGCCCGGCCTGGCGACGCGAAATGCGCCGCGGACGTTCGCCTCTCGCTCGGCCGGGCCGAGGCTGCTCTGCGGCCCGGTGATGCGGGTCCGGACGACCGCGCGCGCGGCGAGCGGCCAGCCATGAGCACGGGCAACGTACCGCGCAATGAGTTCCGACTGATTGAACCGGCGTCTCAGCCGCCGCGTCCAGTGAAGTGGAACAGGCACGACAACCTCCACACGCCTCGCCCATGGCGCGCGGCCGACGGCGTCGGATACCTCGCGCGAGACCCACTCGACAGGCGTGAGGTCGCCCTGGAACTTCAGGGCGTGGATGACCTCTCTTATGGGGCCCTCGTAACGATAGACGGCTGTGGCGGCCTCGAAGGCGAGAGCGGGATGTCTGTCGGCGCGCGGACAGGCGCCTCGACCGTCCGAGTGCGGTCCCACCGGCTCGGCGCACCGCGGACACGAGGAGACGTCGGCGCGGACGGCCCTGGCCAGACACACGTCGCAGAGGCAGGCGCGCGTCGGCCCCTCCAGGCGGACCCCGCACCCGGTGCAGTGTCGCGGGTACAGGAGGTCCAGGACTGCACCGGCTATCCGGCGGATCACCCCCCTATCGCTCCCCACCTCTTCCGGATGCGCGCCATGGCCTCGACCAGGCGGTCATCGGGAACCGTGAGCGAGAGACGTATGTAGCCCTCCCCGTAACGACCGTAGGCGCTGCCGGGTGCGACCACCACGTGCGCCTCCTCGAAGAGTCGAGTTGCGCATTCCAGCGATGTCATCTTGCGAGGAGTCGGCACCCACAGATAGAAGGTGCCTGGAGGCGGGGTGCACTGCCAGCCGAGGTCATTGAGCGTATCGGAGACGATCTTTCTGCGGCGCTCGTAGATGCGCACCATCCGCGCAACGTTCTCGCCGCACTCCCGCAGCGCCGTGATGCCGGCGTACTGGATGGCGTTGAAAACGCCGCTATCGGTATTGGATTTGACCTGGGCCATTGCCGCTATGATCGTCGGGTTGCCCACGGCCATCCCGAGCCGCCAGCCGGTCATGTTGAACGGCTTGGAAAAACTGTTGAGTTCCACGGCCACTTCCTTCGCCCCCTCGATGGCGAGTATGCTCAGCGGCTTCTGGCCGTCGAAGACTATGTCAATGTAAGGGTTGTCGTAGCATAATGCGATTTCGTGACGGCGGGCGAATTCGACGAGGCGCCGGAGGAAGTCGGTGGTGGCGACGGCGCCGGTGGGATTGTTCGGATAGTTCAGATAGAATGCCGAGGCGCGACGGGCCACCTCGTCAGGGATCGAATCGAGATCCGGCAGAAAACCGTTTTCGGCGAGTATCGGGACTGCGTACGGCTCGGCGCCTGCGAACCAGATGCTCGGCCTGTACCCCGGATAGCCCGGGTCGGTCACGAGGACAAGGTCGCCGGGATTGACCATGGCGAGGGCGAAGTGATGGCATCCCTCCTTCGAGCCGATGAGTATGAGGCACTCGCGGTCAGGGTCGGCCCGGACTCCGTATCTCTCGCCGTACCAGCGACAGACCTCCAGCCGCAGGGCGGCCATGCCCTTCTCCTCGTCGGTCGGGTACCTGTGGTTCGCCGGGTCCCGTGCCGTGCGGCAGAGGGATTCCACGACTGGCTGGGGAGTCGGTTCGACGGGATCGCCGATGGCGAGGCTGATCACGTCAATCCCCCTGGCCCTGGCAGCGTTTATGCGGTTGCGGAGTTCCATGAAGAGATACGGCGGTATGTTGTCGAGGCGCTTCGCTCTTCGCAGCATATATCGCTCCAGTGAACGCGTCGCTGTCGAGAACCGCCATATACCGCTTCTGCCGGCCCGTCGTCAAGCAATCGCTTCGACGGCACCGGGTCGCGCACGAGGTCCGTCAGCGGAGCAGCCCCTGGAGCACCACTTGTGAGCGAATAGGCCGAGATTGCGCTTGATTATTTGTGCCTTTTAGCATAGGCTTACCGGAGGTGATGAGGCGTCGGCGCGGAGCGTTGTTCGCCGAGGGACGACGGTTCAGGTGTCTGTCGGTGGAGAACTCATGATTTCGTCGCGAAAGCGGTTCGGGGAGGAGAAGATCAACGAGCGGCTCCGCATGGTGCGGGAGAAGTTCGAGGGGGCGCGCGGGAAACTCCGGTTCGCCAGGAAGATCGGGGAATCGCACAGCAACATCAGCCGTTACGAACGCGGCCGTACCGTGCCTGCCCATGTCCTCGCGCGTGTGGCGGAGGCATATTCGGTGAATCCGGAATGGCTCCTGACCGGCAAGGGAGCCATGCTCATGCCCACAGAGGCGGACCGGGTTCGCGGCCTCGAACTCGCATTGCCATCCGCCCCCCGCGACCGGGAAAAACTCGTTGGCAGGGAAGAGTTATCGGACTTCTACGTCCTGCCTCTCCTGCGCGACCCCACGGCAGCGGGGCCGGGAAGGCGCATAACCGACGAAGATGTGGAGGGGCCGGCGATCATCCACCGCGCGTGGTGTCCCCACCCCGACACGACCGACTACGTCCGCGTCAGGGGCGACAGCATGGAGCCGGTAATACCCGATGGCTCCATCGTGACGATAGACAAGTCCTACTCCAATCCCGAGGAACTCATCGGTCAGGTCGTGGCGATCTACATCGCGGAGACCGAGGAGGTGACGATCCGCCGGCTCCAGAAGGACGCGGTCAAGCCGCGGTGCTACATAGGGGTGCCAGATAACGCCGGCGGCAACAACCGCCCCGTGGTCCTGACCAGGGATGACCGTGTCATAGGGCGGGTCGTGAGCGTACACGCGCTGGTCAGGTAGGCCCGGCGCGATGCCCACGGCGGGTCGTGAAAGGGAAGCGCCTTCATCGGGCGAACCGTTGACAATGCGTCCGCCCGCCCCTAGATTGTCGCAACGGCCCTGGATCGAATTTTTTCCGGAGGACAGCGTGAGCAGGATAAAGGTCAAGAATCCCATCGTGGAGATGGACGGCGACGAGATGGCGCGCGTGATATGGGGGCTCGTGAAGGAGCGACTCATCCTGCCCCACCTCGAACTCGAGACCGATTACTACGACCTCGCCCTGTCGGTGCGCGACGCGACTGACGACCGCGTCACGCACGACGCGGCGCAGGCGATAAAGAGACATCGCGTAGGGGTGAAATGCGCAACCATCACGCCCAGCGTGGCGCAGGTCGAGACGCTGAAACTGAAGAAGGCATGGCCGAGTCCGAACGGCACGATCCGGGGAGAACTCGACGGCACAGTGTTCCGCAGACCGATACTCGCCAGGAACATCCCGACCGCCGTGAAGAGTTGGCGGAAGCCGATCGCAATCGGCCGCCACGCGTACGGCGACATCTACAGGGCGGCCGAGATGATGATCCCGGGTCCCGGCAGGGCGGAACTCCGTTACGTGGATCGCAACGGGGCCGAGTCGCGCCTCACGATTCATGACTTCGATGGCCCCGGCGTGGTCATGGGGATGCACAACACGGAGAGGTCGGTCCGTTCCTTCGCACGGGCCTGCGTATCTTACGCCCTGGAGCACAGGATAGATATCTGGTTCTCCGCCAAGGATACCATCAGCAAGACCTACCACACGTTCTTCAAGCGGATCTTCGCGGAGACGGTCTCGGCGCACGAGGCGGAGATGAAGGCGGCGGGCATCTCGTACCGGTATCTCCTGATAGATGACGCGGTCGCGCAGATAATGAAGCACGAGGGGGGCATCATCTGGGCGCTGATGAACTACGACGGCGACGTGCAGAGCGACATGGTGGCCGCCGGGTTCGGCTCGCTGGGCATGATGACCTCCGAACTCGTGAGCCCGTACGGCTATTTCGAGTACGAGGCCGCGCACGGCACGGTCGCCCGCCATTACGCCGACCACCTCGCGGGCCGACCCACCAGCACGAACTCGGTCGCGACCATCTTCGCCTGGAGCGGCGCCCTGAGAAAACGCGGCGAGATAGACGGTACGCCGGACGTCTGCGCGTTCGCCGACCGCCTCGAGAGGGCAGTCATCGAGACCATAGAGTCGGGCACGATGACGCGCGACCTGGCGCGCCTCGTGCAGGGGACGAGCGATCCTCCGAGGAAGTCGTGGGTCACCACCGAGGAGTTCATCGGCGCAATCGCGGATAGACTGCGATGAGCAACCTCTTTCCGGCACCCGACCCCACGGAAACTCGCGGATATGCGCGAACGCGCCGTCCGGCAGCGCCCCACGGAGTTCGCGCGTCCGGTCCCATCCGGTGAGCGTGCGATGCCCACGCCGCACCGGCGACTGGCGACGTGGTATGCGGCCGTCATCGCCATCGGCGCGATGATCTGCGCATGCGTCCGCTTGGCCTCGACCGACCAGAGCGACTTCAGGACCTACTACTACGCTGCTGCGGCGTTCGAGGAGGGGCGGAACCCCTACGACGTCGCTTCGCTGCGACCACGAAGCGGCGGAAAGATAACGCATGGCTTCGTCTATCCACCCCACACCCTGCTCCTGTTCCGACCGCTCCTGCGCCTGGGCTACGCTGGCGCATACTGGGTTTATCTGGGGGCGAAGGTGGTTTCGCTGGCGATGCTCGTTTGGCTCTGGTACCGGTTCGCGCCGGTCGCGTCATCGGGCATCTGGGCGCTCCTCGTGACGGCGCTGCTGGGCCACCGCCAGTCAGTCCTGCTCGACATCGCCGCGGGGAATGTCTCGTTGTTCGAGCAGGTCCTCCTGTGGGCGGGGTTTCTCCTCCTCGTCCGAAAGAAGGAGGTCGCCGGCGGCGCCAGTATCCTTCTCTCCTCCACCTTCAAGATAGTCACTGCCGCATTCGGGCCGATGGTGTTCCTCGTGGGCCGCTCGCGCAGGGCGCTCCTGACATGTCTCGCCCTCACCGCCGGCCTCTGCCTCTGCTTTGCGGCGTCATGTGCGCTCTGGCCATCGCTATGGCGCGAGTTCGCGTCGGCCGCCATGGCGCTGGACGAGAGGGCGAGGTTGAACCCGAGCGCGCTCGCCCTGATCAGGGACATCGGAGAGCGAGCGGGGGCAGCGAGTTCGACCGTGTGGCTGGCGTATGGTCTGTGTTGCGCGGCCGTGGCGGGTCTGTGGCTCTACGCCGCGACGCTCGCGTGGCGGATCCGCGACGGTCGCCCGATGGTGTATCTCGCGGTCCTCGCGTACGCGCTGATTGCTCCGCGGATGAAGGACTACTCGCAGATCGTCACGCTCCTGCCGACGCTCCACGTCATCGGCGCGGTCATGGGCGGGGGCCCGCGGTCCCTGCTCGCGTGCGTCATTCTCTGGGTTCCCCTGTTCCAGGGACGCCTGGTGTTCGGCGTGCCCGTCTTCCAGTATCAGCCCCTGTTCGTCACGCTCTGGGTATTTGTCGAACTAGTCGTGTGGCTGGCCGCTCGACGGGGTGACCGGGACGCCACGCTGGGGCCGCTCGAGGACCCGCTGCGTGGGCTCTCGCGCATGTGCGCGGTCTGTCGAGCGTCGGGAATCCGGCAGGCGCGATGAACCTTGACACGCTCCCGCGACACGCTTACTCTTTACGCGCGATGTCCGCAGGGTGCCAGAAGCAAGAGAAGATCATGGCCGAGACGCAGAAGGCGGTGGATTTCATCCGCGAGATCATACTCGATGACATCCGCACGAATCGCTTCGGCGGGCGGGTGCACACGCGTTTTCCTCCCGAGCCCAACGGCTATCTCCACATCGGCCACGCGAAGTCCATATGCCTGAACTTCGGCATCGCGAGGGAGTTCGGCGGGCTCTGCAACCTCCGCTTCGACGATACGAACCCGACGACGGAGGAGGAGGAGTACGTGAAGGCCATCGAGGAGGACGTGCGCTGGCTCGGGTTCGACTGGGGCGACAGGTTGTACTTCGCATCGGACTACTTCGAGGAGATGTACCGGTTCGCGGAACAACTCATCGCGAAGGGCCTTGCATACGTTGACGATCAGACGGCGGACGAGATCCGGGAATCGCGCGGCACCCTGACCGAGCCCGGCAGGGACAGCCCGTGGCGCAACCGGTCCGTCGAGGAGAACCTGGACCTGTTCAGGAGGATGCGCGCTGGCGAGTTCCCCGACGGCTCGCGGGTTCTCCGGGCGAAGATAGACATGGCCCACCCGAACCTCAACATGCGCGATCCCGTGATGTACCGGATCCTCCATGCCCGGCATCACCGGACCGGCGACGCGTGGTGCATATACCCCATGTACGACTGGGCACACGGCCTCGAGGATTCCATCGAGGGGATCACCCATTCCATCTGCACGCTCGAGTTCGAGAACCATCGCCCTCTCTACGACTGGTTCCTGGATCAACTGGGGGTGCACCATCCGCGGCAGATAGAGTTCGCGAGGCTGAATCTGACCTACACCGTCCTGAGCAAGAGGCGGCTCCTCCGGCTCGTGCAGGAGGGGCTGGTGCGCGGGTGGGATGACCCGCGAATGCCGACGATCCGCGGACTCCGTCGCCGCGGCTACACGCCGGAGGCGATCCGGAACTTCTGCGAGCGCATCGGGGTCGCGAAGAGCGACAGTCTGGTGGATGTGGCGCTCCTCGAACATTGCGTGCGGGAGGACCTGAACAGACGCGCCCCGCGAGTGATGGGCGTCCTCAGGCCGCTCCGGGTCGTGATCACGAACTACCCGGAGGGACTCGTCGAGGAACTCGACGCGATAAACAACCCCGAGGACCCCACCGCCGGCACGCGCAAGGTGCCATTCTGCCGCGAGATATACATCGAGCGCGACGATTTCATGGAGGAGCCGCCGGAGAAGTTCTATCGCCTCGCCCCCGGACGCGAGGTGCGGCTCCGCTACGCCTACTTCATCAGATGCACCGAGGTCGTGAAGGACCCCGGCGGAAACGTGGTGGAACTGCGGTGCACGTACGACCCGAAAACCCGCGGCGGGAACGCCCCGGATGGCCGCAAGGTCAGGGCCACGCTTCACTGGGTCTCGGCCCGGCACGCACTGAAGGCAGAGGTGAGGCTGTACGACCGCCTCTTCACGCGGCCCGATCCCGATGACGTCGAGGAGGGACGCGACTGGCTTTCCAACCTGAACCCGAACTCGATGACGGTCCTCCAGGATTGCCGCCTCGAGCCGTCGCTCGCGCATGCCCGTCCTGGCGACCGCTACCAGTTCGAGCGTCTGGGCTATTTCTGCGCCGACCCCGACGGTGCACCGGGGCGGCCGGTCTTCAATCGCACCGTGGTCCTCAAGGACGAATGGGCGAAGATCCGCGGCAGCGGCACGGCCTGAGTCCTCGTGGCCCGACAGGACGGATGCATGACATGAACCCGATGGAACCGCGCTCCGATGAGAGACGAGAGGTGCGCGTGCGCGTCGCGCCGAGCCCCACGGGAGACCCCCACGTGGGCACCGGCTATATCGCGCTCTTCAACTACGTCTTCGCGCGCTCGACCGGAGGGCGCTTCATACTCCGCATCGAGGACACCGATCGCGCCCGCTCCAACCTCGAATCGGAACGCCAGATTATCCACTCCCTCCGATGGCTCGGCCTGTCGTGGGACGAGGGACCCGATGTCGGAGGAGCCTACGGTCCCTATCGCCAGTCCGAGAGATGCGAGACGTACAGGCGCTACGCATCGGAACTCCTCGCCTCCGGAGCGGCCTATCCCTGTTTCTGCTCGCCGGAGCGGATCGCCCGACTTCGCGAGGAACAGAAGCGCCAGAAACTGCCGACCCTCGGCTACGACAGACACTGCCGCATGACTGTGTCGCCGCAAGAGGCCAGGAGGCGCATCGCCGCGGGCGAGCCGCATGTCATCCGCCTCGACGTCCCCGATGACGGCGAGACCGTCGTCCGCGACCGCATCCGCGGCGAGGTCAGGTTCCCCAACAAGGACATTGACGACCAGGTCCTGTTGAAGTCGGACGGCTTCCCGACGTATCACCTGGCCAACGTGGTGGACGATCACCTGATGCGGATAAGCCATGTCATCCGGGCCGAGGAGTGGCTTTCGTCCACGCCGAAGCATCTCCTCATCTATCGCGCGTTCGGTTGGGACCCGCCCGAGTTCATCCACATGCCCCTCCTTCGCAACCCCGACAGGAGCAAGATAAGCAAGCGGAAGAACCCGACCTCGCTCCTCTGGTACGAGAACGAGGGGTACCTGCCGGAGGCGCTCGTCAACTTCCTCGCGCTGATGGGATGGTCTGTGCCGGAGGGGCGGGAGAAGTTCTCGCTCGACGAGATGATCGCCGAGTTCACGTGGGATCGCGTGACTATCAGCGCACCGGTGTTCGACCTGAAGAAACTGGACTGGCTGAACGGCGTGTACATCAGGGAACTTCCCCCCGAGACCCTGGCGCGTCGTCTGCGCGAGACCGTGCTCCGGAGCCATGCGGTTGACGACGCAACGCTCATGAAGACGCTACCGCTCGTCCGGGAGCGAATGAAGAAACTCACCGACTACGTCCCACTGACTCATTTCATCCACGCTGACGCGGTGAATCCTCAGCCGGAGGCGCTGATACCGCAGGACGGCACCGCTGCCGAGGCGCTGCGCCTCCTCGGGGCGTGCGAGGAGGCCTTCCGGTCGGTTTCGGACTGGAACGCGGCCAGCCTCGAGGCGTGCGGCCGACGGGTCGCGACCGAGTCCGGCATGGAGCCGGCGAAGGTGTTCATGACCCTGCGGGTCGCGCTCACCGGTTCGACCGCCTCGCCACCGCTCTTCGAGAGCATGGAGGTCGTGGGCCGCGAACGCACGCTCGCCCGGATCGCCGCCGCGCGCCGCCTCCTGGCCCCACGGGTGACCGGCAAATAAATCGCCCCGACGCATCCAGCGCCGGGGCGACTCGCTGACCCGTCCTTTATGATAAGGATGTATTATGACAAGGCGCGACTCAGCGTCCGGGTCGTCACTTCTTGACGACCTTCTCAGCGCGAGGGCCCTTGGCCCCCTGGGTCAGTTCGAACTCGACCGCCTGACCCTGCTCCAGGGTCCTGAATCCATCCGACTGGATGGCCGTGTGGTGCACGAAGACATCGGGGCCATTCTCCTGCGTGATGAATCCATAACCCTTCTGGTCGTTGAACCACTTCACCTTGCCCGTCGGCATACGTTCCTCACCTCCTTTCTCGATCCGGGTCTGACCTCCTCCGATACCGTATCGGCTCCAGTGAAGCGCTGACGGGTTACCTACACGCAAAAAAGGCCCCTCAGGGCATTCCTGGGGGCCTGCCATCCGACGAATCCGACCAACGTACCGCCCGCCGATGCGACTCATTGCGTCCTCTTGCGCTGACGCCGCCGACGGCACCAGTATAGCATCATTGCGGCCGCCGTCAAGGTCTTTTCCGCGCGTCCCGGGCCTGCTCGCGGTGTGGCGGGTCAGCCCCTCGCGCCGAAGATGCGTTTGACGCGCTGCGCCACGTCGGATTGCGTAAGTGGCCGATCGAGCGGCAATATGGCGTAGCAGCCGTCGCGCGTGGTGCTGTCGAGGATGACGTGCCGGTGGTTGGGGAGCCTCACCCCCTCCTCGCACGGGGTGTGGCCGACGATGAACACGTCGGCCTCGAGCGCAGTCGAGAGGGCATCGGCAACCTGGGGCCGATAGTCGCGCCCCCAGAGCATGTGGAAGGCCGGACTCTTGCGCTTCAGGAATTCATCGGGTCGGGCGTTCCGGAGGTACTCCAGGCCAAATTCCGGTGCCCTTTCCAGCCTGGGGGTGGAATGGGCTATGAAGAGACGGTTGGCAGTCGTGATGGCGACGGGACAGGAACGCCAGAATTGCCGGTACGCGCCGAACGCCTCCTTCCATCGCTCGCCGAAGGCCTTCTGGAGCCCCTCCGCGAACTCGTCGTTCAGGAGCCGGCCGTTCTTGCCAATATCGAGGGCGAGGAGTTCGGCGAATTCGTGATTCCCGAGTAGATAATGCACGCGGTCCGGCGCGGCGACCTTGAGTCGGGCGATGGTCTCAACGAGCCGGTGCGAGCGCGTGGCGCCGGCGGCCTCGTCCCCGTGGATGAGTTCATGCACGACGAGGTGCCGATGCGGGTGGCGATCCAGGTCAGCGATGGCGATTATCTTCTCGAGGTTCTCGCGGTTTCCGTGGATGTCGCCGCAGACGAGGATGTCGCCGCGGGCCGGGAGTTCGACGAGGAAACCTCTGCGGCCCGGGGTGCGCAGGTTGCTACGCGCGGCGCGTTCCATGAGGGCCACGGTGAGGTCGAGCGGGGTGAGGCGGTTCAACGGCGCGGGCATGACGCACGATCCGAAGTTGGACGCGCGCCGGCCACGGTCACCTCTCCTGGGGCGATTCGACCGGCGAGGGAACAGTCAGGGGAGGCGTTGGCCGGATGCGCTCGGGTTGCCGCCCGGACCGGTCGCCGGCGCATCCGACTGCGATAGCGCACGCGGCCACCAGCAAGGCGACGAGCAGCGTTCTTGGCCTCATGTCTGTGCTGCCTTCGCTGGGGCCTCCTCCTGGACCTCGGCGGGGATGAGTTCCAGGATCACCTGCGGCGCGTTGTCGCCCAGGCGACGACTGGACGCGGGGAGGTGCAGGATTCGCGTGTACCCGCCGGGACGGTCAGCGAAACGGGGGGCGATCTCCTTGAAGAGTTTCCTCGCGACGAACGGGTCGTCGAGCGCCGCCAGCGCGCGCCTGAAGTTGGCCAGGCCGCCCTTCCGGGCGATTGTGATGAGTTTTTCGACCATGCCACGGACCTCCTTGGCCTTGGCGGGCGTCGTTCGTATCCGGCCGAGGACCAGGAGGTTGCAGACCATGTTCCGCCTCATGGCGGCACGATGGGCGGAGGTCCTTCCGAGGTGCCGACCACGCTTGCGGTGACGCATCAAGCCTCCTTTGCCGGTGTGCTCTTGCGGGTTATGCCTTCGATCTCCATGCCGAGGGCAAGCCCGAGTTCGCTGAGTTTCCGCTCGACCTCCTCGAGCGAGGTCTGACCGAAGTTCCTCGCGGCGAGAAGTTGCTCTCTCGTGTAACCGATGAGGTCGGCCACGGTCTTGATATTCATCCCTTCGAGGCAGTTCGCGGCCCGATGGCTCAGTTCGAGGTCCGCGATGGGAAGGGCGAGTTTGGCGCTGAGGTCCTCCGTGAGGGTGGCGCGCATGGGGGCGAGGGCAGGCGGGGCCTCTCCCTCGACGAGTTCGCGCCCGAGTTCGAACTCCTGGAGGAACGGATTGAGATGTTTGCGCAGTATCTTCGCGGCTTCCACGAGCGCCATCTGCGGGGCGATCGTGCCGTCGGTCCATATCTCCATCACGAGCCGGTCGTAATCGGTGCTCTGTCCGACCCTGGTATCCTCCGCGCGGTATCGGACCCGGACGACCGGCGAGAAGAGCGAATCAACTGGTATGCGACCTATCTCCTGGATGTTCTGTTCGTTTTCCTCGGCGGTGCGGTAGCCGCGCCCCTTCTCGGCGGTCATCTCGCAGGCGAAGTTCGTCACCTTGGTCAGGGTGCAGATGACGAGGTCCTTGTTGACGACCTCCACGTCAGGTTCGCACTGGATATCGGCGCCCGTCACCGGTCCCTTCTTCTTGACGTCTATGCGGAGCGTCGTGGGCTTGTCTCCCTGGATCCGCAGGCGCAGTTGTTTGATGTTGAGTATGATCTCGGCCACGTCCTCGTAAACGCCCTCTATGGTCGAGAACTCGTGCTGCACGCCGGAGATGCGGACCGACGTGACAGCGGCGCCTTCGAGCGAACTGAGGAGGACTCGCCTGAGGCTGTTGCCGATTGTCGTGCCGAAGCCGCGCATGAAGGGCTCGACCACGAACTTGGCGTAGTTATCCTGACGGGTGGCCTCGTCGCAGACCACCCTGGTCGGGAGTTCGAATCCCCTCCATCTTATGCGCATTGCAGCCCTCCCAATGGTCCATACCGATGCGAGCCACGATCGGCGGCTCGCGGTTGCGCCGCGGGGTGCGGGTCAGACGCGGCGCTTCTTCCGCGGCCGGCAGCCGTCGTGCGGCAGCGGCGTTACGTCCTCGATGCTCCTGACCGCGATGCCAGCCGCCTGGAGCGCGGTTATCGCCGACTCGCGGCCGGAACCCGGCCCCTTGACCTTCACCTCGACCTCGCGGACGCCGAGTTTCTTGGCCTTCTCGGCGACGCTCTCGGCGGCTCGCTGAGCGGCGAATGGCGTGCTCTTTCGCGAACCCTTGAAGCCGATCGTGCCGGCGCTGTCCCAGCAGAGCACCTCGCCCGATGGGTCAGCGATGGTGATAATGGTATTGTTGAAGGTCGCCTTGATGTGGGCGATCGCCTTCGCGACGGTTCGCCGAACCTTGCGCTTCCGGCTCTTGGCCAACTCCTGCTCCTCCAGATATCCGATGTCTCAGCGCAGTTCCTTCACACCGCGCTTGACAGCAACGGTCTTCCGCGGGCCCTTTCTCGTGCGGGCGTTGGTTCGCGTTCTCTGGCCCCGCACGGGCAGGCCGGCGCGATGCCTGAGGCCCCGGTAGCAGCGTATCTCCTTGAGGCGTGCGATGTTCTGCGCCTCCTGCCTCCGCAACTGCCCCTCGATGACGTAGTGGTCCTCTATGTAACTCGTTATGCGACTGAGTTCGTCCTCCGTCAGGGTCTTGGCCCGGACGTTCGGGTCTATCCCGACCGCTCTCAGGACCTCCATCGAGTTCGTGGGGCCTATTCCGTAAATGTACCTGAGGGCGATGCATATCCGCTTATCGCCCGGTATGTCCACGCCAGCGACGCGCGGCATCCGATATCCCTCCTAACCCTGACGCTGCTTGTGTCGCGGGTCCTTGCAGATCACGCGCAGGACCCCCTTGCGTCGGACCAACTTGCAATGTTCGCACATGCGACGTACCGAACTGCGCACCTTCACGGCAATCTCCCGCGGCCCTCGGCCGCAACGCTCAACTGCGGTAAACTATCCTCCCGCGCTTCAGGTCGTACGGGGATATCTCCACCGAGACCCTGTCCCCTGGAAGTATCCGGATCCAGTGCATCCGCATCCTGCCGGAAACGTGCGCGAGGACCTCGTGCCCGTTGTCCAGGACCACCCTGAACATCGCATTGGGCAGGGCCTCTTTCACGGTCCCCTCGACACGGATCGGTTCTTCCTTCGGCATCGCTCTCACCCCGGAAGCACCGTCAGAACATCCGCACCGTCCTCCCGCACCGCCACGGTGTGCTCGAAATGGGCCGACAGAGACCGGTCCTTCGTGACCACCGTCCAGCCATTCTCGAGGACCTCCACCTCCGGCCCGCCGAGGTTCACCATCGGCTCGATGGCCAGGACGTTGCCAGCCCTCAGGCCCGGGTCCGCCATGGCCCGCGAGACGAAGTTCGGCACCTGCGGCTCCTCGTGCATCTCCCGCCCGATGCCGTGACCGGTATATTTCCGCACGACCGAACAGCCCTCCGACTCGACGTATCTCTGTATGGCGGCGGAGATGTCGGACACGCGGCATCCCGCGCGCACGACGGCAATGGCGCGATCGAGAGCCGTGCGGGCGACGCGGATAACGCGCTCCGCATCCGGTCCGATCCGGCCTATGCCGAACGTGACCGCTGCATCGCCACAGTAACCGTCGAGCCTCACTCCAACGTCGGTGCTGAGTATGTCACCCTCCTGCAACTTCCTGGGCCCCGGTATCCCGTGCACCACCTCCTCGTTGACCGACGCGCAGATGGAAGCCGGGAAGCCGTGGTAGCCCTTGAAAAGGGGCACGCCCTTCCTCCGGCGGATGAGCGCTTCCGCCTCCCTGTCGAGTTCCTCCAGCGTGATCCCCGGCTGTGCAATCTCCCTGATGCGTTCCAGCACCTCCGCGACGACGGCACCGGCGCGGCGCATGAGTTCGATCTCGCGCCGGGATCGGACGACTATCACCTGACGCTCCGTCCGCCTGAGGCCTCGATCGCGGCGATCGCAGCCTGCGTGACCACGTCGGGCTCCGGGTTCGCGTCCACCCGGCGCAAGAGCCCATTTCCGACGTACCGTTCCACCAGTGCGCGCGTCTCCTCCCGATATACCTCCATTCGACGTCGAATCGTATCCGGGCGGTCATCGTCGCGCTGTACGAGTTCGGAGCCGCACCTGTCGCACCTGCCCTCCACGCGAGGTGGCATGTTGACAACGTGGTACAGGGCTCCGCACCGCGGGCAGGACCTGCGGCCGCCGAGCCTCTCCACCGCCGTCTCCTCGCTTACGTCGAAGTATATCACATGATCGAGATGTCTGTCTCGCTCGGCGAGCATCCGGTCCAGGTCGTCCGCCTGGCGGAGGGTCCGGGGATAGCCGTCGAAGATCGCCCCGGCCCGGCAGTCCGCGGCGGCGAGCCTCCTGGCGACCACGGCGGAGGTGACGTCATCGGGCACGAGAGCACCGGCAGCAAGGTAACGCTTCACCTCCCGGCCGAGCGCAGTATCGTCGTTCACGGCGGCCCGGAAGAGGTCGCCGGTAGAGATATGACACAGGCCGTATCTGGCCTGGAGCCGCTTGGCCTGTGTCCCCTTTCCGGCACCCGGGGGTCCGAGCAGTACCATGTTCAAAATCGCCGCTTCCTTCCTCGCGTGAACCCCTCATAATGGCGCATGAGGAGTTGCGACTCAATCTTCTTCACGAGATCCAGCGCCACACCGACGGCTATCAGTATCGTCGTCCCGCCGAAGAACTGCATGACCCTGAAGTCCTTGACCCCGATGATGGAGCCGAGGAGCGAGGGGAAAATCGCTATGAGCGAGAGGGAGGCCGCCCCGGGAAGCGTGATGCGCGTCATGACCCGCTCCAGGTACTCGGCCGTCCTCTTGCCCGGCCGTATGCCGGGGATGAAGGAGCCATGCTCCTTGAGGTTCTTCGCCATGTCGGTCGGGTTGAAGGTTATGGCAGTCCAGAAGTAGCAGAAGAAGAATATGAGCGCTATGTAGGTGACGTTGTACGTGAACGATCCCATCGTGAGGGCGCGCTGGAGTCCCCTGCCGACGGCGTTGAGGAACGTACCGGGTTCGGTCTGGCTGGCGAGGACGTTCGCCGCGCCCGTGGGAAATATGAGCAACGACTGGGCGAAGATGATGGGTATAACGTTCGCCGCGTTGACCTGGAGCGGCAGGTAGTGCTTCAGGCCGCCGTAGATCCGCCGACCGCGCATCTGCTTGGCCTGCTGAAATGGTATGCGCCGCTGGCCCTGCGTGATCATCACGATCCCGACGATCACCGCGATGAACGAGGCGATGAGGAACGCGAGGGTGAGGATGCCGATCTCGTCCTCTGAAGCCGGGCTCATCGTGAACCTGAAACTCACGGCCACGTGACGCACCGCGATGGGAAATCGCGAGAGGATGTTCGCCATGATGATGAGCGACACGCCGTTGCCGATGCCGTACTCGTCTATCTGCTCGCCGACCCACATCAGGAAGAGGGTGCCCGCCGTCATCAGCAGAG
>Ga0315298_1000436_pt1 | contig 79742 bp, 88 predicted proteins | sample WHS_1_MG_FD_203077 | JGI IMG/M metagenome (GOLD analysis project Ga0315298, IMG submission 203077) | Extremophilic microbial mat communities from Washburn Hot Springs, YNP, Wyoming, USA - WHS_1_MG | ecosystem: Environmental > Aquatic > Thermal springs > Hot (42-90C) | place: USA: Wyoming... | reverse complement strand
ATGGAAGTTGAGCTCATCTACCCTGTAGCCCTGGAGGAAGGCCTGCGCTTTGCTATCCGTGAGGGTGGCCGCACCATCGGAGCAGGAGTGGTAACGAAGATTATTGAGTAGTTTACGGCTAAGGGAAAATCTGATAAATTGAGGATTTAAAATGAGGATAATTGTTAATTTAGAATGCACTGAGTGCAAGAGGAGAAATTACACTACAACGAAGAACAAGCAGAACGATCCCAATCGTTTGGAGCTTAAAAAGTATTGTCCCTTTTGCCGCAAACACACTCTTCATAAGGAGACGAGATAAAGAAAGGCGGTTAATGGTAGGCCCGTAGCTCTAATTGGTAGAGCGCCGGTCTCCAAAACCGGATGTTGGGGGTTCGAATCCCTCCGGGCCTGCCAAAAATAATTATGGCTGAAAAGAAAAAATTAAGGGAAAGGATAAGGGAATATTTTCGGAATGTAGTTGCAGAATTGAAGAGAGTCTCTTGGCCCTCTAGGAAAGAGATTGTGAACTCTACAGCAACAGTTCTGATTTTCGTTCTTTTCTGGGCGGTGTTCATCGGGCTATGGGATTATCTTTTTGCCTTTGTAATGAACACTTTCCTAACTAAGCCTGTACCCTGAATAGCTTAAAGAATGAACCAAGAAAAGACAGAAAAGTTAGAAAAAAAGTGGCATGTGATTCACACCTATTCTGGATACGAGAATAAGGTTAAGGCCAACCTTGAACAGAGAATCCGCAATCTGGGAATGGAAAACAAGATTTTTCGTGTGGTTGTGCCGGTGGATCATCGCCTGAAGCTCAAAGAAGGAAAAAGGGAAGTAGTCACTGAGAGGGTTTTTCCAGGATACGTTCTGGTAGAAATGATTTTGGATGACGAATCCTGGCATGTTGTGCGCAGTACCCCTGGCGTTATTGGATTTGTGGGCTCAGGAGGGAAACCCATTCCCTTAAGTGAGGAAGAGGCTCTTCAGGTATTAAATCGTGTAGGAGCCGAGGAAGCCAAAATAAAGATTAAACTCGAGGTAGGACAAAGCGTGAAAGTGATTGAAGGCCCCTTCGAGGGTTTCATCGGCAAAGTTGAACAGGTCAACCCAGATAGGGAGAAAGTTAAAGTTAGGCTTTCCATGTTTGGCAGAGAAATTCCAGTTGAACTTGACTTTCTCCAAGTCGAGAAAATTTAGGAGGATCACAATTGGCAAAAAAGGTAGTAGCAATAGTTAAGCTACAGATTCCAGCTGGCAAAGCGACACCAGCACCACCTGTTGGACCAGCTCTCGGACAGAGAGGCATTAATATTATGCAGTTTTGCAAAGAGTTTAATGAAAGGACGGCTAACTCCGAGGGCCTGATCATCCCTGTGGAAATAACAGTATATCAGGATCGTTCTTTTACCTTCATTACCAAAACCCCCCCAGTTTCGGCGCTGCTAAAGAAATATGCAGGCATAGAGACGGCATCAGGCGAGCCCAATAAAAAGAAAGTGGGACGTGTAACCAAAGATCAGGTGAGAGAAATAGCGAAAATCAAGCTTCCTGATTTAAATACCACCGATTTGGAAGCTGCTGTAAGAATGGTGGAAGGCACTGCAAAGAGCATGGGAATCGAGGTTGTCTGAGATGCAAAGAGGAAAACGCTATCTTGAGGCAGTTAAACTCGTTGAGCGAGGGACAAGTTATTCTCCGGAGGAAGCCATTGCCTTAGTGAAGAAGATGGCAACGTGTAAATTTGACGAGACCGTGGAAGTCGCAGTCGAATTGGGGATTGATCCCAAGAAATCGGATCAGACGGTTCGTGCTACCTGTGTTCTTCCCGCTGGCACAGGGAAACCGGTTAAGGTTTTAGTATTCGCCAAAGGGGATAAAGAAGTTGAGGCTAAAGAAGCCGGAGCAGATTACGTAGGTGGAGAAGATCTGGCAAAGAAAGTGCAGGAAGGCTGGAGCGATTTCGATATTGTTGTTGCCACTCCCGATATGATGGGGGTTGTGGGCAAATTAGGAAAAATATTGAGGTCCAAAATGCCCAATCCCAAAACTGGTACTGTTACTATGGATATCGCACGGGCTGTCAAAGAAGCCAAGGGTGGAAAAATTGAAATTCGGCCAGATAAAACCGCAGTAGTCCATGTTCCTATTGGCAAAGCTTCTTTTTCCGAGCAGGATCTAATAAGCAACTTTTATGCTTTCCTGGACGCCTTGGTAAAAGCTCGACCTGCCGCTGCCAAGGGACAGTACATAAAGGGAATCGCTATTTCTTCTACGATGAGCCCTGGAGTAAAGGTGGATCATCAAAAAGCAGTAGCTAACTTGACTAAAAAAGCAGTTTAAAGGAGGTTCTGATTAGAAAACAGGAAGAGAAATTATATTTAAGCCAGAGAAAGTAGGTTGCGAAAGCATAAATCCTACCGAGGCTGAGTCTGAGTAATTTGGGCTCCTTTGGTAGGGGTCCATTTTAGTTTAATAAAGGGGTGATAAATTGCCTAATGTAAAGAAAGTTAAACAATTAGAAGACATCAAACAGGCTTTAAAAAACTCAACAGCTCTGTATTTTTTGGACTACCAGGGTTTGAACGTGGCTGATATTAGCGCCTTAAGAAGGAAGCTGAAAGAATCCCAAGCAGTCTTCAAGGTTGCCAAAAACACTCTCTTAAGGATCGCTTTAAAGGAAATGGGGATATCTCCTGCTGAAGTTTTAAGAGGCCCAACCGGTGTAATGTTGACAATTGAAGACCCAGTAGTTCCACTTAAGGCCCTTATGGAATTTGCTAAGGAGAAAGAAGCTATTAAGCCTAAAGGAGGCTTTCTGGAGGGAATTTTCTACAATGCGGCTCAAATCAGGGAACTCTCCATGTTACCCTCGAGAAGCGAGCTTTTAGCACAGATTATTGGCAGTTTGCAAGCACCAATTCAGGGCTTGCTCTGGGCTCTTCAAGGACCAGTGTCCAATTTAATATTTACTCTGCAAGCAATTGCTGAGAAATAATTAACCTAAAAGGAGGTTAAGAAATGGCAGAAAATGTTTTGTCCAACGAGGAGATCATTGAGGCAATTAAGAAAAAAACAATTCTGGAAATTGCTGATCTGGCAAAAAGACTTCAAGAAGAGTTTGGCGTAACACCGGTTGCACCGGTTGCGGCAACTGGTGGGACTTCTGCTGCCCAGCCTGCTCAGGTTCAGGAAGAGCAGACCGAATTTGATGTTATTCTCACCGACGTAGGATCGCAAAAGATTCAAGTTCTAAAAGTCGTGCGGGAGCTTTCAGGCTTAGGCTTGAAAGAGGCAAAAGACTTAGTGGAGTCGGTTCCCAAGCCGGTGAAGGAGAAGGTCTCTAAAGAAGAAGCTCAAAAGGTAAAGGAGGCTTTAGAGGCAGTAGGCGCTAAAGTAGAGATTAAATAAATTTAAACCAGACCGCATGCCAATTTAGGGCCAGCTTAATAAGCTGGCCCTAAATTTTTCTTTTACCCATTTCCCTTCAATTTATTAAAATTTTTTTCGAATTTGTGGTAAAAAGTGGTAATTAGTGGTAAAATGTGGCCACGAGGTAAGCAACAGAAAGGGAGAGGCCTGTGCTAACCGGACAATCTGAGCATGCGGTAGATGAAAAGGGCAGGGTAGTTATTCCTCCCAAGTTCAGGGAATTCCTTGGGAAATCTTTTGTTTTGACCTTAGGCTTCGAGGGCTGTCTGATAGCCTATCCCCAAGATCGTTTTCAAAGGGTTTCATCAGAATTAAGCGAACTTTCCTATCTCAAAGAAAATGTGCGTAAGCTCCAAAGATTGATGCTTTATGGAGCTGAGTATTGTGAGCTCGACAAACAGGGAAGGCTCTTAATCCCCCAGACCCATCGAGAGCACGCCCAAATCAAAAAGGACGTGGTATTGGTAGGAATCATTGATAAGTTAGAAATCTGGGCGAAAGAGAAGTGGATAGAATTCCTGGCCCAAAGTAAACCTTCTTATGAGAAACTTGCCGAGGAATTGGGGGAGTTAAAGCTGTGATCTCTCAGCAATTGTTTCATACACCAGTAATGGTTCCAGAGTGTCTGCATTTTCTTTCTCCCGGACCAGGCAAAATTTACTTGGACTGCACATTGGGAGGAGGGGGGCATTCTCTGGCAATTTTGGAAGCTAGTGATGGTAAGGCTTTAGTTATAGGTTTAGATATGGATCCAGAAGCAATTTCTTATGCCAGGGAGAGGCTTTCCCCATTTGGCGACAACATTATTCTGGAAGAAGCTAATTTTATCCGAGCAGGGGAGATATTGCGGAAACTCAATCTCAAAGGAGTAGATGGTTTAATTTGTGATTTAGGTGTCTCTTCCTGGCAGCTAGAAAAAGGTGAAAGAGGTTTCAGCTTTCAAATAGAGGGTCCTTTGGACATGCGTATGAACCCCAGGGCTGGTTTTACCGCAGCTGATATCTTGAATTCCTGGCGAGAAGACGAAATCTCGGCTCTCCTTAAAAAAGGAGAAGTTCCTTTTGCGTCAAGAATTGCCAGAGAGATAGTGCGATTCAGGGTCAAAAAAAGCTTCCATACCACTCAGGACTTGGTCAATTTTCTCAAAGAGCTAAGGCTGCCATTCCACAGGACCATGCATCCAGCTACTTTGGTTTTCCAGGCCCTGAGAATTGCTGTCAATAGGGAATTGGAAAATCTAAATATCCTTTTGAGCTCGCTTCCAGACCTTCTTAAGACAGAGGGGAAGGCTGTTTTTATCTCCTATCATTCTTTGGAGGATCGTTTAATCAAAAATGCCTTTCGCATTTTTGAGGAAAATGGAACTTTCCGAATACTTACCAAAAAAGTGATAAGGCCCTCAGAGGATGAAGTCAAGCAGAACCCTAAATCCAGAAGCGCAAAATTGAGAGCAGCGGAGAGGAGGTAAAGTGGCATGAGCGTTGTAGATCTTGTTCGTACGAGTAAAAGTGTTTCAATCGTTGCTAAAAAAGAGAAAGCTTTTTTAATAAATTGGCTTTTGGTCCTTTTAATTGGGCTGATTGCAGTAACCTTAGGAATGCAGGTATTATTAAGCGTCAAAACAGAGGCTTTGCGTCAGAAAGCCCAGGTTCTTTCAAGCGAAAGCACCAGTTTAAAGAACAAAAATATGGAGCTGACCGCTGCACTATCCGCGAAGTTTAATCCTCAAGAAATAGAGAAATTTGCTCGGGAGAAGCTTGGAATGGAATACGCCATCATTGCCCCGCAGACTAACGTTGTTTTCCTGAACGACAAGGACATCCAGGCCTTGGCAGAAGCTGGGACTTCGGCAAATAATGGCGCAACAGCTCCCTAAAACCAATTACTCACCGAAATTAAGAATTAAATCCGTCTCGGTATTAATCATATTTCTCTTTTTTTGTCTCTCATTTCGTCTCTTTGATCTCCAGGTCGTTCAGGGTTCGCGGAATGAGGAAGCGTATGCGGGGACGTCTCAGAACACCGTAGTCCTTCTTCCCCGGAGAGGAACAATTTATGATCGATCTCTGAAAATAATGGCCCAATCTGTGGATTGCTATCGGATTGATATCAGGCCGGGAGAGATTGAGCCGGAAAAACGTCCCGAGGTTGCCCTTAAACTTTCAAATGTATTGGGAATCCCTCAGGATAAAATCCTTAGCCTTCTTTCTCAATACAATGAACCCTTTCCTTTGGATCGTCAAATAGATAGTGAAATGGCCAATAAAGTAAAGGATCTTTCTCTTCCCGGAGTAGATGTTCTCCCTTCAGAGAAGAGGGTATATCCCTTTGGATCTCTGGCCGCTCACGTTTTGGGGTTTGTGCATCCCGATTTCGGCTCCGATGGCAGGGAAGAATTCTTCGGTCTTGAAGGGATCGAAGCCGTTTTCGAGAACGTTTTACACGGAAGCCCGGGTATCGCAGTTCAGTACTTAAGCCCAGTGGGGGAGAATCTTCCTCTTCCCCCTTTACAGATCCAGCCGGTGGAAAATGGAAAGGATGTCGTGCTGACTATAGACACTACAATTCAGGACATAACTGAGAACGCCTTGCAAAAAGCAATGCAGGATAGAAAAGCCCTATCGGGTTGCGCCATCGTGTTTGATGTAAAGAGTGGGGAGATACTGGCAATGGCATCATTTCCCAATTTTGATCCAAATAATTGGACCTCGGCCAAAAAAGAGGACCTTCAAAATGTGGCCACCCAATTCTGCTACGAACCCGGTTCAGCGATTAAATTCGTTGTAGGAGCCGCGGGCTTGGAGGAGGGGGTTATCACTCCAGATACCATTATAGAGGACGATGGTCCCATAGTAATCGATGGAAATGTTTTTTCTTGCCCCCCTGAATTTGGCGGTCCTCATGGAAAACAAAATCTGTATCAGCTATATAAGAATTCTTGCAATGTAGGATTTATAAAAATTGGGCAAATGATAGGGATTGAAAGAATGTATAAATATTTAAAGCTTTTCGGTTTTGGTAGTCCTTCTGATTTTGAGTTGCCCGCTTCCTCTGGAAAGTTATCCCCAGCGGATCAGTGGTCAAAATCGGATTTAGCTGCAGTCTCTTTTGGGTATGGAATTGAGGTCACTCCCCTTCAATTAGCCTCCGCTTTTCAGATTATTGCCAATGATGGGAGATATATTCCCCTACATATAGTAAAGGAGATTCAGGAAAACGGGAAAACGATAGAATCTTTCAATTTTACTTCTTCCAGACAGGTGATTTCGAAAAAAACTGCTTTGCAGCTCAGAGAGGCTCTCAGGGGTCCGGTAGAGGGTAAAGTCCCTCCTGGACTTGAACAATATGGCGTTTTTGGAAAAACGGGAACAGCCCGGGCATGGAAAGACGGCCAATATACAGATTTAAATAACACAACTTTTGTCGGGGCCTTCCCCATAGATAATCCCCAGGTAGGCATCTTGGTTAACATCAATCAGCCCCAGGTAGACTTCGCCTATGCTGTGCGCGTGTGCGTTCCTGTTTTTATGGAAATTGCTGCTAAAATAGTGGACATTATGAGGATGCCTTTACCCTGAAAATGAAACTTAGGGAATTGAAGGACAAATTTTTTTTCAAAGAAGTCCATGGCAATCTGGATTTATCAGTATCTGGTTGCACATCGGATTCCCGAAATGTTTGCCAGGGAGACCTCTTTTTGTGCTTTACCGGAGAAAAGCACGATGGTCACGATTTTGCGCTTGAAGCTTTAAGCAAAGGAGCTGTGGGAATCGTAGCTCAGAGGGAAATTTCTGGTCTTCCAGAGGGAACCCCCTTTTTCTTGACCGAAAATGTTAGATTACTTGCCGGCCCTATTAGTTCTTTAATCTACGGTGAACCTTCAAAGAAATTAAATGTGCTTGGCATTACAGGAACAAGTGGGAAAACAACCACTGCCTATTTTATAGAGAGCTGTCTTAAGGCTGCTGGTAAAGATGCTGAATTGGTGGGCTCCCTTGATCCTACTCCAGAATTTCCTTTCCATACAACTCCAGAAGCTCCTGCCCTGCAAAAAAGGTTGAAAGAGATTCAAAAATCAGGAAAGGAATTTGCAGTTTTAGAGGTTTCTTCTCATGCTATTCATTTTGGTCGGATTAACGGTGTCGAGTTTCGAGGAGCCGTCCTGACTAATATATATCGGGATCATCTGGATCTTCATGGAACTGAAGAAGAATACGCTTACACTAAGCTCAAATGGCTGAAGTCTGTTTCAGAAAAAGGAACAGTAGTTCTCAATATGGATTTTCCCAGAAGCGAAGAATGCCTGAAATTCCTGAATTTCCGCGCAAAAACAGTTTCTTTAGTAAGCGATGCGGATATACGGGGTTCGATTTGCAGCAGCTGGAATTTGGGGAACGAGGTTGAAGTTAAGTACCCCGGGGGAACAGTTCGTTATTTTCTTTCCCTGCCAGGAGAAGTGAATGTTTCCAATTCTTTATCGGCCTTTGGAATGCTTTTTTCCCTTGGTATCGATCCTGCCATATTGGCAGAGGGCCTTTCCCAACTTCGAGAAGTAAAAGGGAGATATAAAATGCTCACTACCCCCTGGGAATCCGCCGTGATCATTGATTATGCTCACACACCAGTTGCTTTGGAAAAAGCTCTTAGTTTCGCCCGCGCCATCGGGAAAAGGGTAACCCTTGTTTTTGGCTGCGTGGGTTCAGGAGACAGGGGGAAAAGGCCCATTATGGGCAAGATTGCTGCTCGCTTGGCAGATGTAATTTTTGTTACCACAGACGACCCCCGCGAGGAAGATCCTGTTTCCACGATGGAGGGAATTAAGCTGGGATTAAAGCAATCCGGGTTGAAAGAAGGAAAGGAATTTTTTTTAATTCCTGATCGCTCCCAGGCCATAGCCTTAGCAGTCAAAAGCTCTCAAAAAGGAGATGCGGTTCTGATCGCTGGGCGAGGGCACGAAAAATATCAGCGTTTTAAGGATCGTCTTGTTTACCTCGATGATGAGGAAGAAGTGAGAAAAGCGATGGGCGAGAAATGATTACATTGGAAAAGATCGCAGAAATCTGCTCTGGTAGAATTCATGGCACTTCCAGAGGAAGTATTTCCTCAGTTGTCCTTGATTCAAGAAAGGTAGAAAAAGGCGATCTTTTTATCTGCTTAAAGGGAGAAAGAACGGATGGCCACTTGTATCTTGATCAGGCCTTCCAAAGAGGAGCACTCGCCGCTCTCGTTGAAAGAGTTCCAGCACACCCTTCTGAAAATTGGACCTTAATTCAGGTAGAATCTACTTTCAGGGCTTTATTTGATCTGGCTTCATATTGGAGAAGCCAATTTCATCCAATAGTGATTGGTATTACAGGAACTGTAGGCAAAACCACCACCAAGGAAATGACAGCCGCGCTTCTTTCTAAGGCTTTTAACCTATTAAAGAGTGAGGGGAATTTAAATACAGAGCTTGGAGTGCCTTTAACCCTTTTGAAGCTCAGGGAAAGCCACCAGCTCCTGGTTTTGGAGATGGGTTTACAAAAACCCGGGGATATCCGTGTTTTATCTCAGCTCACGCGTCCCCACATCGGAATAATAACTGAGGTTGGTCCAGCCCATTTGGAGTATTTGGGAAGCGTGAAGAACGTTGCACGAGAGAAATTGTGCTTGGTGGAAAGCCTCCCTAAAGGTGGAATTGTTATTTTGAATAAGGATAATCCCTTTCTTTCTCAAGCAAAATTGCCTGAAAAGGTTAAAACCTATTATTTTTCCCTTGAGCAAAAGGCCGATTTTAGTGGACGCATTTTAGAGGAAAAAGATGAACATACCCTTTTGGAGGTCTCAACTGAAAGCAGTTCTTTGGTCTTAGCCCTTCCTTTCAGGGGCAGGGCCTTTCTTTATGACTTTCTGGCTGCTTTTGCCGTAGCTTTTCTTTTAGGGGTTCCGCTCTCGGATATTAAAAAAACCTCGGAAGTCTTAAGCTTGGTTAAGGGGAGAGGAACTGTTAAACGTCTTCCCAATAAATTCTATGTGGTGGACGATACCTATAACTCCAATCCGACTTCTCTGCTTGCCAGCCTGAATAATTTTGTCTCTTTAGCTCAAGGTAGGAAAATAGCAGTGCTGGGAGATATGCTGGAGCTAGGAAAGGAAGCTCGACTGTGGCACAGAAAGGTGGGAGAATCTTTGCCTCGCGATCTTGACCTTGTATTGCTTTTGGGAGAACTTTCTCAGGAAATTAAAAGGGGGGCGGAGAGAAGCGGTTTTGATTCGGGAAGATTTTATTTTTTTTCATCCCAGGAAGAATTATTGGCCTTCTTACAACAAAACTTAAGGGAAGGAGACTGGGTCCTGGTTAAAGGCTCTCGGGGAATGCAAATGGAAAGAATTGTAGAAGCAGTGGAGAACATGAAATGACTTGGTTGAAAATCTTGCTGGTCTCCTTTCTTTCTGGACTTTTATTCATGCCATTTTTGATTCGATTTCTTAAGCAAACAGGCATGGTTGTTTATGTTCGCGAAGAGGTTACCGAACATCAACACAAGACTGGGACTCCTAAAGCCGGGGGAATAATTTTTTTGGCTGTCTCCCTTATTGCTACTGCCCTTTTCAATCCCCCTTTGGAGGTCTGGGCCCTCTTGATTCTCTTTGTGGCTTCTGGATTAGTGGGTTTAATTGATGATGTTCTTTCTTCAAGGCGTAAGACTTCGTTGGGATTGAAGGGGAGGTTCAAAGTTTTATTTCAGGTAATCTTGGGTTTAATTTTTGGACTCATGACTTTGAAGTACTCCGTGATCTGGATTCCCTACATTCCACCTTTAAACATCGGCTGGGTCTATGTTCCGCTCGCTATTTTAGTCATAGTTTCTTCTGAAAACGCCGTCAACCTCACTGATGGAGCTGATGGCTTAGCAGCCACAGTTTTCCTCACAGTTATGGCTGCTTTGCTCGTAGTGGCTTATCTCCAAGGGCAGATAACACTTTTTCCCTTCATGTATAGTTTAATAGGGATTCTTGCTGCCTTTCTCTGGTTTAACACCTATCCTGCCTCGATCATTATGGGAGACACTGGGTCCTTAGCTTTAGGAGGGGCTATGGCTGGCTTAAGCTTAATCTTACATATTCCGCTTTTCTTGCCTTTTATTGCTATGGTATTTGTCTTGGAGACTATCTCTGTGATTATTCAGATTTTATATTTTCATCGCACCGGGGGAAAGAAATTCTTTAAGAGAAGTCCTCTTCATCATCATTTCCAGCTGACCGGATGGTCCGAAACCCAAATTGTAGTCCGGTTCGCTCTCTTTAACCTTCTCTTTATTGGCTTAGCCTTTCTTTTCATCTGGGTCTGAGAATGGGAGAAAGGTTCTCTGTTATAGGAATTGGGAAAAAAGGAAGGTCTGGCTACGAGGCAGCTTTAGCCTTACATGCTCTGGGAAAGGAAGTATTTGTTAGTGAAAGCGCCCCACCCCATCTTTTTCAGGAAGAGACCCGAGTTTTTCGGGAAAAGGGGATTCCCTTCGAGCTCGGCGGCCATACTGAGAGAGTTTTTAATCAGGACGTGCTCGTGGTCTGTCCCGGAATCAGACCCGACGCTCCAATCATCCAGGAGGCCCTGAACAGAAAAGCAATAATTTGGAGCGAAATCGAGCTCGCTTATCGAATTGCGCAGGCCTCGATAATAGCTGTTACTGGAACCAATGGTAAAACGACTACAGCTTCTTTAGTAGCCCATCTGGCTCAAGAAACAGGCAAAAAAATTTTCTTGGGCGGGAACATTGGCATTCCTCTGGTTAAAATAGCTTTAGAGGCTCCCAGGGATGCGCTTATCGTTGCGGAAATTGCAGCCTCTCAGCTGGAGTTCATCCACAGTTTCCGTCCGTGGATGGCCATTCTTCTGAATTTTTCTGAAGATCATCTGGATCGTTATGGCACGATGGAGAATTATCGAAAAGTCAAATCCCGTATCACAGAAAATCAAACTGCTGAAGATTGGGTGATCAGAAACGAGGATGACGCTTGGTCGAAGAGCTTAAGTTCTAAGGCACAATCAATTTATTTTTCTTCCAAAGTAGAACCTTCTTGGGGAGCATTTCTGAAAGAAAACACAATTTTTTTGAAAAACGATGGAGAAACTCCTCTTTTAGATTTGGAGGATTTGCCTAGAATATTAAGGGCTAATCCTGAGAACGCTTTGGCAGCAGTTGCCTGTGGCTTTCTTCTTGGTATTCCTTCGGAAGGAATAGCTAAAGCCCTAAAAACTTTTCCCGGTGTCCCGCATAGGTTAGAGGAAATAGCTGAGATAGACGGTGTTCTTTATATCAATGATTCCTCAGGAACCAATCCCCTTTCCACGATGAAGACTCTGAGTGCCGTTGAAAGACCCGTCATTTTAATCGCCGGGGGAAGCGAAAAAAATTCAGACTTTTCTTCTCTGGCTTTATTCTGCAAAGGAAGAGTAAAACATCTCGTGCTTTTTGGGGCCACCAAGATGAGGATGGCAAAGGCTTTTGAGGAAAATGGTTTTAATTCCTTCACTGTGGAGGAGGACGATCTGAAAAAGGTAATTGAGAGGGCTCGTCTAATGGCCAGACCAGGCGATGTCATTCTTTTTTCTCCGGCCTGTGCCAGTTTCGACATGTTCCATGATTTTGAACACAGGGGGGAAGTTTTTAAAAGGCTTGTTTTAAAGGAAAAGGAAAAGTGAGAGGAAAACCGCTGACCATTTTTTTGTTAATGCTTACCCTGTCAGGTTTGGGCCTTATCATTGTAGGGAGCGCAACCTCCTGGATCTCTCTTAAGCAATACAACGATTCTTTCTACATGTTGAAGAAACAGGCCTTTTCCTTTCTTTTAGGCCTGATCTCCTTCTTTATCATGTTTTCCATTCCCCTCAAAACTCTCAGGAAATATGCACATTGGATCGTTTTTGTCTCCCTCTTTTTAATGGCTTTGCTACTGACGCCTTTGGCAGTTAATTCTGGAGGATCGACAAGGTGGTTATATCTTTTTGGCTTTCAGTTCCAACCCTCTGAGGTCCTCAAGTTGGCTATCATCGTTTTTCTTTCAGCCCTTTTTTCTAAGGCGGCTTTTAATAAAAAAAGTTGGACAGCCTGGTTTTCATCGGCTCTTTTTGCTCTGGTTCCTGTTATTTGTATCGCAGCGGAGCCGGATATTGGCTCTGCCATCACTGTTTTGGCTGTGGTTCTGATCATCTTTTTTATAGGCGGTATGCCCATTAAACAGATAATGGTCGGTATACCGCTAATCGCCGGGGGCATGGCTGCTGCCATTCTGTTCGTTCCTTATGCTAAAGCCAGAATCCTGTCCTTCGCTAACCCTGGATTGGACCCTTTAGGAACAGGGTATAATCAAATCCAATCCATAATAGGAGTAAAAGCCGGAGGTATTTTCGGCAGAGGATTGGGCCTTTCTTTGCAAAAATTTCAATGGCTTCCTCAAGCTTACAATGATTTTATTTTCTCTATCTTGGCGGAAGAGACAGGCTTCATAGGTGTTTTAATCTTTTTGGGATTTTATTTGGCCCTGTTGATTACAGGTTTCCAGCTGGGGTTAAAGAGCCAGCAGCCTTTTAACTCCCTCCTTGCTGTAGGAATCTCAAGCCTTTTGGCAATTCAGGCTTTGCTGCACATTGGCGTTTCTTGCGGAATCCTTCCGGTTACCGGAATTACTCTTCCATTTTTGAGTTATGGAGGCACATCGCTCTTGATCTCCATGATGAGTTGTGGCATTTTGGCTCGCATTGCAAAAGAGGAGGCCGTAGTTCTGTGAAGGTTGTTCTTTCTGGCGGAGGTACAGGAGGTCATGTTTTCCCATTGATTGCTTTAGCTAATACCCTAAAAAGCATGAATATTCCTGGAATCTCGATTGTTTATTTGGGCCAGAGCAATTCTCTGGAGGAAAAGGAGGCTTCAAGGAATAATTTGAAGTTCGTGAGACTCCTGAGGCAGAGTAACCGCCGGGATCCAGTTGGACTGATTGTTTCCCTTTTTTTAGCCTTTTTAGCGTGTATTCAGAGCATGTTTTTTTTGCTCTCCTTCAAGCCCGATGTAGTAATAGGAGGAGGGGGCTATGTAAGTTTTCCGGCGATCCTCGCCGCCAGGATTTTGAGGATTCCCTACGTGCTTTTGGAACAGAATATGGTTCCGGGAAAAATAACCAGGTTTTTTTCAAGGCATGCTGAGATGACCTTTCTTTCCTTTCCAGGATCAGAGAGATTTGTTCGGGGAAAAAAGATGGTGGTAGGAAATCCCCTTCGCAGAGAGTTCATTGTTTCCCGGAAAGAAGCTAGAGAAGCTCTTAATATCCCGGAACAAACCTTTTTGATTGTAATTGCAGGAGGAAGTAAGGGAGCGCGTTCTTTGAACCGTTCACTTTTAGAAACGATCCCTGCCTTATTTTTATCTCATCCCAATTTAATGGTGTTTTGGATAACCGGTGAGGCCGACTTTGAAGAGGTAAAGGGGAAAATTTCTCCCGAACTTGAGGGATTGGTTGTGAAGGCTTTTGATTCGCAGCTACCCCTTTGGATCTCTGCTTGTGATCTTTACGTAGGTCGAGCCGGCGCCGGTTTGTTGTGGGAGGTTTTATCGAGCGGCACTCCTTCCATCTTAGTGCCCTATCCCTTTTCCGCCGATGATCACCAGCAGGCCAACGCCAAGTTCCTTGAAGCCTGTGGCGCAAGTGTGGTAGTTTCGGGAGATAACGTGAAAACTTTGAAGGAAAAAATAGATGAGTTAATCTCTTCCCCGGAAAAACTAAAGAACATGAGGGAATGTGCTCTTAATGTTCCGGGGAAAGACGCCAATCAGAAAATTTCTTCCTTTTTGCTGGAAAAATGGGGAAAATGAGCCTTCCAGAAAAAATTCATTTGATTGGGATCGGTGGCACTGGTATGTCCGCTCTGGCCTTTTTGCTAAAAGAATATGGTTTTCAAATTTCTGGATCGGATTCGTTCTTGGAGGACCATCTCATGCAACAAATGGCAAGCTCAGGGATCACCGGATACCCCTATCATTGTGCAGATAACCTGCAGGGGGCTCAAGCCGTAGTGGTTTCTTCGGCAATTCCGGACGAAAACCCGGAATTGCAAGCAGCTTTGAAAGCGAGCCTGCCAATTTTCCATAGAGTGGATGCGCTCTTAAAATTGGCTTCAGGGAAAAGAAAAATAGCGATAGCGGGCACGCATGGAAAGGGAACCACTGCAGCCATGATTGGCTTTATTTTAAAAGAGTTTGGTCTTTCACCCACGTTCTACAATGGTGCAGAAATGATCAATTATGGGAAAAGGTCCTTCAGAGGAGAGGGAATACATTTTGTGTTAGAAACGGATGAAAGCGATGGCTCCTTTTTAAAAATTCGCCCAGATAGCGCCTTAATTACTAATGTCAGCAGCGATCATTTGAACTTTTGGGGCAATTTTAACGCTCTTAAGGAGGGATTCAAAAAATTTGCTTTAAGTGCCTCTGCGCATCTTGTTCTTTCCGATCAAGCTCAATTTATCCTTGATTTGCAGGGAGCGAATTTGACTCTCTTTGGGAATAGCGAAAAATCGACTTTTCGCCTCTTAAAGATTCAAGAATTGGAGGAAGGTCTGAGGAGCGTTTTTCTCTTCCAGGGAAAAAGGTACGAGTTTTACCTTCCGCTTCTGGGCCGGCATAATGTGTGGAATGCTTTGGGAGCTATTGCTCTTACTTCCCTGGAAGGCGTTCCCTTAGAAGCCTCAACTTTTATACTTTCCAGATTTAAAGGGATTAAAAGGAGATTGGAAAAAAAAGGTTCGAAGGGAGATATCTTAATTTTCGATGACTACGCCCACCACCCTACCGAAATCAGGAGGTCTTTGGAAGCTTTACGTATTTTGGGACGCAGGGTTATATGCGTTTTTCAACCCCATCGCTATTCCAGGATAAAAGCCCTGAGCAAGCAATATGGGCCAGCTTTTGAACTGGCTGATTTGGTTTTTGTTTTGCCAATTTTCTCCGCTGGGGAAAAGCTCTGTTACGGGCTTTCAGGAGAAGAAATAAAAACTTCAATAAGTGAGGTCTTTCCGGGCAAGTATGTGCAATTCGTATCAAAAGAAAAAGTTTTTGAGGAATTGTCAAAGGTGTTAAAAAAGGGGGACGTCCTTGTCTTTATGGGTCCAGGGGATATTGATAGAATAGCAGAGAGGGCTATGGTTGAACTGAATGATTGAGAAACTTTTTCCCAGAACAGGGTTCAAAGGTCCGATTCTTTACTGTGAACCGATGTTTCGTCACACATCTTATAAAATTGGTGGCCCAGCTCGAATTTTTTGTGTGCCTCAAGATGTAAATGATCTGAAACTTGCTCTGGATTTCTCTCATCAAGAGGGGATTCCTTACTATATTATCGGGAACGGAACGAATCTTCTGGTTTCTGATCAAGGTTTTGACGGTATGATCATCAAGATTTCCGGAGTATTTAACGGGTTTCGGTTTTTAGGAGAGCGTGTCATTTCTGGTGCCGGAACCGACCTCTCTTATTTGATTCACCAAGCAGCTAGGAACAGCCTCTTTGGCTGGCCTTTTGCCGTTGGAATTCCAGGAACAGTGGCCGGTGCGGTGGTGATGAATGCGGGATCAAGCACTCTGCATATGGGACAGCATGTAATTAAAGTAAGGGCGCTTGATTGCCAGAGTTTGGATTTTGTGGAGATGAGCAAGGATGATCTTGGTTTCCAGTATCGGAAGAGTATCCTTGACAGTGGAAAGTGGGTTGTGCTTGAAGTAGAGTTGCTCCTGGAGAGGGACGAGCCCAAGAACATTTTTTCCAGGATCGAGGAACTGCTCTTAAGAAGAAGAAAGGTCCAACCTCTTGACTATCCTTCTGCAGGTAGTGTCTTTCGAAACCCAGATAAAGCCTATGCTGGAAAATTGATTGAGGATGCCGGATGCAAGGGCTGGATAGAGGGTGGGGCCATGGTTTCTCCTGTGCATGCTAACTTTATCGTGAATTTTAGAGGAGCCCGAGCTATCGATGTGGGTAAACTTATGGTCAGGGTTCACAATGCGGTGAAAGAAAAATTCGGAGTGAGCTTGGAACCAGAGCTAAAGGTCATTGGAAACTGGCCGGACGAGTTCGAAGAATTTCTGAGGCCCTTTAAAGGATGAGATTCCTTTCGTTGTTTCTGCTTTTATCTCTTTGTTTGAGCACTGCACTTACCTATTTATATTTTCCCATACCCGTAAGGAAAGTAGAGCTCTCAGGGTCGGTTTTCGACCTTAGCTCTTTGGAAAAAAGCCTGAGCTCTCAATCTTTTGTTCTTGCCAGGCTACCCGATTTATCTACTTTGAAGAGCTTTGACGGAGGTTTAAAGGAGGTAGTCCTTGAACGTTATTTCCCTTTTGATCTTCAAGTGCAGTGGAAAAGATATAGTACTTTATTTGTTCTCTCTCTGGAGGGGAAAACCTGGGAATTTATGGAAAACGGTGAATTCGTTGAGAACCCTCGATTGATGCCCACTGTCACCGGCAGCGTTTACGTTTGGCCCTTGCCCGACGCAGTCAAAAGCGGGCTAGCTACCATGATCACCAGAATTCCTGATAAACTTAAAAAAACTATCAATATGCTCAATGTGGAATCTTCAGAGATAATAGTTTTACAATTAGAGGATGGATTAAAATGTTATCTTTCCCTGGCAAATTACGAAAGGCATTTACCTTACATGGAGATTTATGTTAATAAAGCACGCAAGGATGGAAAAAAAGAGTTGCATTTTGAGTATTCTGAGGTTTATGCAAAATAAAGGAGGGAAATAAATGAGCTTGTACGATCCGTGGGAGGAGAGCCCCGCTAATATAAAAGTGGTGGGTGTTGGAGGTGGCGGAACCAACGCTGTCAACAGGATGATTGAAGCGGGGATTAAGCATGTCGAATTTATCGCCATTAATACCGATGTTCAGGTGCTCAAGCTTTCTCTGGCAGACAGACAGATCCAAATCGGTCCCAAGGTCACTAAAGGCTTGGGAGCCGGATTTAACCCAGAACTTGGTGAAAAGGCTGGAGAAGAGTCCAGGGATATTATTGCGGAGGCCTTAGCTGGAGCCGATCTGATTTTTATCACTGCCGGAATGGGCGGAGGCACGGGCACAGGAGCCTCTCCTATAATTGCAGAAGTAGCTCGTCAGCTTGGAGCTCTCACCATTGCCGTAGTTACTAAACCTTTTTCTTTCGAGGGAAGGAGAAGAGCTCAGATCGCTGAACAGGGAGTGGCCAAGCTTAAAGAGAAAGTCGATACCTTGATTACTATATCTAATGACAAATTGCTTCAAGTTGTTCCCAAGAATACCACCCTGATTGAAGCTTTTCGCATGGCGGATGAAGTCATTAAACAAGGTGTCCAGGGAATATCGGATTTGATAACAGTTCCTGGCCTTATAAACTTGGATTTCGCCGATGTCAACACTATCATGCGAAATGCAGGTAGTGCCTTAATGGGAATTGGAGTGGGAAGCGGAGAAAATAGAGCCGAAGCTGCAGCTAAAATGGCCATCTCTAGCCCCTTCCTGGAGTCCGCGATTGAGGGAGCGAAGGGCTTGCTTTTCAACATCACGGGAGGAAAGAATATGACTCTGGCAGAGGTCAACGAAGCTGCCAGTGTCATTAGCTCTATTGCAGATCCTGAGGCCAACATTATTTTTGGTTCAGTGATTGATGATAATCTGGACGATCAGATTAAGATCACTGTTATTGCCACAGGGTTCGACTCTCGCTATCGTAAAGAAGCCCGGCTTGCGCCTGCTGGACCAGGTCCTGTTCCGGAAGCTGCTCCTCCAAGCGCCCCAACTTTTTCCTTTGATTTTAAGGATGTGGGAGAGGATATCGAGATCCCCTCTTTTCTTAAGAGAAAATAATTGCGCTGTCCCTTTTGCGGCAAGCAGGGTACAAAGGTAATTGATTCCCGCTCCACCAAAGAAGGCGGAATTCGCAGGAGAAGGGAATGTCTCCATTGCGGGCGCCGTTTTACTACCTATGAAAGGGTAGAGGAAATTAAACTTTGGGTGCGCAAAAAGGACGGAAGAAGGGAGAGTTTCGACCGCAATAAAATCCTTTCAGGTTTGCAAAAAGCTTGTGAAAAAAGACCAATTCCCATGAGTGCTCTGGAAAATCTTGTGGATGAGGTGGAGAAGGAGCTTAGAAATCGGATGGAGAGCGAGGTCTCCTCAAGCGAGATTGGAGAATTGGTGATTTCCAAACTGAAAAGACTTGACGAGGTTGCCTATGTGAGGTTTGCCTCGGTTTATCGTCAATTTCAGGATCTCGGGACTTTTCTTTCTGAACTTCGCAAGATCATGAGGGACAATGCTAAAAAATAAAAATGAAGCTCAGAATAGCACTTGTCATTTTACTCTTACTCTTTCTAATGGCTTGGTTTTCCATGAAAAACAGGGATCAAATCTCGCTCTTTCAGGTAAAATCCGAAGTTTTTAATTCGTGCTTTACTGCTTCGTACACAATAAATGTACCCACGGAGAAAGTTTTTTCCCAAACCAAGGGAACGGTTTACCCTTTAGTGGGAGATGGAGAAAAGGTAAAAGGGCAAGAGGAAATTTGCTTAGTCCAGGGCGAGAACACAGTTACCTATAAATCTCCTCAGGAAGGATTAGTAGTTTTTAGGGCAAAAGGCCAAGTGGAAGGAGGCGCTCTTCTTTTCGAGATTGTGCCCCTTGAGGCGAATATTTTTGTCTCTCTATATCCAGAGCAAGCCAAGGAGATCTCGGGGAGGGATTTTTTGGAGCTCCAGTTTCCTTTTTCCCAGCAGAAAGTCTGGAGCGAGTTGCTTTCTTTAAAAAAGGAGGGAAAATCGTGGAAAGCGGAGCTCTTGGTGAGGGATTTCCTCCCCCAGCTTCTTACTTCATCCCCTTCTATGGTCACCGTTTTTTTAAAGACGCTGGAAGGCGTCCCTGTGATTCCTAAAGAGGCTTTGGCTGTGCTAAATGGAGAACTGGGAGTATACCAAAAAACCAACAATGGCTTCCAGTTTGTGCCCGTTAATGTTTTAGGAAGCGACAATTCCTGTGTTGCAGTTTCTGGAATAGCACCTGGAACCCAGGTTAAGATAGCACCATGAGCATAGAAAAAAATATAGAGCGTGTAAAGGCCAGGATGGAAGAAGCCTGTCTGAGGTCGGGCAGAGACATTTCTGATGTCCTTCTTGTAGCTGTTTCCAAAGGGGTGAGCGCAGAAAAAGTCAAAGAAGCTGCCAGTTTGGGGATAAAGGACTTTGGAGAGAATTACTTGCAGGAAGCCGAGCGGAAGATAGAGGTCCTTTCACCTTTGAACTTAAAATGGCATTTTATTGGCAGGATGCAGAAAAACAAGACGAAAAAGATAGCAGGTTTTTTCCACCTGATCCATTCCTTAGATAGCATTGAGCTGGGATTAGCCCTCAACAAATATGGTGAAAAAACAGCAAGGCAGATAGAATGTCTGATTGAAGTTAATATTGGGAGAGATCCGAGGAAAAGCGGTCTTCTACCTGAAGAAGAGGGAAAAATTTTTTCTATCATAGGGTTCCCGTACATTTCCGTACTTGGGCTTATGACTATTACTCCCCTTGTCCCTCCAGAGGAAGCCCGTTTTTACTTTCGCCAGCTTAGAGAACTCAGGGACAGAATTTCTGATAAATTTAAAGTAGAATTAAGGCACCTCTCCATGGGCATGAGTCAGGATTTTGAACAGGCCATCGAGGAAGGGGCTACAATAATTAGGGTAGGGAGGGCAATATTTGGCGAAAGGAGGAAGGAAGCTTGAGCTGGTTTAGAAAGCTCTTTGGTTCTCAGGAAGAGGAAGAAGAAATAGAGGAGGGTGTCTTGCCCGAAAAGGTGGAAATTGCTCAAGAGAAGAAACAAAGCACGATTGTGCTTTTCGAGCCCGAAGTTTTTGAGGACGGGAGGAAAATTGCCGATAGCCTCAAAGCCAGAAAGCCTGTGGTGGTAAATTTAGAAAAAATGGACCATGAGACTGCGCGAAGGTGCATAGATTTTCTAAGCGGTACCATTTATGCCTTAAATGGCTTAGTGGAAAAGATTGCCGAATCGGTTTTTCTCTTCGCCCCAAGCTCTGTAAATATCGAGGAAACAAGGAAAAAAAGCTGGGATCAGGAAAAACCTTTTGATTCCAGCGACCTTTTTCCAGAGCTTTGATTTATTGAACGCGTTTTTTCCTGAAAATATAATTATCTTGCATCTGAATTAAAATTTTAAAAAGCGAACCAATCTTGAGACAAAATGATCTATTTAATAAAAAAGAAAAGCAGCCAGAGAATTCCAGCCAATGGGTGCTTTTAGCCCAGGTTGGTGATAAGGAGGCTTTTGTTAGGCTCTTTGAAATGGTAAAAGACAGCCTTTATCGTACTGCTTGCGTGATCCTTGAGAATGAGAGCGATGCTTATGATGCGCTTCAGGAAGTGGCGCTTAAAGCTTATAAGAACATTAGGCAACTCAGGGAACCCCAATTTTTTAAGACCTGGGTCACAAGGATCATGATCAATAAGTGTTGCGCCATTTTAAAAGAAAGGAAAAGGATGAGCCTTCGGGGAGACATGAGCGGGTTAAGGGTCAACCTGGAGGAAAATAGCCCTTTCTCCATAGGAGTGATGGAGGCAGTAAATCGTTTAAGTTTTCCTTACCGCACGGTCATTGTGCTTCGCTATTTGGAGGGTTATAGCCAAAAAGAAATTGCCAGGACTTTGAGATGTCCTTTGGGGACAGTTAAGTCTCGTTTAAACGCAGCCTTGAAAAAGTTGAAGGCCGATTTGGAGGAGCAGGGTTTATGGTATCCCTCTCAGGAGGGGGAAGCTTATGAACTGTGAAAAAGTTCGCCAACTCGCAGAGTCTTACCTCTTAGGAGATTTAGATGAGAGTACCAGGGAATTTATCGAGGAGCATTTGAGAAATTGCCTGGAATGTGCCAAATTTTACAGGAAAGAAAAAGCTTTCCTTTCATTGTTGAAGAGAGGCATGGACTCAAGCTCTTGGGATAATCCCTCCCCTGGCATTAATTGGGGATCGGTTTTTTCTATGACTAAAAGTAAGCCTCGTTTGCGCCCCTGGCTTTCACTTGCTTTAATTTTTCTCCTCATTTTGGGGATTTTTCTCTTGCTTTCTCCTGCGTCTCCTGCTTTAATCAGCAAAATTCACCCTTCCTATGAGGAGGAGAGTAAGGCTTCAGTTGTATCAAGGGATATCTGGTATCCGCACAATCCTCCCACGGCAGAGGGGCTGAATTATAGAATTGGATTCTATTAAGTTAAGGAGGTGATTCAAGGGAAAGAAAGAGGGAAAGTCTAAATTTGGGAAATTATTAAACGAAGGAGGAGTGAGAATGAAGAAACTATTAGTTTTAGCAGTTGCGGCCCTGTTGGTTATGACCTTGGCCTATGCACCCAGGGTCGGAGCGGTGACTCTTTCCGACATCTCCGGTACCCCCTTTGAGAAAGAGATCACCAAATTGGTAGAGGCCGGAGTAGTCTCCGGGTTCCCGGATGGGACCTTCAAGCCAGATCAGCCTGTGACCAGGGCTCAATTCGCCAAGTTAGTGGCTGTGGCTTTTGGCCTGAACACCACTGGCTTTACCTCTTCCACCTTCAACGATGTCCCTGCAGATCACTGGGCCTTGGGTTACATTGAGGCCGTAGCTCAGAAGGGATGGGTGAAGGGCTTCCCGGATGGGGGTTTCCATCCTGAGGAGAACATCACCCGTGAACAGATGGCTACATTGATGATCCGCGTTTTGGGTCGGGAAGAAGAAGCCAGTAAGTATCAGGAAGCCTTTGTCCAGGCCAATGACTGTGCTGCTGTTTCTGACTGGGCATGGGGTGCGGTAACCCTGGCTTATCACGCAGACGTTCAGATCCTGACCTACCACTCTGGGAGAACTATTGATCCCCAGGCTGCTGCAACCAGAGGAGAAACTGCTTACGCTGTCTATCATGCCATGAAGCCCCCAACGCAAGGCGGTCAGGTGGTAATCGGTATGGCTCAGGAGCCTGCTACATTGTATCCTTACCAGAACAACATGGCCGCTAAGACCATGGTCTTAAACTGCATTGATGATGGTTGGATCGGGATCGCCCCAGAAGGCACGGGGACGAACCAGAAAGGTGTCTACTATCCCATCTTTGCCCAGGAAGTGCCATCTTTAGAGAACGGTCTGGTGAAGCTTAACGAGGATGGCACCATGGAGGTTACCTGGCATCTGCGCAAGACCCCCATCTATTGGTCCGATGGTGTCCAGGTTACTTTAGACGATGCTATCTTTGGCCACGAGGTTTTAATCAATGAGGCTATCCCCGCAGACGTTCGTGACCCTGAGGATTCCGTGAAGAGCATAGAAAAGGTGGATGACTATACTCTGAAGATCGTTTACACCTCCGAGAAATCCTCTGCTGTCTATGGACCTCCTTTTTCCCTGGCCAAACACAAATATGGCGATCTGGTGGCCACTAACCCTCAAGGCTTCTTCCGCTCAGACGTGAACACTTATCCCCTGGGACACGGCGCATACAAGGTTGATTCCTGGACTGTGGGTTCCTCCATGACCCTTTCTGCCCGCGATGACTATCACTTCGGCAAGCCCAACATCAAGAAGATAGTCTGGCTCTTCATCCCTGATGCTTCCACCATCTATGCCCGTATGGCTTCTGGAGACTTAGATCTCACCATTCCCGGAATTGGTGTAGCTACCACTACTGCTATTGACAACCTGAATACCATTCCTGGTGTCGTTTACGAGATTCATCCTTCCACTTACACCGAACACATCGAGTTCAACTTGTGGAATTACAATGGCGTGAAGCACCCCATCTTCAACCCACCCGATGATCCTGAATCCGGGAGGCTGGTGCGTCTGGCTATTGCTTATGCTCTGAACAGAGAGGAAGCTTCCGATAAGCTCTATAAGGGATACGAGGTGCCCGCTTTTTCCATGTGTCCTCCAGCTGTGGCTGTAGTTTTTGTCACTGCTGAAGATATCGGGCTGGACTTGGTGCCGACTTACAACCCTGACAAAGCTAAACAACTCTTGGACCAGGCTGGCTGGAAGGTTGGAGCTGATGGTATCCGCGAGAAAAACGGCGTAAAGTTCGAGGTTCAACTCTCCACCACTAACAGGACTGACCGCCAGCAGATGGCCACAATCTGGCAGAAAAACCTGGCAGATGTGGGCATCAAGGTCAATCTGGACTTCAAGCCTGGAGCAGTATTCTTCTCCAATACCTGGGCTGGTTACCAAAGAGGTTACCCCGATATGGTGGAATTCGCCTGGGGCTCCTCTGATCCCCGTTATCCTGTGACTGATGTCTTCCGCGGAGACCGCATTGCCTGGCCTGAGAACCCCCAGGGCCAGAACTACTGCGGATACTCTAACCCCGAGTACGACAAGTGGGCCCAGGTAGTCCAGGATACTTTTGACATCACCAAAGCCAAAGAAGCTAACTTGAAGTGCCAGCAGATCCTGCTCCATGACATGCCAGTGGTGCCACTGCTCTTCACCGCGGACGCTGCATTGTATAAAGCTCGTCTCCAGGGTATAGATGATCCCAACTGGTCTTCCATTACCTGGAACGTTGCTTACTGGTACTGGGAGTAAGATTAGTCAGTCACCCTTAAGTTGATAAGTGTGGTAGCCCCGAAAGGGGCTACCACACTTAAAAGACAAAGTTGATATTTCTTTCAAAATTTAGTAAATATAGAAAGATTGTAAAGAAGATGGTTAAAAAAATTCAGAAAATTTGAGATATAAAGGAGAGAATCAAGAGTGTTTACTTACATAGTGCGCCGATTCCTGCAGATGATTCCGATCCTGATCTTGATCTCCATTCTCACATTCCTTCTCCTGCGTCTGGCCGGCCCTGATCCTGCAGAGTATATGATTATGGCTAATCCTCGCATTCACCCTGAGGACGTTTTAAGGGAAAAAATGAGGTTGGGATTGGTGGACGCTTCGGGAAAACCCTTACCTTTATACATCCAGTATTTTTATTGGCTTAACCAGATTCTCCACGGGGAATGGGGCTGGTCCAGAATATGGCCTAACCAAACTGCTTTTGGTGCTATTATGCTCTTTCTGCCAAACTCCTTAATTTTGATGGGCGCCTCTCTGTTAATTTCTCTGATCATCGCTATACCTATTGGGATTTACTCTGCACTTAGGCAGTATTCCACCTTTGATTACACCTTTACCACGCTTTCTTTCTTGGGTATGTCCCTTCCCACTTTCTGGTTAGGCTTAATGTCCATAATTATCTTTCATCTTATTCCTTCCAGGCTTTTCGGCTTTCCTCTTTTCCCCGCCGGAGATATTATGTCCTTTGGGAAACCTTATCAGGGGACATTTTACGATAGGATATGGCACCTCTTTTTGCCCACTATGGTTCTGGCCATTTACAATATGGCTCAGTGGACCAGGTACATGCGCTCCTCTTTACTTGAGGTGATTAGGGCGGATTATGTTCGCACTGCGCGCGCTAAAGGGCTTCCGGAGAATAAGGTTATCTACAAGCACGCTTTGCGCAATGCTTTAATTCCCATGGTAACTATTCTTACGCTTTCCATTCCTGGTCTTTTTGCGGGCGCTGTAATCACGGAAACGGTTTTCGCTTATCCCGGGGTAGGCCGCATGCTCTACCAGGCTGTGCTTGGGCACGATTACGCTGTGGCTATGACCGATATTCTTTTCCTGGCATTAATTACTATCTTATTCAATTTAGTGGCTGATATACTCTATGCGGTGGTAGACCCCCGCATTCGTTATTCATAGGAGGGAAAAATGGCAGTCGCTGATGTCACAGTTGGTTTAGCTCCATCCTTCTCCTACTGGCAGATGGTGTGGACCCGCTTCCGCAAGCACAAATTGGCTATGTTTGGCGGTGCGGTGATTATTTTCATGGTCTTAGTTTGCTATTTGGGCTACCCCGTTTACGTTTATTTTACGGGAAACGATTATGTTTCCCAGGATCTGGCACATCGTTATGCTATGCCCTCTGCTCAACACTGGTTTGGCACTGATGATATGGGAAGGGATGTGGTGGCGCGCATCCTCTACGGGGGACGAGTTTCAATTGCGGTGGGCTTTATTTCTGCCGTATCCTCGGTTCTCTTGGGAGCCCTTATCGGGGTGGTATCTGGTTACCTTGGAGGCTGGATAGACGAAGCCTTGATGCGCTTTACGGACGTAATGATGTCCCTTCCTTACATTCCACTTTATCTTGTGCTGGCTATGGCCTTTGGCCCTGGCTTCTGGACCTTGGTGGGAATTTTCGTCGCTTTCGGCTGGATGGGCGATGCTCGTCTGGTTAGAGGCGTGGTTCTTTCTTTGAAAAACATGGAATTCGTGGAGGCAGCCAGAGCTGTAGGAGCCTCGCAGTGGAGAATTATGGTCAGACACCTGCTCCTGAACTCCATGGCGCCCATCATCGTCTCCACCACTTTAGCTATGGGGGGAAACATCGTAGGGGAGGCTGCACTAAGCTACCTGGGTTTGGGAATTCAACCCCCGTTGCCCTCCTGGGGAAACATTCTTCAAACTGCCAGCGAATACATTTTTGCTCCTGGGAACGGCCCCTGGCTAATTTTCTATCCTGGATTTTTTCTGTTTATTACTGTCCTTTCCTTCAACTTCATGGGAGATGGACTCAGGGATGCCCTTGATCCCCGCTTGAAGATCTAATTTCAATTGTAAATGAGGTGAAAAATTGAAGGATCAAGTTCTGTTGGATATTAAAAACCTGAAGACCTATTTCTACACTGACGAGGGTGTGGTGCCTGCTGTAGATGACGTGAGCTTTCAGATTTATGCTGGAGAAACCATGGGGTTGGTAGGGGAATCGGCTTGCGGTAAAAGCGTCACCTCCCTCTCCATTATGCAGCTCGTGCAGAGTCCCCCTGGAAAAATAGTAGGAGGTGAAATCTGGTTTAAGGGCGAGGATCTGTTGAAGAAACCACCTCAGGAAATGAGAAAAATCAGGGGCGCAGAAATTTCCATGATCTTCCAGGAGCCAATGACCTCTCTGAACCCAGTATACACCATCGGCGATCAGATTGCTGAAGCCATAACCCTGCATCAAGGCGTTTCTCGGAGCGAGGCCTGGAAGAAGACGATTGAGATGCTTGAGCTTGTGGGCATTCCCTCTCCTGAGCGCCGCGTCAAGGAATATCCTCACCAGATGAGCGGTGGCATGAGGCAAAGGGTCATGATCGCTATGGCCTTGTCCTGCAATCCCGATCTTTTGATTGCCGATGAACCCACCACTGCTTTGGATGTGACCATTCAAGCCCAAATTTTGGAATTGATGAAGTCCTTAAAGGAAAAATTGGGTATGGCCATTCTCCTGATTACCCATAACCTGGCGGTTGTGGCTGAAATGGCTGAGCACATCGCCGTAATGTATGCGGGTAAAATTGTGGAATATGCAGTAGCTAGGGAAATATTCAAGGCTCCTCGCCATCCTTACACAGGAGGCCTTCTGATTTCAATTCCCCGCCTGGACAGGAAGCGCACTAAGGAACCCCTGCCCACTATTCCGGGTGTGGTTCCCAGTCCCTATAATATGCCCAAGGGTTGTGCATTTCATCCCCGCTGCTCTTTCGCTCAGGATAGATGTCGTGAAGAATTGCCTCAATTAGAGGAAATTTCCCCCAAGCACTGGGTGCGTTGCTTTTATCCACTAAAACCCGAAGGAGCTTAATGATGGAGGATATTAGAAAAGACCAAGACACAGTTTTTCTGAGAGTCAATAATCTGGTTAAATATTTTCCCATAATTAGAGGCGTTATTGGTCGCCATGTAGGTGATGTGAAAGCCGTAGACGGGATAAGTTTTGAAATCCCCAGGGGAAGGACCCTGGGTTTGGTGGGGGAAAGCGGGAGCGGAAAGACCACAGTCGGGCGCACTATTCTGCGGCTTATGGAACCTACCAAAGGAGAAGTCTGGTTTGAAGGAAAAAATGTTTTTAAGATGAAACCAGCTGAATTAAGAGCTCTGAGGCGCGATATGCAAATCATCTTCCAGGATCCTTTCGGCTCTTTAAATCCCCGTTTTCCGGTGGGGGACATCATCGGCGAGCCGCTGCTGGTGCACGGAATAGGCACGCGTAAAGAAAGGGAAGAAAGGGTAAAAGAGCTGATGGAGATCGTGGGACTTCGCCCGGAGTATCTTAGGCGCTATCCTCACGAATTTTCCGGTGGCCAAAGGCAAAGGATTGGTATTGCTCGAGCTTTAGCTGTTAACCCTAAATTTATTGTGGCCGATGAGCCTGTTTCTGCTTTAGATGTTTCCATTCAATCCCAGATAATTAACCTGTTAATTGAGCTTCAAGAGCGTTTTAACCTCACCTATCTCTTTATCGCCCATGACCTGGCAGTAGTGAAACATATGTCTGATAGGGTAGCGGTGATGTACCTGGGAAAATTGATGGAAATAGCGGATAACGAGGACCTTTTTGGGAATCCTTTGCACCCATACACTCAAGCTTTGCTTTCCGCGGTTCCCGTACCCGATCCCGACGTGAAAAAGCAGAGGATCATCCTCCAGGGTGATATTCCCAGCCCAATCAATCCGCCCAAGGGCTGTGTCTTCCACACGCGCTGTCGCTATCGTTTTGAGCCTTGCGACAAGGAAATTCCGGAACCTGTGGATGTCGGGAACAACCACTTAGTCTGGTGCCATCTGATATCTCGTCAAACTTGAAAATTACCCCCCTTGACCTATCGAGGAAAGAGTTTTCCTTGTCCTTCCGAGGATATAACAGACAGGAGGTGGACGAGTTTTTAAGCGCGCTCTCCTCCGATTACGAGTCACTTTTTAGGGAAAACGCCTCTTTGAAAGAAGAACTGAATTCCCTTTCCCAAAAATTAGAGGACTATCGTAATATGGAAGAAAATCTTAGGAATTCACTGCTTCTCGCTCAAAAATTAGCGGAAGAAATCAGGGACAACGCTCAAAAGGAGGCGGAGTTAATCAAGAATCAGGCCAGATTGGAGGCAGAAAAAGCTACGGAGGAGGCAGGTAGAAAATTAGAGGAGATGCGTTCCCTTTATAACCGCTTTAGAGCCGAGTTAAGATCATTACTGGCAAGCTTCCAAGAAATGTTGGATCGCAGTGAAAGCTCCGGAGATTGAACGGAAGTTTTTAAAGGTGAAGGTTATACCCTCCTCAAAGAGGCAAGCAGTGAGGATTTTGGGTGGGGATTCCTTTTTGGTAGAGGTAAGGTCTCCCGCGGTCAAGAACCAGGCCAATTCTGAGTGCCTGGAGGCCCTAGCTCGGTTGCTGGATTGCAACCCGAAGTCTTTGCGGATTTTCAGAGGAGCACGTTCTCCCCATAAGTTGATAGAATGGAAAAAAGAAGGATGAGACAATCTGGCTGGGTAATGAAAGCTTTTGCCCTTTCCCTTTTGCTCCTTTTGCTTTCTTTGGCTTCCTGCCGGCAAGCGGAGACAACGGCATCTCCAGATGCCCTGGTAAAAAGCTGGTTAGAAGCTTGGAAAGCTATGGATCTTGACCAGATGTTAAAGATGACGGCAGATTCTTACAAAGACGAGGTCCAGCGCTTTTATTCCAATGAATTCAAAGCCTATGCCAAATTGGATTATCAAAACTTAAAGTTGCAGGTGCTCAAACAGACTGCAGATGAAGCCACGGTTCAAGCTACATTCACTGCTATCCTGGAATCTAGTTCCAACCCGGTCTTTGGTGAACCTTCTATGGTTACTCAAAGTCCGGTGGTCCATTTATATCAGCTTGTTCGGGAAGGTGGCTCCTGGCTTGTTAAGTCCATCACGCGTCAGCCTGGATCCTAATGCTTTTCCTGCTAACTAATGATGATGGTATTGATTCTCCGGGATTAGAGCATTTAGCTCGCTGTCTTTCCGATTTAGGAGATGTCTATGTCGTTGCTCCAGAAAGGGAGAGAAGCGCTGCTGGCCATTCCATAACCATGCACAAGCCCATCAGAGTCCGCCCTAAGGAAGACCGGGGAAAGAGGATCAAGGTTTGGGAAACAAGCGGCTCTCCAGCTGACTGTGTAGTGGTAGGTGTTTTTGACCTTCTTCCCCAAAAACCGAATCTCGTGGTTTCCGGGATCAATTTGGGACCAAACCTGGGGGATGACCTGACTTATTCCGGGACAGTATCCGGGGCCTTGGAGGGCTTTATCTGCGATATTCCTGCTTTAGCTATTTCTTTGGCCACTTACGAAAACCCATTGTGGGAGGGGGCTGCTCAGATAGCTCAGGGGATAGTAAAAGCTGTATTAAGTCTGTCTTCCATGATCTTGCTCAATATAAATATCCCCAATTACCCCAGGAATCAGATTAAGGGATTTGCCCTGACGCGCCTGGGAAGAAGAAGATATGCAAGCCGGCTTACTCGTCGCACAGATCAATTTGGAAGACCCTACTACTGGATTGGAGGTAAGCTGGAGGAAAAGGAATTAGAGCCGGGAACGGACTGTTGGGCGATAGAAAATAAACTGGTTTCTCTTACTCCTTTAACTCTGGATTTCACAGATTATGAAAAGCTAAGAGCCTTGGAGCCTTGGCGCCAGGAGTTAGAAAAAACATTTTTTCTTAAATGCTCCTGATCGTGGTTTTTTTCTCAGTTCTTTTTATTGATCAGGTTTCTAAAGCATTTGCTTTGAGCTTTCTTCCTTTTGCCTCCACCTATCCAGTAATAGGGAAACTCCTTTTTTTCACTCTCACTTCCAATCAAGGAGCTGCTTTTGGCATTATGCCTTGGGCTTCTTATCTCTTTTCTGCTCTTCAAGGATTAGTAGTGGCGGGATCTTTCCTTTTCATCAAAAAATTAGCCAGCCTTTCTAAACCCTATCAGGTGGCTATGGGAATGATCTCAGGAGGAGCTGCTGGAAACCTTTTTGACCGACTAACTTTCGGTAGGGTGGTCGACTTCATCGACTTTCGCTTTTGGCCCGTCTTTAACTTGGCTGATTCTTCAATAGTACTGGGAGGAGCAATTTTATTATGTTTGCTTCTCTTCCAGAAAAAATGGAAATAGTTATTCCCAAAGAGTTTCAAGGAAAACGGCTTGATGTGGCTCTTGCTCAACTTTTGGGAACGAGCAGAGAAAAATCCCAGAAGCTCATCAAAGAAGGGGTGGTCCTCTTGAATGGGAGAGCAGCAAAGCCTTCTTTTCTCTTAAAAGGAGGAGAACTTCTTCGCATCCCTTCTTTCCCTAAAGAGAGTGTTTCTTTAGAACCAGAAAATATTCCTCTGGAGGTTATCTACGAGGACGAATTTCTCGCCGTGATCAATAAACCGGCTGGTTTAGTTGTTCACCCTGGAGCAGGAAGAAAATCTCATACTCTTGTTAACGCTTTGCTGGCCAGATTTTCTATTTCTTTCCCGCCAGGAGAAATTCGCCCTGGCATTGTCCACAGGCTAGATAAGGACACCTCTGGCTTAATATTGATTGCCAAGGACGAACGCACCTTATTAGAACTTTCCCGTCAATTCAAGGAAAGGTCCGTGAATAAGATTTATTTGGCCTTGAGTCATGGTGTCATTCATGAAAGGGAAGGCCGAATTGAAGTACCAATTGGGAGAGACACCCGTGATAGGAAAAAGCTTGTTCCAAAAGCTCAGGGAAAGTTTGCCGTAACCGAATTTGAAGTTCTAAAAAGATACGCTGATTATACCTTCTTGAAACTCAAACCATATACTGGCAGGACTCATCAAATCAGGGTTCATTTGTCTTTTATTGGGCACCCAATTGTGGGAGATCCCCTTTATGCACAGGCTAATCCCTGGGGAAGGAAAGGACAACTCTTGCACGCCTTTGCCTTGGAATTTTCTCACCCTGATTCCGGTAAAAGGCTTTATTTTGAGGCGCCGCTCCCTTTATATTTCCAGCAAATCCTGGACGAGCTTGATAAATTGACAATGGTCAGCAGATCGTGAAGAATTAGTTAGTTTGAAAGGAAGGAATAAGGTGGATATTAAGTTAATCAATATTGGCTTTGGAAATATCGTTACCGCCAATAGGGTTATCGCTATCCTTTCTCCAGATTCCGCTCCAGTGAAAAGGATTGTCTCCGAAGCGCGAGCAGAGAAGAAGCTAATTGATGCTACCTATGGTCGTCGAACGCGTGCTGTGATCATCACAGATTGTGGATACGTGATCCTCTCACCGGTACAGCCTGAAACCGTGGCTTCGAGATTTGAATCTGAAGAGGATAATAACCCTTAAGTTATGCAACCTCCCAACCTTCTTTTAGTTATTTCGGGACCTTCTGGCGTTGGCAAGGGGACTTTGGTTTCCAGGTATATGGAAAAACACCCCGAGTCCTACCTTTCCATTTCTTTGACCACACGTTCCCCGAGACCTTCTGAAGCCCATGGGAAAGATTATTACTTTGTTTCCAGAGAGGACTTCCAAAGGTATATCGAGGGTCAGAAACTCTTAGAATGGGCGGAGGTTTTTGGAGACCTTTATGGCACTCCCAGAGAGCCCGTTGAGGAGGCCTTAAAATCGGGAAAAGATGTCATCTTAGAGATCGATGTTCAGGGTGGGATAAAAGTAAAAGAAAGCTTGCCAGAAGCAGTGTTGATTTTTGTTCTTCCTCCCTCTAAGGAGGAGCTCCAGAACAGATTAACCAAACGGGGAACCGAGAATTTACTGCAACTAAAACGCAGATTGGAAATCGCTGAAGTTGAATTTAAGTATATTAGGTATTATGATTATTATCTTATCAATGATGAGTTAGAAAGGGCAGTGGCTGGTTTGGAGAGTATCGTTTTTGCAGAAAAACACCGCGTATTCCGAACCAGCTATCATTCGTCAAAAGGAGGAGATCCGCTTGCTAGACCCTGAGTTAGAAAAATTACTGGGGAAAGTGGGAGGGAACAAGTACAAACTGGTAGTAGTGGCCGCAAAATTGGCACACCAGATTGAACAGGAAGGTAAAATTGAGGATGTTAAACCCCTCACCATGGCTTTAAAAAAAATAATTGAAGAGGGTAAAGAGGAGACATTGCGCTCAGCGTGAAATCAGATTTTCCCTACTATTTTAATGTTCTAGTAGATGTCCCTCTCCCTGCTGGAGAGGGACTCTACACTTATGGGAGTTACTTTGAGCTTCCAGTTGGGGAAAGGGTTTTAATACCTTTGGGGAAAAAGAACAAAGTTGTACCGGGCTATATCCTCTCTCCAGCAGAGCCCAAGAATGGAGTAAAGGCCATTCTGGAAAGGACGGAGAAGAAGTACTTCGATGATGTGCGAGCCAGTTTAATTGATTGGATCATGAGAAATTATGTCTCTTCTTCCAAGGTCCTTTTGAATTTTCTCTTTCTTGAACTTCTGGAGGAGGCTCAGACTAAAATATCTTTTTCCTCTAATTTTTCTGACCTTAAAGAAAAGCTGATACTTAAAAGGAAAAAAAGCTCAAAGAGGCTTATTGCTTTTTTGCAAAATCGTGGAGGAATCACCTATCTGAAAGATCTGCCTCAAAATAGGTCCCTTTCCTGGCTTCTGGAGACAAAAGTTTTGGAAACATCCTGGGAACCCCTAAGGGAACAGAAATTAGTTAAAAACCCCCCAAAAGTTACTCTTTTTTGGGCTTCTTGGAAAGAACAATACCAGCTCCTACTCGAGCTCCTCAAAGAAATGCAAAAGCAGGGGAGGCAGTCTCTTATTCTTGTTCCAGAAAGCTCCTTGATAGAGCCCTTATCCTCTTTGCTCGCCAAGGAGAAGCTGGGAACGCTTTCCTTTTACGGGGAACAGGGTGCCAGGTTGAAAAGGGAAATTATTTTTAAATCTCAATCTGAAAGCTCATTGATCCTCTTGGGGACATGGATCTCCCTTTTTCTGCCCTTTTTCAATTTAGGTTTGGTCTGCGTCCTTCAGGAAGAAAGCCCTGCCTATCGGGTACTTAGCCCTCCCAACTTCCAGGCGGTGAATCTGGCTAAGGTCCTCGCTGAGGCTTCCGGTGCAGCCATCTATCTTTTTTCTCGAGCTCCATCTCTGAGCTCTTACCTCGAGGCTTATCGAGAGCAGACATTAATCAAAAAAGAAGATAAGCCCGTAGAAAGAGAAGTTTTGCATTATCGTGGAGATAAAGGTTTAGCTTTCGCCGTTCTTAGTGAGATTAGAAGGTATTCCCGAGAGGGTAAAAGAACTTTAGTCTTTTTAAACCGAAAGGGCTATGCCAATGTCCTTCAATGTGAGGACTGCGGAATGGATTTTAGTTGTCCTTTCTGCGGTGTTCGCTTGACACCCCATTTAGATGGGCTCATTTGCCATTATTGTGGCTACCGCCAGGAGCTACCTCTTTTATGTCCTAATTGTCGCGGCACAAACCTCAAAGCCAAGGGAATAGGTCTGGAAAAATTGGAAGATCAATTAAAATCATTATTCGGCGACCTGGTTATCTCCGTGAGCTCGGAGGTAGCCAGAAGCAAAAGAGCAGTCCGATCCAAAATTGAAGCTTTCCGAAACAATCCCTCTTCCATTTTATTGGGAACAAGCATTTTGCAAGGGCATGCCTTTCCTCCTATTTCCTTGGTTGTTTTGCTAAATCTGGATTTTTCTTTGAGCTTGCCCTTTTACTCTGCTACTGAAAGAGCTTATCAACTGTACAAGAATTTAGAGTCCTTGGCTTCAGAAAAGATTATTTTACAGGTTTCCAGACCCCTGAATCTGGATTGGTTAGATGGGGATTTTTACATTCAGGAATTGCGAAGCCGCAAAGAGGCTGGATTTCCTCCCTATAGAAGATTGCTGCGTATCCTTTTCCAGGCCGAAGAGAAAAGCACCATCTGGGAAGCTGCAAGCACAGCAAAAAAAATTTTAGAAAGCATTCCTTCTTTAGTGGCTACTGCGCCTATCCCTTGTTATCACAATCGAATTAAAGGAAAGTGGCGATTGGAGATTTTGGTGCGCTTTCCCGTTGGGCCAGTTCCCGAGGAATTGAAGACCCTTTACCATTTGCGCCTTCCTAAAAAAGTGGAAATGCTATTACAATTGGATCCAGAGGAATTAGACTGATGAGAATCGTTTTTTTTGGAACACCAGAGTTTGCTCTTCCCGCTCTAGAAAAGCTGTCATCCTCTCCCTACAGGCCTTTATTGGTGGTTACTCGTCCAGATTCTCGCCAAGGAAGGGGATTGCGGCTGAAACCCACCCCCGTTAAGGAAAAAGCTTTTCAACTTGGTATTCCTGTTCTTACCCCGCAAACCCTGAATGAACCCTCTTTTCTCCTTGAGCTCCAAGTTAGGACCCCCGATCTTTTTGTTGTGGTAGCCTTTTCCATTCTTCCTCCTGATGTTCTTCATATCCCCAAAATCGGATCAATAAACCTACACCCTTCTTTGCTGCCAAGTTATCGAGGGCCAGCACCTGTGGAAAGGGCCATTATGGCCGGGGAAAAGGTGACCGGGATCACAGTCTTTCTTCTGACTGAGAAAGTCGATCAGGGTCCAATTCTGCTTCAGCGGGAGGTGCCCATAAATGAGGAAGAGACTGGAGGAGAATTGAAAAACTGCTTGGCAACAAAGGGAGCGGATATGCTGCTGGAGCTACTTCCTTTGATAGAGAAAGGGCAGATCAAACCAATCAATCAGGTAGCGGCAAAAGCCTCCTGGGCTCCAAAGATTAAAGAAGCTGACTGCCTGATAAACTGGGAGGATCCCGCGGAAAAAATAAAGAACCAGATCCGTGCCCTCAACCCCTCTCCCGGAGCTTTTACCTTCCGTCAAGTAGGGAATGGAAAAGTGAGGATTAAGATCTGGAAAGCGAAAGTCTGTTCAAAAAGAATTCCTCCCGGGGTTATTGAGGTGGATAACGGGAACATTTACGTGGGATGCGGAGAAGGGTCCTTAAAAATAGAGGTTTTGCAGGCGGAGGGAAAGAAGCCCTTGTCTGCTGAGGCTTTTCTCAGGGGAAACAAGGTTATCAAAGGTGAAAAATGGGGTTAATTATAGATCTGAGCTACGAAGAGCTGGAGTCTTATTTTAACCTTTTAGAGCAGCCTAAGTATAGGGCTGCTCAGGTTTGGGATTGGATTTTTAAGAAAAAAGTTTTGGATTTTGAGAAAATGTCCAATTTACCTCCGAAATTAAAAGAAACTCTCAAGGCCAATTTCGACCCCTTTCCTCTGGTGGAAACCGTTTCTACCTCTCAAGACTTCACCGAAAAATATCTCTGGCGCCTGTCAGACGGAGAATTAATTGAAAGCGTTCTCCTCCATTATTTGACCTCTTATAAAAGCTGGGTTTCCGCATGTATTTCTACCCAGGTTGGTTGTCCGGTAAGGTGTTCTTTCTGCCAGACTGGTTTGAGTGGCTTCAGAAGAAATTTAACTGCGGGCGAGATCCTGGCTCAAGTTTTAGGGATGGAAATTCACAGTGGAGTACAAGTTTCTAGAGTCCTTTTTATGGGCATGGGGGAACCTCTTTTGAATTTCAAGGCTACTTTGAAGTCCATAAAAGCTCTTATCCACGAGAAAGGATACAATTTTAGCGGGAGGAAAATCACTCTTTCCACAGTAGGAACCTTGGAGCTGGAAGATTTTGTGGAAAGTGGTCTGCGAATAGAAATAGCGTATTCTTTACATTTCCCAGAGGAAAAACAAAGGAGAGAGATGATCCCTTATCCTCGTCTCCTTTCTATCGAGAAGGCCCTATCCCTTTTGGAAAATTATACTCTCCAAGCCGGAAGGAACGTTTCTATCGAATACTTGATGCTCGATAATGTAAACGATACTTTTGAGCACGCACAAAAGCTGGTAAAGCTTCTGAAGGGGAAGCCCTTCTTTGTCAACCTTTTGCCTTTCAATCCAGTTGCTTCCTCTTTTTTAGCATCCAGACCAGGAAAAATAAGTAAATTCCGACAAATCCTACAAGATGCCGGAATCAAAGCCACTATCAGAAAACCAAGGGGCCTGGAAATAGAGGCCGCCTGTGGACAACTACGCTTAAAGTATGAAAAATAGTCATTAAAAATCTCTTGACGAAGCCTTCTATCGGAGGAATAATTTAAAGCGGACAATGGGGTGCCCTATGGGCTGAGAGGAGCTTGTGCCGGCTCCAACCCATCGAACCTGAACTGGGTAATACCAGCGTAGGGAAATATGGAAGAAAAAGCTCCTATGCTGGGAGCTTTTTCGTTAAAGGAGGTATGAATATGGATATAGGCACAATTGGTTGGGTTTCCTTCGGAGGGGCCTTCCTCCTGGGGGTAATTTTTATCCTTTTCCAGATTAGGGGCCTTAAGACTCGTGACTGGGTCGAGATTGGCATCATGCTTGCCCTAAGTTTTGCCCTCAAATTTATTTCTAAGGAGCTTATTCCTTCTTTTCGGATTTGGGCACAAGGTGGTTCTATAACTTTAGCTTCCATGGTACCAATTTTTTACCTGGCTTTAAAGAGGGGATGGGCGGTAGGAGCTTTCGCCGGGATCATTTACAGCCTCTATGATTTCCTTCTCGCTCCCTACTTCTATCACCCAGCTCAGTTCTTCTTGGACTACCCCATAGCCTTTGGCTTACTGGGTCTGGCTGGTCTTTTTAGAAAGAACTATGCGCTTTCTATCACTCTGGGCGGTTTGGGCAGGCTTTTTGCGCACTTCCTTTCTGGAGTAATTTTTTTCGCCAGCTATGCTCCAGAGGGCTGGAATCCGTGGCTTTACTCCCTTGCCTACAACAGCAGCTATATGGTCCCGGAAATCTTGATTTCAGTTTATGTGATGTCTCTTGTTTGGCCCCGTCTTAAATGGGCTCAGCAGACCGCTTCTTAATCTTTCTGGGTGGGGAACACGTTCCCTATTCGCGTTTCGAGGGATTGGTTCCCCACTCTATTTTAATAGCCTGCGACAGCGGTATTGACCTTCTCTGGAAAAATCATCTTTTACCGGATATTTTTGTGGGAGACTTAGACTCAATTGATCAAGAATTCATTAATTCAGTTAAGCCCTATATTAAAAATTTTCACCAGTTCCCTATTGAAAAGGACAAAACTGACTCGGAACTCGGAGTAGAGCAGGCTTTAAATGCCGGAGCTCGTGAAATAATTTTAATTGGAGGGTTAGGGAAAAGGCTCGATCACAGTTTGGCAAATATCCTGCTTCTTGTAAAAATTCAAGCGGCGGGAGCCATGGGGTATATTATAGGCGCTAAAGAAAAAGTGTTTTGCCTTCCAGATGAATACGAGCTACAGGGCCAACCCGGTTTACCGTTTTCCCTTATCCCTTTGGGATCGGTCACAAATTTACACATTTCTGGGGCTCATTATTCCTTATCTGGGGGAATATTATACCCTGGATCCAGTTTGGGGGTTTCCAATTACATGGAGGAAGGATTATTGAAAATAAAAAAAGAAGGAGGACCGCTGATCATGATCCTCCTTGAGGGGTATATCAAATGACCCTTTGTACTTTTCCCGACTTAAGGCACTTGGTGCAGACATTAATCCTCTGCACCTTGCCTTCCCAAATTGTTTTCACCTTTTGCAGGTTCGGCTTCCAGGTTCTTTTTGTGCGAACATGAGAATGGCTTACATTATATCCCTTGGCCTGTGTTTTGCCGCATACTGCACACTTTGCCATATACAAGTCTCCCTTGATTTAAAATTTTTCTAAGCATAACATAAAAAGTTTCAAATTGGCAAAGGATTTTAGCTTCCAGGAAGTGCTTCTAAATGTTTTTGAGCCTGGTTTTTTACATTTTTTCTCTCATTTGAAAGATGTTTCCTTAAGGTCCGAGGTGAATTCAACAAGACGAAAAAGTTGGCAAAAAGGAGAGGCTTTGTTAGAATCTTTCATGTTATGGCAGACAGGATGGGAAAAATATTCTTGACACGTGAAGCTCTGGCAAAGATTGCCGGGATAGCTTGCACTGAATGTTATGGAGTTGTGGGCATGGCAAAAAGGACCCCTGGTGAATTAATCACTTCCCTGCTGGGCATTGAGAACGTCAGCCAGGGGGTACAGGTAAAAATGGAGCAGAATGAGGTACGTTTCACTCTTTTTGTGATCCTTTTATACGGTATCAGGATCTCTGAGGTTATTGAAAATATCAGGGAGCAGGTAAAATATCGCATCACCTCCATGACCCACCTGGACAATTTTACTCTGGATGTCGTGGTGTGCCATGTGAGAGACATGAACAATCAAGGATAATGTCTGAGCAAAAGGGTCTCAATTTTCAAGATCTTTATTCACTCTTGGAGGCGGCATCTCGCAATCTCGAGAATAACGTAGAGACGGTGAATGCCCTGAATGTTTTTCCCGTTCCTGATGGAGATACAGGAACGAATATGCAGCTAACCATGAAAGCCACGTTGGAAGAGCTGGAACGCCGTAAGCCATCCTCAATGAAGGAATTTACTGATGCTGTAGTTAAAGGTTCCTTACTTGGGGCTCGAGGTAACTCTGGAGTAATTCTTTCCCAGCTTTTTCGTGGCCTTTGCCGTTCCCTGGATAATAAGGACAAGATTTTTCCCTCTGATATGGCTGTGGCTTTTCAGGAGGCGGTAAAGGCCGCCTATCAAGCTGTGATGAAACCTGTGGAAGGTACAATTTTAACTGTTGCCAAGGAAGCGAGCCTTGCTGCCTTACAGGCGAAAGATTCCGACTGGGAGACCTTCTTTAGAAAGGTGGAGGAAGCTGCTTTCGTGGCTTTAAGTAATACGCCCAACCTTCTGGCAGTGCTCAAGGATGCAGGGGTTGTGGATGCTGGTGGACAGGGCCTTCTTTATTTAATTGAAGGGGCTAAAGCGCAAATAACAGGAGAAGTTTTAGAAAAGGGCCTAAAAAGAAAAGAACCTCATACCAAACAGGAGGAATCCTTAGAATTTCGCTATGATCTGCAGTTTTTAATTAGAGGGCAAAATCTCCCAAAGGAAAGAATTGAGAGCGAACTTCTACCACTGGGCGACTCCTTATTAGTAGTGGGATCTGAGGATTTGCTCAAAGTGCATATTCATGTCAACGACCCTTTCAAAGTCTTGGAAAGAGTGGCTTTCTTTGGTTCCTTAGATAAACTCACTTTGGAAGACATGCAGCAGCAGTATGAAGAGTTCAAAGGATCTGCCTTGCCCAAGGAGTCTGAGGGGATTGGGCTGGTAGCCATTTGTTACGGTCCTGGCTTTGAAGAGGTTTTTTCCAGTCTGGGGGTTCAAGAGGTAGTGAGGGGAGGACAATCTATGAACCCTTCCTGCGGTGAAATTCTGGACGCTGTAAATTCGTTGCCCTATGAAGAGGTGATCGTCCTTCCCAATAACAGTAATGTTATAGCCACAGCCCTGCAAGCAAAAACCTTGGCTAAGAAAAAGATAGGCGTTGTGCCCACGAGAAATTTGCCCCAGGGAATTTCGGCCTGTTTAGCTTTTCAACCCAAGAAATCTTTCAGCGAGAATCTTCAGGCAATGGAAAAAGCTATTCAAAGCGTGCTCTGTGGGGAAGTAACCTATGCAGTAAGAGAGGGAAATTTAAACGGGGTTTCCTTCCAAATGGGAGAGCTGATCGGATTAATCAATGAAGAACTGATTGCCGTGGGCAGCAATCCGAATGAAGTGGGTTTGAAGCTGATTGCAAAAATGATAGAACAATCTCCTAAAGCTACAATCCTGACTCTTTACAGGGGAGAGGAAGTTCTGGAAGACGACGCTCAAGAGATGGTAGAAGAGATAAACAGAAGGTATCCTGACTTAGAAGTAGACCTCATTTATGGCGGTCAGCCTTTCTACTATTACATAATTTCCTTGGAATAGTGAACCAACTGCTTTCTTGGCAAGAGCTGAAATCCTCTGTTCAATATGTCAAAGGAATTGGACCGGCAAGGGCCAAAGCTCTGGCTAAAGCCGGAGTAAATACATGCTTGGATTTGCTATATTATTTTCCTCGCACTTATCAGGACCGAACGCATTTTTCTATGATTTCATTCATAAAGGATGGAGAGACTGCCACCGTAAAAGCAAAAATTCTCTCAGTTCAAGAGACAAGGCCTCGTTCTGGATTACATTTGTTAAAAGTGCTCATTTCTGATGGAAGAAGCAGAGCTGAAGCAGTCTGGTTCAATCAGCCATTTTTGAAGAAGCAATTTACTCCCGGAAAGGAGTTAATCCTTTCGGGTAAAGTCTCTCGGCGATTTGGCCCCATTCAATTCTCTAATCCAGATTGGGAAATATTGGATGAGGATAAGGATCCTTTGCACACCGGAAGGATTGTCCCCATTTATCCTCTTTCCGGCAACCTAACGCAGAGGGCTTTTAGGAGAAAGATGAAGGACGTTATTGACCTGTATGCGCTCAGGATGCCCGAATTCCTGCCTCCCTCTTTCCTGGCTAAATACGACTTGATGCCTGTAAACCTGGCACTTTCTCAAATTCATTTTCCAGAGAGCAAGGAAGCCTTAGAGGAGGCCCGCAAGCGTTTTATCTATGAAGAGCTTTTTCTCCTCCAATTAGGGTTTGCCTTGAGATGGAAGGAAAAGAAGCACAAGGGTGGGATTTCCTTTAAAATTGAAGGGCCACTGGCTGAGAATTTCCTTAAAACTCTTCCCTTTAAATTAACTCCCGGTCAGGTTCAGGCCCTAGAGGAGATAAGAAAGGACATGCTCTCCTCCAGGCCTATGAACAGGCTTTTACAGGGAGAGGTTGGCTCGGGGAAAACCGTGGTCGCCTGTTATGCGATGCTTGTTGCTGTTCAGAACGGATACCAGGCAGCACTTATGGCCCCCACTGAGATTCTTGCGGGACAACATTTTTTGGTGCTGCAGGAATTTTTGAGGAATTTGCCAGTAAAAATTTCCTTAATTACCTCCGGGATAAAAAAGCCCCAAAAAGAAGAAACGTATGCGGCTATTGCAGAGGGAAAAGTTGATGTGGTAGTGGGTACGCACGCCCTTCTTGAGGAAAAGGTTTCCTTTAAGCGCCTGGGTCTTGTGGTGATTGACGAGCAGCATCGCTTTGGTGTGATGCAAAGGAAGATACTGCAAGAAAAGGGGGCAAGTCCCGATGTTCTTGTCCTTACAGCTACACCTATTCCTCGAAGCTTGGCCCTGACACTTTATGGGGATTTTGATATTTCCACAATCAAGGGCCTTCCTTCGGGGCGACAGCCTATCACCACCTATCTGGTTAACACCTCTCGAGTAAAGGACGTTTATAGTTTTGTGCGCAAAGAAATTAATAAAGGGAGGCAAGCCTATATTGTCTGCCCCCTGATTGGAGAGGGAGAAGAGAACGAAGTCCTTGCTGCTCAAGCAGCGTCCAAGCTTAAAGAGGAGCTGGAGAGAGACGTTTTTCCTGATTTGCACTTAGGCCTTTTACACGGGAAGATGTCTGCTCAGGAGAAAGAAGAGGTTATGGATTTATTTAAGAAGGGTCAAATCCAGATCTTAGTATCTACCTCGGTTGTGGAAGTGGGAATCGATGTTCCCAATGCTACAGTCATGGTGATTTGGAATGCAGAAAGATTTGGCTTAGCCCAATTGCACCAGCTGAGGGGAAGGGTGGGCAGGGGAGCCCACAAGTCTTACTGTATACTCCTGGCAGACCCTAAAAATGAAGAAGCCTTAAAAAGGCTTGATGTCATGGTGCGCACCAACGATGGTTTTCTGATTTCTGCCGAAGACCTAAAAATCCGGGGCCCGGGAGAGTTTTTTGGTCTGGAGCAACACGGAGCTCCGGAATTGAAAATAGCTAACCTCTTTTCCCCTGAAACTCAAAAATACCTCGAACATTGTCGAGAGCAGGCTTTTTTGTTTGCTCAAGAAGAAAAACGTCTTTTTCACAAATTTCCTCTGCTTAAGGCCATGATGGAAGAAAGGTTTCCATTTAATTCCGGGTTTGCAGAGGTGGGGTAATGCGAGTTCAAGGAGGAGGATCCAAGGGCAAAAAGCTGGCTTTTCGTTCCCGGAGGGGACTACGTCCCACTTCTTCCAAAGTGAAGGGAGCGATTTTCAACATATTAGCTAATTCTATTTTAGAAGCAAACTTCCTTGACCTTTATGCCGGAACCGGAGGAGTGGGGATAGAGGCCTTAAGCCGGGGGGCAAAGCTCTGCGTTTTTGTGGAAAAATCGCGCACAAACGCTCAGCTCATCAAAGAGAACCTTGAAAGAACCAAGTTTAAGGGTTTAGTCTTAGTTAAGGATGTAAGTTCGGCGCTCTCTCTTCTGAAAAGACAAGGTTATTCCTTCAACCTTGTTTTTATGGATCCTCCTTATGAAAAGGGGTTAGTTACGGAAACTTTAAGAAAGCTGGCCATTGGAGGATGTTTGGCAAAAGATGCTATAATCCTTGCGGAACATTCAATAAGGGAAAGTGTTTCCCCGGTTGAGGGTTTTGAGCAAGTTAGACAATATAAATATGGGGATACAATTTTGAGCCTCTTTCTCTGGAAAGGAACGCAATGACAAAAGCGGTTATTCCTGGAAGTTTCGATCCAGTAACTTATGGGCATCTGGACATAATACAGCGTGCCCGGCGGCTTTTTGATGAAGTTATTGTTGCAGTTCTAAAAAATCATGCCAAACAATTCCTCTTTTCTGTGGACGAAAGAGTGGATATGCTCAAGGAAGTTACCAGGGATTTTTCAGGAGTCACGGTTGACTGCTTTTCCGGATTGCTTGTAACCTATATGAAAAAGGTAAACGCTATGATAATCGTGCGTGGCTTAAGGGCTCTTTCAGATTATGAATATGAGCTGCAAATGGCTTTAACTAACCATGAACTCGATGAAAGAGTGGAAACGATCTTTCTGGCATCCTCTGCTCGTTATTCATTTTTAAGCTCTCGTATAGTAAAGGAGGTTGCCGCTTTAGGGGGCAAAATTTCTGATTTTGTTCCACCCTATGTGGAACAAAAATTAAAAGAAAAGTTTAAGGAAAGGGGCTGAAGAAAATAGGCACATTAGAGATTCTGGAAGAAATTGAGGCTTTAATCGACCAGGGTAAGAAAATCCCTTTTACTCATAACGTCACCATTAATATGGACCGCATGCTTGAGTTACTGGATCAGATCCGAGAGAGCTTTCCTCAAGAGCTTTCTCAGGCCAAGTGGGTCCTCCAGGAGAAAAGGAGGCTCTTGGACGAGGCCCAACAGGAAGCGGATAGGATAATTCAGGCAGCAAATGCTAAAGCTCAAACTATGCTTCAGGAAAACGAGATCATGCGCCGAGCGGAGGAGAGGGCTCGAGAAGTTTATCAAAGGGCAGTTGAGGAAGCTCGAACTCTTAAGAGAGATGCAGAGGCTTATGCGGAGGCAATTCTGGCCAAGCTTGAGGCTAATATTGAAAAAATGCTTAGTACAGTGAAAGCCTCACGGAGCCAGTTGCGATCATCCATTGCTCAAACATCTCCAGGAACCCCCGCTCAACCTGCGAAAGCCAATTCTTCATCCGGGACTTAAAATCCTAAATCAAACCCCACCGTGCGGTGAAAAGGGGTGGTTTAGAACCTGCTCCTCGCAGGTGGGTTTCCTGACTGGAGTAGGGGAGGGTTAATCTCCCGCTCGCACCAGATTGGAATCCCTTTTAAAAGCTGTTGGCTCTAACCGTTACTCCCTTTTTACACCAACATGGCAGGGCCAAATTCATCTTAGGCCTTCTCCTTAAAAGTTGCAAGTAGTTGAGAGTAGGACAGAGTCCTCTGTTCTCCGCTTTCCATGTTCTTTAGAGTTAAGGTTTCGCTTCCTAATTCCTCCGCTTTCAGAATCAGGACGAAAGGGAAGCCCTTTCTGTTTGCAATTTTTAATTGAGAAGAAAGGCTTTTAGGCTCGAAAAGCATTTCAGATGGGATCCCATTTTCACGAAGTTGTCTCAAAATATCCAGAGCTTTCTCGAAGGCTTCTTCCTGATAAGCGACAAAGACCCCCATTTGGGAAGGGGGGCGAATCCCCTTTAATTTTAAGATCAGCAACGTCCTTTCCATACCCCCTGCAAATCCCACTCCAGGAGTAGGAGAGCCACCAATCGCTTCAATTAAATTATCATACCTTCCTCCACCGCAAAGGGAGTTCTGAGCGCCTAACTCCGGAGAAATAACTTCAAAAACGGTCCTTGTATAATAATCAAGTCCTCTCACTAACCTGGGTGTTATCTCAAAAGGAATGTTCATCTTTTTAAGGAGATTCTGGACTTGTTGGAAGTGTTCTTGGCACTCCCCGCATAACCAGGATAAAGGCGAAGGGGCACGTTCCAGAATTGATTGACATCCAGGATTTTTACAATCCAAAACCCTCATTGGGTTTGTTTCCATCCTTCTTTGGCAATCGCTGCAAAGCTGAGGGAAGAGAGGTCTTAAATAGGACTTTAAGTTTTCCAAATAGGAAGGACGGCATCGGGAGCAGCCAATCGAGTTCAGGAGAACTTTAAACTGTGAGACTCCGATTCTTTTAAAAATCGTGATGGCTATATTGATTATTTCTACATCCAGCCCTGGCTCCTTTCCCCCCAGAACCTCGAAACCAAATTGGTGATGTTGCCTATAGCGTCCGGCTTGGGGCCTTTCGTACCTAAACATGGGGCCGATATAATAAAGTTTTTGAGGAAGCCCGGAGCCTTCCAAATTGTGCTGGATGAAAGCTCTGGCTACAGGAGCGGTACCTTCTGGCCGTAGAGTAAGGAGCCTTCCCCCTTTATCCTCAAAGGTGTACATTTCCTTGGTGACTATGTCGGTTTCTGTTCCCACACCTCTCTGGAAAAGTTCGGAATGTTCTATGATCGGTGTGCGGATCTCCTTAAAACAGAAGTCCGTCGCCACATTTCGAATGATATTCTCCAGATATTGCCAGAGTTCGCTTTCAGGAGGAAGGATATCCTGTGTACCTCTGGGAGTGGTTATTTTGCTCATGGATAGATTTTCTCTAAAAGCCTGGGGAAGGGGATAGATTCCCTGATATGCTCAAGGCCGCAAATCCATGATACCGTGCGCTCAATTCCCATACCGAAACCGCTATGAGGAACGCTGCCGTATCTGCGTAAATCTAAATACCATTTATAGGGCTCTTCAGGCAGATTGTGTTCTTTGAGCTTTTGTTCCAGCATTTCCAGGGAGTCGATCCTTTCTGAACCTCCGATGATCTCTCCATATCCCTCTGGTGCGAGAAGGTCGGCCGAAAGAGTAACTTCCGGTCGATTGGGATCTGGTTTCATATAAAAGGCTTTACATTTAGCGGGAAAGTGAGTTACAAACACAGGTTTCTCAAAAAAAGTACAGATAGCGGTTTCATGAGGAGCGCCGAAGTCTTCTCCCCACTTTAAGGTCAATCCTTGTTTCTCCAGAAGCTCAAGAGCCTGATCGTAAGTGATTCTGGGAAATGGGGGTTTAACCTTTTCCAGCAGGGAAGTATCCCTTTTTAAAACTTCCAGCTCCCTGGATCTTTTTTCCAGGACAGTCTGGACAACATAACTCACCAATTCCTCCTGTAACTTCAGGTTGTCCTCAAAATGATAGTAAGCCGCTTCAGGCTCTAACATCCAAAGTTCTGCCAGATGCCTTCTTGTGGCTGACTTTTCCGCTCTGAAGGCTGGTCCAAAGCAATAAACTCTGCCAAAAGCCATGCAAGTAGCCTCATTGTATAGTTGTCCGCTCTGTGAGAGATAAGCTTGCTCCCCAAAATAATCAACGGGAAAAAGTGTTGTGGTCCCTTCAACCGCTGCAGGAGTCAAAATAGGAGCGTCCACCAGGAGAAAACCCTGGCTATCAAGGAAATCTCTGCAGGCTTTAATCACTGTGGCCCTAATGCGCATAATAGCGTGTTGTTTGCTCGACCTTAGCCAGAGGTGCCGATGTTCCATAAGAAAAGCTACCCCGTGTTCTTTGGGGGCAATAGGATAATCCTGCGCCATTTGCACGAGCTCAAGATCATCAAGCTCTATTTCGAATCCTCCTGGAGCCCTTTGGTCCTGGCGAACAAGTCCGGAAGCAATGACTGAGGATTCCTGGGTTAGCCTTTTCGCCAATTCAAATGTTTGAGGGTCCAATGATTTTTTAGTGGCCACTGTTTGCACTATCCCAGTTCCATCTCTTACCAGAATAAACAAGATTGAGCCCGAGGAACGGGAATTATAAACCCATCCCCTGATTCTTACCCTTTTTCCCACATGATCGTTCAGATTTTCTACATAAGCTAATGTAGCTTCAGGTTTAATTTTGGCTAACCACCTTTCAACTAAATTACTCAAGATGAGCTCAGGTTTTGGTCAAGAATAATCCCAAAACTGGCTTTGCATATATGTTGATATTATAATCCGGAGAAGGAATCGATGTATAGCTTGCTTTCTCCTGGAAGCTTCCTTAAATCACGGCTTTGGGGTAGTTTCCGCTTGATAAAAAGTGGAGACAGCGGGAGTCGAACCCGCAACCTCTTCCGTGCGAGGGAAGCGCTCTCCCTTTGAGCTATGTCCCCGTAATATTTTATATTAACTTTTCTTTTCTCTGCTGTCCAAGATAAGGGTAACGGGACCATCGTTTTCCAGGGAAACAACCATGTGCGCTTGGAAAACGCCTCTTGAGACTTTAATCCCCTTTTCTTCCAGGAAATTTCCCACCTGGTCATAAAGCTCTTGAGCTTTTTCTGGTGGGGCGGCTTCTAAAAAGTCAGGCCTTCTTCCTCTGGTGCAATTAGCTAAGAGGGTAAATTGCGAAACCAGAAGAACTTGGCCTCCGATATCCTTTATGGAGAGATTGAACTTCCCATTTTGGTCACTAAAAATTCTCAAATGGGCAATTTTCTCCGCTAAGTATTGGGCATCAGCGCTGGTATCATCTCTGTGAACCCCAATAAGAACGCATAGTCCATCTCCGATTTCGGAGACTGTAATGCCGGATACAGAAACGCTAGCCCTTTTTGTCCTTTGGAGGACAGCTTTCATTAAACCCGCTTTACCTCCTTTACTCCTTTTAAAGAGCTCAGCTTTTTCATAAGAAAACTCAGCTGCCTGAGCTCGTTGAGTTCCACCGTTATCTTTATTTTTGTGAAAGCTTGAGAAACAGGAAAAGCATTGATCTCCCTGATATTTATGTTTTCCTCGGCAATAGCCCCTGTCACTTCTTTAAGCACACCGGGTTGATTCAAAGCCAGAATGCTGACCTGCGCTGGGTGCACAGTGTCCTTTTTAAAGGGCCAAGTTACGCGAACCAGTCTTTCCCGGGGGAAGTTCTTTACGTTACGGCAATCCTTGCGATGAATGGAGACCCCTTTACCCTGAGAGACATAACCTATAATTTCGTCTCCCGGAATAGGATTGCAGCAGCGCGCAATTCGCATGATTAATCCCTCAGTACTTACCGCTTCAGTTATAGCCGGCTTTAATTCGGGCGTGATGGGAATTTCCAATTTTTCCTCAGGTTTTTTCAAAGAATTTAAAACTTGCTGAGGGGTGATTTGAGCCTGTCCCAGGGCTAAATAAAGTTCTTCTTCGTTTTCTAAACTGAAGGCTTTTAAAATTGCTTGGAATCCTTCTGAACCTATCTGCCTCTTTATATATTTTTCAAAAATTTGTTTTCCCGCCTGGACGCTTTCCTCTCGTCTTCTCTGTCGAAAATAAGCTTTTATCTTATCCTTGGTGGAGGTGGCGCGCACGAACTGTAACCAGTCAAGGCTGGGAGAAGCGCCCTGCTTAGTGATGATTTCTACTCTGTCCCCGGTATGAAGTTTGAAATCCAAGGGAACCAATCTGCCGTTCACTCTGGCACCACAACAGTGGTGTCCTACTTCCGTGTGGATTTTGTAGGCGAAATCTACTGGAGTAGCACCCTTGGGCAAGTTGATTACTTCTCCCTTAGGAGTAAAAACAAAGACCTCGTCGGCAAAAAGGTCCACCTTGACTCTTTCCATAAATTGACGAGAATCGGTTAACTCCTTTTGCCATTCCAGAAGCTCTCTTAGCCAGGCAAGTTTTTGTTCCAGATTCACGTCTCTCTTTAGGCCCTCTTTATAGCGCCAGTGTGCGGCAATTCCAAGTTCAGCTGTTCTGTGCATTTCCCATGTTCTGATTTGGAATTCAACGGGATCACCATGAGGACCAATAACTACAGTATGAAGGGACTGATACATGTTAGGTTTGGGCATGGCGATATAATCCTTGAGCCTGCCTGGTATAGGAGTAAATAGAGAATGTACAATGCCCAAGACCTCGTAGCAAGTGGGAACGTCTTGAACTACGATCCGCATGGCCAGAAGATCGTATATTTCCTCGAAGGGAATCCTTTCTCTCTGCATTTTCTGATGAATGGAGTAAAGATGCTTGGCTCGATATTGTATCTCAGCTTGAATCCCGTGTTCCTTCAACTCCGCTCCCAAAATGTCTTTGATCTCGTTTAAAACTTTTTCCCTTTCGCTTCTTTTCCTTTGGATCTTGCGGGCTAGCTCAAAATAAGTCTGTGGCTCCAAATAGCGAAAGGATAAATCTTCTAACTCCCACTTCAATTTGTAAATTCCTAAACGTGAAGCCAAAGGAGCATAAATCTCTAAAGTTTCTTGGGCGATTTCCCTTTGTTTTTCTAAGGGTAAATGATTCAGCGTGCGCAAATTGTGCAAGCGGTCAGCGAGTTTAATCAGAACCACTCTTACGTCTTTCGCCATAGCTAAGAAAATTTTCCGCAGGTTCTCGATCTTTCTCTCTTCTTTGGAGGCGTAGCTCAACCCTGAGATTTTAGTGAGCCCATCCACAAGGGTGGCCACTTCCTCACCGAATTTGGTCCGAATGTCCTCCAAAGTGCGCCCTGTATCTTCCACCACATCATGGAGCAAAGCTGCTATGATAGTAGGTTCATCTGCTTCCAGATCAACCAGGATGGAAGCTACTTGGAGAGGATGATTTATAAATGGTTCTCCCGATTCCCTTTTCTGCTCGGAATGAGCTTGGAGGGCATATTCATATGCCTCTTTCAGGATCTGGGGCTCCTTCCCCTCCTGCCTTAGTTTTTCTACCAGGTATTGGATATCCACTTTTCTTTCTTATTAAATATTTTTTGCTGGCTCTGAGTGAACGATGACCCTGGTGAGGCCAGGAACTAAGGACTTGATTTGCTCTTCAACCTCTGTTGAAGCCCTGTGCGCTTCCTCTAAGGAGAGGTTTTCTTCCAGAAGAATGTGGCAGCTGAGTGTGTCACCAGCTTGGTCGCGGTGCAACTCAATATCATGAATTTCTTTGATCGCTCTGTTTTTCAAGATGGCTTCCTTAATATGGGATAGTGTTCTTTGATCCAGGATCACCTGCTTTCCTTGAAGGACAGGGCGATCGGTTTCCAGATGTGTGGCGATTTCCGTTATTATGGGAATCTTTGCCTTGATAGTTCTTTCCAAATCATCGGAGAGTTCATGGGCTTGGTTTAAAGTTAAAGAGGGCAAGAGTTTCAGGTGAAAACTCAAAAAATATTTTTCACCTTCTTTCTCCCGATAATATGATATGTTATGAATGTCCTTAATCTGAGGAAATCCCTGAGCAATTTTTCGTACCTGGTCGGGTAGAGTCTCTCCCTTTAAAGAAGGATTGACATGAATCATCACATCAGATTCCGGAATTAGAAGCTTGATCTCCCTTTCAATTGCATCTGTCAAACGATCGGTCTGATTCAGAGGGGTGAGGCTGCTGGCAGTGATTACTATATCGATAAAAGTAGCGGAACCTGATTTACGAATCCTGACTTGGCTTACGCTTTCCACTCCTTCAATGGAGCGGACCTTGGCCTCTATTTTTTCCTTTAACCCTGGAGGTGCCTGATCTAAAAGCTCATCAATGGCTTTTTTCCCCAGCCTAAATGAAGCCACCGACACCAGAACCGCAACTGTAAGAGCGGCTACTGGGTCTAAAATGGGTAAACCCAGCTTTATTCCTATCAAGCCTAAAATCACCACAAGGGAAGAGAAAATATCCGAAGAATAGTGTAAGGCGTCAGCGCTTAAAGCTTGGGAGTCGAACCTTTTTGCTCCAGAATAAAGAAGGCGAGAAATTAAGAAGTCCAAAATTAAAGCTATACCCATCACCATAAAGGACCAAAGGCTAGCTTCCACGTGTACCTTTTTGTAGAACAATCTTTGGATTGCCTCGTAAACGATCCAGACGCAGGTAATCAAAAGAAGAAGACTCTCAAAAAGGGCAGAGATGTTTTCAATTTTTCCGTGCCCGAATTGATGCCTTGTATCAGCGGGCCTGGTGGCAATTTTAACTGAAAAAAAGGTCATTATGGCTGCTCCCAAATCGAGCAAGGAATGCAGAGCTTCGGAGATTATGCCCAGGCTTCCCGTCAAAAATCCTACAAAAGCCTTCATTCCGGTGAGAAAAAGGCCTACAAGCACAGAATAAAAAGCTATATCAACCTTATTTTTGGAAACGTTTTCCACGCTTTTAAAGCCTGATCTTTTTGGTTTCCAGCTTGTCTCTCTTTACCTCTTTTTTTTGGATTTGATTAGCGCTCTTTCCCTGGTCTCCGCTTTATTGAGCCAGATGTTCAAAATGGGTGTGGCTATAAAGAAAGAGGAATACGCACCAGTAGTGATGCCTATCAAAAGTCCTGCTGAGAAGTCCAGAATGGAGCGACCTCCAAAAATAACCAGGGCCAGAACAGCCAGGAGAGTAGTTAATGTAGTGTTCATGGATCTGGTGAAAGTCTGCAGGATGGAGCGGTTGATAACCTCAGAGATGGGCTCTCGCTTGCGAAAGCGCATGTTTTCTCTGATTCTATCAAGGGTCACTACTGTGTCCATCACCGAGTACCCAACTACGGTGAGAAGAACTGCTGCAAGAGGGCTATTAGCCTCTAAGTATGTAACAGCGAAGAAACCTAAAACGATTAAAACATCGTGAATCAGGGCTACGATTGTAGCTACTGCATAGCGGAACTGAAACCTGATGGAGATATATATCAGAATCCCTAAAAGCGCTACAAGGGTTGCATAGAGTGCATTAAGCTGCAGGTCTTTACCCACAACTGGTCCCACGTAGTCAGCGGCAACCAATTTTATGGTAGGGAAGACCTGTTTTAAGGAATCCATGAGCTTATTGGTCTCCTCAGAAGTTAACTCTTTGGTGCGCACCACTACGTCGTTGTCATTGATCGGTTGGATCTGGCTATCTCCCAAACCCTGTGCGGCTAGAGCCGATTTTAAGGAAGAGGGGAGTAACTTGTCGTTGCCCTCTGAGGTCAACTCTAAACGGCTTCCCCCTGTAAAATCCACCCCTAAGTTAAGGGGTAGTTTTTGGCCTCTGAAACCCACGTTAACGAAAGCAAAAGAGATGCCGATTATGATCAAAACCAAGGAGATCGTGAACCATAATTTGGTTTTTCCGATGATGTTCCATTTTCCTACCCTGATCAGGGAGAAATATCTTTCGTGGAGATTAAGCAGGGGCAGGTTGCGGGAGAGTTTTGTCCCAGCCAGTATATCCAGGAAGACTTTGGTTACAAAAACCGCGGTAAAAAGGCTGACCAGGATACCGAGGGATAGGGTAATGGAGAATCCCTTTACAGGGCCAGTGCCAAACCAGTAAAGGGCAAAAGCCGCAATCAGAGTAGTAGCGTTGGAATCAATGACCGTCCTGAAAGCCCGGGAAAAGCCAACAGAGATTGCTCCCCGGAAGGTTTTCCCTCCGAGAATTTCCTCCCTGACGCGCTCGAAAATCAAAATGTTAGCATCTACAGCCATGCCAATGGAAAGGACGATACCGGCGATCCCGGGCAAGGTAAGGACTGCCCCCAGGGCTTTCAATAAAGCGATTTCCAGCAAAACATAAATGGCTAAAGCAACATCCGCCAGAAAACCCAGGAAGCGGTAGTTGAGAACCATAAAAAGGGCCACAAGGATCACGGCCACGATTCCGGCAATTATGGAAGCATCAATGGCGGCTTTCCCTAAAGTGGGTGCCACAGTTCTCTCTTCAGCAATGACCAGCTTGACGGGAAGAGCGCCTCCCCTGAGCAGGGTGGCGATATTAGAGGCCTCATCAATGGTGAACTTTCCTGTCAGGCGAGCCTGCCCGTTGGGGATTTCCTCTTGGACGGTGCCGGCGAAGACGATTTGGTTATCCAGGACCGTGTAGATCATCTTTCCCACCATCTCCTTGGTCAGCTGAGCGAAGAGCTTTGTGCCTTCATCATTGAATTTGATCGCCACTTCTGCTTCTCCTTGCTGGCCAAATTGAGCACGAGCATCCGTAAGGTATTTGCCAGTTAAGGCTACCTCTCCCCTGGGCAGCTCCAGTTTTAATCCCGGAGTAGGGGTGATCGTTTGTTGTGCTTTCTCTAAAGTCTCAAACCCTGGTTGAGTTCCGGAGTTGGTGCCTACAATCGCATATTTTTTCTGGCCATCCGGTCCGTAATAGACCAGAATCATAGGGATTCCTGTGCGAGGTTCCACGATGATCGTGGGAGTGAGAGTTTCTCCTTGAGTAGTCGTGGCAGTAAGATCTGAAGCTGTAATGGTGACATTCTCCCGAGCGACGATAAATTCCAAAACAGCTGTTCTCTGAAGGATTTCTCGAGCGCGGGCTGGGTCTTGATAGCCAGGAAGGTCGACAATTATCCTGTTCCATTTATCCCCACTTTGACCTTGAATTATGGGCTCAGATAAACCCATGGCATTCACACGCTGAGCTATGACTTTTTGCGCTGCTTGTACTCCTTCTCTGGTCAAAGGAGCTCCAGGGGTATCCACGGCTTCTAATGTGAAGTGTACTCCCCCTGCCAGATCCAGCCCGTACTTTATGGGCAAAAAGTAAAAAGCGGCAAGGCCACCAAGGATCACTGCGATTATCAATGCTAACCTGAGTCCTATTCTCTCCACAGCTTTTGCTCCTTCGGTCAATAGAATTCGATTATCGAAAGAAGTATAAGTTCAGGCTTAAATTAAAGCAAGGACCTTTACCAAAGACGAGTGTTGTTAATGTCCAGATGGAAAGCACATCCTAAAAACTCAGCAGCTTTTCTGCACATGATTAACCTCTCGAAAGAAATTTCGAAATAATCCATTACCGAGCCAATGCTTGTATCCACTGCCAATTCTAAAGTGATTTCTGGGGGCGAGACCCTCAGGAAGGAGTTGGTTACCGCGTAATTTACTCGATCATGGATATCGAACTTGGACCGATCTTGAAGGCGAACCCTGCTTCTGTGAACGTCCGATTTATCGGCCAGGATCACCGCACTGGTTAGATCAGAAGCGGGGAAGCCGGTAGGTTCGTCGTGGTTGCTGATGGCTACCATAATTTTAGCAATTTCCTCCAGATCCATGCCCATAGAGGAGAGAATCTGAAAAGCGAGAATCGCCCCACTTGCGGGGTGTCCTTCTCTGCCCGTGAGGTTTCCCAGGTCGTGAAGGTACCCGGCTATCCCTGCCAGCTCGGACTCTCTTTCCGGTTTCCCCAACCTTTTGAAAATATTGGTGGCGATCGAGGCTACCAGGTTAGCGTGGCGAAAACCATGTTCCGTATAGCCTAAGGCCGCTAAGAATTCGTCTGCCTCCTTGATCAAAGTAGTACATACCGGGTTTCTTTTCAAATCTTCCAAGGTAATAGGCTTCATAAACTGATGCTCCTTTCCCTGTAAGTGTCCTCAAATTCCTTTTGAAACTCTAAAAAACGGTCTTCCTTGATTGCCTGACGTATATTGGACATCAATTTGCCCATAAAATAAAGATTATGGTAAGAGAGGAGCCTGGCAGCCAGTATTTCCCTGGAAACAAAAAGGTGCCTCAGATAGGCTCTCGTGTAGTTCTGACATACATAACAGTCACAGGAGGGGTCCAGAGGGGAAAAATCTTCCCGGAACCTGGCGTTATCTATATTTACTTTTCCAGAGGCGCAATAAGCAGTCCCATTCCTTCCTAACCTCGTGGGCAAAACGCAGTCGAAAAGGTCAATTCCTAAGGAGACGCATTTAACTATGCTTGAGGGAGCACCAACCCCCATGAGATATCGGGGTTTATCTTTAGGGACCTGGGGCAGAATCCCTTCCAATAACTCGTACATGATTTCTTTTTCCTCTCCTACTGATAGCCCCCCGATTGCCAAGCCGGGGAATTCCAGCTCTTCAATTTCGGAAAGCGATTTTATCCTCAGGTCCAGGTATATTCCTCCTTGAATAATGCCAAAAAGGACACCGGGCTTTCCTTCATGGTATTGTTTGGAACGTGCTGCCCACCTTGTAGTCCTCTTCAGCGCTTCCTCATATTTTTTGTAAGGAGAGGGATTCGGAAGGCAAATATCCAGGGGCATCATGATCTCTGAACCCAATTTTTCCTGGACCTCGATGCTCTTTTCCGGAGTGAGAAGGTGAAGGGAACCATCGATATGAGACCGGAAAAGTACCCCTTCCTCGCTCAGTTTAGAGAGATGAGCCAAAGAGTTAACCTGAAAGCCACCAGAGTCAGTCAAAATGGGATAGGGCCAGTTCATAAATTTATGCAGACCACCCGCTCTCTTTATCAGATCAGCTCCTGGACGCAGATAAAGGTGGTAGGTATTACAAAGAATTATTTGAGCCCCCGTTTGCGCCACCTCTTCTGGAGTTAAAGCCTTGACCGTGCCCTGTGTCCCCACAGGCATAAAAGCAGGGGTTTCTATCGCACCTCTTGGCGTGCGTATTATCCCCAGTCGCGCCCCACTATTTTTTTCCTCTTTCAAGAGCTCAAAAAATTTTTCCATATTCTCACAGGAGAAGCATGGCATCGCCAAAGGAAAAAAACCGATATTTTTCCCTTACCGCAATCTCATAAGCTTTCATGATGAATTCTCTTCCTGCAAATGCAGAAACTAAAATAAGCAGCGTTGATTTAGGAAGGTGAAAGTTGGTGATGATAGCATCGCAAACTTTGAACTCGAACCCGGGACGAATGTACAGATCAGTGAAACCGTGCCCTGGCTTAATTCTTCCTTTTTCAGTGACCGAGCCCTCTAAGGTCCGGACTACGGTTGTCCCCACAGCCACAACCTTTTTCCCCTTCGCTTTAGTTTCCGCGATTTTCTGGCATACTTCCTCCGGAATAAAAAACTCTTCCTGGTGCATTTTGTGTTCTTCGATGTTTTCACTGCGCACCGGGCGAAAAGTTCCTAATCCGGCATGGAGGGTGATTTCCGCTAATCCTACCCCTTTTTGCTTAAGGGATTCGATCAGGGAAGGAGTAAAATGCAAACTGGCCGTGGGAGCTGCCACTGCCCCTCTTTCCTTGGCGAAGATCGTCTGATACCGTGAGGGATCGTCCAGCGGCTCCTTGATATAAGGAGGAAGAGGAATTTCTCCTTTCTCTTCCAGCAACTCCCAGCGAAATTCGCTGAATTTGATTATCCTTCCTCCAAAATCAGCTCTCTTTATAACTTCGATTTCGAGCCCGTTTACCTTTAGGACCGCTCCCGGTAAAAGTTTTCTTCCTGGGCGCACCAGGGCTTCCCAGAGGAGATAGTCAGGACTGAGTGGGCGCAGAAGCAGGACTTCGCCCTTTCCTCCGCTCAGAAGGTGCCCCCTTAATCTGGCAAAAATCACCTGAGTATTATTCACTACCAGGAGATCGCCTTCCTCCAGATAGTTGGGAAGATTAAAAAATCGGTCGTGGGTTATTTCCTGAGTATTTCTTTTCAACACCATCAGGCGGGAGTTATCCCTGGGCTCCACAGGTTTTTGGGCGATTAGTTCCGGAGGAAGGTAATAGTCGAAGAGTTCAAGCTTGGTCATCAGTATCTTTTTTCCAGCTGCACTCCCTGATAGTAATATGCAAGGATTTCTTGATAGCTTTTGCCCTCTTCTGCTCTGGCTTTGGCTCCCCATTGGGGCATACCTACTCCGTGGCCCCAGCCTTTTCCTGAAAAAACCAGATATTCTCCCAGATCGGAAGACAGCTCCTCCTCTTTAAGACCGGAAGAAGAGAGGATGCAGATTTTTGAAGGAAGCTGTTGCATTCCTGAAGAGGAAAGGGCCATTGCCTGGTTAGGGTTGATCTCTTTAGTGCCTGAATTGGAAAGGACAGAGAGCTTTAGCTGAGAATCTGCTTGCCAGGAGACCAGGGCAGATGGCAAATCAGCTACCTTTCTCAGTTCTTCCCCGGAAATGGTGCAGCTTCCCGTGGAACCTGAAACCATCAAAGTCTTTATCCTTCCAGAAACTCCCCGCTCCAAAACCTCTAATTGGGTAATTTTCCCCAAGCTGACCTTTTTTAGCTCTTCTATCTTCTGGCACAAGGAACTCACCGTGACGGTCCTGGTCCATTGGAAATATTTAGACCCTTCTTCTCCCGGACTGGGCACTCCCCTTAGATAGGGAACAGGGGTTCCTTTCCAAACGTTCTCGTTATTTTCTGTATAACCGCCAGAACAGGAATGAAAAGCCGCCGTAATTAGCTCACCCTGATAGGTAAGGACCTCACCCCTGGTAAGATCTACTGCTTGATTGGTACTTTCTTTTTCGCCCTCATAGCCCCGATACACCTGATCGGATACTGTGATATCCACATCAAAGGGCAGGCTATTCATTTTAGCTTCCTGAAGTTTTTTAAAGGCATAAGTCCTGGAGGCCACAGCCTGCGCTTTCAGGGCCTCGGGAGGCCAGTCAAATGGCATCTCGGCAGGAACTACACCATAAAGGTAGCTCTCTAAATCTAACTCGTTCAAAAGCAGCAATTCCTTCCCAGAATCCCCAGTTCTCAAATAAAGGACAACGGCCCCGCGGTACCTGCGGGAATTAACCTTCAATGGCTCCTTGCCCTCAAATTTCACAGCCTCGCCCGGGTTATTTCCTGCCCAGATTAGATCGTATGGCCGTAAAGTCTCCATTTTTAGGGCGAAAGGCAAAGCCTGTATTCGGGCTGGAAAAGCTCCCTGAAAGGGAGCGAGCGAGGCCTCTGCTTGATCCTGAGAGGGATAAGGACCCAGCAAAAGGAAGGGAGTGCCCGAGACCTCGCCGATCAATGGCTTGCTGGTACTGGAGAAAAAGGAGGATGAATTTGTTACTTTGAGGATAGCGCTGGGAATATCCAATTGTTCCAGAAGGATCCAGTAACTATCGGTGATGGTCTTTACATCAATGGTTTCCTGTTCTGAAAAATCCAGATTGGATCCGGAAGTGAACCAGGTTAGTTTAAAGGGGCCCTCGGAGGAGATTGTAAATGGCGAGGGATTCAGGAAAAGGAGAACCCTGATCTGAGGAGCCTCATCTGCAGAGGCATTGGGGATGGAAAGGACCAATGAAAGAATAAGGAAAAAGAGGACCTTTTTAGCCAAAAAGCCCCTCCTCGTTGCTCAATTCCAGACATTTTCTGGCTTTCTCCGTTATTACTCTTCCTCTGGGCGTCCTTTCCAGAAGTCCAGATTGCAGGAGATAAGGTTCATAGATATCCTCCACCGTGTCTCTGTCCTCCCCCAAAACAGCGCAGATCGTCTCCACTCCCAGAGGGCCTCCGTTAAATTTGAAAGCCAGCGTCCTCAACAATTTTCTGTCCATTTCGTCCAATCCCAAGCTATCGATCTTCAACATTTGAAACGTTTCCTGAACGGTGTTCAGGTTCAGCGCTCCATTGTGCCGAGCCAGGGCATAATCAAGCGCTCTTTTCAAAAGCCGGTTGGCTATTCGGGGGGTTCCTCTTGAGCGTTGCGCTATGGCAAGGGCAATTTCCCGGTCTATGGGAAAACCATAAATCCGAGCTGAGCGTTGAACGATGGAGGCAATTTCCTCCCAAGTATAGTGATCCAGGCGAAACACTAAACCGAATCTATCCCTTAAAGGTCCGGTTAAGAGCCCGGCTCTGGTTGTGGCGCCCACTAAGGTAAAGGGAGCCAGAGGAATCTCCACAGCTTTGGCAGAAGGTCCCTTGCCAATAGTCAAATGCAGGACAAAATCCTCCATTGCTGGGTAAAGCATTTCTTCCGCTTGATGGCTAAGGCGGTGTATTTCGTCAATGAAGAGCACATCGCCTTCCTGAAGGTTGGCCACTATGGTCGCTAAATCCCGTGGAGAAGTTATAGCTGGTCCGCTTGATCTCCAGAGGCGACTTTTCATTTCGTTAGCTATGATGTTGGCAATTGTGGTCTTGCCCATGCCCGGAGGTCCGTAAATCAGGATGTGGTCTATGGGTTTCCCCCTGATTTTGGCAGCTTCAATCGCTATGCTTAGAGCTTCCTTAATTTCCTTTTGTCCGATGTATTCTTCCAAGGATTGAGGCCTGAGGTTAGCTTCTTCCTCCTCCTTTATGAGTTGAGCTACTAATTTGCTCAACTTTTTAAAGCCTCCTTAATGATTTCTGCCACATCCAGCTTCTCCTTTTTTAAGTTGAGGCGATTTAGTTTCTCTAAAGCTTCCCCCCGGTCAAATCCCAAATCGGTTAAGGCCTCCAGGGCTTCTTCCCATTCCTTTCCCGGAAAGTGAGGGACAAGGTTTTTCCCCTGAAGAGCGAGAAGGATTTTTAAAGCTGTTTTTCTTCCCACTCCGGGGACCTTTAATAGAGGGGTTGGGTTATTTCGCTCCACGGCATCCTTCAGCTCTCCAGGAAGGATCTGGGCTACAATGCTCTGGGCCAGTCTTGGCCCAATCCCGTTAACTTTAAGTAATGCCCGAAAGGTTTCCAATTCCTCTTTTTTTAAAAAGCCAAACAGGATAAATTGATCTTCGTGCAAGGTTAAATGAGTAAAAAACCTAACTTCCTCCCCTGGGTTCAGTATTCCCTGCTTTTTCAGAAAATTTATTTTAAAGGTGAAGGGCCCTATCTTTAACAGCAGGTAGTTTTCTGCTTGCTCAATTATGGTTCCTTCTACAGCTTCGATCATTTATCGCTTTCTAATTCCTTTATTTTAGCCGAACTGGCATGGCAAAATGCAATGGCCAGGGCATCCGCAGCGTCGTCTGGTTTAGGGACTGTAGGAAGTTTAAGTAGACGGGCTACCATTTCTTGCACCTGACTTTTCGAAGCCCTTCCGTATCCTGTAACGGACATCTTAACCTGAACCGGAGAATACATGTAGACCGGCAGTCCGGCCTGAGCGGCCAGAAGAAGGATTACTCCGATTACCGATCCCACGGCAAAGGCTGTGCGTGCATTCTTATTGAAGTAGACCTCCTCGCAAGCAATGACCTGAGGATCATAGCTGTGAATGACATCCCTGAGTGCTGAATACAAGGTGAGAAGCCTTTTTTCCAGGGGGATATTCTTTTCCGTATGAAGCGAATTGCAGGCTAATATCTGCCAGCCATCCCCGTATTTCTCCAACACGGCAAATCCTAAAGAAGCAGTGCCTGGGTCAAACCCAGCGATTCTCAAATGCTCGGGAAATTTAGTCACCTTAGACAGCCGTGAATTTTGCCATTTCCTCGTCTGAGATATCAAAATTGGCGTAGACCTGCACCACATCATCGTGGTCTTCTAAAGCATTCGTAAGGGCCAGCATTTTCTGTGCCTCTTCCCCCGTGAGCTTAACGTAGGTATTGGGAACCATGGAAATCTCAGCCGAGATCAATTTAGCTCCGGAACTTTCCAGCGCCTCTTTTATCTGGAAAAGTTTTTCCGGAGGGCAGACTATCTCAAAATAATCGGCTTCTTCTCGAAAATCCTCTGCCCCGGAATCAATGGCGATAAGCATAAAATCGTCTTCTTTTCCTTTGTCTTTCTCGATCTGAATCAGACCTTTTCTGTGGAAAAGCCAGTTTACGCAGCCCACCTCTCCCAGGTTTCCTCCGTACCGGGAAAAAAGATGCCTGATGGAAGCGGAGGTGCGGTTGCGATTGTCGGTGGAGGCCTCAACTAAAACCGCAACTCCACCAGGGCCGTAACCCTCATAAAAAACTTGCTCAAAGGTCTGCCCGGGTAACTCCCCGGTCCCTTTTTGAATGGCCCTTTTTATAGTATCTGCCGGTACATTGTTTTCTCTGGCTTTCTCAATCGCTACTCTGAGACGGACATTGTTTTCCGGATTTCCGCCTCCTTCACGAGCTGCAGCAGTAATTTCCCTGGTAAGCTTGGTAAAAAGCTTACCGCGCTCGGCATCGGCTGCAGACTTTTTAGCTCTTATATTATGCCATTTGGAGTGGCCAGACATTCTTCACCTCCTATAATTAATCTTTTAAAATTGTATAGCCAGCTTAAAATAAGGGCAAGTTGAAAGGAGCAGATCTTGGAACAGGAAGACGTTGGGAAAGAGCGCTTGAAGAAGCTGAGGAAAAGATTGGAGGAGGAGAAGGTTGATGCTCTTTTAGTTTCTGGAAAGGAAAACATTTTCTACTTATCGGGTTTTACCGGGGATTATGCTTTTTTGCTAATCACTGATTGCAGGCAGATCATCCTGGTGGATTCTCGATTCACGGAGCAGGCCAAAAGTGAAGCCCAGGACTGGGAACTGAAGAAATTTAACTCCCTTTATCAGGATTTGAGTGCCCTTTTCGAGGAATTGAGGGTGCGCTTTATCGGATTTGAGAGCCACAGGATTTCTTATGCTGATTATAAAGAGCTGGAGAGAAATTCCCCTTCAAAAGTCTTCATACCCCTTCCCTTTCTTGTGGAGAAAATCAGGGCCGTGAAGGACGGAACTGAATTGGAAAAGATCAGGGAATCAATAAAGATTTCCGAATCAGCGTTATCAAGCGTTTTGAAACAAGAAGTTGAGGGGAAAACCGAACGAGAAATAGCCTGGGAACTTGAGTGGAAAATGAGAACAGAAGGCGCAGATAAAATCGCCTTTGATTTAATAGTAGCTTCTGGTTTTCGCAGCGCTTTGCCTCATGGGGTAGCTTCCGGGAAGACCGTGAGCAGGGGAGAGTCCCTGCTTTTCGACTGGGGAGCTATGAAGGACTTTTACTGCTCGGATCTAACTCGTACCTTTTTCATCCACGATCTGCTTCCGCGGCAGAGAGAGATCTACTTTAAAGTAAAGGAGACCTTGGAAGAAACCCTGCTTAGCCTAGGCCCGGGAAGGAGTTGCCGGGAAATATACAATTTAGCCTTTTCCCTTATTCAGGACTCAGCTTTCCGGGATTTTGTTTTTGGCCACGGTTTAGGCCATGGAGTGGGTTTAGAAGTGCATGAGTTGCCCTTTTTAAGCCCTCGTTCCCAGGAGATCTTAGAGCCCGGAATGGTAATTACCGTTGAGCCTGGAATCTACATCCCGGGCTGGGGAGGCGTACGGCTGGAAGATATGGTATTGATAACAGAAAAGGGGGCAGAAGTGCTTACTTTTTTCCCCAGAGAAATAAATGTAATATAAAGGAGAGTAGGATAATGATTTCTTCTAACGATTTGCGTCCTGGAACAACAATTGAGTTAGATGGGGAGGTTTGGGTAGTGGTTCAGTTTCAGCATGTTAAACCTGGCAAAGGTTCCGCTTTTGTGCGCACAAAAATAAAAAACGTGGAAACCGGGAGCGTGATTGAAAGGACCTTTAGAGCCGGGGAAAGGCTGACTCGAGCCTTTCTCGATCATAAGCAAATGCAGTTTCTCTACGCCGTAAAGGATGAGTTCCTCTTCATGGACATGGAGACCTTTGAACAGGTTTCATTGAAGAAAGAGGAGATCGAGGACGCTTCCCTCTTCCTGAAGGAAGGGATGATGATCGATGTCCTTTATTACAAAGGGAGACACATTGGGGTGGAACTCCCAGTTTTTGTGGAATTGGCGGTAGTGGAAACTGAGCCCTCTTTCAAGGGAGATACCGCTGCCTCAAGTTCCAAGCCGGCCAAATTGGAAACAGGGGCCATAGTACAGGTGCCCTTTTTTGTGGAAGTTGGAGATGTGATCAAAATTGACACGCGTACCGGCGAGTACGTGGAAAGGGTGGGAAAATGAAGATTCATATTGCTCCTGAGGTAATCAGATTGATTGTCCAGAAAACTGCTCTGGAAGTGGAAGGCGTCACCAGGGTAATCACGAAAATGCCTTGGTCTTTAGGGCTCAAGCGGGCTATAGAACTTAAAGTTGTAGATGACAAGCTCGAGCTTACTCTTCGTCTCGCCCTGCGCTATGGAGTGGATATTATGGCTGTGTGCCGAGAAGTCCAGCAAGCAGTCAAAAGGGCAGTAGAAAACCTGGTAGGCATAGAGGTGTCCTCGGTGGATATAATCGTGGAAGATATCGATTTAGCTCAGGATGCGCAGGCAAAAAGCTAGGGAGATTGCCTTTCTGCTCTTATACCGTATGGACATGGGAGGACTCTCCCTGGAGGAAGCTACCCAATTTGTGGAAAAGAAACCAGATCGGGATATCTGGGATTTTGCCCTCTCGCTTGCCAAAGGGGTATGGGAGAACCTTCCCACTCTGGATGAGTTAATTGCCCGTCATTCCCAGGGATGGGACTTGGAAAGGATGGTTTCCACAGATCGGAATATCTTAAGGCTTGCGGTGTATGAGTTGCTCTATCAAAAAAATTCTCCCCCAGCCGTAGTAACCGACCAGGCTTTAAAGCTGGCCCAGAAGTTCAGCACGGTGAATTCCTCTAAATTTATCAACGGGATTCTGGGTGCTATTCTAAGGGAAGAAAGTGGAAAAGACGCTAAAAGTGAAAATTAAAGGCTATGTCCAGGGAGTGGGCTTCCGTTACTGGGCCTATCGTCATGCTGCTACCCTGGGAATTAAGGGATACGTCAGGAATTGTCCTGACGGTTCGGTAGAGGTTTTGGCTTCCGGTGAATCCCAGGATGTGGAAAATTTCTTGCGGCTCTTAAGCCGGGGTCCTTCTGGGGCGGTAGTGGAAGAGGTGGAGGTTGAGGAAATTCCTGGCCCGGTGAAGGCTCATTCCTTTTCTATCAGATATGATTGAGCAACTGTTAAAAAAGGAAAAGGAGTTTATCGATCAGGCCCTTCTCTCTTATTTGGAGGAGGAAAACTTCCCACCTCACTTTGGAGAAATGCTCAGTTATGCTTTGATGGGTTCCGGGAAAAGATTGCGTCCCATCCTTGTGCTTTGGACCTGTGACGCTTTTCTTAAGCCTCGTTCTCTGGCCTTAAGGGCCGCCTGTGGAATAGAATGCTTGCATGCCTTTTCCCTGGTGCATGATGACCTTCCCGGCATGGATAACTCTGATTTCAGGCGGGGCAAGCCCTCAGTGCATAAAGCTTTTGGCGTGGGAAACGCCATATTGGTGGGAGATGCTCTTCTCTGTCTGGGGATTAAGTGGATAGCACAGGGCCTCGAGGAAGCCAGGGTTCCGCAGCCCTTGGAAGTCCTTGTAGAAGCAGGGAATGCTTTGGGTATACCAGGTTTGGTTGGCGGGCAGTTTGAGGATATCTCCTTTAAACAGAGGACGCTGGAGGAATGGTTATCCCTCTACGAAAAGAAAACAGCGCGCCTTTTTCAATTCTCCCTGGCTTTGGGAGCTTGGTTATCGGGAATCGATGGGGAACAAATTAAGGTGCTTCGAGAATATGGCAGATATTTAGGAATTGCCTTTCAACTTAAGGACGATTTCATGGATCTCTCTAAAAATGAGCCCAACCTGGTCAAAGAGATAGGGAGAGAAAAGGCCCAAAGCCTCATCGGGAATTTTACCCAGCTTGCTATATCCTCCCTGGAGCGCCTGGAAGGAAATCGAGAAATGTTCGTGGACCTGGCCAGATATTTGGAGCGCAGAGATGAGTGAAAGCATCCTCTCCCGGATTCAGTCGCCACAGGACTTGAAAAAGCTCGATCTTGCTCAACTGGAATTGCTCGCCAGGGAAATAAGGGAAAAAATTATCGAACAGGTGAGCTTTTCGGGAGGGCACTTGTCTTCCAACCTGGGAACGGTGGAACTGACTTTGGCCCTTCATTATGTCTTTCACGCTCCTCACGATTGTATCCTTTGGGATGTGAGTCATCAAAGCTATACTCATAAACTTATTACAGGAAGAAAAGAGGAATTCCAGAAGCTCAGAGAGGCCGGCGGACTTTCCGGATACACCTCCAGAGAGGAATCCGTCTTTGACGTTTCCTCTATGGGCCATTCCTCGGTGGCACTCTCCCAAGCTTTGGGAATGAGGACAGCAAGGGACTTAATGGGAAAGAACCACAAGATTGTGGCGGTCATGGGGGACGGTTCTTTAACTGGCGGGGTTGCTTTTGAAGCTTTGAACAATGCTGGACTTCTGAAGAAGGACCTGATCCTTATTTTGAACGATAATGAGCACTCCATCTCTCCCAATGTAGGGGCCATGGCTAAATATCTCGCTAAACTCAGGGCCTCTCGGCGCTACCAGAATCTAAAAATGACTGCAACCGCTTTCCTCAAGAGGTTTCCCAAATTCGGAACCTGGGCTTTAAGGAACATAGAGAAATTGAAGGTTGTGCTTAAAGCGGTACTGCTTCCCAGCTTGCTTTTCGAAAGCTTTGGCTTTTCTTACCTGGGCCCTATTGACGGCCACGACCTCAAGGCTCTGATTGAGGTTTTCAGCCAAGCAAAGAACTTTTCTACCCCTGTAATTGTGCATGTTGTGACCACTAAGGGAAAGGGATACCCTCCGGCGGAAAAGGACCCGGTTTTCTTTCATTCTGCCCCTCCCTTCTACGTGGATAGCGGAAAAGCCAAAATCCAGTCTCAGAGGACTTTTACCGATGTGGTGAGCGAAACGCTGGCGGACCTGGGAACGAAACGGAAGGATTTTGTGTGCATAACAGCTGCTATGGCCGATGGCACGGGGTTGAAAAAATTCGCCCAGCTTTTTCCTGAGAGGTTTTTTGATGTAGGGATCGCTGAGCAACATGCGGTAAGTTTTGCTGCGGGCCTCTCCCTGGGTGGGTTGAAACCGGTGGTTGCCATTTATTCCACCTTTCTTCAGAGGGGATTTGATCAGCTGATCCACGATATCTGCCTGCAGAAATTGCCCGCCGTTTTTTTGATTGATCGCGCTGGAGTAGTCCCCGGGGATGGTCCCACTCATCAGGGCGTTTTCGATTTGTCCTTCCTGCGAATCATGCCCGATTTGTCTGTCCTTACACCTTCCTCTGGAGCAGAGCTCAAGGACATGATCTACACGGCTCTAACTCGTCCCGAGCCTGTAGCTATCAGATATCCCAAAGCTGCTCTCCCTGATCCCGATTTATCTTTCTTGGATTATTCTTTTATTCCCTGGGGCCAGGGCCAGTGTTTGGAAGAGGGAGAGGATGTGAGCATTTTAGCCTGGGGCCCACTTTTAAGGGAGGCGGAAAAGGCGGGGGAAATTTTGCGGGCTGAGGGCTTAAGGGTGGGAATCTATAACCTCCGTTTCCTGAAGCCCCTGGATGAGGAATTAATTTTAAAGGCCTACCGCGAATCTCATTTGATCGTCACCCTGGAGGAGAACCTGATTCAGGGAGGAGCGGGCTCAGCCGTGCTGGAGTTTTTGTCTCAGAAAGGCCTGCCAGTGGGAAAGGTCATGCTGAAGGGGCTGTGTTCTGTTCCCAAAATCGGAAGCAGGGATCAGCTTTTAAGAGAAGCAGGACTGGATGCAGGATCAATTGCCTTTGAGATTAAGTCCAGGATAGAGAGAATGAGGGCGGGCATTTATTCATGGTCCTGAAAAGAATTGGCATTTTCCCCAGCCTGAAAAAGCAAGAGGCCATCCAATTGGGTTTAGAGCTCTGCGATTACCTTCAGCAAAGGGGAATAGAACCGGTTATCAGGGAGGAGCTGCAGACAGATGTTCCCTGGAAAATTGAGAAGTTCCCCCCAGTAAAAGTGGATTTGGCTTTAAGTCTGGGAGGAGATGGCACCCTCCTTCAATGCGCGCACTATGTCTGGGACGAATGCCCCATATTGGGAGTAAATTTGGGCAACCTTGGGTTTCTTACGGCCTCCGATGGCGGGAAAATTTACCAGGACCTGGAAAGGATCCTCCGGGGTGATTTCATCGTGCAGGAGCGCGATTTAATCCGCGTTCAATTCAAGGGAAAAGAATTTTACGGCCTGAACGAGTGTGCCATTTCTCAGGTAAATGTGGGAAAAATTTTCACCCTTTCCTTGGAGGTTAACGGAATAAGGATGGGAGAGCTAAGAGGGGACGGAGTGATAGTTTCCACCGCCACCGGTTCCACGGCCTACGCCTTATCCTGCAATGGCCCCCTGATTTCTCCTCTTCTCCACGTTCTCCTTCTCTGCGTGATTTCCCCCCATAGCCTTTCCACCAGACCCCTGGTGCTTTCGCCAGAGGACAGGATTAAAATCTCCCTCCCTCAGGGAGAACTTGGGCTTTTAGTGATGGATGGTCAGGAGAGGGTGCCCCTTTCTGCCGGAGACGAATTGAGCTTGACTCTGGCTTCCAGAAAAGTGAAGCTTGTTTTCTTTGAAGAGGATTTCTTTCTGCGCTTAATTCCGAAAAAGCTTCTCTGGGGCCATCCGTGATTGAGACGATCCAAATTAAAAATCTGGCCATAGTCAAGGATCTCAGCTGTGAGCTGGAACCTGGTTTAAACGTTTTTACGGGCGAGACCGGGGCCGGAAAATCTCTTGTGGTGGATGCCATCGCTTTCCTTCTGGGAGGACGCTCCCAGGTGGAAATGGTGGGCAATTTTGGGGACGAGCTCAAAGTTGAGGCCAGCCTGATGGTTGAAGATCAGGAAACCCGTCTGAAGTTAGGGGAGCTGGGATGGGAAGATCCCTGTCTTTATCTCATGCGCTCCCTCTCCCGGGACGGGAGGAGCAGAGCGCGCATCAACGGGAAAACCGTTCCGATTAGCTTGCTTAAGGAAACTTTGTCCAGCCTTGTGCACCTGCACGGGCAACAGGAGCACGAGGCCCTCGTCCTTCCTCCCTATCAGCTTGATTACCTTGACCATTTTGCAGGAGTAGAAGCCCTGACCCTTAGGGCCAGAGGCGAATCCCTTCTTTCCCAGCGGAAGCAAATCAGGGAGAAGATAGAGGATCTGGAAGAAAAAATGAGAGAGCGGGAAAGGCAAAGGGACATCCTTCAGTACGAGATTAATGAGATTGAATCCGCAAGGTTAAAGGAGAAAGAGGACCAGCTTCTGGAGGAAGAAAGAGCCCTTCTGCTCTCTGCCCTGCAGATCAAGGAAAGCCTGGGGAAACTCCACGAGACCCTCAAGGGCGAAGGGCCAAAAAGCGGCTTCTTGGATACCTTAGAGGCTCATCATAGGGAAATCTCCCAAATCCAGGCCCATTCGGAGAAGTTAAGAGCCCTTTCCTCTAGGCTGGAAAATTTATTAATCGAGCTGGAGGATTTCTCCTGGGAATGCAATTCCTTGCTTCAAAGCTTGGAGGTGGACCCGGAAAAACTGGAGAGAGTGGAAGAGCGCTTGGACACCATCGCTCGCTTAAAAAGAAAATATGGCCAAAGCATTTTCCAGATCTGGGAATACCTTAAAAGAGCCAAGGAATCCCTGCTTGCTCTGGAGAGCGCGGGTTTAGAGGTGGAGACGCTTTTTTACCAGAAAGAAACAGTGGAGAGGGAGCTTCAGGAGGTCTTGGCAGAGCTGCGCACCTTGAGGAGAAGAAAAGCTCAGGAGCTCCAGTTCAAGGTTAAGGAAGGTCTTCAGGAATTAGGCATCCCAGACCCTGCTTTTAGAATTGAATTTCAGGAATTTCCCTTGGAGGAGCTGCGTGCTTCCGGATTGGATCGAGCGGAATTCTGGTTCAGCGCAAATCCAGGAGAGCCAGAGAAGCCCTTGAGCAAGGTGGCTTCCGGAGGGGAGCTCTCAAGGTTAATGCTGGTGATGAAATCCGCTCTGGCTGACGTGGACAAAGTGGGTACCATGATTTTCGATGAGATTGATGCCGGCATTGGAGGTAAAGTAGGGGAGGCCGTGGCTCGCAAACTTAAGGAAATCTCCCTCCAGCACCAGGTCATCTGCATCACGCATTTGCCTCAGATAGCGGGGAAAGCTGATGCCCACTTCGCTATTGAGAAAACCACCCAGTCCGGCAGCGAGGTGAAGGTTAAAAAGTTAAAGGGTGAAGAAAGGGTGAAGGAGATTGCGAGAATGTTAGCTGGAAGCAGGATTACCCCCACAGTTTTGGCTCATGCTCAGGAATTGTTGGGAAGTGAACCCCATGAGTTTTAAGATTTTGGTCATCAATCCTGGTTCCACCTCTACCAAATTGGCCGTTTTTCGGGACGAATACTGCGAGAAAGAAAGGACTATCTATCACAGGGAAGGAGGCTTAGAAATCCTGGAGGAGCTGCCAGAAAGGTTGGCTGACATTCGCTCCTGGATTTCTCAGGAAGGATTGGAGGATTTTGATGCCATTGTGGCCCGAGGAGGACTTTTAAAGCCTATCCCTTCGGGAACTTTTCGAGTCAACGAGAGGATGCTGGAAGACTTGAGACTAAGGCCCCAAGCACATCATGCCTCAAATTTAGGGGCTTTCATCGCCGATGCCTTCTCTAAAGAATGGAAAGTCCCTGCTTTCATCGTGGACCCCGTTTCAGTGGATGAGTTCAATCCCTTAGCTCGGTATTCCGGTTTGCCCGAACTTCCCCGGAGGGCTCTCTCCCACGCTTTGAACATCAAGGCTGTAGCCCGGGACGTGGCGGGCGAACTGGGGAAAAAGCTGGAAGAGTGCAACTTTGTAGTGGCCCATTTGGGAGGGGGTATTTCCGTTGTGCCCCTGGAAGGAGGGAGAATTGTGGATGCCAATGACGCCAACCAGGGGGGACCTTTTTCTCCGGAAAGAGCGGGAGCTCTTCCTACCGTTGACCTGGTGAAGTTAGCCTTTTCTGGTAAATATTCAGAGAGGGAGTTGATCGCTCGTCTCACAAAAAGGGGAGGACTAACCGCCTACTTGAATACGAATAACGCTCGGGAAGTGGAGAAAAGGATTTCAGAGGGAGATGCTTACGCCCTGGAGGTCTATCAGGCTATGGCTTATCAAATCGCCAAGGAAATTGGAGCGATGTCCACCGTTTTGAAGGGAAAGATCGATCGTATTATCCTTACGGGAGGTTTAGCTTATTCTTCTATGCTTGTCCCCTGGATCATCGAGAGGGTAGCCTTTATTGCCCCCACTGTGGTTAAGCCTGGTGAGGGTGAAATGAGGGCTCTGGCTCTTGGGGCCTTAAGGGTATTGAAAGGAGAGGAGCAGCCTAAAGATTATGATTAAGAATTTTGAGGAAGCGTTAAAAAAAGCCATAGGGCTTCCCCCATCTCATGCCGCTGTGGTTTGCCCGGAGGAGGAAGACACTCTTAAAGGCATTGAGGAGGCCCGGGCTGTGGGCCTTGTGAAGCCTCACCTCTTTGGAGACGAGAAAAAAATTGTTGCTCTGGCCCAAATTTTAGGTATTGACCTGTCCTTTTACCGCATTTACCCTGCCTCCAGTCCCGAAGAAAGCGCTCTTCAAGCTGTGGAATTCTGCCGTCAGTCCGGGACTGGAATTTTGATCAAAGGCTTTATCCCCACCCCCGTTTTTTTGAAGGCTGTCTTGCAGAAGGAGAAGAGCTTAGCAGGGGGACAGTTCCTGTCGCATGTGGCCATCTTCCAAGTTCCTGGATTTGACCGGCTCCTTTTTCTCACGGATGGCGGAATGGTGATTATGCCTAATCTGACGCAGAAACTGGAGATTTTGAAAAACGCTGTTTCCGTTTGCCATGCCCTGGAAATTCCTGAGCCCAGAGTGGCCCTTCTGGCCTCTGTGGAAACCATCAGCCCCGATATTCCTGCCACAACAGATGCGGCCATAATATCTGGGATGTGGCGCAGAAAGCAAATCCCAGGTTGCATTGTGGATGGCCCTTTAGCCCTGGATAACGCTCTTTCCCCTGAAGCGCTCCGGGAGAAAAAAATCGAAAGCTCGGTGGAAGGGAAAGCCGACGTTCTCTTGGTGCCTAACATCGAGTCTGGCAATCTCCTGGGCAAGTCCCTTGTACACATCGCCGGGGCTCTGATGGCGGGAATAGTCCAGGGCGCCATGGTTCCCATCGTCCTGGTTTCCCGGATCGATCCTCCTCAGTCCAAGCTTTACTCCGTTGCCGTAGCTTCCCTGATCCGAAGTTATCAGGAGGGGCAAGCCCAAAAACCATGAACCTCTCAAATTGGCGAGAGGGAACCCCAATCTAAATGGAAGACTCTCTCATCAATCTGCGCAGTCTTTCTAGAATTCTGGTGCTCTCCGGGCCATCAGGAGCGGGAAAAAGCGAGATCAGCGTTAATCTGGCTTTAAAGCTCAATCAGGATAAGGGCGTGGTGCTAATTGACCTGGACTTAATTAAACCCTTTTTTCGCTTGCGCAATGCCCGGAGCGAAATTCAAAACCTGAAAGTGCGCCTGATCACTTCCGCAGGGGAGTGGGACAGCACCGATCTCCCCGTAATCCCGGCAGAGGTAAACCGCTGGCTTCTTTCCCCAAACAGGGTGATCATTGATGTGGGAGGAGAAGGCCAGGGAGCCCGCATTCTCAAACAGTACCGGGATACCCTGGAAAGCCAGAATTCCCTGGTGCTTTTTGTAGCCAATCCCTATCGCCCTTTCTCCCGGACAGTTCAGGAACTGAAGGAGCAGTTAGAAAGTATCCAGGAGCATACGGGGATGAGCATAAAGGGGATTATTTCTAATCCGCACTTGAAAGAATTTACCGATCTGGAGATAATTAGGACCGGGCATGCCATTGTGGAGGATTTCTCCAAGAAAAGCGGCTTGCCAATCTTGCTTTTGGCGGTCAGAGAGGACCTTGTCCCTCTTTTGACCTCATCGGAAATTCCCCTCTTGCCGCTGAAATTTTTCATTCGTCCTCCCTGGGAGTACTGAATCCAGGGTGAAAGGAGGAATATGCCAAAAAAAGTTGTAATTAACGAGGATCTGTGTAAAAGTTGTGAGCTCTGCGTTTCTGTCTGCCCCGTTCATGTCCTTCAAATTTCCCAGCGTTTGAACGCTGCCGGTTACCATCCTGCGGAGCTTGTTAACGAGGAAAAATGCACTTCTTGTGCTGCCTGTGCCCGTATTTGTCCCGATGCGGCCATCGAGGTTTACCGGTTAGTGAAGGCAGGGCAACATTAGAAAAAGGAGCAAGTCATGGGAGAAAGAATATTGATGAAAGGGGCGGAAGCCTGTGCTGAAGGGGCAATTAGGGCAGGATGTCGTTTCTTCTTTGGTTATCCCATCACCCCCCAGAATGAGGTGGCGGGATACATGTCCCGCAGGCTTCCTGAGGTGGGTGGTGTTTATCTCCAAGGGGAAAGCGAAGTGGCTTCCATCAACATGGTTTTGGGAGCTGCAGCTACGGGAGTGCGCGCTATGACCTCTTCTTCCTCTCCCGGGATTTCTCTGATGCAGGAGGGAATCTCTTACATCGTGGGATGCCAGCTTCCCTGCGTAATTGTGAACTTCATGCGCGGGGGTCCTGGCTTGGGGGGAATAGGCCCAGCGCAGTCAGACTATTTTCAGGCTACCAAAGGAGGAGGCCACGGGGATTACAATCTGGTAGTTCTGGCCCCTTCCACTATCCAGGAACTTGTGGATTTAATGAAGGAGGCCTTTGAAATTGCGGAACGCTACCGCAACCCGGTCATGGTTTTGGCTGATGGAATCATTGCCCAGATGATGGAAGCGGTGGAATTCAAATACCAGGTGGATCCTGAAAGCCTTCCCCCAAAATCCTGGGCAGTGGGAGGAGCGAGGGGCAGGCCCAAAAACATCATCAAGTCCCTGGATCTGGTGCCGGAAAACCTGGAAAAGTACAACTGGATGCTTCAGGACAAGTTCCAGCAGGCCAGGGAAAGGGAGGTCCGTTATGAGGAGTATGAAATGGAGGATGCGGAGATCGTCCTTGTCAGTTTCGGCACAGTGGCCAGGGTGGCAAAGAAGTCCATAGAAGAAGCCCGGAAGAGGGGAATCAAAGCTGGTTTAATCAGGCCCATCACGCTTTGGCCTTTTCCGGAAGAACCCTTTTCCAGAGCTATACCACACAGCAAAAAATTCCTGGTCCTGGAAATGAATGCCGGGCAGATGATTGAGGACGTGAGGCTTCAAGTGTGTGGAGCCAGGCCTGTTCAATTTAAAGGCAAACCTGGCGGTACGGTGTTTAACCCTTCTGAAATTTTGGAGCTGATCATCTCTCTGGAGGAAAAGGCATGAACGAGATGGTTTGGAAGCCGGTTTACTTAAGGCCTAAATCCTTGGCCCGAGTTAATACCCATTACTGTCCGGGATGCGGTCATGGAATTGTCCACCGCCTGCTGGCTGAGGTCATCGATGAACTGGGGATTTTAGAAAAGACAGTGATCATGGCCCCGGTAGGGTGTTCTGTTCTTCTCTACAACTACTTCGAAGTTGACGCTGTGGAATGCGCTCATGGAAGGGCTCCTGCTGTGGCTACAGGGATTAAACGAGCCCGGCCGGAAAGCGTGGTCATCACCTATCAAGGTGACGGAGATCTTGCAGCGATTGGCACTGCTGAAATCGTTCACGCCGCCACCAGGGGAGAACGCATTACCACAATTTTTATCAATAACGCCAATTTTGGCATGACCGGAGGTCAAATGGCTCCCACTACTCTCATTGGCCAGAAAACGGAAACCACCCCTTACGGGCGTTCTGCGGAGAGGAACGGTTACCCCATCCGGGTATCCGAGATGCTGGCTACTTTAAATGGCCCCGCTTATATTGCCCGGGTAGCGGTAAACAGCGTCTCCAACGTAATAAAGGCCCGCAATTCCATCAAGAAAGCCATTCAGGTGCAATTGGAGGGAAAGGGGTTCGGGTTCGTGGAAGTGCTCTCTCCTTGCCCTACAAATTGGGGCTTAAAGCCCGTAGAAGCTCTTAAATGGCTGGAAGAGAACATGATCCCCTATTATCCTCTGGGAGAGTTCGTAGGAGGTGGTGCATAGTGCTTCACGAATTAGTTTGTGCCGGCTTTGGCGGTCAGGGAGTGATGCTCATGGGCCAGGTTTTGGCCTATGCTGCAGCCCTGGAAGGAAAAGAGGCCACCTGGTTTCCGTCCTATGGCCCGGAAATGAGAGGCGGTACAGCTAACTGCCAGGTTGTGATTTCGGATGAACCCATAACCTCTCCCATTCTCTCTCGACCTCAGGTAGCCATCGTGTTAAACAAACCGTCCTTTTTTAAGTTTGAGCCCCTTGTGGCCCAAAATGGCTTGCTAATTGTCAATTCCTCCTTAGTGGATCAGGAAACTGCGCGCAAAGACATTGAAGTCATCGCCATTCCCGCCACAGACATTGCTCAAGAAATAGGTTCCCTTCAGGTGGCAAACTTTGTCCTTCTGGGAGCCTATCTTGAAAAAGTTAAGCCTGTGAGCTTTAATTCCGTGGAAAAGGTCCTGGAGAAAATACTGACTGGTAGCAAAGCCAAATTTCTGCCCCTGAACAGAGAGGCGCTGAAGAGAGGCCAGAAATTCGTGCAAGAAGGAGGAAAACTTGGATAAAGAACGCTTAAAGGATGAATTCATACGCCAAATCAATATTCCTTCGGTCTCTGGGAATGAGGAGCAGTTTTCCCTCTATTTGGAATCTCAATTGAGGGAGCTGGGCCTGAAGGTGGAGAGGGATTCTCTGGGGAACCTCTTTGCTCGCCTGGAAGGGGAAATTCCCCACAAACGACCTCTTCTGCTCTGCGCTCACTTGGATACTGTGCCCACCGATCCGATTAAATTTAAACTGGAAGGAGAGACTATCAAGGCCGATGGCAGCGCCATCTTGGGAGCTGATGATAAAGCGGCCACCGCAGCCTTGATGGAAACCCTCCGCTCCTTGAAGGAGGAGGGAATAAAGCACGGGGACTTGGAAGTTCTGCTTACGGTACAGGAAGAGGTTGGTTTGGTGGGCGCTAAGCATTTTGATCTTAGCAAGACCAGATCCCATCTCTTCTACGTGCTGGATTACTCTGGTCCCATTGGCTTAGGGGTTCGCAGCGCTCCCTACGCCAACGATTTCCGCTTTCGCTTTTTCGGAAAAGCCGCACACGCCGGAGGCGAACCGGAAAAGGGAATATCCGCTATCCAGGCTATGGCCCTGGCCATAGCGAATATGCCCTTGGGCAGGATTGATTTTGAAACCACGGCCAATATCGGGATCGTTTCCGGGGGAAAGGCCACCAATATCGTGGCGGATCTGGCGGAGATGCGCGGAGAGGCCCGCTCCCGCAGCCTGGAAAAGCTGGAAAAGCAGACCGGTTTGATGATTCAAGCTGCAGAGGAAGCAGCTTTAAGCGTGGGAGCGAAATTAGAGGTGGAATGCGTTCGTGAATACGATGGATACTTCATTGAGGAGGATGAGGAGATTGTCCTTTTGGCCCAAGAGGCAGCTAAAGCGTTAGGGATAGATTTTCGACTGGTGGATGCAGGTGGAGCTTCAGACGCCAATGTTTTCTCCTCCCGGGGGAAAAAAGCCTTAGTCCTCAGTTGCGGTTATCTCCATCCTCATACTCCTGAGGAGGAGGTTTCCTTGAGGGAGATGTTCCAGCTTTGCAGATTCCTTACAGAGCTAATTCAGAGGGCCTGAGATGGAGAAAGTGCTCAAGCAAAGTCTGATTTACAAAGGAAAGCTTCTTTCTTTGGAAGTCTTTGAGGTAGTTATGCCCTCTGGCTATAAAACTACACGGGAAGTAATTTACCATCCGGGGGCCGTAGGGATTTTAGCCTTGGACGAACTGGGCCAGGTGCTGATGGTGCGACAGTATCGCACTGCCCTTCAGGACTACACCTGGGAAATCCCCGCCGGAAAGTTGGAGAAAGAGGAGAGTCCTCTGAAATGCGCCCAGAGAGAACTCCTGGAAGAGACGGGTTTCGAGGCCAAAAATTGGCAATTTCTCATCGCCTTCTACCCCTCTCCCGGTTACTCCAACGAAATAATCCACCTCTTTTTAGCCAGAGGCCTGGTGGAGAAAAAGCCCAAATTGGATCTGGACGAAGAGATTACTTTCTCTTTTTTCTCCATCCAGGATCTGGAAAAATTGTTCAAATCTTCTCAGCCTATGGATGGAAAAACTGCTTTGGCGCTCATGTTTTTGAGGCAGGGTGTTTCATAGGGTAATTCTGATCGTTCTTGATGGGGTAGGCGCAGGAGCTCTCCCCGATGCCGGTCTTTATGGAGATGAGGGCGCTAATACCCTTGTGAATGCCTTGAAAGCCGTTGGCTCTTTCCGCCTTCCCTTTCTACAAGAGAGTGGGCTGGGTAACATAATCAACGAAGGGCTCCTGGAGCCAGCTCCTCAGCCTCTGGCTTTCTGGGGAGTGATGCGGGAGAAATCCGTGGGGAAAGACACCATTATCGGACACTGGGAAATGATGGGAATTTACACCTTGAAGCCTTTCCCCACCTATCCCCAGGGATTTCCCAGGGAGGTTATTTCCCAGTTCGAGGAGAGGATCGGGAGAAAGACCCTGGGCAATGTCGCTGCCTCGGGCACAGAAATAATCAAAATCCTGGGCGAGGAACACATGAGGACAGGTTATCCCATCGTCTATACTTCCGCCGACTCTGTTTTTCAAATTGCCTGTCATGAGCAGGTCGTCCCTTTAGAGGAACTCTATCGCTACTGTCAGGTAGCCCGTGCCCTGCTTATGGGAGAGCACGGAGTTTTAAGGGTTATTGCTCGCCCTTTCGTGGGTCAGCCGGGAAATTTTGTGCGCACCGCCAACCGCCGGGACTTTCCTCTTCCTCCTCCTGCCCCCACTGTTCTTGATATTCTGCAGGAAAAAGGCCTTCCCGTTTTCGCTTTTGGAAAGATAGAAGACGTCTTTTCCGGTCGGGGAATCAGCCACTCCCTGCATACGGGCAATAATCCGGAGACCATGTCAGCACTTCAGGAATGGGTTCAAGGAGAAGAGAGGGGCTTAGCTTTCGCCAACCTGGGAGACTTTGACACTCTCTGGGGGCACAGGCGCCTTCCGGATAAGTTCGTTCAAGGGCTTGAAGCTGCCGATAAATTCCTGGAAGAAATTTGGGAGGATCTTACCGCTCAGGATTTAATGATGGTCACCGCCGACCATGGAAATGACCCCACCTTTTCCCGACATACCGATCATACCAGGGAAAGGGTTCCTCTTCTGATGTATTGGAAGGGAAAACCCGGTCTGCCCTTAGGGATCAGGGAAAGCTTTGCCGATATAGGGAAGACCATTTTGAGCGCTTTCGGCATCCAGAGCGATATACCTGGCAAAAAACTGGTAGATTTTTGACAGGTTTTTCCTGATCGTTTAATATTTTGCTGCCTATGAAAATCCTGGGGTTAAAGTTTTTGAAAGTTTTTGTCATTATACTTCTGCTGGCTTTCTTCTTCATCTCCATTAAGTCTCAAGGGGAGAGAGCAGGGGGAGTAATGTCTCAGGATCAGCCCAAAACCTCTCTAACTGTGATAATGTCTGGAGAGCAGGTTTCCTTTGAGGTCCCCCTGGGAATAACGCTCCAGGAGGCCTTGAAGGGTAAAATTGAGCTTTCCAGCTTAGATGAGCTCAGCCTTTCTCCCTCCACTTTGATTCTGAAGGGAACAACTGTCCGCCTGAAAAGAGTGGAGGAGAAAATCGCGGTGGAAAAAGAAAGTATACCCTTTTCCAAGAAATACGTTCCTGCTTTATATTTGCCCTTCGGGCAACAGGAAATCCTCAAGAAGGGGATTCCAGGCGTCAAGGAGATCACCTTTAAGGAAAGATTGGAGGACGGGCAGGTCGTGGAAAAGCAAAAGGTCAGCGAGGAGATCGCGCAAGAACCGGTGGAACAAATCGTGGGTGTGGGCCTTCTTTTCACTTCTCCGGAGGAAACGGTGAAGACCTCCCTGACTTATCCTCCTCCTTCCAGCAATGACTGTATCCTGATGGAAGCCACTGCTTATTGCCCCCTGCAAAGCGAAACCGATGGAAATCCCTGGGGAACTGCCTTGGGGTTACAGTCCTCTTATGGAATTGTAGCGGTAGACCCCAACGTGATACCCTTTTATACTCCCTTATATATTGAGGGTTACGGATATGCCGTAGCAGGAGATACAGGGGGAGCCATTAAAGGAAATCGAATCGACCTTTTCTTCTACACCCTGGAGGAAACCAGGCGGTTTGGCCGTCGGATGGTAAAGGTTTGGATTCTGGATTAAGCGACTTCCACCCGCTTCATATCTTCAAGAGCCTGAAAATCAAGCCCAAAAAATCCTGGGGACAGTCATTTCTCCAAAACCTTTCTCTTTTAGATCAGCCCTTGAGTTTCCTGGGGCTGAAACCAGGGGGAAGAGTTCTGGAAATCGGGGCAGGGATTGGAAACGTAACCGAAAGAATCGCCCCATATGGAGCAAAGGTTCTGGCCATAGAAATAGACAGGAGATTTACCCCCATTTTAACAATGATTGAGAAAAAGTACCCCAACGTTCAAATTCTTTATCAAGATGCCCTTTCTCTGACCTGGGATGAACTCTGGCAGGGTGAATCCTATGACCTTTTTGGAAATGTACCTTATTATATTACCGGTCCCATTCTGGAGAAGATATTGCTCAAGGAGAAAAACTGGCAAAAAGCTGCTCTTCTTTTACAAGAGGAAGTAGCGGAAAGGATTTTGTCTCCTCCTGGAAGCAAGAGTTATTCCTCTTTGAGCGTGATTGCCCAATTCAAAGCCAGGCTTTCCCGCGGCCCCAGAGTGCCCAAAGGCTGTTTCTTTCCTCCTCCTAAAGTTGATTCCCTTTTCCTTTTTTTGGAAAGAAAAGCAACCCCTGATTTTTATGTCTCGGAGGAAAACTTTTTTCTGAGATTGGTGCGAGGGGCTTTTCGAGAGAGGAGAAAGACCCTGCGAAACAACCTATTGAGACTTTTTCCTTCTCTTTCTCCTGATATCCTGAACTCTATTGAGGAAAGCACCGGGGTCTCTCTTTCCAGGCGTCCGGAAACCCTTTCTTTAAAAGAATATTGTCTTTTGGAAAACGCTCTTTTTGGGGCTTTTTATGGAAAATCTCTTTAGAGCATTAGCTCCAGCCAAAGTAAATTATTGCCTCTTCGTGCTTTTCAAAAGGCCCGATGGTTACCACGAGATCGAGAGCGTTATGCAGACTGTCAGCATTTATGATGAAGTCTGCCTGGGCATAACGGAAAGGGGAATAAAGCTTACGGTGGAGCCTGACCTTGACATCCAAACGGAGGAGAACCTGGCCTACCAGGCCGCCAGCTCTTTCTTCGAGGCTACAGCCCTGGAGAAAGGGGTCTCCCTGCACCTTGTCAAAAGAATCCCTCCCGGTTCCGGTTTAGGAGGAGGAGGCTCCGATGCTGCTTGCGTGCTTTTCCTACTCAATCAGGCTTTCAATTATCCCCTGACCAACAAGGAGCTGACAAACCTGGGCAGCATACTTGGTTCCGATATCCCCTTTTTCCTGGTTCAGGGAACCGCCTTGGTGAAGGGAAAAGGAGAGAAGGTTTACCCCCTTCCCTTTAATGCCACTATCCATATGACCATAGCTATGCCGCACGAAAGCCTTTCTACTGCTTTAGTTTACCAGAACTTCACAGCCTCCTCTTCCGGTAGAAAGAATACCTGGGAAGTCATGAAAAGCCTAAACCAAAGAAATCTGGAGCTCCTTTCCAGGTCCCTTAAGAACGATTTGGAACCAGTAGCCATTGAGCTTGTTCCCGAAATTTTGACGATAAAAGAGCTCTTAAAACAGGCCGGAGCCCTGGGTTCCCTTGTATCCGGAAGCGGCTCCGCTGTCTTTGGGATCTTTCCCGATAGCAAGCAGGCGGAAAAGGCCGCTATTTTCTTAAAGTCTTTGGGCTATTGGGCCTATCATGCCTGGAGCACCCCTCCTTTGAGATAAGGAGGATAAAGGTCTATAATTTTTTAAATCAGCGGGCGGATAGCTCAGCGGTCAGAGCGCCTGCCTTACAAGCAGGAGGTCGTAGGTTCAAAGGGAGTTGGCTTTGGATGCGGCCTGCAGGCATTAAAAGTGAAGGGCATTTTCAAACGGCAGTTGGCTCTTTGATTTCCCTCTATTTAAAGCAATGCGACCTCAGGGGTTTTTCCCCGCGCACCCTGAAAATTTACCGCGAGAAATTGGAAAGGTTCCTCCGTTTCCTCAACGGTCAGAGTTTAGAGAAGGCGGATATTTATGCCTTCGTCGCACACCTGAAGGAATCAGGGAACGGACCGGAGAGCATCAGCATTTATTTGAGAAGCCTGAAGACTTTCCTGCGCTGGGCTCATAATCAGGGCTTTATCAAAACAAACCCTTTAAGCGGTTTTCCTGGAGTGAAAGTCCCCAAGAGACTTCTTCCCACCCTGACTCCCTCTGCCCTTCAGGAACTCTTGGACATCGTTAAAAAATTGGAGAGGAACTCCCAGCGGAATCAGGCCATCCTGCTCCTTCTGATTGACTGCGCCTTGAGGCCCGGAGAGCTCCTCAGCCTGACCTTGAAGGACTTTCAGGGAGATTACATCAGGGTGCGGGGCAAGACCGGGGAAAGGATGCTTCCCCTTTCCCAGATTACCAAGAGGGCCATTCAGGCCTACCTGAAGAAAAGGAAAGCCCCACCCATGGAGGACGCCCTCTTCACCACCTCGGACGGCAGG
>Ga0315298_1000434_pt1 | contig 80012 bp, 67 predicted proteins | sample WHS_1_MG_FD_203077 | JGI IMG/M metagenome (GOLD analysis project Ga0315298, IMG submission 203077) | Extremophilic microbial mat communities from Washburn Hot Springs, YNP, Wyoming, USA - WHS_1_MG | ecosystem: Environmental > Aquatic > Thermal springs > Hot (42-90C) | place: USA: Wyoming... | reverse complement strand
CTTCGCTCGGATTATCATTGTGCTATTTTTCCTCAGGGCCGGGATGGGCAGTCAATTCCTGCCGCCTAATGTCGTGATCGTGGGCCTGGCCTTGGTACTTACCTGGTATGTGATGGCACCCACGGTTTCCACCCTCTCCCGAGACGTTGTCCAACCGCTCTACGAGGGCCGCCTAGCCGCTGACGCAGCGCTTCAGCACAGCCAAAATATCCTTCGTGCGTTCATGCAGCCCAGACTCTCACACGACGACTATCTGCTCCTCGCTAGAGCCAGGAACGCCCCTGCCGACCCAATGAGGGGGCCCTTTGAGCTGGTGGCTGCTGCCTTCGCTCTTACGGAGCTCCGCATCGCCTTTCTTGCTGGAATATTGGTGTATCTGCCCTTCGTCGTCATTGACGTGTTTGTCTACCTCATCCTTGGCGCTCTCGGTACGCCCGTTTTTGCCCCGCAGACTTTCGCGCTACCCGTCAAGCTTGTCTTCTTCGTGGCTGCTGACGGCTGGAGGCTCATCATCGGCGCCCTTGGCCGAAGCTACCTAGGAGGGTGATCCAGATGGGCGAATCCCAGTGGTGGCTGTCAGTCTTTGCAGGTGCTTTGTGTCTGGGCCTGCGAATTGCCCTGCCAGCGGTGCTTCTCATAACGGCAGGCGGGCTGGCGGCCAGCCTTCTACAGACGCTAATCGGTTACGGCGACGCCGCTATAGCTTTCGCGCTGCGGGCAGTTGGGGCAGTGGCTGGCCTCGTGGTATTTGGCGGCTGGCTGGCCGGTGTGCTGGGCGAGTATTGGCAAGTGGTGGGACGTCAGCTCACTCAGCTACTGGGGAGCGGGCCATGACCGAGCTGGCTTTAGGCTGGCTATCCGCGTCTTTGCGACTGCTGCCCGCGTTGCTACTGGTGCCGCCGCTGGGCTGGGGAGGCTTGCCGGTTTTCGCCAGGATTGCTATAGGTGCAGCTCTCGCCCTTAGCGCTGCTCCTATGATAGCGACCGCCGCACCCGCGGTGACAGGCGATTTGCTTGGGGAAGCAGCTGTGGGCCTCTGGCTCGGCCTCGTCGTCGCACTACCCTTCTGGTCGCTACGCGTCGCCGGGGCAATCGTCGAGGTTGCTTCCGGCGAGGAAGCCCCCGGAGAAGGTGGCTGGAGTGAAGCTGTCTACCTGCTCGGTGCTGCCGTTATCGTAGCGCTCCGAGGCCATGCCTGGTTGCTGGTTGGGCTGCTGGGCAGCTACCGAGCTTGGCCGATGGGGGCCTCTCCCATCGCCCCTGGTTTACCCCTTCTCTGCCGTGCGGCGACCGAAATGCTTGGGGCTGGCCTGGTAATGGCCCTTCCGCTTCTCAGCCTTGCGGCGCTATCTCACGTCACTGCAACTTTGGCTGCGAGAGCCGGGGGCGATGTTGCCGCCCTGCCCTTGAGGCCGGCCATCGTCGTGGTAGGCCTTCTTTCAATGATGCCCCTCTTGGGTGCCACCGTCTCCCAGGAGTTACGCGCTGTTCTTTTGTTTCTGGCCACTGGCGGGACGTGAGCTAGATGAGCGACCACGGCTTTTATGAGCCAACTGAGCACCACCTGCTCCGCTTGCGCGAACTGGGCCGCGGGCCGCACAGCGGAGCCGCCCGCGGCGCGGCCATCCTGGCTGTAGCTTGTCTCGCGGCTTGGGTGGTAGTTGTGCGGTTGCCCAGTTTTCTCAGCGCGGGTCTCGCACTAGCGCGGGTCAGCTCGCCGGCGCTGGCGGCGCAACTCATGCTTCGGATCGCCCGCACCGGGTGCCTGATTGCGGTTTCGGCGGTCGGTTTGCTTTTGGCTATGGCCATGGCCGCGTGGGCTGTGGACGCCCTCCTGGCTGGGGTTGCCCGTGAGAGACGGTCACTTATCTCACGCACGGCTTTTCGCCTGGGGGCAGTCCGAGCATGGTTTGCCGCGCTGCTGTGTGAGATTGTGGCCCTCGCCTTAGGCTGGGTGTGGCTGTGGCGTGTCATCGGTGCCAATCAGGCAGACCCGCCTCGGTTCGTGGCCGCCTTCAGTTCCTCGGCGGCCGGGGCTATCGCCGTCATCGTGCTGGGCATCGCCGCTCTCGACGCGGTCCTTGCTCGTGCAGTCTTTTTCTCATCCGCACGGATGACCCGAGAGCAGTTTCTGCAGCATCAGAAGGAAACCCGCCCACCAGTTATCGTCACCCTCCGGCGTACAGCTCGCATGCGTGCCCGACGCTGAGCTGCGCCAGACTGTCGCAGGCTGCCGCGGTTGGCGTGGGTTGGTTGGCTCGGTTGCCGGCCAACGGGGTTGAGTGGCGCGGGGGATGGGGCGGCACCACGTGCCCTGGGCCGTGGGTGTACCCGGCTTCGACTGCTGCCGGTTCAGCGCTGGGGGCGTTTGCGGCCTGTGGAGCTGCCTTGGCGGGGGGCCACAACGAGCTTGCGGCGGCTGCCCTCGCCTTCGGAGTACGTCTCCACGTCGGGATTGTCGCGCAGGGCCAGATGAATGATGCGGCGCTCGTGGGGTCGTAGGTCGGTTAGCTCGACGGGCTGGCGGGTGCGGCGCACCTTGGCAGCGGCCGCCGCAGCCAGGTTCTCCAATGTCTCCCGGCGTCGCGCGCGGTAGTTCTCGGCGTCAAGGATGACGCGAGCGCCCCGCGACACTGCCTTGTTCGCCGCCGCGGCCGTAAGCAGCTGGATGGCGTCCAGAGTCGAACCATAGCGCCCTATCAGCAGGGCTAAGTCAGCTCCCACCAGCTCCAGTTGGACCTCGTCAGGACCTGTATAGCGAGTTGTCACCTTCGCCTCGACGCCCAACAGCCGCAGGAAGCCTTCCAGGAAGGCCCGTGCCTTTGCCGCGACCTCGAGGTTCGGCTCGCCCAGCTCTTCCTCCTCATATTCCTCCTCGAGGGCCTGCTCGGGCGTGGGCCTCGGGCTGGCTTCTTCCTGCGCCCGTGGCTCTGTCGCTGCAGGCTCTTCTTCCTCTTCCTCTTCCTCTTCATTCCCCGCCGACAGACTGTAGCGCGACAAGTCCAGCTCAGTTGCTTGTGCTTGCCCACGTGGTTCCTCGGCTCTGGTTTCCTCGGCCCGCGGGGAAAAGGCGTCTTCTCGGAGCCGAGCGCGCACCTTGTAAGTCCCTCCGAGTTCTCCCTCGGCCTGCCTTGGATGCTCCACGACCTCGACTTCAATCTTGTCCTCGGAGACACCGAGCTGGAAGGCAGCAATCCTTCGGGCTTCGTCTACAGTTCTGGCGCGTATCTCTATCTCGTGCATCTCGCTCATCCTCTGTAGAAAGACACGGCCACGGCCCAGCCCCTATTTGCCCTTCCGCCTGCGCCCAGCGGGCTTGTTGCTTTTGTGCGGGGTTCCTGCCGCGGCCGCCTTAGGTTTATTTGGGCTGCTCTCTGCCCGCTCCTGTTGCTGTCTTTGAGCAGCCTGTTGGCTTGCCCGCATCATTGCTTCCATAAAACGGCTGCGTCGAGAGCGTTTCACGGGCTGCTCCCCGCGTGCCTCCCGCCGCCGCACTTGGTAGCGGAACAGCCACTGCTCGCCGAAGTAGAATAGGTTGCTTGCCAGCCAGTAGAGTATGAATGCCGACGGCAGCGTCTTGAAGAAAAAGAAGAACATCAGCGGCATCATCCAGGTCATCATTTGCTGCTGCTGGCGCTGGCGCTCATCGGCTGGCATGGGCTGCATGCGATTTGCCATCTGCTGAAAGACGACCATTGAAACCGTGTAGCCAATGAGTAGCGGCAAGTCCGGCAGCGCCATGTTCCGCACCCATAGGAACTGGCTTTGGGAAAACCGCACTATGTATCCCCGGATGCCCTGATACACGAAAATCAAGATAGGCATCTGGATGAGCATGGGCCAGCAGCCCCCGAAGGGGTTCACCCCGTGCTCCTGCCATAGCCTCCACATCTCTTGCTGGAAGCGTTGCTTATCGTCCTTGAACTCTTCCTGCAGCGCCTTGATTTGTGGCTGCAGCCGCCGCATCTCTTCTGCCGACCACAGCTGCTTGACGGTGAGGGGGTGCAGGATAAGGCGCGTGGCTAGTGCCAGAAGAATGACACCTATCGCGGCGCTGCCTCCCGCCGCCGTCACAAAGAAATCCACGAGCCGGTACCAGAAACTCTCGCGTCCGACCGTATCCAACAGCGGGCCGATGGCGGCGGCGACGTCCTGGCGAACCCATCCGCGCCCGTCTTCTCGTGGCGTCCAGACGTTGTAGCCAGGCCGACCGTGGTTCTGTACCGCGTACAGCATCCAGGCTGCGCTCAGGAGTTGCCGCGCCAGTTTAGGGTCGCGCAATTTTGCGTAGGCCAGCCATCCCGCGTGACAGGAGGCAAAAGCAGCCCAGCTTAGGCGTGCTCTCTGCAGCTCTGCTGCCGCCCGCTGGTAGCTCTCCAAGGCTTGCCGCGTCTGCCCCTCCACCTCGAGCAGGCGTGCTAGTCTTAGTTGGGCCAGCGGAATCGAAGGCCTGAGGGAGGTGGCGTGAACCACGGGCTGGCCGAAGGGTAACTCCACCAGTCCTTTGGCCACCGCTGGCATCCAGTCTAAAGACCCCGGCGGGAAACCCTCCGGCTTTACCCCGCCCGCGAGGTCCACCTCGTAGTTTCTGGCCTGGCCGGCAAAATAAAGCTTGCCGCCTGCCTCCCGCAGGACGCCATGTACCTCGACTTGGGCAGCCCGCAGACTCTCAGCATTCGCAGCCATCGCCGGCACGTCAACAACGAGGCTTTGCTGTCGTCCGAGGAAAAGGGATTTGAGGCCTTCGAGGAGGCCTCCGCGGGGCCGTGCCTCGCCCTCGCTGCCTGCTGCCTGCTCGGCTGCTATCAGCTTCTCGAGCGTGCGCCGCTGCTCGGCAACCGATGGCGTCTGGGGGATGAACAGCTCCGGCGGCAAGCCGCTTTGATTTTCCGCGGAAACAGTACCTGCGGCGCCCGCCGGCTGCGTCCCGTGCGCGGGCACGCCAATAGCACCCGTGCCGTGCTCCTGAGCCGCGCTTAGCGCCGTCCGTGGGAGGGACGAGCCGGCCTTTTGCGCCCATACTCCAGAGGTTACGGCCGCGACGGCGACAAGGGCCGTCCACCAGCCTAATTTCGCTCGGATTGTCATGAAAAGGTCAGCTCTGGTCTGAGCGGCTGGCGAGATGGTCGGAAGGTGAAACTCCAGGCACCGGATCCCAGCCGCCAGGTGAAAACGGATTACATCGAACTATCCTCCGCAGTGCCAGCCATCCGCCCCGCATCACACCATACTCCATCAAGGCGATCCGCGCATACTCCGAACAACTAGGCCGAAACCGGCAAGTCGGCGGCAACACCCGCGAAAGGGTGTGCTGGTACAGCCATATCAGCCAGACGAGCACCTTCCGCACAGCCCGCACGCCCCTATCTCAATCCGTGTCTTTTAGTACACCAAGCCGTCTCAGCCCCGCCTCGAGCTCACGGGAAAGCGTTGCAAAGTCCACCCTTGCCGCCTCGGGCTGAGCAATCAGGGCAATCCACCAGCCCGGAGCCACTTTCTCCGCCAGGCCCCCAAGCACTGCCCGCAACCGCCGTCGTGCGCGGTTTCGCTCCACTGGCCCTCCGGCTTTGCGGCCTGCTATGAACACGTACGCCGGACTACCATCCGCCGACGGCGCGGCCACCACCGTTGCCGCCCCAAGTTTCACGCGCTTCCCTACCGCGAAGAGATAGGCAATGTCTTTCTGCCGCCGCAGCGTCCGGAGCGTGCCCACAGGTCCCACTTACACCGCAATCAGCCGCCTGCGCTGCTTGGCACGACGGCGGCTCAAAATTCGCCGACCGCTTTTAGTGGCCATCCGAGCTCGAAAGCCCAGTTTCCTCAGGCGAGGTATTCTCTTGGGTTGATAGGTTCTTTTCACGCCGAATCGTTCCCTGTGCTTTGCTCTTCGCGGGTCAGATTTAGTATAGCATGGCGTGAAGAGCTGTGCAACGCGCGGCAGAGCGCTTGCCTGTGGGCCCGGCTGGCTCAGGGAGTCCTTGCCCTCCCTATCGCCGATGGAGGCGCCCTACCACGACGTGCATCGGCCGGTCGGCCCGCAGAGCCTCGCCGATGGCCGGCACTGTTCGCCACTTCTCGGGCGTTACGTCGCAGTACGTCACGAAGCGGTCCGTGGGATTGGGGGAATGGTCCATGCCCACGCCGCCCCACCCGCCGCCAGGCCCGATCATCATCCCCGTTGCCGTATGGGGCGTGATGAGGCCCAGCGTCAGGCCGTCGTCACGGTATTTGGCGCACCACCAGGTCGGCCGGCTTGGCTCCAGATGCACGGTTTCCCCGGATGCCGGTATAGGTGCCTCGGTGCCGTCCTCGAATCGCCCTAACCCCGGCGTTGGGCTGTCAGCGGCAAAGTTGTTCGCTGCGTCATAATTCCAGAACCACGAGGATATGTCTCCGGTCATGTCCACCAAAGGCAGCCCAGCCCATACCAGCACCAGCTTTTCCGTACCTTCGGGGTCTTCACAGTGTATCTCAGCCGCTACCGGCCCACGAGCAACCACTTTCAGCGCGAAGGGCGCTTGCCGGCACCAATTGTAGTCTAGGAACCCTGCCCAACCGGTTTCACCGGGCTGCGTTATATCCAGTCCGCCAAGGGCCTTGACCTCCCAGACAAAAAGATGTGCCTTTTCTGCACCCAACATCACCCGCAGGCGCTCGTTTTCAACCCAAACTTGCCCGTCGCGCTCCTCCACCACGAGGTCGGTCTCAGGTGGGGGCAGGGTCGCTCCCTCCGGCGCCCAGTAGAGCACGCCCTCTAATGCTTCACCCCTGGCGACAGCTCGGGGTAGCAAGAAGGCTACTGCCACCGGCGCGAAGCTGCCATCCGCCGTCCACAGCGGCAGCGCCTGGGCCGGATAGGCCTTCTCGCCCACCACCAACCGCGGCGAACTCGGCTCCACAGCCTCCCCACAAAGATTCGATAGGTCCAGAGCGACCACCACCGGTAGCTCAGCCGGTCGGTCAACCTCCCCGGCCTCCAGTCGTAGCGCCACCCGGTAAGGCCAGCGCTCGTCCCACCATTTCTCAGGCAGGGATAGGTCGGCGTGGGTGACCGGCGATCCCGGCCGCGCCAGCCGTCGCTGCAGACCTATCGCCTCCGGTGCGACGAGCTCCCCGTCTTCCAGGGCCTTTTGCAATGCTGCAAGCCGTGCCTCGTAGCTGTCTAAGCCGGCCCGAAACTTGGCCAGGTCAAATTCCAGGCCCTCGGGTCGGTCCTCGGCAAGCCATAGCCTACGAAAGTCTTCGCGCAGAGCAGCCAGGTTATCGCGCAGGCCCCTGAGTATCTCTGCGCACTCCGCCAGCTTGGCTTTACGCACGGCTGGTTCGGTGGTTTCGAAGGCGGCCGTGTACAGTTCGGCGGCTCGCGCCACGTCAGCCGCCCGCCTCACCACGTATTCGTATCGGGCGGCGGCATGAGCCAGGTATTGGAGGGTGTCGGTGTTGCGCCGGGCTGTTTTTGCGGCTTCCTGCAGGAGCTGCCGTACCTTCTCCACGACCTCCGCGAGCCGGTGGCTACGTTTAGCGGGTGGGTGTGGGGTGGCGAAGGGGTCTGCGTGAAAATAACCCAGCGGATGGGTGCCCCACGGAAAGACGGCGTTGCCCCGTGCCAGTTCCCATTGGGCCTCCCCCAAGGCCGTGCTTTGCGTGCCATAGAAAGTTGCGCAGAAGTCGCGCCCGAAGGCCTGACGGTCTTGAGCGGCGGCATCACCCCAGGAGCAAGCAGCGGCCCACGCCCACCCGAACCAGTTATACGCGCAGAAGTTTTCGGCGCCCCAGTCGCCCCAATTGCACGTCATCCCGCCCAGTGCTCCATTTCTTTGTCCCTCAGCATACAGGTGCTGGATGTTGCCGAAGGCATTCGGATAGTCGGGAAAGATTCGCACCCAGCTCGACAGCGCCGGACACACCACGACTTCGTAGCCCGCCTCCCGGAAGCGCTTCACAGAGGGGTATTCCGGCGCGTCGCCATAGTGCCAGTCGAGAATGATGACTTCCTGGGGCACCAGGCCCATGGTCTCCGGATGGTTAAGCATCATGTCGCCCCACATCATCGGCCGGCGCCCGTAGCGCGCCAGGATCTGCGTCAGCCGCTGAATATGGTATGCAAAAAGCTGGCCCTTGCCGCCTAGCTTCTCCATTAGCTCTCGGCTTTTGCCGGCGCCCAGGTCGTAGACCTCATCGCAACCGATGCCGAAAAAGGGGTGGAAGGGGAAGGCCCGCGACATCTGCCCCATCAGGTCGTCCAGGAGCTCGTAAGTTCCTTCGACGGCCGGCGCGAAGGACCACCCGTCGGTTTCGGCCATATGCCGGTAGCGGTCCTTCGTGAGAATATTGCTCTGATGGCCCATGGCTTCTAGCTGGGGGATGACCATGACGTGGCGCGGGCGAGCATACTTGCACAGTTCCACGTACTCCCGCGGCGACCAAGCACCCGACCCTTGCCAGATGTCTTCATGCCCCTCCCATGCGAAGGTATGCTCAATGTACGGGCTGTAGAAGTTGAGCTTGTACTGGGCGCAAAAATCAATGATCCGCCGCGCGGTCTCGATGGTTGGCACCTGGCAACGTGAAGTGTCGTGCATGATGCCGCGCAGCCGCATCGTGGGCCAGTCGTGGATGCGTACCCCTGGTATCTCCACGCGGCTGCCCAGCGGTCGGAGGAGTTGCCGTAGCGTCTGCACGCCGTAAAACAAGCCTGCCGGCGAGCCGGCGGCCAGTACTATCCCCTCGCCCGTGACCGATAGGGCATAACCCTCCGCCGCCATCTCGTCGGTCAGGTTCAGCCCGCGGGCCTGGCCCATGGCGGCAAACTTTGCGTCGCGGTCGGGCATTCCGAGGGCGAGCCACGGCGCCCCAGGCTTCGGCAAAGACACTGCGACTTTGACCTCAAGCCCCGCCTCCCGAAGTGTTCTTGCCAGTTCCCTTGCTGCGAAAGCCGCATCTTCGTCATGGGCCAGCGCTGGAGACAAATGGACGACAGCTTCCCTGGCAAGCCGCAGGGGTGGCCCAATTTCCTCAACTTGCTTGGGATAAGGAAGCAGATTCAGGCGGCCCAAGGTCGCCGCAGCCAGCAAGCAAAACACCGCGCTCATCTCCGACCTCCTCTCCCGAAGTACATGTGAGCAAGGCGCCGCGGCTCTGGCCATCAACCCCTCCGCCCGAGCCGCTCAACTTGCCTGGGCCCCAGCACACTTGCACGTGCGATGTTTCGCCGGTCCGAATTCTCCTCAGGTGCCGGTCGTTCCTTCAAGTGGTGCGCAGGACACGCGCGCTTGTGGTGGAATCTGACAACGCGCCGGACCGATGTTACTTTGGAGAGCGCTGACTATGCGGGCCGTCTTCACCAACGACGACGCGGGTGCCTCAGCCAGTGAGCAGGCGGTGGAAGCGTTCCGTACCGTCTCCCAGTGGCTCAACGAGTGCTCCATCACGGCGACCTTCTTCTGGGTGCCGAAGCCTCCGCAGTGGCGGCGCTGCCACGAGCTTTGGAATTCCGCACTGCTCGAGGCCCGCGGCCTGGGCCATGATTTTCAGCTCCACGGTCTCGCCCATGATTCCTGCCTTGAATTCGGCGTACCCCAGGAAAGCACACGGCGCACCAACGCTGCCGTTTTCGCCGAATATGAAGCCAACCGCGGCCACTGGAACAGGGCGCACTCGGCCGGCCGGCTCGCGGGCAAGCTCCGTCAAGCCCGCCGCGCCTATGAAGCAGTCTTCGGCGAGCCTCCGCTTGTTTTCCGCGCCCCTTGTTTCGGCGTGTGTCCGGCCATGTACGAGGCCTTGGCCGAGGTGGGCATTCATTATTCTTCCAGTCGCGGCATCAATCCTACGGCCACGGCTTATGTTCTGCTCGGCGACCCTGCGCTTCGCCGATGGGCGCCTGACTTTCCCCGTCGGCCGTGGGTCGAGCCGCCAGGCGTCATTGAATACCCGTGCATGGAAGACCTGTGCATCGGCGGCGTCCGCCCCGACCAGGTGGACGACCTCTTCGACCTGATCACCTCTGAGCTTGCCCACTGTCTCGACGAGCTCGGCGATGACGGCGTGCTCATTTTCGGCAGCCACCACCATTCCATGGCCCGCACTTGGGCCTACACCAGGCCTCTATTCGAACACGTTTTCGAGTGGCTCACTGCCCGTGGCGTGACCGACTGGGTGACCTTCAAGGACTTCGTGAGCATGCGATGTTGAGGGATGAAAAATGCGCGTCGGGGGGTGCATGTAGCCGGGGGTGATTTGCACGCCGCCGCACGGTCACCTAATATCTCGCCGGCGGTGTCTTGGGCAAACCGTTACGCTGAGCGCCTAGCGCCTCACCATGCATCGGAGGATTGCCACCATGGGCCGAACCGTTCGTCTTGAAATTGGCATCAACGGCGCCTTTATCACCCGCCGATGGGAAAAGCCTGAGAATATGATGCGCCTCACAGCCGAAACCGGCTATCTCGTCCATGAGTTTTGTGCGGACGTGATTGACCCCTTCTTCATGGGGCCTAAAGATTTCCTGCTTGAGATGGCTCGTGAGGTGCGCCGCTGGGCAGACCACTACGGTGTCACCATATGCGACATCTATACCGGCATGGCCACCCACCGCTTCCATAGTTTTGGCCACTCGCGCCCCGAGCCGCGCCAGCGCATGCGTGAATGGCTGGAAATCTGTTGGGATATATGCCTTGCCATGGGCACCGACCGCTGGGGTGGTCATGTGGATGCCATTCCCGCTGAGTTCTTCGACGATTCCGTCGGCTACGATGCAGTCCGCGCCCGCATACATGACACCTGGCGCGAGCTGGCTGTCGTCGCCAAAGACAAAGGCCTTGGTGCCATCTACGTCGAGCAGATGTACTCCCCCGGCGAGGTCCCCTGGACCTTCCGCCAGCAGGAAGAGTTCCTCATTGCCGTCAACAGCGAGGAGGGCGTGCCCGTCTACACCACCATAGACGTGGGCCACATGGCGGGTATGCATTACGGCCTGACTGGCCCCGAGCTTGATTACCGCGAGTGGCTGCGGCGTTACTGTCCTTGGTCGGAAGTCATCCACCTGCAACAGACGACCCCAGACGGCTCGCACCACTGGCCCTTCACGCCACCTTATAACGAGCGCGGGCATATCAGCATGGAGGCTGTTTTGGAGGCTATTCGCGAAGGCCACGCTAGAGCTCATCTGTCGCCCCTGTCCGAGGCGGTCCGGCCCGTGGAGCGCCATTTCCTCATCCTTGAAATCATCCCCGGCAGCACCAAACGCGAGGATATTCTTCTCCAGGAGATGCGCGAGAGCGCAGAGTACCTGTATCAGTTCGTGCCCAAGGGCGGCATGGAGCTGACGATTTAGCGGGTCGGGTCGTTGGGGATTGGGCAGGCGTGAATGGCGGAGGGCAAGGGCCACCTGCGGCGCACGTCGTGCTTCTTTACGCCTGTCGCGGGTGGCGGTGCTCCGTTGCCCGTCCGCCCAAGGTTAGCTACGCCGTCGCCTCTAAGCAAATGCCTGAGGCGGTCAGACTGCTGTGAGCAGCCCCACGAGCAGCAGAGCGATACCAGCCGCCACAACGAAGCCTGCGCCTATCTTTTTCAGTGGCCAGACCCAGCAAGTATTGACCTTTCCGTCGCCGGTGACGAATTGCCATACCTCTAGGAAGGGTCGCGGGAAGCGCCGGTACCAGCCTGTGACGGTAAGAGCCTGGCCGATGAATTTCTCCGCCCGCAGCCAGCCGAAAAGTACCTCAAAAAGGCTCAGCGGCTGGCGGTAGTCCAGGACCATGAAGCCCGTCTCGTCCTCGAGGACCAAGTCATCCGACCAATACAGCCCAGGGATACCTCGGCCAATGACGGTCCCGCGGAGGCGCGCAGGGATGCAGCGGATGGCTGATACTTTGACCTGAGACACCAAGTTTGCCACCGTGGCGTCGCCAAAGCTGCCGGGGTACATGAACTTGAGCCGGACGGTCAGGCCGAGGCCGAGGCCCAGCAGCGTTGCTCCTGCGGCGGCCAGGACGGCTCGCGGATTGCCTTCGGATATCGCGGGGTACATCAGCGCCACGCCAGCTCCCGCGCCCAGGATTAGCCCCAGCGCGGGCAGGTAGTAAACGAGTACGTCGGTGAGGAACTCATCCCAGTAGCTCTCCGCGGGTTTGTCGGGAAGAGGGAAGGCTGGGGTCTGACCCATAAGCTCAGCCACACGCGACAGCGCCCGCATGCGCTTGGCGGGGAGGGGGTGACTGGAGTGCAGCTCACACAGTAAGGCCCATGGGTTGAACAAGTCCCATTCCATCGCCCTGACCATTACGTCTGGCTGGTACGTGCGGGTGCGGCCAGCGTAGCCTCCGGCAGCGGCGAGGGCTAACGATGCGCCCATCTTGGGGTCAAAAATGCCCACGGTGCGGAAGCCCCGCATTGGGCTGAGGCGCGCGGGTGCCTTTGCCTCCTCGCCCGTCGTCACGCCGGCTGCCGCTCCCGACTTTGCCAGGCCATAGGCAATCTTCATCAGCGCCCCAGCCAAGGCGTTTGGCTTGCCCGTTATCTCCGCCGAATAGCGGTCGGCGTAGTACTCCCGCACGCGCGAGAGGAAGAGCACGATGTATTCGGCGAGGATATAGGCCAGGAAGGCCGAAGCCGCGACGACCGCTGCTGCTGCCGCCGACCGTCCCCGCCGCTGGCCTGCGTACCGCCCAAAGACGTATAAGTAGTAAAGCACCAGGACGATGGTAGAAGCAACAGTCATCACCACGAAATCCCAGTGGACGATATGGCCTATCTCGTGGCCGACGACCGCCAAGACCTCCTCTTCGTCGCACATATCCAACAGGCCGCGGGTTATGGCAATCCGTGCGTCACCGGGGTAGTGGCCGAAGGTGAAGGCGTTGGGGTTGCCGTCCTCGATTATTCCGAAGCGCGGCACGCGGATGCGGTGGGCGGCCGCTCGTTCCTCCAGAAAAGCCCGCAAGTACGCCGGCAGCTCTTCGAGACGCTGCCACCGTATCTTGAAAATCAACTCAATAATCCATGGGCCTAGCAGGTACTGAAGGGCCATTATGGCCGCGGCGACAAGAACCGCCAGCCACACCGGCGCCTCCAGTAAGTACATTGCCAGGGTGGCTACTGCAAAAAACAAAGCGAAAAGCACTGTCAGGACGGCTACAGACCTCAACGCCAGAACAGCCATCTCGCCCCCTCCTTGGCGGCGTGCTTATTGCTGGCAATGCCGAACTTTATTAGAGCTTCGGCGGCTATTATACTCATGGCTGTTCGCGGGCGGCCAGCGTGGGCAGGCGGTTGGATGTCGAAGGGTATCAGGACGCCGAACGGGTCAGCCAAGAAAGGCCCTGAATGGTCTTTACTCGCCTGGGACTCGTTGCACTACTGGTAGGCCCGGCCTTGGCTTTAGGTGGCCTATGGCGCGACGCATTGATTGCCGCCGCGGTATTATGGATGTTGGCGGTAGTCGCAGTGGCGACCGTGGACGCGCTTTTCTGCCGCGCCTTGGCCCGCCTCGAATTCCACCGATGTTTGCCGGACCCCTTATCACTCAACGCCCGAAATGCCATTACCCTCCGGATTCGCAACCGTAGTCAATATCCCGCCAACCTCGTCGTCTTCGACGACTTGCCGGAAGAGCTGCGGGCCGAGGGTAACCTGCAACGCGTTATCATCCAGCCCTACGGGGAGGTCCTGGTCCACTATGCGGCCCGCCCACGCCAGCGCGGCAAGTTTGCACTTGGTGATGTATATGTCCGTGGCCTGGGCTTGCTGGGTCTGTCACGGTGGCAGCGGCACTATAAGCTCGGTGGCGAGGTGCGGGTCTATCCGGCCCTGACCGACGCAGCCCGTTACGACTACCTTGCGCGCGCTCGCCGGCTGACGGAGGCTGGCTATCGTCCCCTGCCTAGACGCGGGGAGGGGCGGTCCTTCGAGTCCTTGCGCGAATACGTCCGGGACGATGACTTCCGCGACATTGACTGGAAGGCGACGGCGCGGCGCGGGCGGCCCATCACCCGCCAGTACGAGGTCGAGCGCAGTCAGAATGTGGTGCTGCTTTTGGACTGCGGGCGGCTGATGGCGGCCGAGACCGAGGGCATGACCAAGCTTGATCATGCCGTGAACGCTGCGCTGATGATTGCCCACGTTGCCGTAGCTACCGACGACGCCGTGGGCTGGATAGCCTTCGCCGACCGCCTTCTACGCATGCGCCCGCCCCGTAAAGCTCGCAGCCAAGTGGCCCGCCTGGCCGAGGACTTGTACGAGCTAGAGGTACAGCTTGTTGAGCCAAACTATGCCCTAGCCTTCGCGCCGCTGAAGGGTCTCATGCGCAAGCGTGCCCTGGTGGTGGTCTTCACCGACATCGTTGACCTGGAGGCCAGCGAACGCCTGGTGAGCTATGCCGCAGCCCTCTACCCACACCACCTTCCACTAATAGTTGCCATCCGGGATGCCGAGCTCGAAGCTCTGGCCACGGCGGCCCCGGCGCGTGTGGACGATGTTTACGTTGCTGCGGTGGCGACTAGGCTCCTCGACCGCCGCGCCCATGCCTTGGCGGCTATGCGTGCTCGTGGTGCCCTGGTTCTTGACGTGGCGCCTCATGAGCTTACAACTAAGGCCATCAACGAATACTTAGCGGTCAAGGCCGCTGGAAAACTGTGACCCTCCGTAGACTGTGCGGATTCGAGCTCGCTGATGACGCCCCGACGGAGGTGAGGCAATGCTTTGCCTGCTGGTCGCCGTGCCTGTCATGTTGTGCGTCGTAGGCGCTCTGGCCGCGCCTGCGACGGCGGTCGGTAAGATACAAACGGTCTGCGGCCCCATTGATCCGGCCGAGCTGGGGCCAGCCTTGACCCACGAGCATATCCTTGTAGACTTCATCGGTGCCGACTCGGTTTCTCCCGACCGCTACGACCCAGAGGAAGTGTACGAGGTAATGCTGCCTTATGTTGAGGCGCTACGGGAGGCTGGCATTCGTGCCCTTTTTGAGTGTACGCCCAATTACCTCGGCCGCGACCCCGTGCTCCTTCGTCGCCTCAGCCAGGCCACCGGCATCCATATCATCACCAATACTGGGCTATACAAAGACCGTTACTTGCCGGCCTGGGCCAAGGAATTGCCCGCCGAAGAAATCGCCCGCCGCTGGATTGAGGAGGCCGTCGAGGGCATCGGGCCGGAGCGCATCAAGCCAGGCTTCATCAAAATCGCTGCCAACGAGGGCGACTTGAATGAGATCCAGCGCAAGATTCTTCACGCCGCTGCCCTGACTTCCAGAGCCACCGGCCTCGTCATCGCCTCTCACACCACCCAGGGGGCCACGGCGCTCCAGCAGCTTGACTTCTTACAGGACCTCGGTGTGCCCGCCTCACGCTTTATTTGGGTCCATGCTGACGCCGAGCCGGACCCGACGCTGCATTATGCAGCCGCCCGCCGCGGTGCCTGGCTTTCCTATGACGGCATCCGACCAGCCTCTGCGGCCGACAGGCTGCCTTTAGTGATGGAAACCTTGCGGCGCTTTCCCGACCGACTTCTCATCAGCCAGGATGCTGGCTGGTACAACGTCGGCCAGCCCCGCGGTGGGCAGGTCACTTCGTTTGACTGGCTGCCGAGGGCTTTCATACCGATGTTAGTCGCCGCCGGCGTTAGTGCAGAGGGAGTGAATCGGCTGTTAGTGCAGAATCCCGCCGCCGCCTTTACTATACGCGCCGCCGATGAATAGGGCAGTATCTGGAGGTGAGCAGGCTGGCAGCGCTCGGTACTATGTGGCGCAAAGACCATGTTCAGAGAACGCTCAGGGGCGTGCAGGCCTATCCCGTGCCGTGCGCAACGCTCTACCCGGAGCTATACGTTGGCCCCCGAGTGCTCCCGAAGCTGGCAGAGGTGTACCAGGAGCTGGCCGGCGGCGAGCGTGAGTTGAGCCTCACGCTGGAGCAAGAACTCGAAGCTCAGGTGGAGGCTTATTTCCGCGCATGGGAGCTTTTTGACCCGCCCTTCGCTTGGGTTTACGGCCTACCCTTCGCACCGTTTTCAGCCTACGAGGGTGTGACCGTGCGCTTGGGCGACGGTTTGTGCATCCGCCGCGCGGCCGACGGGGGCGAAACTGATTTGCTCCATCCTCAGGACTGTCCACTCACGCACACCTGGGACCGTGGCGGCCTTCCGCCGATTGAGGAGTTAGACCGGCTTGTCCCGCTTTTGGATGCCGACGAGATGATGGCCCAGGGCTACCACGAGCTTGCCCGCCGCTTCGCGGAACGCTGCGCTGGGCGTGCCTGGCTTGTTGCTGCCGTGCCCAGTCCCTACGAAACGCTCAACGTCCTTGGGTTCGTGGGCATGATGGAGGTCTTGCGCCGCGACCCGCCCTTGGCCGACGCCATCATTGCCCGCGGCTCCCACAACGCCCTGCAGCTTGCCAGGCTCTACCGTGCCGCTGGCATTGACGGGGTATTCTTCGAGGAGTGCTGGGCTTCGAGCGACCTCATCTCGGTCGCCGATTACGAGCGCTTCGCCGCCGAGGCTGACCGCTGCGTCATCTCAGCGCTCAAAGCCGACGGCTTCGATGTTCTTTTTCACATGACTGGCGGTGTCGAGGGCCGTCTGCCGATAATCAAGCAGTATGGTGCCGACGCGGTGGCCCTGGAAGATAGCAAGAAGAATTTCGTCGTTGACCTGCGCGGCGCCCGGCGCCAGCTCGGCGAAGAGGTAACGCTATGGGGCAATCTCAGCCCCCTGATTGTGCGAGATGGTCCGCAGGAGCGGATAGCTACCTGCGTGCGAGAGCAGTTTGCCCAAGCTGGCCCGCCCTTCGTCGTGTCCTGCGGCAGTCCCCTCACCCCCGACACGCCTCTCGACAACGTGAACACGCTTCTTCGGGCGGCGGCGTTGCTGTGTCAGCCGCCGGGGTGATGCGACCGTGCTGCGTCGAGTATACTCGCTGGCCGCCTTCCTCGCAGGGGTGATTGCCATGGCCGCTACTGGCTCCGGCCACGCTCAGCCCGTGGACTACCTTGCTGACCTGCAGCATCGCTTCTCTTCGGCCGTGATGGGCTGGGGAGTGCTGGGCGTCAACACCTGTGCCCATCAACCCGACCGCACACCGCTGCCCCTGCAGATCAAGGACAAGCTTTACGCTCGGGGTCTTGGCATGCACGCCCCCGGCCACCTTGTGGTCGAGTTGGACGGCGAGTACGAGGCCTTCGAGGCGGAAGTTGGTGTGCAGTGGCAGGGCCAGAACGTCGGCAGTGTGGTGTTCCAAGTTTTCGTTGACGGTGAGAAACGGTTCGACAGCGGCGTGATGCACGAGACGGACGAGCCGAAGCACGTGAGGGTGTCGCTGAAGGGTGCGCAGGAGCTGGCCTTGGTTGTCACCGACGCCGGCGACGGCATTATCTGCGACTGTGCCAACTGGGTGGAAGCTCGGCTGCTTCGCGCTGCCAGGCCAAGCCCCGTGCCGCCTGCCGAGCTGCTCGACGCGGCCATATTCGCCCGCGTTGTCACCTGCGACCCGAACCGTCAGGACGGTGCCCGCGCCAGTCGCATCGAAGAGTTCCGCGCCGAGGACGTATTTCTGGAGACCGATTTGCCGCGCCGACGTGACGGGGCCTATGACATCCCCGCGAATGAAGCTGGCACCGGCTGCATCGGGTTGGTGTGGATGGAGCCGAGGCGGTTGCGGGAGCTTGGCATCGAATTCGCTGCCTCCGCTCCACAACCCCAGCAGGCTCATGTTGAATACTGGTCGGGTGAAACAATTTGGCAGGGCCAGTGGCTGCCCGTCGCTGGGCACATAGAAGCTTCTGGCACGCAATGGATATTGCGCGTCAGCCGCGAGGAAAATCCTGCCCTCTCGACCGGCACCAGGAAGATTCGCTGGATAATTCCGGCCGCCATCGGCCTCAAGGTCCGCAAGCTTTGGGCGCTTTCGCCGTCGCGGCTGAAAACTGCCGAGGTAATACTCCAGCTTGAGAAGCCTCGTGCGGGCCGCGCTCAAGTGGAAGTTTACAATGGCCTTCTGTCTCGTGGGTCGGGAGAATTCCTCACTCGCTGTGACTGGGACCTTGCCAAGCCCCTACGCTTGCGCGTCAAGCACACGCCGCGCGCTTTCCTGAGCGCTGCTGACCGCACCCTCCTGCTTCTGCGCCTTCCTGAAGGTGGCTTTGGCATCAGCGTCCAGGATGCCCTCAGCGGCGACGGCGTGTTCGTACGCGATTACGGCGTCCTTGCCAGCCGGTATCCAGCGCCGGTCAGTCCTTCCGAATATCGGCGCCGCCTCGCCGGTCGCAAAAGCGTCCTCGACATCGTCCATGAACGCCCCGACCAGACTTTCGCCGCTGCCATGGCCGCCGTTCACAGGCCGGCTCAGGATAACGGCCCAACCATGCTTTCCCTGGCTTGTCATAACGCGAAATACATCGTCGAGCGGGCCGGCACAGTGCATTTCTCGGGTTTTTCAGCGCGCCCGAGCTTTGGGTTGGGCCGCGCCGAGAATTTGCGCCGGTGTCTCGATGGCGGTTGGCTTCCCGCGCCAGTCACCACGGTCGAGGATGGTGGCCTCATATACCGCCAGAGGACCTTTGTTGCCCCCGTTGATGAGGGGCGGCCTTCCGGTGCGCCGGCGTGGCTCCGCGAAGGAGCGGTCTGCGTGGCAGAATTCGAGGCGCAAAACCCCACGGGGCAGGCAGCACAAGCCTTCATTGGCCTGAATTTTCTGGCCGACACCGATACAGGCCGGCCGGCAAGTATGGTGCTTGACGGTCCATGCGCGGAAATCTGCGACGGCGACCGCCTATTGGCTGTCTTGGACGCCACCCCTGCGCCACAGCTACGTTTGCAACTGAGCGGCGACGACGGCACGCTTGCTCTTTGCGGCGCGCTTGCCCCTGGCGACCGCGCCCGCTGCGCTCTCTTCATCCCCTCGTGGCCGACTTCTGTCTCCGACCACCTTCGCTTCCGCGACAGCCTTTCGCTTTTCGCCGATTTCGAGCGCTACTGGCGCGCCGTGCTGGCAGCAACCATGCAGGTGGAAATTCCCGACAAGCTACTCGCCGATGTCATCCGCGCATCGCAGGTTCACTGCCTTATCGCCGCCCGCAATGAGGACGATGGCCGTCGCATTGAGCCATGGATAGCAGCCAACACTTACGGCCCCCTAGAAAGCGAGGCTCACTCCGTCATTTACGGCATGGACTTGATGGGCCATCACGACTTCTCCCGCCGCGCCCTGGAGTATTTCATCCACCGCTACAACCCCGCTGGCTTTCTGACAACGGGCTACACCATCATGGGCACGGGCTGGCACTTATGGACGCTGGCCGACCACGTGCGCCTCGCCGACGACCGTGACTGGCTGCGTGCCCACGCCGATGAGATTGCTCGCGTGTGCGACTGGGTTGTCCGCCAGCGCCGCAAGACTATGCGCGTCGACCCGGACGGCCAGAAGCTGCCCGAGTACGGCCTTATGCCGCCTGGTGTCATGGCCGACTGGAATGCCTACGGCTATTTCTTTTTCTTCAACGCTCATTTCTGCGCCGGTCTGCGGGAGGCCGCCGAGGTTCTTGCCGACGTCGGCCATCCACGGGCGGAGGACTTCCGCCGCGACGCCAGGGAGTTCGCTGACGAAATCCTTCGCGCCTACCGCTGGATGCAGGGCCGCGCCCCTGTTCTCCCCCTACGGGACGGTACTTGGGTGCCGTCCTACCCGTCCGTGCTATATTGCCCTGGTCTCACCGCTGAGTTCTTTCCGGGGGCCGATTGGGGCCGCGTGTGGGCTAACAACGTCGAGATTGGCGCCCATCACCTTGTTGCCGCCGAAATTTTGGACCCCGCCTCGCGCGAGGCTGACTGGATTGTACGCTACATGGAGGACGCGCCTTTCCTCGCCGACGGCATGGGTGAATATCCCGCCGCCGAATCCGAGAGCGACCCCTTCAACCTTGGTGGCTTTGCCAAGGTGCAGCCCTACTACTGCCGTATCGCTGAGGTCTACGCTCTGCGTGACGACGTCAAGGCTTTCGTGCGAGCCTACTTCAATGCCCTTCCGTCGCTGTTGAATACTGAAAACCTTTCGCTCTGGGAGCACTTCCATAACATGGGCGCGTGGAACAAAACTCACGAGACCGGCTGGTTCCTCGTGCAAACGCATCGGATGTTCGTCCTGGAGCGGGGGCAGGAGCTCTGGCTGGCTCCTTTCGTTGCGCAGAGTTGGATGAAGGACGGTAACACTATTGCGGTTGACCGTGCGCCGACGCGCTTCGGCCCGGTTTCTTATCGCCTCCAGTCCCACGCGGCGCGCGGCTGGATTGAAGCGCACATCGAGCCGCCTCCCAGGGCCACACCGTCCGCCCTTGTGCTCCGTATCCGTCATCCCCAGGGTCTGCCCATGCGTTCCGTTACGGTCAACGACGCGACCTGGCAGGACTTCGACGCCCAACGCGAGATTGTGCGGCTACCAGCCGACCGCGGCTCGCTGGACGTTCGCGTTGCCTACTGACAAGCCTTCGGGGTGCACCGGCCGCGTCGAGAGCTTGGAGAAGGACATATGCTCCTAAGCGGGAACCCGCGTTTCCTGTGCGGCGTCTTGCGGAAAGGCATCGAGGGGTGGCTTGACGCCAGGCGGCAATTTGGTCAAGCTTACGCGACATTTCCCCGTGGGGGAGGTGCTTCCGATGGCACTCAAAGTTGGCGTGGTGGGCCTGCGTGGCATAGGCGACAGCCATGCTCAGGTCTACAAAAGCGACCCGCTGGCCGAACTAATTGCTGTGTGCGATGTCATACGGGAGCGGGCTGATGCCTTGGCTGAAAAATACGCCGTCAAGGCCTATTACCGGCTCGCCGACATGCTTGACGGTGAGCCGGACCTGGACATCGTTGACGTCTCTACCGGTGGCTTGGAGAACGCTAGTTGGCACTACGAACCCGTCATGGAGGCCATCGAGGCTGGCAAGCACGTTCTGGTAGAAAAGCCCCTTGCCGGTAGCATTGAGGAAGCCCGAGACATGGTTGCCTTCGCCGCCGAGATGGATGTTTATCTGGGCTGCAATTTGAACCACTATTTCACCCCCACCGCCGAGAAGGCCATGGAGTACATCCGTGAAGGACTTATCGGCGAGCAGGTCTACTGTCTTCACAAAATGGGCTTCAATGGCGGCGAAGCAGCCTATGCTCCCAACCGCAACGCCCGTTGGTGGGGCCTGCCCTACGCCCACCTGAAAGCCTTCCTCTCCCACCCCTTCTCCGTCATGCGCCATTTCTGTGGCGACATCACTCACGTTCAGGCCTTCCTCAACCGCCCCGGCTTCCGCCGCGCGGCCCAAGACGTAATGCTTTCCACCGTGAGCGTTCACGTCCGCTTTGCTAATGGCTGTGTGGGCTACCTCATCAGCCAACGTGGTGACGCCACCTATGGCCTCGGTGGCTGGTGGAGTATCGAGGTCGCTGGCACCCGCGGAACCTTCTGTATCGAAAACTGTATTGAGAAGCTCACTTACTGGCCGGCCGCTGGTGCTCCGGCACCTGAGAAGCTCCAGGTCGGAGAAGGCGGCGGTCCGGTCGTGTTCAACTCAGGCATCTCCGACTTCAGCCAGACCTTCCCGCGCCGTATTCACGCCTTCTTGGAAGACGTGACTAACGGGGTGGCCAAGGAAGACCTGCGGGCCTCGGGGCGCGATGCCCTGGCCGCCATGGAGTACACCTGGGCGGTCATCGAGTCCTACGAGAACGGCGGGGCATTGGTGAGGCCTCATCCCCTGCCACCGCTCAAGGGTGACCCACGGTTCCTGGTTGACTAAACCAGGCACAATCCCAACTGGTAGGAGGAAGCTTCCTATGGCGCGTAGGCGAAGACCGAACATTGTCCTGCTCGGCATTGATTCGCTCAGGGCCGACCACATGAGCTGCTACGGCTATCACCGCCTCACCACTCCTCATATTGACCGCTTCGCCACCACCGGCACCCTCTTCGAAAACGCCTTCTCGCCTTACATACCGACCACCAGCGGCTACGCCTCGATGCTCACGGGCATGGACGTTTTTTCCACGCAAGTGGTTGCCCTGCGCCACAAAGGGCCGATGCGACCGGAAATCCGCACCCTGGCTGAAATCCTAAGGGAACAGGGCTATGAAACCGTTTCGGTCGGCTTTGAGGGAAACCCAGCTTCCCGCGGCTTTGACAAATACCTTAACTTCGCGGGATGGGGAAGCTGGAAAGAGGGCCGCAGCCCGAAAGCGGAAAACCTCAACGAGGTGGCCATCCCTGAGCTTGACCGCCTCGCGTCCAAATCCAGGCCCTTCTTTCTCTTCCTGCGCCACATGGACCCGCATGCTCCTTACCTTCCCCCTGCGCCCTTTGAGCGCATGTTCTACCATGGCGATGAGTGCGACCCGAATAACCGCTCGATGGATCCAGTAATGTCCTTCAAGCCCTTCTGTGACTTCTTTGCGTCTTGGATGCCGCCTGGAATCACCGACAAGGACTACGTAATTGCTCAGTACGACGGTGCGGTGGCCTATATGGATGCCTCGATTCAGCGGATTTTCACCGCCTTGGAGACCAAGGGCATCCTCGACGACACCATTGTCGTCATCACCTCCGACCACGGTGAGACCCTGTACGATCACGAGTGCTATTTCGACCACCATGGCCTGTACGACTGCACGCTCCACGTGCCGCTCATTATCCGCTATCCCTCAAAGGTGCCGGCCGGCGTTCGAGTGCGGGGCTACAATCGCCACCAGGACCTGGTGCCGACGTTGTTAGAGCTGGCCGAGATTGAAACGGACATCAGCTTCGATGGCCAAAGCCTGATGCCGATGGTGCGGGGCGAGAAGGCGTCTTTGGAGTGCGAGTTCTACATCACTGAGTGCACCTGGATGCGCAAGCACGGCTGGCGCACGCCCCAATGGAAGCTTATCGTGGCCCTGGAACCCGACTTTCACTTCAAGCCGCCCGTGGAGCTTTACAATCTTGTGGAAGACCCGGAGGAGAATAACAATCTGGCCGAAGCCGAGCCAGAGGTCGTGAGTTTCCTCAGGACGAGGATGAACGCCTGGATAAAAAAGCGGAAGGCTGAGACGGGTCTTCCGAATCCGATAATGACGCAGGGGGACTGGCACGGCATCAAGGGTGTGGGACCGTTCAAGTCGTCTCAGCAGGCTTATGACATGCTGCACATCGGCGACCCAGGGGAGGCAGCGCGCATTCAGGCGGAGGCGCGGAAATGAATCCCGACGGGCCGAAGGAGCCTCACGCAAAGGTTTTCCACGCGCAAGCCCTCGCGCCTGAGCCGTCGGGCTTCAGGTCGGGTTGACCGCGCGAAGAATAGCCGAGAGGCCGGCTGTCAGATATGCCAGGAGGCGAGAATAGCATGAAACTCGGTGTGAATTCGGTGCTGTTTGGCGGCTTCGACATGGAGACCGCCTTCAAGTACACGGCTATGGCTGGCTACGACGGCATCGAGCTTTCAGCCATAGAAGGCATGAGTGAACATCTTGTGCTTTCTCGATGGCGGGAACTGGTGCCCGAAATAAAGCGGCTGGCGGCCCAGTATGGTTTGGAGCTTCTGGCCATCGAGCAGCCCGTGCCAGAGGCAACCATCATGGAGCAGGCCTTCCAGGCGGCGGTGGAGCTGGGTATTCCCATAGTCAACTGCGGCCCTGGCGGCAAGGCCGATGACGAGCAGGTCTGGCCCCAAGTCATTGACAATCTCGGCAGGCTCGCCCAGATGGCAGAGCGCTACGGCGTCACGCTTTGCGTCAAGGCCCACGTTGGACTGAGCATCTACAATACTCCGACAACCTTGCGGGCCATGCAGGAGATAACCTCGCCGGCCTTCGGCATTGACATGGACCCGTCCCATATCTACCGCGCCGGCGAAGACCCGGTTGAGGCTATCCGCGCCGTCATCTCACGGGTAAAGCACGTCCATATCCGCGACTGCAAGGGCCGCCAGCAGGGGCCGGGGCCTGCTGAGCTTCAGGCCAACGGGCGCGGCGATATCAACCTCGTAGGCTATATCCGCGTGCTCCACGAGAACGGTTACTCCGGCCCGCTAGACCTGGAAATCATCGGCGCCAAGGATTATTCGCTTGAGCAATGCTGCATAATCGCCGCCGAAAGCCGCGGGCACATGCAGGCTAGCCTTCAGGCGTGCGGGGCACGCTAAGGTCGCCCGCCGTCAGTCCTCGATGCTCGCCCGTGGGCTGGGTCGCGCGATGACTTGCGCGCGGCAGCGGTTGTGTGGTATGTTTACTCTGAAGTTGGCGAAGGTGACTTCGCGGCCGGCCGTGTCGGCCGCGTTTGTTTCGAGGTGGAGGATATGAAGAAGGGGATACATCCAGAATACGTGGACGCCATTGCCATCTGCGCCTGTGGCGAGACCTTCCGCACACGTTCGACCAAGCCTGAGCTGCGCGTTGAGGTTTGCAGCAAATGTCACCCGTTCTTCACGGGTCAGCAGAAGATCGTGGACACAGAGGGCCGTGTTGAGCGTTTCATCCGCCGTTACGGCCTAGAGGCCCGGTACCGCAAGCAGTCAAAGAAGTCCGCCCAGCAGTAGGTCTACGAGATGGCCCAGGCGCCCTCCGGCGAAGAGCACGTGGCTGAGCGCGAGCATTTCTATGGCGGTCAGGCTGTGATTGAGGGCGTCATGATGCGGGCGCCGGATCGCTGGGCGGTGGCCGTGCGCCGTGCCTCGGGCCGCGTCAGCCTTCTCATTTGCGAGCAGTCCGCCCTTGCCCGACGCCATCGCTGGGCTCGCTGGCCCCTCCTTCGCGGTAACGTAGGTCTTTACGAGGCTTTGGTCCTCGGCTGGAGCAGTCTGCAGGCCTCTGCCCAGATGGCCTTGGCGGACGTTTCGGGCCAGCCGGCTGACAAGCCCAGCGGAAAGTTCGTGGCCGTAGTTAGCGGCGTGCTTGCGGCTGTGGTCGGTGTCGGCTTGTTCATTCTCCTGCCAACCTGGTCAGCCGACTGGTTCGGCGGTCGGAGCCTGGGGCCGGTAGCCGCCAATGCCATTGAGGGGCTTGTCCGCCTGGGCGTCTTGGTCGCCTACATCGCCGTGGTCGGCCTTTTGCCCGACATCCGCCGAGTTTTCCAGTATCATGGCGCAGAGCATGCTGCAATAAACTGCTTCGAGGCTGGCCAGCCAGTGACGCCCGACAATGTCATGCGTTTCAGCACTCTCCACCCTCGTTGTGGCACAAGCTTCCTGCTCACCGTCATCGTCGTAAAGCTTGTCGTGAACTGCTTCCTGGGCTGGCCTGACTTGTGGTTGCGTTTTTTGTTGCGGTTGGCAGTTCTTCCGCTGGTGGCCGCCCTTGCCTACGAAGCCATCTATTTCGCGGGCCGCCATCGCGACAGCCTTGTAGCGCGGCTGCTCGCTTTTCCAGGCATGGCCTTGGAACGCCTTACGACCCGGCGATTCACCCGCGATCAAGCCGAAGTGGCCATCTATGCACTGTCGGCCGTGGCTGAGGGCGTCGCGTTGCCATCTGACCTACCGCCGCCCGACCCATGGCCTTCGCCGGGCATGTGCCAGTCGGCCGCTGGGGCCTGTGCCGCAGAACTCGCGCCCAGCGAGACATCGTCGGGCGGCCAAGACAACTTGCCCCCCAACGAGTCATAATATGGAGCAAGGTTTTCTCGAGGTCTCTTGTCAGGGCAGGCGCGAAGATCCGGGGCTTTGCTGCGATGGACATTACGGTCAGCATGAGCAAGCTTGAGCAGGAGTTGGCTGAGCTGGAGCGCCAGCTGGCCGATCCTGCGGTTATTGCCGACCCCGAAAAGCTTCGGGCTGTGGGCCGCCGCCATGCCAGGCTGAAGGAAATCCTTGGTTTGTACGGCGAGTACCGCCAGGCTGTTGCCGACGCCGATGCCGCTGAGGCCATGCTAGCCGAGGCTGGCGACGACGAGATGGCGGATTTTCTTCGTTCCGAGTTGGAAAAAGCGCGGTCGCGGGCTGAAGAACTCCATGGCCGGCTCTTGCTGGAGCTCGTACCCGGCGACCCCATGGAAGACCGCAATGCCATTGTAGAGATCCGCGCCGGCACTGGTGGCGAGGAGGCGGCACTTTTCGCCCGTGACTTGTTCAACATGTACCTTGGCCTTGCCCAACGTCGTGGTTGGAAGGTCAACGTGCTGGATGAGAACCCTACCGAGCTCGGCGGCATCAAAGAGGTTGTCTTCCAGGTCGAGGGACCGGGCGCCTACGGCGTCCTGCGCCTGGAAAGTGGCGTCCACCGCGTTCAGCGCGTACCGGTGACCGAATCCCAGGGCCGCATTCATACTTCCGCGGCGACTGTGGCCGTCTTCCCCGAAGTTGAGGACGTAGAGGTTGACCTAAACCCCTCGGAGCTACGCATCGAGGCTTTTCGCGCGGGCGGCCCAGGCGGCCAGCACATGCAGAAAAATGAAACCGCGGTCCGAGTTACCCACCTCCCTTCGGGCATTTCGGTCACCTGCTCCGACGCCCGCAGCCAGCATCAGAACCGCGAGAAGGCCCTTCGCATTTTGCGCTCTCGCCTCTATGAACTCGCGCGGCAGGATCAAGAGGAAAAGCTTGCCCGCCAGCGGCGCGAGCAGGTGCGCTCCGGAGACCGTTCTGAAAAAATCCGCACTTATAACTTTCCTCAGGACCGTATCACCGATCACCGGATTGGCATGACTCTTCACTCGCTGCCCTCGCGGATGGCTGGCGAGATTGACGACCTGTTGGAGGCGCTGGTGCGGTGGGACCGACAGCGGAGGCTGCAGGAGGCTTTGGCCGGCCCGCAGTGACAACTGCCACGACCTTGGGGCGGGCCATTGCAGCGTGGCGGGCCGAGCTTGAGATCGCCGGCTGCCCCGAACCGGACGCCGAGGCTCGCCTTATTGCCGCTCACGTCACCGGCCTGTCCCTCGGCCAAGTCCCCGCTCATTTGCAGGACATCCTTGACGGGCCAGCCGTGGCGTCAGCCGCCTCAATTCTATCCCGCCGTCTTCGCCGCGAACCGCTACCGTATATACTGGGCGAAACTGAATTCTTCGGCCTGCGGCTGCGCTGCGACCCTCGCGCTATGGTACCCCGCCCCGAGACGGAGCTTCTTGTCGAGGCCTTCTTGCATTGGCTCCGCGGCTATCCTGATGCGCTGGTGGTGGATGTGGGCACCGGCTGTGGGTGCATCGCCCTTGCCGTGGCTGCTAATTGTCCATCGTGTCGGGTACTTGCCACGGACGCCAGCGGGGAGGCTCTCGCCTTAGCTCGCCAAAACGCCGAGGCGCTGGGTCTGGCGGGCCGCGTTGCCTTCTTGTGGGGGGACATGTTGACGCCCGTTCATGAGGCAGGCCTCGCTGGCGCGGTCAGGGCCGTTGTCGCCAATCTTCCATATTTGTCCGACGACGAATATGCTTCGGCGCCGCCCGAGTTGCACTTCGAGCCGCGGGGTGCCCTGGCTGCTGGCCCCACCGGTCTGGAGGCCTTTTCTCTTCTTATCGCGTCGCTGCCGATGCTCCCCGCCCTGGAGTTCCTGGCCCTCGAAATCGGCGCCACGCAAGGGCTGGCGGTCTCCGCCATGCTCGCCAAGGCTCTGCCGGGTTGGACCGTTGAGGTCCGTCAAGATTATTCCGGCTTCGACCGCCTGGTGCTCGCGACTCGGAGCGAGAAATGCAGCGGCACGGAGGAATAAAGAAACCGAAGATAGTTGCCGTTTGTGACTGCTGCCTTGAGGAGATAGCCACGCAGGCCGCCACGGTCCTGGAGGCGGGAGGCTTGGTGGTGATGCCCACGGACACCGTCTACGGCCTCGCAGCCCGCGGTGACGACCGTGGGGCGGTGGAGCGGATATTTGCCGCCAAGCGCCGGCCGGCGGACCGCCCCCTGCCCGTTCTTCTGGCCAGCGCCGCCGCCCTGGACGAGGTAGCTAGAGACGTGCCGCCAGCCGCCCGTGCGTTGGCGCAGGCCTTCTGGCCAGGTCCGCTAACCCTGGTCGTGCCGCGCTCTGCGCGCATCCCTGCTTGGGTCACCGCTGGCGGAGATACCGTGGGCGTCCGTGTGCCGGACCACGTCCTGGCACGGACAATCCTGCGGTCGTGCTCCTTCCCTGTGGCGGTGACGTCGGCTAATCTTTCCGACGAGCCTACCGCGAGCACAGCCGTGGCGTGCGCCGAGGCCCTGGCCGAGCCGCCGGACTTGGTTCTTGAGGAGGGCGTGATTGCCGGTGCCGCTTCTACGGTCGTCGAGGTCGCGGGCGACCGCGTGCACATTCTGCGCCCTGGGCCGATTACTGGGGCCGCCCTGCGGTCAGCCTTGGCCGCCGCTGGCCTTATCGGTCTGGAGGTGAGGGAGTGAGGGGGTGAGGGAATGACTCGCGTGTATGTGCATCCGGGCGCCCGGGGTGCTGCCCTGGCCGCCGAACGGCGCCTGGTCGCCGTGGTTGTTGACGCCCTGCGTGCCACGGGTACTGTTACGACGCTGCTTGCTCATGGGGCGGAGCGCGTCCTCGTTGTTGCTGGGCCGGAGGAGGCCTTTGCGCTCCGAGACGCCTTGAAGGCCGCCGACAGCCCGGGAGGGGTGCTCTGCGTGGGTGAGAGGGGAGGGCTTATGATCCCCGGCTGCGACCGCGGCAATGAGCCTATCACAACCGACGAGATCGTTCCCCCGACAGTAGTATTCACGTCCAGCAACTGCGCGCGTGTTTGTCTCGGCGCGGCCGCTGCCCCAGCCTTGCTTTTAGGCCATGCCATCAACGCCTCCGCTGTTGCCCGGATGGCCTCAGCCATCGCCGCAAGCTTGGCTACGGACATCATCCTCGTCCCCGCTGGCTTCGCCGAGGACGAAGCTCGCCTGAATCTAGAGGACACCTTGGCTTGCGGGTGCATCGTTGCGCGAGGTGGCCTGGAGCCGGCCAACGACGCTGCCCTGGCTGCCTTCTATGCCTATCAGCACGTCGGGCCCAAGGCGCTCGCGGAGCACTTCCTGCGAGGGGCGCATGGCCGCCACCTAGCCGCCCTTGGCCGCGAGGCCGACATACTCTTCCTCGGGCAGGTGGATATAACCGACATGGTTGGCGTGCGAGAACGTGTCGGTGAGCTGGCTGGTGTGCGGTATGTAGAGTTCGTTGGCCGCCGCGGCCTTCTTCTTTGATGCCACTTGGCATCGGAGTTTGCGAGCGGCAGGTCTCACGACCCCTGGGCGGGCCGTCTCAATACTGACCAGACAATCAACAGCACGCCGGCGGCTGCATACATCAGCCCGAGGGCGCCGAAGGACGCACGCACGCCTTGATAAGTTGCCACGGCGCCACCCACCAGCGGCCCTAACGCTCCCCCTGCCCCAACCGTCATCTCGTGGATGCCAGCCCGCTTGCCGCGCTGCTCCATCGGCGCGTGAAGGCTGTAGAAGAGGCTGGCAACGTATGTAAAGCCCACCGACACCCCAGCCACTGCAAAGCATACCCCGAACGTCAGGGGCGTCCGCCCGAGCCACGCGCCGCTCATGCCCAGGGCACCGCCTGCCAGCCCCAGCACCAGCGGCAGCCGCCGGTACTGCCATGCAGAGGATTGCCGCAGGGCCAAGAAAGCTCCCAACTGGCCCACATAGTACGCAAAAGTCAGCCATCCCGTGATGACTTCCCCAAAACCCAGGTCGTGGGCCAGCTTGGGGAAAAGCGTGCGGATGACCCCCACGGCCGACCAACTGACGAAATTCGCCGCCCAGGCCAGCGGCAGGTAGAAATCTGCACGGGGATCTGCGGCATCTTCGTTGTCGCCTTCAGCGGCCTGCTTCTCACGCCCGTGGGGCACTGGCACCATCAGCAGCCCCAGCGCCATAAGCCAGGCAACGCCTGCTGCCGTCGCGAAGGGAGCATAGTGGTTGCGCACCCACAGATACGCGCAAATCACCGGCCCCAGCATCAACCCTGCCGTCCAAAGGACGTTGAAGCTTCCGAGCACCGCGTTTAGGTGCCGTCGGTCCGTCACCAAGTCGCCAATCCAGGCCTGGGTGGCGGGCCAGAAGTACGCCAGTGCTGCCGCTGATAGGGGAGTGAGGGCCAACAGCGCGTAGGGCGACTTCTGCACGCCCATAACCAGCCAAACGATGGAAGCAAGTACCAGGGCGGCGACCCCAACGCGCCGCCCCAGCCGGTCCGCCGCCCGCCCTGACACAAGCGCCATGGCCGCGTACACGCCTGAAGCCGCCGTCCCGTAAAGCCCTAGGAGCATGGGGTGCGCGCGAAGCGCGATGCCGAGGAACTGCACGGCAAGGGTGACGATGCTGACGGCAAAGTCAGCTCCGAAGGATGCCGCTAGGAGAATCCCGAGGCCGCGGCGCCGGGCCAACGTCATGCTTCTAGCGACGTCGGAGGCTTCCAGCCCGCTCCTGGCATTCTCGCCAGAGCCTTCGATAGGCATAGTCGGCCAGTGTCTCCAGGTTGACGACGTCGGCCGCGTTGTACCGCAGCAGCAGGTCCAAGGCCCGCTCGTCCCCTGCCTGATATTCCCACCACAGCCTTACCGCATCCTCTCCACTCAGCCCCGCAATGTCCTCCTCCCGCGCCACGCCCAGCCGCGCCTCGAATTTCTTCAGTCCGCCGTGTATTCCAAGCCGCTGCAGCCCGAACCGAACGTCGAAGTGAAGCTGGTCGAGCTGTAGTCGGCGAAATCGGCGTTTGAGGAAGGGCAAGTCAAAGGCTGATCCGTTGAAGGTCACTAGCACGGCGAAGCGCTCAAGGAACTCTGGCAGGTCCTCGAGGTTCTCGCCGGCGAGGAATTGGTGCACCCGCACACCGTCGTAAATGCCGACGAGCGTGACTTGGGCGCCAGGGCCGGCGCCGGTGGTCTCGATGTCCAGATAAGCTGCTGCGTCGCTGAACTCCGGCCAGGCGCGCCAGTGGTAGCCCGGTGTCAGCCGCTCCGCGAAATAGCGGTAATGCCTGCGCTGGAGCCGCCGGTACGACTCTTCAATGAGGTCTCGTAGTTCGTCCCAGCGTCTGGGCGAGATGCCAGACGGCGGTCGGCTGGAGAGCGCGCTGTCCCAGTCGCCGATGCCGGTGGCCCAGAAACGGCGCTCCGTTTGTGGCCCCACGCCCGGCAGATGCACAAAAGTTCCTCTTAGCAACCCGCTACCCCTAACGTCTCCCTGAAAGCTTCGCAAACCATCTGTGTGGCCGCGTCGTCGATGTTGTGGTGCGTCACCAGCCGAAAGTATCCCTGCTTGGGTTCCGTGCCAGAAATGAGTATACCGCGCCGCCGCATGGCCTCAATGAACTGCTCTGGGCTTATGTCCTCGCGGCGCAGGTGAAAGAACACCATGTTGGTCTGAACCAGCGTCAGGTCAATCTCAACGCCGGGCAGGGTGGCAAGAGTCTCTGCTATTTGTCGGGCATGGCGGTGGTCCTCTGCGAGTCGCTCAACCATGGTGTCCAGTGCCACGAGGGCAGCCGCCGCCAGATGTCCGGCCTGTCTCATCGCGCCGCCCAGCATCCGCCGGTGCGCCCGCGCCTGCTCAATTACCTCAGCGTCTCCACAGACCACCGACCCTGCCGGCGCCCCCAAGCTCTTCGAGAAGCAAAAGGTTACTGTGTCGCACCAGCGGGTGAAATCGGCCACGGGCTGCCCCAAGGCCACCGCCGCGTTGAAAATTCGTGCCCCGTCCAGGTGTACCCGCACCCCTGCTTCCCAGGCAACTTCCGCCACTGCCCGCAGTCGCTCCGGCGCCACTGCCACTCCGCCCGCCAGATTGTGTGTGTTTTCCATTACCACTACGCCCGTCCGGCCGCGTACTGTGCTTCCCTTACTTATGGCCTTGGCCACTTCCCCCGGCTCCAGACAGCCTTGGCGGCAGGGAAGCAGCCGCGGCAACAGACCCGCTATCCTCGTGCATCCGCCGCCCTCGTAGTGTATTAGATGGGCCTTCTCGTCGGCTATCATCTCTTCGCCAGGCCGCGTGAGGCTTAGCAGGGCCACTAGATTTCCCTGCGTGCCTGACGTAACAAAGACGGCTGCCTGCTTGCCGGTAATCTCTGCCGCCCGTCGCTCCAATTCCGCCACCGTAGGGTCTTCGCCCGCAGCGTCGTCGCCCACCACGGCTTCTGCCATGGCCTTCCGCATGGCTGGCGTAGGCTGACTCTTAACATCGCTACGCAGGTCTATCATGGTCGCAGGGTTCGGCATAGCTGTCGCCTGCGGATCGCCCGAGGGGGCGGTATTCGAGGGCGGCACGGCGGCGCGCCGCAGTCCACCTCCCACGCACACTCAAAACGACGCGCTGACTGTATTGCCTTGGCCGGCTTCGTTTTTCAGATGCGTCGTGGCTTTTCTCGCACCCGCCTCACCGCCAAGCCGCCGCCTTTCCAGCCTACCACCGCGAGAATGTACAACCCTATTGCTAACAGGTCCCACCGCAGCGCACGCGATGTAGCCCTCAGTTCGTACTCGCTCTTGTCTGCCGTAAGTACCCAGGTGACGGTTCCGCCTTCGGTGGTCGCCGGCGGGGAGACGGAGGCCTCCTCGACCTTGCCCGGCATCTGGAGAATGTAAATTAGCTTCGTCCCTCCGGCCCCGAGCTGCTCGCTCGCCGTAGCCGTGTCGGCATATATCGTCAGCTTTTCTTGCCAGGTGTAGGTGGTATAGAGCGACAGCGGGTTTTGAGGAATGTCGGCTATTTCGAGCCTGACGTCGGGCATCACTGTCAGCGCGTGAGGCCGCCACGAACGCGAGAGGACAAACCCCTCGGCTGTGATACGCAGTCTTTCCTCCTCGAAATCTGGGCTGGCTTCCCGCAGGCGGGTGCGAACTTCCTGGAGGCGGTCAGGATTGCCCTGGCACCAGTACATCCGCAAACCTGAGCCGTCTCGCTCGATTCTCGTGAGCAGCCGCACCTCATTGGCCTGGTGCAACAGCAGGAAGGGGACGGCAGCCACCAGCCCTACGGCCAAGCGAGCTTTCATCGGCCTTGGCCTTCCTCCCGCTCGCTGGTTTTGGCTGCGCGCCCCTGCCAGAGCTTGAGCAGTCCCATGCCCGCCGCCAAACTGGCGAGGAAGGCCAGCGCCTTCGGAACATCTGCATAGAAGCCGAACACGTTGATGCGCACGGGTGCCCAGTTCTGGACGAGCAGGGCGAGGATGATAAGGCCGCCTAGAGCGTATCCCAGCTCCCGCCAGCCCAGGCGCGGAGCACGCAGCCCTGAGACCGCCTCGCTAAGCTTCTCGGCCGCGCGACCGACGGCCCCAGGCTTCTTCGCCGACATCGCTGCCCGCCCAGCAGGTTTTTCCTTCTCTGCTGTGCCACTCTGTCCAGACGCGTGCACCTGCGCGGCTGCCTCCTCTAGCTCGCGGTCGAAATCTTCGTCTGCCACGGCCTTCCCCTCCCCGGTTGGGGCTGTCGTAGGGATTATATGGACGAGGTTTCGGCACTGTCAACGAAACCTTACCCGCCGTGCTTCGGACCGCTCGTGAATGCCCGGCTTGCCCCGTAGCGCCGCAGGGCCAGCCGCCGTGCGCGGCTGACGTCCACAGCTATCTGTGCCCTTAGGCTCTCCGCATCCCGAAAGCACTGCTCTCCACGCAGCCGCTCCGATACGCCAGCGGTCAGCTCGCATCCGCAAGTGGTACCGTTCCAGCCTATCACGTGCACCTCAAAGCTAGTGTTACCTTCGTGTTTGAGCGTTGGGCAGGTTCCGACGTTGATGGCGGCGGGCCATGCTGCTCCTACTCCCGGCACGTCCAGCGGCCCCTGCCCGAGCACTTCACCAACCGCCCATCCGCTATAGACACCCTCAGCAGGCAACAGCTTCTCCTCCGCCACCTCCAGGTTTGCCGTCGGGAAGCCGAGAGTGCGGCCAAGCCCCTGGCCTGGTACCGCCACGCCGGTCACCGTGTAGTCACGGCCCAATAGCTCCCGTGCCTTGTTCATCTCCCCGGCCCACACCAGCTCGCGTATATGAGTGCTCGACGGTCTCTCGCCGCGTATCTGCACCGGCTCCACCGCCACCGCCTTCATCCCCAGCTCCCCTGCTATGGCCACCAGCTCATACCATGCCACTCTATCGCTGCCCATGCGGTGACTCTCCGACCCGCAGAGCCCCTCCGCGCCAAGGGCTTCGTGGAGCACCTTGGCCACGAACTCGCGGGCCGTCAGTTGGCGAAGCTCTTTGCGGTTGAAGTCGAGTATGCAGACCTCGTCTAGGCAGAAGCGCTTGAGCAGACGCAGCCGTTCGGCTTGGGTTGTCAGCCGGCGGTTGTGAGGAGGGGCGGAGGCGAACACTTGGGCCGGCAGCGGCTCAAAAGTCACCAAGCAAGAATACCAACCGAGCTGTGCTGCCCGCCGGCATAACTCCTGGGCCACCCGCTGGTGACCCAGGTGCAGCCCATCGAAGCCCCCCACGGCCACAAGCCGCTTTGCCTTAGGAGGTTGCTCTGCAGGCCAGCGGTATACTTTCATGCCCGGCCGCCCTTGTATAGGATGCACCGCGGCTGGAGAACTTGCGGGTGGCCGCCGCGTACTTCGCCCATCCCCACGAAGGCTCCGTCCGGTCCCCAAACCGCTACTACGTCGCCCAGCCTGCCGAGGTTGGCCATGGGCAGGGGCGTGCCTGCCTCCAGGCGCCGTGCTTGCTCGGCGCTGATTGTGATGTGCCGGTATCCCGCCAAGGCCACCCGCACGGGCACCGCTACCTCTGCCAGTCTTTGCGCCTGGCCAGCTTCCTCAAGTTCCTCGAGCGTCACGGCCTCCTGCAGGCCCATAGGCCCCACTTGAGTCCGCAGCACGAAGGATGCGTGGGCGCAGTTGCCTACGCGGTCGCCGAGCATTTCGGCCAGGGACCGCACGTAGGTGCCCTTTCCGCAGTGTACGTCAATCATGGCGGTGGCGCGGGCGCCCGGCTCGAAGTTTATCATCCGCACCTCGTGTATGGTCACGGCCCGCTCCGCCAGCTCCGGTTCCTCGCCTCGCCGCGCCAGCTCGTAGGCCTTATGCCCCTTGACCTTCGCCGCTGAGAAGCGGTGGGGCTTCATCAGCACGACACCCACGACGCTACCCAAGGCCTCAGCCACTCGACTCTCCGTAATGCTTGAGGCGTCCATGCGCGCCGTGACGGCCCCTTGCGCGTCTCCCGTAGCGGTGGCGACCCCGAAGGTCACCTCCAGCCGATAGCGCTTGTCGTAAGCCATCAGGTACGGTGACAGCCGCACACATCGGCCGGTCATGACCACGAGGACACCCGCAGCGGCTGGGTCAAGCGTTCCAGCATGCCCAGCTCGTTTCTCCCCGCTCACTCGCCGCACCACGTCCACCACGTCGTGCGACGTCATTCCAGGCGGTTTCAGCAAATTGAGTATCAGTCCTGGCTCGTTCATTTCTGACATGTAGGCTCTGCCGCGCGTACCCGGCCGAATTTACGCCCCTCTTGTTACCCTTTCCCGCTAGTGAACTTGCGATTTACTTTTTCCGCCTTAGATACTTGGCTGTGGCCCTTGGGATGGCTCAGCGCCGCCAGGCCCTTCAGCTTCTCGTTGCTCCCTCAGACTACGGATGAGCGCCTCGATGCGCTGCGCTCGGGCCGGTGTGTCGTCCATGTGGAAGGTCAACTCGGGTACTCGTCGCAAATCAAGTCGGTCTCTCAGCAGCGCTCTGATGTAAGGTGCGGCCCGTCGAAGAGCGTCGAAGCTACTGGCCGCCGCTTCGTCGTCACCCAGAACGCTGACGAAAACTTGGGCGTAAGCCAAGTCCGGCGACACTTTCACCCCGGTAAGCGTCAGGAGGCCGTGGATGCCAGGGTCGCGTACTTCCTTTAGGAGGATGACGCTTATCTCGGCGCGCAGGAGTTCGGCGACACGTCGCTGTCTTTCGGTGGGCATTGTCATCACCCCGTCTGCGCCCGCGCCGCCTGGTGCCCTTCTATCATCGCCAGGGAAGCTTTGCTTACTCGCCCGCCCGACCCGGCACTCCGCTATCTATCGGCTCTGGATGCGGCTCGCTGTTATGGTCAGGCTAACGCCGGCTTGGTCTGACCGCTGTTGTTTGCCTATCGCTGCCCAAGGGGCCTAAAGCATTTCGATGGAAGCGTCCACCAACTCAGCCCTGGGCTCGCCTTCGGCCAACTGTCGCACTCTTTCCAGCACTTGCCGCACGCGCGTGGCGTCCTTGCCTACGCAACTGAAGGCCAGCGTCGCACGTCCGTGGCGCTCCAGGTGGTCTATCTCGGCTACCGATACGTTGAACCTGGCTGCCGCGCGGTCAAGAAGGCTTCGCACCACCTGTCGCTTGTCCTTGAGCGTCGCGGCGCCAGGGATCAGCAAGTCAATCACTAGCAGCCCGACCCGTGCCTCCATTCTCGTCAGGCGCTGGCTTTCTCGCCTGCGCTCGCTCACCTTGCGGCTTCTAAGCTCGCTGGTCGGCCGCCTCAGGCCTCAGGGTTGGCCGGATCTCGGTGCGAAGGATGGCCTCAATGAGGTCCTCCGGTTGCCAGTCTCTAAATTCCCTGCATCCAACCCCGCACTCGTTAGGTGCCTCCACCGTTTCTACGTCACTGTCAAATCGGCGCAGGGAGTCCAAGGTGCCGCGATAGACCTCGGCGCCGCCTCGGCGCACTATCATTTCGGCGCCCCGCTGCAGCCTTCCCTCAAGCACTCGGCAACCCGCCACTGCGCCGAAACCCCGCGCCCGAAAGACCTGCAATACCTGCGCCCGCCCGATGCGTTCTTCGCGGTAGATGGGTTCGAGCATGCCCTCCAGTTCGACGCGCAGGTCCTCCAGAGCGTCGTAGATGATGTCGTAAGAGCGAATCTGCACACCTTCGTCGGCGGCCATCTGGCGCGCGGCGGCCCCCACGCCCGCCCGGAAAGCGATGATAGTTGCCTCGCACGCCACGGCAAGGGAAACGTCTGATTCGGTCACATGCCCCGCGCCGAGATGGATGATATCTACGCTCAGTTCGTCGCTGGCGGCTGCCAGTCGCAGGAGAGCATCCCGTAGCGCCTCCGCCGACCCCCACACATCCGCCTTGATAATGGCTCGCAGCACTTTCTTGCTCTGAGCCGTCAGGCCGGCGTAAGCCTCCTCCATGCGCCGCCGGGCGAGCTGCTGACGCTCTCTTTCGGCTTCCGCCTCCTGTCGTTCCTCGGCCAGGCGGCGAGCCTCCTTGACGTTCTTGACGGCTTCCACGAGGCCCCCAGGCTCCGGCACCGAATCGAAGCCGATTACCTCAACCGCTCGCCCAGGGCTTACCTCCTTTAGCTGACGACCACGCCAATCTCGAATCTGCCGCACACGCCCATAGCAGGAGCCGCATAGGAGTACGTCGCCCACCTTGAGCGTCCCGCTGCGCGTCAGAATCGTCGCCACCGGCCCCCTGGAGCTGTCCAGCCTGGCCTCGATGACCACTGCCGAGAAGGGCGCCTGGGGGTCGGCCCAAAGTTCCTGCATATCCGCCACCAGCAGTATCATGTCCAGCAGCTCGTCCAGGCCGTCGCCGCGCACCGCTGACACCGGTACAACTATGGTGTCCCCGCCCCATTCCTCTGGCACCAGCTCGTACTGCAGGAGCTGTTGTTTCACGCGCTCTGGATCCGCCTCGGGCAAATCTATCTTGTTTATGGCTACTATGATGGGCACTTTGGCAGCCTTGGCGTGGTTGATGGCCTCGACGGTTTGAGGCATGACCCCGTCGTCGGCCGCCACCACGAGCACAGCTATGTCTGTCACCTGGGCCCCGCGGGCCCGCAGTTGCGTGAAGGCCTCGTGGCCCGGTGTGTCCAGGAACAGGATGGTCCTTCCCCTGAACTCCACCTCGGACGCGCCGATGTGCTGCGTGATTCCTCCGTCTTCCTGAGCCGTGACATTGGTCTGCCGCACGCGGTCCAGTAGTGTTGTCTTGCCGTGGTCCACGTGTCCGAGGACGGTGACCACCGGCGGCACATCTATGGCGGTTGGCGGCCGTGGGCCACGGGGCCGGCTCACTAGCTCTCGCAGGCTCGGCTTTGCCTCCTCGACCACCGGCTCTGCGCTCACTTCCTGGGCCAAGCGCTCCAGTTGTCTCTCCAGCTTGAGCATCTCCTGGTCGAAGTACGAGGCCCGCCGCGGCAGTAGTCGCTCGGGCTCCGCTTCTTTTTCGCGCACCGGGACTTCTTCGACGACCGGTGTAGGTACCTGTTCTTCTACGGGCGGCTCCTCGACTTTTGCGCGGCCCCGCTTGGGTGCTGCTGCGGGCTTTGCTTCCTCGACGGGCTTGGCAGGGACCGGCACTTCGGCAGGCGCTGGTTGCTCAACGGCGGCGGCCTTCGCTTCCTCCTCGGCCTTCTTAGCGCGAACCCGCGCAAGCTGCTCGGCCAGCAGCTCTTCCAGCGCCTTGGCCGTATCCTCATCCACCGCCGACGCGACAGTCACGTTCTCAAAGCCGAGGCTCTTCAGCGCCGTCACGAGCGCCTGGCTCTGCAACCCCATTTCCTTGGCCAGCTGGAAGACCCGCTTCTTTGGCAACACCAACACCTCCGGCACCCAGGGCCCCGCCCGCGTCCCTTACTGCTGCTCGCTTTCCAGCGGCCCTAGGTCCTCCAGCGTCCCCTCGCCGCCCATAAGCAACTCCGTCACCATCTGTGCCTGCTCCGCCGTAATGGTGCTGGCGTGGCTGGTGACCTCGATGCCCACCTCCTGAAGAACCTCCACCAGGTCCTTGACGGCGACCCCCAGCTTTTCCGCCAGCGCGTACACGCGAATTTTCTTTTCCGGAGCAGGTGGCGCTGCCTCCTGGACTGCTGCCGCTTGCGCAACTTCGGGAGCAGGGGCGCCTTCGGCTTCCCGCTGCGCCCATTGCGTTTCGCTATGTATGTCAATATGCCATCCGGTGAGCTGGGCTGCCAGTCGCACGTTCTGCCCCCGCCGTCCGATGGCTAAGGAGAGCTGGTTGTCGGGTGCTATCACCACCGCGGTTCGCTCTGCCTCGCTAATCATGACCTCCGACACCCGCGCCGGCGAGAGTGCGCTGCGGATGTACTCGCGTGGATCGTCGCTGTAGCGCACGATGTCTATCTTCTCTCCGCGAAGCTCATCTACTATGGCCTGCACGCGGCTGCCGCGGTGCCCGACACACGCCCCTACGGCGTCCACTTGCGGGTCCCGCGACCAGACGGCCACCTTGGACCGCGCCCCCGCCTCTCGGGCCACCCCACGTATCTCCACTATCCCGTCGTAGACCTCCGGCACCTCGAGCTCGAATAACCTCAGCACCAGCCCTGGATGCGCCCGCGAAACCACAATCTCAGGGTATTTGGAGGTCCGTCGGACCTCCAAGATGTATACCTTAATGCGGTCGCCGAACCGGTACGGCTCGCCGGGGATTTGCTCCTTAGCCGGCAAAATGGCCTCCGTGCGCTCGAACTGCAGGTACACGTTGTGGGCGTCGCGGCGCTGGACCTCCATGGTGACGACTTCACCGACCCGGTGGCTGAACTCCTCAAACTGCGCCGTCCGCTCAGCTTCCCGGACCCGCTGTAGTATCACCTGCTTGGCGGTTTGTGCGGCTATGCGGCCAAATTCCTTCAAATCCACCTCGTGCTCTACATAAGTCACCAGCGGCTCACCGTCTTCGCCCAGCCTGCCGTCCTGCGCCGGCACCGGCCGACGGGCGACGATAGAAACTTTCCGCTCCTTGGGATCTATTACCAATCGCACGTCCTCGCTGACACCGTAGTGCTTGCGGTACGCTGACTCCATGGCCGCCTCGATGGCCTGGATGAGCGAGGCCATAGGGATGTCCTTTTCTTTGTGAAGCTGCTCCAGCGCCGCAATCAAATCTCCATTCATTCAGCCCTCAGCCCCTTCGGACGTGATGCTCTCACCGCCGGCCAGGTCTAGCTTTCCCACTCGTAGACCACGTGCGCCTCCTCGATATCGTCCAGGGGGACGGCCTCCGTCCTGCCATCCCGCTCCAGGATTACGGCCCCCGCTTCGAGGCCCAGCAAGCGGCCCTGCACCGTTTCTCTCTTTCCGTCAACCGTGGTCCGTCTTATGCTAGCCAGCCGCCCCGAGAACCTAACGAAGTCTCCCTCCCTGACCAGGGGTCTGTCCAGGCCTGGCGAAGACACGATAAGTTCGTAGCTGCCGGGTATCGGGTCGAGCATGTCCAGCAGCACTGACAGGCGCTCGGAAATCCTCTGACAGTCGTCGAGGGTGACGCCTCCGGGCCGGTCCACGTACACGGCCAACCGGGGCCGCTGTGATGGGCCGCTCAGTTTAGCCATCACATACTCGTAGCCCAACCCTTCCACGACCTGCCGAAGGTCCTCTTCGATTTTCTGCAACACCGGGTGCACCTTCCGCACCGCCATCGCCTCCGTCGTCCCTCGGAACAAACAGGGAGTGGACCTTGGCGCCCACTCCCAGCGGGGACGGCCACACAACTTGTGCGCGGCCACTATAGCATCTTTTGCCGCCTCGCGCAAGAAGTATTCTGTCCGCTCCGGCGCGATCTGGGCGGCTTAGGATGAAGGACTTCGGCCTCCGGCCTGCGACCGCCTACTGGGTGTTCGCGGTCGGCTGGTCTGGTCGGTGAAGAGTGAACTCCTTCCGGCCGTATTTTTCGCGCTCGATGCTCGTGGCCATTTCCCATTCTTCGTCCGTGAGGGCGCCGGGCGATAGCTCCGCAAGGAAGACTTCCGCGAAACCCGCCGTAAAGGCCTCGACCAGCTCCTCCCAGGTGGGCCGACGCCCCAGGACATCGGCCAGTCCTGCAGCCTTTGCCTGGAGCTTCTCCGCTTCCCGCCCAGTTGCAAAGACGGCTGCATGTTTGCCTTGGTCGAGGGTCAGGGGTATGGAGCCGTGCTGGAGAATGAAGCCGTCCCGCCTCACTTGGGCACTGCCAATGATTTTGTGGCCAGCCGCTGTTAGGTCTGCCCGTGTGGAGAGGGCAAAGCAGGCAGTCGGCAAGTTGTCCCGCTCGGCCTTCTCGTGCCCCATGCGGGCACGTAAGCCGAGCTGGACCAGCCCTGCCAGAAGCGCTGCGCTTATCCGTCGGTAAGAGCGCCCGAGGCTTTGGCCTCCGGGGATGGCTGTGGCCGGCAGGACGATGCTGTAGGTAAGCTCGTCATCGTGGAGTATGGCTCGGCCGCCGGTGGGGCGGCGCACCAGCCCCAGCCCCAGCTGCCGCACCGCCTCCAGATTCACGTCGTCCGCGGCCTGGAAATACCCCAGTGACACCGTGGCTGGCTGCCAGCGATAGAATCGCAGCGTAATAGGCGCGAGGCCCTGCCGCAAGGACTGCAGCAGAGCCTCGTCAACACTCATATTCCACGGCCCCGTGCCTGGGGCGTCCACCAAAAGCCGCCACTCGCGCCTCATTTCACTCCCCGCGGCCCCCGCTTTCTGGGGGCGCAGGCCCCCCTGCCCTTCGCTCTATTCGTCCTCTTCGAAGAGCAGGTCCTCATCTTCTTCCAGGTCCAGCTCGTCGAGTTCCTCTTCTTCTTCCTCTTCCTCGATATCGAGGGTTGCCAGGTACTGCTCGTAGGTCAGCAACTCTTCGGGGTCATAGTCGTCGCTGGGTTTGACAGCGATGAGCCAGCCAGCGCCGTAGGGGTCTTCGTTGATTGTTTCGGGCTCGTCAATGACCTCGTCGTTGCGCCGGGTGACGGTGCCGCTGACGGGCGCCACAAGGTCTTCGACGGCCTTGGCCGACTCGACGGTGCCGAAAGGTTCTCCTCTTGTCACTTCGGCGCCGACCTCCGGCAGCTCCACAAAGATTACCTCGCCCAGCTCGTCCTGGGCGTAGTCTGTAAGCCCGATGACCAGTTCCTCTCCGTCCTCCCGTACCCAGCAATGTCCCTCGTCGAAGCGGAGATCCTCAAATTCCATTTCCTACTCCTCCTTCGTCCGGTCGGCTCCGGAGATTCGCTCCTGCCGGACTGCGCCCGATGCCACGCTGCGGCGGAGCGGGCGGCTATTCTATCCTTCCACACCTTCTTCCTCCACCGGCAGTTGGCGGAAGGTGGACGCCAGGTCCTGCCCTTCGCGGGCCGCCCTCCGCCACGAAGCGGCGAAGATAATAGCCCCCACTAGTAGCATCGTCAACCACGGGAAGACGGCACACGCTGGCATGTTGGCCAGCCAGGCCTCCCATGCCGGTTGGCCAGCCTCGAGGGCTTTCCTGGCCGCCTCCACGTATTTGGCCAAGTTATCCCATATCTGCACTACCAACATCGTCCCAATGATGCCGACGGTCGCCGCTCCAACGGCTACTTGCTCCCAGCGCTTTCTGAGGAAGGTCATCTGTTCGTGGAGCTGCGGATTGCGGTGCCTCAAGGTGATGAGTGTCAGCCCCGTGATGGCGTAGTTGAACAGTATGGCGAGCACAACCGCGTCCACGCCCAGCTTGGCTGCGCCGAACCGGTGGCAGCCCAGCGCTCCTAACGATGCGAAAACGGTCGTGGCCGTCAGGGCTATGCCTGGCGTGCGGAACCGTCGGTGGACGGCTGCCCACCGCTGTGGAAATACTCCGTCGCATGCCCACGCGTAGAACAGCCGTGACGAGCCGAGTAGCATTGGCGGCAGGTCATCGGCCAGTACCACGGCAGCCATGAGCGCCACGAACACCGCCAGCCCGGCTGGCATCAATACCCCCAGTATCTCGGGCATCGAAAGCTCCGCTTCGTGTTCGTGTACTATCTGCGCCACGTACTGCCAGGGTGCGGCGTGATAAAGTCCGTAGGACAGGCTGACATAGTATCCCGCGATGACGACCGCTGATACCATCAGGGCCAGAGGTAGCGTGCGCCGGGGGTTGCGTGCTTCTCCGCCCGCTTGGGACGCCGTTTCGAATCCTATGTAGGCGAAGAACAGCATGACCACGGCCTTCGCCAGAGGTCCGAGGGCATGCAGGTTAGGCGGCGGGACGTACCTGGCGATGACTTCCTGAACGTTGACTTGGCGCTTGGCAAGCATAGCCTGCGCAAAGACATCGTGATTGGCAGCCAAAGAAGCTCCGAGCATCACGGCCCCGCCGGCAAACATGGTCAGCATGAGCACGGATACCGTGAGGCCGTACACGCGGACCCCTATGTAGTTGATGAACCAAAACAGCCATAGCATGGCTATGGGTACTCCCAGGCGCGCCGCCGGCGTCTCCAGCCACGCAGCTAGGCTATCCAAATGCGCATAAAGTGCCGCCGCCTTCAGCAGAGCCACGTCCATGTAGGCGATGACGCCGCAGGCGACGGAGAACCCATACCACTGCGAAAAGGTGGCCATGAACCCCAAGAAGGGGCTTAGCCCACGGGAGATGTAGACGTAAGCTCCGCCGGCCCGTGGCATGGCGGACGCCAGTGCTGCGTAAGCGGCGGCGACCAGCAAGGCGGGCAAGGCGCCAATGGCGAAAGCCAGGGGAACCAGTCCTCCCACGCCCGGCACCGCCTCCTGAATCTCAATACTCAAGACATTGATGCCGCCGCCTACCACCGTGCAGACGGCTGTCGCTACCAGCGCCCACAACCCTAACTCCCGCTTGAGCGTCAAACGATGTCCTTCGCGCTGCTCGGCCACTAGGCACCACCGCCCGCCTAGAAAAGGTTTTGCCGCGGCGGCTTTTGTGTAGGCGCGCTCGCAGGTTTTCTGGGCGGCTCGGCTTCCCGTAAGCTGGCGGAGCCAAGCCATGGACGACTTCACGGCTCGGCTCGCGCTGCCCTGGCCACTTGGCGGATGTGGTCTGGGGTTGTGCCGCAGCATCCGCCGACGATGCGCGCCCCCATCCCGATGAGCTGTGCTGCCATCTCGCCGCTCCACGTAGGCGTGCCGTCAAAAACGGTCTCGCCGCCTCTCAGCCGCGGCACACCGGCGTTGGGCTGCGCCATGAGCACCCGTCCGCCTGCTACCTCTACCATCTCTCCAAAGGCCCTCAGCAGTCCCTCGGGATGCCCGCAGTTGGCGCCTAAAACATCCACGCCCAGTTCCACCAGCCGCTCTGCTGCCTGCTGGCCGGTCACTCCCATACTTGTGCGCCCGTTAGGCAGCGAAAAGGACATGGTGATGGCTAGGGGCAGGTCGGGCGCCACTTGTCGGGCCGCGGCTACCGCTGCCTCGGCTTCCTCCAGTGCCTCAAAGGTCTCGCCGAGGATGAAGTCCACTCCAAGAGGTACCATGGCGTCAAGCTGCTGGCGGTATATGGCGACGGCCTCGCTCCACTCTAGCGTCCCCAGCGGGGCCAGAAGCTCCCCTGTCGGCCCTAAATTGGCACCCACGTAGCCGCTGTCTCCAACGGCCTCCCGTAGTATCCTCACTGCCGCTGCCTGTATTTCCGCCGCCCGCGAAGCGAGGCCCGCCCGTTCCAGCATGGGCAAGTTGGCAGCGAAGGTATTCGTTTGAAACACCTCCGCGCCAGCTTCTAGATATTCCCGGTGCACCTCTGCCACGATGTCCGGGTGGGTGAGATTGGCTTCTGCTGAATTGCGCAGCCGCAAGCCCTTCCGCCCTAGGACGGTACCCATCGCCCCCTCGCAGACAAGCACTCGCTGTTGCGCTGCAGCCACTAGGTCAAGCTTTATTTGGTCTGTCCCCTCCTGACTCGCTATCTTGCCGGTGGAGTGCAAATCCTAGAGGTGCCCTGCCCAAGTGTCAACTTGGCGCCGCTCGACTTTGGCTTACCTACTTTTTTCTCTAATCATCACCAGCAGCATCTTGCACTTGGTCACGGCCCTGAGCGCGTGGGGCTTGTTGGCAGGCATGACGACCAGCTCTTGCGCAGATACAAGCATCCCCTCGCCTGCTATGGTAACCTCAAGCGTACCCTCCAAGATGTAGATTAGCGCGTCATACGGCGCTGTGTGCTCGCTCAGCCCCTCCCCCTCGTCGAAGGCAAAGGCCGTCACGGTGCCGGCCTTCTTGTCAATCACGGCCCGGCTTACTATCGCTCCCTCCTGGTACTGCACCAGCTCCGTTGCCTTCACGACCCTGCCCAAGAGCCTCTCGGTCGCCGTTGTTTTGTCCTTCTTCATAGTTTTTGCACCGCTTGCCCTTGATAGCTTCTCAACCATAGACCCTCACTTCGTAGATTCTGGCCTGCGGGTCGCCCTGGGTGGCTTCGACGACGATGCGCATGGCTTCGGTGGCCAGGAGGTGTCCCAGCTTGAGGACGCGCTTACGCTGGTAGTTTCCGGTAATCCTAGCCACGGCTCGCCACGAGCCGTCCAGCCATGCTTCGATGCGGAAGTCCTTGACCGTCTCCGGCTGTGGCCCCCGCACTTGCTTTTTGAGCGTAGAGGGATACTGGGAGTGAGTGAGGGGCCTGGCGAAGCCGGTATCAAAGGTCAGGTGTATCTCGCCAACGGCCCGCGGCTGCGGCCAACGAAGCTCAAGCCATTGCGGCAGGGGTTGGCCCTCGCCCGACGCCCACTGATTGGTCCTCCCACGTCTGTGCCGCGTCAAGCCATTGGCAACACTGGCTGCCTCACACCCTTCCGCTTCACTGCTTGCCGAAATCTGCGCCTTCCGCGCCATGTCCCCTTCGTCCTGTGCTGCCAGGTCGGGAATGTACTGGTCCTGACGCAAGAGGATTTCCTGTAGCTCGCGGATGTGCCTGTCGGCAATTTCACGGGGCGTGCAACCCCTGAACGCGGCCATGGCCGCTGCCGTGCCCGCGGCCTGTCCCATGGCTGCTCCCGTAGCCGCCAGCCGCGTGGATCCAAAGGCCACGTGCGTCGCCGAGGCGCACCGGCCGGCGAACAGGAGATTCTCAACGTTTCGCGAGTACAAGGCCCGCAAGGGGATGGAATAGATGTCCTCCAGGGGTAGCATCAAGGCGGGCGGCTCCCGATCGTAAATTCCCCAGGGGGGATGCAAATCAATGGGCCAGCCGCCGTGGGCCACGGCGTCTTCGAAAGGCCGCGCCTCGACGAGATCCAGCTCAGTCAAGATGTGGTCGCCAAGGAGCCTACGGGTTTCCCGCTTGCCGGGCACCCAGCCGAACCACTCAAGTTCCCACGTCCGGGCCAAATCTCGGCATTGCGGACAGTGGTTCTTGATGTGGTCCCAAAGCCCGAGCAGGGTCGCTACGAGCTCGTCCCGCACCCGCTCGGTGTCGCGGGTCATGTCGAAGACCCCGCCCAGCTCGTTCCACCAAAATCCGGTGCGGCACAAATCCGGGTGGCGGTGGGGGAGAGCGTCACAGGTTAGGAAACGCTTCGCCCATGGTGGCGGGAAGAACTCTCTCGGCTCGCCAACGTCTCGGGCGATGAAGCACAGGCTTGCGCCTAGGGTGAAGTTGTCGGGGCCGAGGGCGTGCGGCTCGCCATGCTCTTGCCGTGCCTCTCGGCCCATGCGGTAGTCCGCGCCAGCAAAATACCCTAGCCAACCGTCCCCCGTGCAATCTAAGAACATGTCCCCGCCTATGGTGAAGGCATGCTGGGTTGATGGGCGTATCGCCTCCACCTGCGCAATCCTGCCCGGCGCGGCCATCCTTACGCCCGTCACCGACGTGTTCAGCAGGAGCGTGATGCGCGGCTCTCGGCGCACTGCATCGTACAAAGTCAAGTCCCACATCACCGGCACACACCGCGGATCGTGGACCGCGTCCTCCAGGCGCAGCTCCTCAATGATTCCCGACTCCCGAGCGTGCGGGCGATTGCCGTCGAAGTCTGCTCCGCCGGCATGGACGCTAATCTCCGACGACGTATTGCCACCGAGCACCGGCCGGTCCTGAATCAACACCACGCTGGCACCGTTTCGCGCCGCTGCCAGGCCAGCACAAACGCCTGCCAACCCACCGCCTGTCACCACCACGTCCGCCTCTAAATGCTCCTTCTGCATCCGTCTCGTCACCTCTCGCCGGGTATTCGCTTCCCCGCGCCCGATTCCTATGGAAGCCGGTAGCCGCTCGACACCGCTCTGCCCAGGGAAATGACGCCCCACGGCAGGGGAGGCTCTTTTTCCCTTGCCGGGAGGAGTTTTTCTTTGGTTCCATCTTGGGAGGACGTGGAAGCCACGCCGAAGCGCGTATCCGCTCGGCCCGCCTGCGGGTTCTCCACGCCGCCACGCTCTGCCCCTGACAGGGCGCGCGCGTGGCCTGCGGCTTCTGCAGGCGGCCGTGGGTTACAGATGCACCAGGCCGGCGCCTTCGGCTGCGTGAACGGCGATGATACGCGACCGATATTCAGAGCGTGCGTCGTAGGCGCCCTTGACCGCCGCGGCGAAGTCTTCCTCTTGGCCCGCACGTACCAGGGCCATGGCGCACCCCCCAAAGCCCGCGCCCACCAACCGTGCCCCATAGCACGCCCCGTGCTCCCGCGCTATTTCGCAGATGAGGTCCAGTTCCGCGCATGACACCTCATAATCTTCTCTGAGGCTCGTGTGCGATTCGTTAAGCACGCGGCCCACGGTATGGAAGTTCTCTTCGCGCAGCGCTTGGGCCGCTTCGAAAACCCTCTCGTTCTCGCAGATGACGTGCCGCGCCCGGCGGAAGACAACCTCGTCCATCTCGTCCTGGCACTCCATCAGCATTTCCATATCGGCGTCCCGAAGCGCCCGCACGCCCAGGATTTCGGCCGCCTTTTCGCATTGCTGGCGCCGCAAGTTGTACTCGCTCTCCACGAGCTGGCGTGGCTTACCCGTGTCCATGACGACGACCGATAGCTCTTCGGCGGGCATGGGCACAGCTTCGTAGTCTAGTGTCCAGCAGTCCAGAAGAATGGCATGGTCTCGGCGCCCCAAGACGGAGGCAATCTGGTCCATGATGCCGCACTTCATGCCGACGAAGTCATTTTCGGCGCGCTGGCAGGCTCGCGCGAGCTTGCGCGGCTCGATGTCCTCGACGCCGGCGGTCGCTAGGAGTGCCAGTGCCCAGGAGACTTCCAGTGCCGCCGACGAAGACAAGCCGGAGCCGATTGGCACATCCGTCACCACGGCAGCGTCAACACCGCGCAGGGACAGGCCTTCCATGCAGAGACTCCATGCAACGCCGGCCAGGTAGTCCTGCCAGTGCCCACCGCCGCGCGGGTGCAGGTCGTCCAGGGGGAATTCGACGGTTTCCTTTGCGGTGCCGCAGTATACGCGCACGGTGCGGTCGTGCCGCGGCGCGGCGGCGGTGTAGGTTGCCAAGTTGGTGGCGATGGGCATGACGAAGCCGTCGTTGTAGTCCGTGTGTTCACCGATGATGTTCACGCGGCCTGGCGCACGGCTCACGACTTCGGCTTCCCGCCCAAGCTTCTCCTTGAGGAGTTTCGCGGCTCGTTCGGCTGCTTGCACAGTCCCGCCTCCTGGTTGCATCTATCTCACCGCCGGCAGTGATTAGGCGCTTTGGTGCGGCTGATAATACCACGCGGGGTTTTTCTCCAGCCACGCACGCTCAAGGAGCAACAAGCGCCCCCACAGTGGAAGTTGAGCTGCCGTGCGTGGACCGGTCTAGCGTTGTTATGACGGCTTGGTCATGGCGCAAGAGTGGCTGGCGCCACCTCGGGCAGGGGCGAATGGGGTGGCACGTAGGCTCTCACGCCGCCGACGAACATTTGGTAGGGTTTCTGCTTGCCGTGGCTCTGGGCGCTGAGGATTATGTAGAAATGCTGCTTGGCCGCAACCTCCGGCACGTAGGGCGGCCCAGCACTCATTTGTTTCACCCCGTCTACCCACCACGCGACCCTCTGGCGCACTGGGTCATAGCTCCCGCCGAAGGTGTGCTTTTGGCTGCGGTCCAGAGGAATTGGCGAGACGTTGTTTGGACTTTGCACTTGCTGAAAGCCTTCTTGCCAAACGCCCCACCAACTGTGGACGGTTCCTGTGAGGCCTGGGCCAAAGCCGCCCTCGTCTATATCGAACTCCATCCATCGCTGAAAGCCCGGGGGGTCGCCGGCGTAGTGGTCGTCGAGCCTGGCATTGTGCTCGGCGGGCATCAACCATAACGCAGGCCAATGGTCCGGGGCGTCATCCGATAGCCAAACATCGACCTCCACGTAAAAGCCGTCCGCGCCTGGCAAGAGGGGTAGCTTGCCGGGTGAAAAATCGTGGGGAGCGCTGACTAGCTCGCCTCCGAGGCGGATGGCGAGCACACCTGCCTGAGTGGAATAATGATCCAGCGTTGGAGCCTTCTCGCCGGAGAACCATTGCCCGCTGAACCACTTGTAGTTGCCGCGGCCCCCCGGCGCAACATCATCGGCTGTTGGCTGCTCATTAATCACGCACTTCGTATAGCCTAACACCGCGGCTCCCAGGGGCACCTGCCGCTCCGCCTCCCTTGGCAAATGCGGGCGCAGCCAAGCCATCTGAGGCTTCTCGACGCCGGCTTCGGGTTGTATCGAGAAGGGATAGTTGCCCCACCACCTGCCGGCCGCCCACCACGTCCATCCCAGCCACACATCCCGGTCGCGCTCCATGCTTTGCAGCATGTCTGATATGGCTTCTTGGCCCGCCGGCGTGTTGGCCGCGCCAAACTCGCCTAAGAAAGCCCTGAGCTTGTTTTGGCGGCACCATTCCACGAAGCCCGCGAGCCTCTCGCTGCCGATGGAGGGACTGACGACTCCCGTACTGGTGCCCGACGAATCTGCGTCCAGGTATTGGTGTACCTCGATGGCCCAGTTGTCCAGCGGGTCATCAACCTTGGTAGCATACTGGGCATTGCTCTCGCCGTACCAGGTTGCGGTCCAGGAGTGGGCGCCGCTCCAGGCGTTGCCCGGCACAAGTATGAGGTTGTGCGCGCCAGCTTGTCGGATCGCATATATCGCCGCCTGCGCTGCTTCAAACCATTGTCTCGTCGGCAAGCCGTTCGGCTCATTCATAAGCCCAAACCACACGCGGGGATTGCTTGCGAATTCCGAGGCCAGCCGGCGCCAGAAATCTGCGAAGTCGTCAATGCTCACTTCTTCGCTCCCTATGACTACGCCGTAGTAGCGAGCGTAGTTGTGGGGGTCGAGAATGACGACGCAGCCGCGATTGGTCGCCAGCTCTACGCACGCCCTCAGCCGTTCCACTTCTTCGACAACCAGGGCCTGGCCGGCTTCCGGCTGCAGGGTCTCCCAGCGAAAGGGATAGCGAAACACGTTCATTCCCTGAGCTACGAAGTACGCGATATCCTCGTCGCAGGGGTAGATGAAGTTCGTGCTGTAAATAGCGCGCACCCCTGGCTTCGGCTCGTAGAACTCTCCTCCGGCCAAATTCACTCCCGCGAAGGGCAATGACTGAGCCACCGCGGAACAGCTCCCGCACCACACCAGCACCATCGCCAGAAAGCCAGCCGAAAGGCTTGCCGGCCGCCACGTCTTCGCCTCTGCCGCTTTCATGATCACCACGTAGATTGCCGGCCCTGAGTGGGCATCCTACGGCCTTGCCGTTGGACCTGCTTATCCGGCGGCTTCTTCGTTCTGCTTCTACTGGCGCCGCAAAGGTTTAGACTGGTGCAAGAAGCCTATGGGCATCGGCGAGCATTTGGGCCACGGGGAGGCCGTGGGGACAGCTTCGCTGGCATCGGCCGCAGCCGTCGCAAGCAGCAACCGTCGCGCTGGGCGCCAGCGCCGCATAGAGCCGTCGTGCATCCGCGGGCCTGCGGTACGCTACCGCGTACATGCGGTAGCGGAGAATGTCGGGTATGTGGACGTTGCGGGGGCAGGCCTTCTCACAGGTTCGACAGGACCGGCACCAGGTGGGGGAGAGAGCGGCGGCCAGGCGCTCCACGCCTTCTCTTTCCCATGCCTGGAGCTTGGCACCAGCGGCGGCGCAGTTTTCATCAGCCTGCTGGACGTTATCGCAATGTGGCACGGCCGCCGTAATCCCAGGCTGGGCCAGTATCCACCGCAGCATCGCCTGGGCTGCCGAAGTGCCCTCGGGCCAGTATTCGTTTAGCACTTGCCGCGCCTTGGGGTCGTCCTGCCATTTCTGCGGGCCGCCGAGCATCGTCTTCATTGCTATGACGCCTATCCCAGCTTCCTGGGCCTTTTGCAGCGCCCGCATCGTCACTGGCCCGGCGTTCAGCGGATTGAAGGGTATCTGTATCTGCTGGAACAGCCCGCTTTCTACACAGGCCTCAAACATCTCTGGGCTGGCGTGGAGACTGATGGCAAGCCACTTCGTCTTGCCTTGGTCCCGCAGGCTGCGGAAGGCCTCGAAGACTGGCTGATCCCGCTCCACCTCCTCCGGATTGCTGAGGGTCGCATGGATTTTAAAGAAGTGGATGACATCCACGCCCGCTTGGGCGCGGCGGGCCTCAAACTCCTGGATGGCGCCAATCTTGTCCACTCTGTCTATGACGCAATCACAGTAAAAATAGTCCCAGTCGAGCTTCTGACGGAACTCACGGCTGCCGCAGCCATCCACCTTGTGGAAGTAGTTGACCCCACGGGCCACCAGCCGCCTCTGGACCTCCTCGCCACCTGGGCCTGCAACGATGGTTGAGATGCGTATCTTGCAAGCTGAGATGGCGCGGTATGCCAGGCCGGTGCCGGCGTCGTCGCCTTCTTCGGTCTTGAACTCCCCGGCTTGCCCCTGGTCGGTATTCCCGCCCCGGCCGCCCCTCGGCGGGGCACCGAGGGCTTGGCCGATTACCCCAACAGCCGCCGCGCCAGCCGCAATCCGCAGGAAGCCTCTCCTCGACAACTCTTCAAAGTCGCCCGGACCACGCGAAGGCCGTGCTTTCAAGGTCGGCACCTCCAGCAATCTTTCTCTACCTAGGCCTTGCGTCCACCGGTCAGTCGCCGGCGGCGGTGGCGATTCTGATTTGCACGGTAGCCATTCGCAACAATGCTTCGGCGAAATCAGGCGGCACGGCCGGCACCGCAGCGCCCACGTAGCCGTCCTCGCGCATGGCCATTGCCGGCCCATAATCCTGGCTGGTGCCCCCGAAGGCCTCGTCGCCAAGGGCCTTTATCGGGTGAGTTTTGCCCAGCAGGTCAGCTAGTAACCCCAGGGTGGCGCGCGCCGCGTCCTTGGTGCCACAGTCGAAAAGCCACAGCGCCACACGCTTGTCCCCGCTGCGGTACAGCGCCCGCACGGCGTTACCGAGCCTTTCCTGGCCCAGGGCGTTCCGCCGGTAGAAAACCAAGGATCCGGGGACCATGTTCTGGTGCGGCGGGATTGTCAGCAGGCGTGGCAGTTCCTCGGCTGGTGGAAAGTCGTTGCAGACCTCCTCAGCGACCTGTTGCACGGCGGCCCTTGCTTCGGCTTTGCTCGTGTTAGGGATGAAGCGGAGGTAGGCGTAATTGCGCCAGATGTGTAACTGCGTACCCTCCCAGAAGGAGTTGTTGGGAAAGGCGGCTGGCTTACTCTGCTCGCTGCGGCGGCGCGAGTAGATGCCGAAAGCGTCCAGAGGCGTCCGCATCACAAAGACGCCAACTTCGACCTTCGTGGCGTCCTTCGAGTAGGTGACGCAGGCTGCAAAGCCGAAATCATACTCAAGAACCTGTGGGGCGTCGCCGTCTATCCACTCCCAGAGGTTGTCCTCGGAGAAGGCCCTTGGAGCGGCCGCCAGTTGCCAGCCTTCGGGCGGCCGTGCTAGGAAGCCGAGCACTTCGCTGGTTCCTGGGGCCGGTTGGGCCAGCGCCAGAGCCCAGCCCAGCATCATTGCCGCCCCTATTCCGGTTATGATTGTTGCCCGCCTCATCCTGCGTCGTCTCCTCGCCGCTCCGCGGCGCCGTCTTTACCTCTGCGGCCCTTGTGGGCGTTCGGCTCAGCTCCTCCGCTGCACAACTACTCCCACGCGGCGGCGCGGCTCACCAATCTTCACTGTGGCCTCGCCGTCAGCCCTGCTGCCCTCCTAACCTTCGCCATCGCCCAGCACCACCACGAACACTGCTCGCCGTTGCCCGGGTCGCTTTGTCCCATTTGCTCATCGGCGGCGGTCGGCCAAAAGGCTTCCGCGTACAGCGGTGCAGTGTTCGCTTCCTTCACAAAGTCCAGAAGCTCGCAGACACGCGAAAGTTCCCCTTCCTGTAGCGAATAGACAATTTCCCAGCCCACCTGCTTGCCGATTACTGCCTGCGCGACGGTGCCGTTGCTCGTCCATTCGCAGCCCATCAGCCTGTGTCCCCGCCATTGGAAGGCTGCCTTCTCGCGCAGGAAGTTGATGGTGTCTCGCAGCCGTTGTCGGTTCACGCCTTCCCACTGAGCCGCCACCGGCGCCAGATTCACCCACGACAGGCCGGGGAAAATCCTGCCCGCGCCGCCGTCTGGCAGGCGCATTTCCGCGTATAAGCTGTGCCCTTCATACTCCCACGTCAGTCGCTCCTCTACCATCCGCTCGACTTGCGTGTAAACCGCCCGCCATCTGGCCGCGTGAACGCTGTCGCCTCTGCGCTCAGCCACCCGCGAGAGCAACCTGAGGGCCTGACAGGCGAAGGCCTGCGTAAGGATGTCCCAGCAGTCCCAGAACCGCCCTTCGCGGGAATGCTCCAAACAGAAATTGTGCACGAGGCCAACGAAAATCGAGGAAATAGTGCCTGGCTGGCCCACTGGCGTCAGGTAAGGCCAGTCCGTAGCGACATCCGTCATTCGCGCCACCTGCGCCCAGGTCTCGTCTTCCCACCGCTGGTCCGGCCAGTGGAGCGCGACCAGGGCCCAAGCCAAGAGCACGTGGAAGTTCCCATCTATCTGGTCCGCTCGGCACAAAACGGGATAAACGGTGCGTTGGGTGTGCCGGAGGGCACCGGTGTCCAGGGCGAAGGCCGTGGCGTGCTCTGGATGGTTTATCCATCCGTCTCGCGAGTGTTCCAGGTCGCGGGCGTAGGCGCCGGCCAGCGGATGGCCTTCAGCTTGTTCCAGGCCCCACCATGCCGGCACACCTTCGCCTTCGGCCCGAAGGTGCACTACGTAGCGCTTTCCAGGCGTCAATCTGACCGGCTGCCCGAACTCGAACCTAACCCAGCTGCCCGCCGCACTCAAGTGCTCTAGCGGCACTTGCGCTTCGGCCAACTTTTCGTCGCTGTCGCGGCTCGCTGTTATGAAGGCCCGCACTACGCCTGCGCCACGCCCGCTGAGCCAGGCCTCAACTGCCACGATGGGCTTTTCGGGTGCCACGAATTCTTGCGCCCCGCCGTAGCCCTTGGCCGCATCGAGCCGATACAAGGCTATGGGGTGCTCAGCCTGGACTACTTCGTGGCCGTTGGCGACCGGACAATTTTCCACAACGGGCCGTCCCATCACGTGCGGGGCGCGCTCCATCTCATTCGCTGCCGCTGCCCTCAGTACCACCTCAACCACGCGCCGCGCCAGTTCCTCGTCCCCCGTCTCCACAAAAAGCGACACCAGGCCCCCAACCGTGCGCGGAAACATTCCCCCATAGGCGCCCGTTATCGACTCCTCAAAATAGCCACTCGGCTCCACGCGCTCGCAGAGGCTGGCGTAGGTCCGCGCATACAGGCCCGCAAGAGGCTCAGACCCCACCCGTTGCGCCACGGCCTCTATTCCTGCCTCGGTTCCCGCCAAAGCCCCCATCAAGCCCAGCGCCGCCGCTGCCACGAGCATCTTTTCAGCTCCCGTTGCCTTGCCACCTGTCCCTTCACTTTTTCCCTGCGACTCGTCCAACCCGCCAAACGTAAGTGACCTCCATTACCTCGCCAGGCTCCAGCACCTTCGGCTTCGAGTAAAGCTCAAGGTTCACTCGGTTAGCTTCGCGGTTGTAGTTCAGCAGGCACTTGCCCACCTGCGCAGGGTCAAACTCGCCCTCCAGGGTGATGCCGTGTTTGCGGTTTATGACACGCCACCATCCCGCCGGCATCGCCGGTCCTTCCAGGAACAGGTCCTTTTCGGGCCAGGGTAGCTCCCGCAGCCAGATTTGCCTTTGGCCACCGCCGCGCTGCTGGAACTCCACCACGCAGTCATCCGTCTTCCCCAGGGTAAAGTCCGGGTGCAGCCGCACCAGCGTCTCCCTGGCTTCGCCGGCCAAGTTCTGTACGGTCACCGTGACCCTCACACCAGGGCAGGTGGCCTCAAGCTCGATTCGGCGCTCTTGCCGGTAACCGTCGGCTTCGCGCCGCAAGGTGACTGATGTTGGCCTTTCGTCAACCACCTGCCACGGCTCCTCGCTGCCCGGCCCCGGCCACGTCTCGCCCAGGAAATCCGTGTATCCACTGCCACCCGGATAGAGCGGATGGTTTTCCGGTAGACGGTGCATCAGTTCCCTTTGCAACACCCGATCGAACATGGAGAAAATGCGCCCGCCGCGGGCAGGAATTATGCCAAGCCGCAGGTCCTTGTTTGCGATGGTCAGGAGCGGCAGCTCCGGAAAACCTCGTTGCAGCCCCTCCAGGTAATCGCTCATCCGCCGCCCTTCGCTTATGTTCGATATTCCGAGATCAGTCGCCAAGTTGGCGAAGTCATTGGCCCATTTCGCATACTGGGCGCCAGCCTCGGCCACAAATCTTCCATCCCGCAGCCGGTACCTGGGCGACGACTGGGCCAGCCGTGCGTACATCACGGGCATCCGAGCGTGTCGAACCCTCAAAAGCAGCTCCTGGTTGGCCCGCACCGCGGCTTCTGCCTGGTCAAAAAGCCTTTCTGCCTCAGCCAGTAGTTCGGGGTGCATATATTTCTCGGTCGGTCCCGTCCAGATGTACACGTGAATGTTCTCGCGCTCTACCGCATCATGGATTAGGTCAATGTATTTGCGAATGAATGGGGCCGCCGGTCCGTAGTAGGCTTCGAGAAACTCATTCATGGCGCGGTTCATATCGTAATTTGGATTCCACAGCGCCTTGGCAAGCATGTAAGCACGTAGCTCGGCAAACTCTCCGCCACCATGGTAGTTGCCTTCCTCGAAAACACCCTTGACGTTATGCGCCACAAATGTCCGCAAATTGCGGCCAAGCACCCGCAGGTTGGGGAAGGGCATGATGTAATGGGCGAAATCGGTTACGTAGTCCCACACGTAAAGTCTCTTACAAATCTTCTGCCAGCCCCGCAGGTCGTCCATGAAAGACTTGTTCGCAGGGCAGGCGTCCAGCGGGTGTGAAAAGCAGCACTCAATGCTGCAAAGTCTCACAATGACGTTGGGTCGCGGCTTGACCTTCAGCGGTGGCTTGCGTGAATAGCTGTATGCAAGCGTGTCAATAGCGGCGTGTGGGAATTCGTCCTTTATCCCGTCGGCCACTTGATTGACAAATCGCAGTATCGGCCCGCTTTGGCTGCCTTCTTCCCTGGCCACGGCGGCGCACTTGGGACACTCGCACCAGCCCCAGCAGTCGTTTTGCGAAACGGAGACGATGACATCGTCCGGCAGGCCGCGGGTCTTGGCGTCCCGCAGCCACCGCCGAACCTCTTCCGTCACCAGCCGCACGACCTCTGGATTGGTCAGGCATAGCTGTGCATCCGTTGCCCGCCGCTTGCCGCCGACCAGTGCGTAATATTCGGGGTGCTCGGCGAAATATTTTTCGGGCGGCAAAAGGGCGTAAAAGGTATGCACGAAGCCCACGTAGTGCACTGTGTCCCCATGCTCCGGCGGAATCCGATGCGAGTTGCCGTTCATTCGGTTGCGCACTGCCCACAGCCCATCGAAGCCTTCGGCGTAGAAGTCCTCACGGTACTCCAGGGCTGGAATTTTCCGCTCATGAATTCGTCCGATTCGCAGCGTGTCGTAGCGAGGTATTCGACTGCAGTCTCTCGCAAACCACCTGCAGCCCAGATGGTCTTCCAGGAGGTCATAAACGGCGTACATGGAGCCGCGCATGCGGCCGCCGGCGAGTATCAGGTGCGGCCCAAGGGTCTCAACGACGTAGCCCTCGCGCCCCAGGTCGTTGAGCTTCAAGTCTGGTGCCACCTTGCGCAGGGCCGCACTATCACCCACGAAAATATGTGGCCCTGCCCCGGCCTTCTCGTCCGTCACCACCGGAAACTGCGCGCCGGTCATCTGCCGCAGAAAGGTGGCTAGCTCTTCGGCCGCAAATCGTTCCGACGGCGACGCCTCCGCCGCGCTGATGACGATGTCGTAGTCGGTGTAGCCTTGTGTGGCGAGTGTCAAAGTGGCCGCTGATTGCGCGCCGTAAGCGGCGAGTGCCAGCACGAGAACTGAAGCAATGCATTGGCCCATAATCTCACCTCTCTCTGCAGCGGTGCTCCAGGCTTTCGGCTAAGCCTTGCTCGGCCTACTGCTTACCACGGGCCCTCGGGGCCCAGGAGAAATCTTTACACGCGCGGCTGCGCTCACCTTCTCACGTCTTATCGCAGCGCGGAAGGCCCACCGCCTCGCTAATAGCTATTCACCGCGCAGGGTAGCTTTGCACGCCGCGCAAAGCTGGGGCGTCTTGCGGTCGGTATCGGCCAAAGTATTGGAGAAGAACATAACGCAGGTATGATTGGTACAATGGCCGAGGCCCAGCAGGTGGCCGACCTCGTGCACAGCTTCGACTGCAACCCGCCGCCTGAAAAGTTGGTCGCCGAGGGTTCCGGCCCGTAGTCGGAAGATGGAGATTACGGCGCGACGCCCCTGGGCCATGCCGAAAACGAAGTTCAAGCCGGGCGTATAGAGGTCGCCCTGGACAATGCCCAGGGAGAACCTTGCTTCGTCCGGCAGCGGCACACAATTGAGCACGGCATCGGCCAGATACTGCTCACGGCCTTTGTCCAGCGTCCATTCCGGCAGAAATAGAGCTGGGCCACGGACAACGTCCACTTCATAGGCATTCTTGAGGGCGCCGGCCGCTGCCTCGTATATGTATTCATTGACGCCCTGCTCAAGGCAGATGGCGACGCATCCGTGTTTCCTGGGCTGCTGCATGTCCTTGTGGCCTTGCTGTTGACCCTCCCGCGCAGGCGGTGTGGGCCTCTGGATCCCCATCGTCACCAAGTAGACAATGCCGCCGAGCAGACCACCTACTAGAGCCATCAGCGCCCTGTGCCCCTTGCTCACTGGCCGCCTCCCGTCAGCCCACCGACGCAATGTCCCTGGAGAGCTCTACAGCTCGCCGGCCCAGGGCCTCGCACTCTGCCAGGACCTCCTCCCGCTCGGCCACCGCAGCATACTTTGCTCCGGCGAAATTCACTTCGCCTGCGTAGTGCCCGCCCAGGTAGACCGCAGTATCGCGCAAAGGCCCAATCACATAGTCGCCCATCTCTGGCAACGGCGATCCATGAGCCGTCACCACTGCATACACCTTCCGCCGCATCGCGTCCCTGAAATGCTCCTGGCCTTCGTAGCATGACCATCGGTCCATGAAGCACTTTAGCTGGCCTGCCACGCCTGCCCAGTAAACCGGCGAGGCGAAAAGGACGATGTCCGCCGCCAGGACCTTGTCCAGCAGCTTCGGCACGTCATCATCCGCCCGCAAATCTACGCGCATCGTCGGTTCGTCGGCCAGATGGGCCACTGGCCGGATAAAGTAATCGTCGAGGTAGATTTTCTCTACCTCGGCTCCGGCCGAGGCCGCTCCTCTTCCAAAGGCCTCAGCCATCAGGTCGGTGTTGCCGCCCTTACGCGGCGAAGCACAGAGAAGCACTACTTTCCTCATTGCCATCCTCCACGGTTGTCCTGGCTTTTTCGGTTCTCTTCCGCATACACCTCTACTCGATTGGCCCTCGCCCCAACCCTTCGATAGCAGCGCCCCCATCCTCCTGCTCTTGTCCCTGCTTTCCAGGGACATGCGGGCTGGCTTCCGCCGCCTGGCTCGCCTGCGGGCTTGTCTCAGGCCGCGCCATGGCGGGGCGGTTCGTCTTCGCTCGGATGGCCTCTGCCCGTGCGGGGTAAGAGATTTTCGTGTAAGCGTAAAGCACTGAGACGAGGGCCATGAAGACTGCGGTGGTTACCAGGATGCCTGCAGGCAGCGCCACCCACCACGGCCATCCCCTCCACGCTCCCCATGCCCCGAAAAGCGCCCCAGCGGCCAGGCTATACAGGGCGCGAAAAGATGTCCGTCCCAGCGTCCGGCGCAAGTGGTTCGACATCGCATATCTCTTATAGCATAATACCTTTACGCTGGCCAAAATCGGGCCGGCCACGGTGGGATGGTGTCCGCCGGTGACAGTAGCCTACTTGGATATGGTCTGCGGCATTAGCGGCGATATGCTGCTCGGCGCCTTGATTGACGCTGGAGCTGCGGTGGGGCAACTTCGGGAGCGACTTGCTGGCCTCGCGCCAGGCAAATGGGACTTTACGGCTGAGCGCGTAACCCGCGGAGGCCTCGCGGCGACTGCTTTGACGGTGGTGGCTACTGACTACGCCCACGGCGAGCATGAGGGCCAGCACGGCCGCAGCTACGCAGAGCTTGCCAGCATTCTTGACCAGGCCGCTTTAGAACCAAAGGTCAAGAAGGGCACGGCTGCCATGTTGCGCATGCTCGCCGAGGCCGAGGCGGCTGTTCACGGAGTGGATGCCGAAGAGGTTCATTTTCACGAGGTAGGTGGCCTGGATACTCTAGTTGACCTTGCCGGCAGCCTGATAGCCCTCGACCTGCTCGGCGTGGAGCGCGTTTACGCTGGCCCTGTTCCCTGGTCGCACGGGCACATTCGCACGGCTCACGGTCTCCTGCCCGTGCCCGCGCCGGCCACCGTGCAACTCCTGGAAGGTCTGCCCATCCGCCCCCTCGACCTTGACGGCGAGACCGTCACTCCAACCGGTGCCGTGTTGCTGCGGTATCTCGCTCACTCTCTGGGGCCGCCGCCGGTTATGACCGTGGCAGCCGTTGGCTACGGCGCAGGCCGCAGGGAGTTTTCGGACTTGCCCAACGTCCTGCGGGTCGTCCTGGGGGAGGCCGCAGCCCATGATTCGGCCGGAGACGCCCTCATCGAGGATAACGTCGTCGAAATCTCTGCCAACCTCGACGACATGCCGGCAGAACTTTTCGAGGCCGTCATGGAAGCCGCCTTCGCCGCCGGTGCCCTGGACGTGTGGATGACGCCCATTTACATGAAGCGCAACCGGCCGGCCGTAATGCTATCTGCTCTCGCCCCGCCCGGCCTAGCCGATGCCGTCACTGAAGCCTTCCTGCGCAACTCTACAACTCTAGGTGTGCGTCGCACCCTCCGCACCCGCACTTGCCTTCCGCGCCAGACAGCCACCGTCGAGACGGCTTATGGCCGGGTCACCGTCAAGCTAGGACGTCTCGGCGGCCGCGTCGTCACCGCCCAGCCCGAATACAGAGAATGCGTTGACCTGGCGCGCAAGGCCGGTGTCACTGTCCGCGAGGTCTACGCCGCTACCCTCGCCGCTGCAGAGAACCTGCGCCAGGCTGAGTGAGGAGCATAGGGCAAGGCCGCGCGCTGCCCCTGCGCTTTTAGGGGTGCGGAGGTTTGCCGACGTTTTGGGCATAGCTCGCTAGCCCGAGAGCCTTGCATAACAACCAGGCAGGTCGGTACCGTATTTGCCGAAGCCATCAGCTATCCGCATCTTTGCAAAGCGCACGACGCAAGGAGGCTTTTAGGTCATGACCGGCTGGCTGGACTTCGACCCCGAAAGGTACCGCACGCGCCGTGAGGAGAGTGCCAAGCGAATGCAGGCCGCCCATGAGTTCCGCGAGGGCGACTGCGTGGCTACCGTTGCCTCCGTCGGCGGTAGCTACTTCGCCTGGCTTTTCGGCGTGGACATCCGCGACTACTACACCGACATTGACACCCAGATAGAGGTGCAGCTCCGGGGCCTGCAGTGGCGTTACGAGAACCTGCCCGACGACTTCACTGGCACTGGCATAGGTTATGATGGCGGCCCGGCGGGCGAGGGGCTGTTCTTCGAGGAGTGCGACATCGTCTATCCGCCTGGCACTTCTCCCTGGGTGGTGCCTTTCATAAAAGACGGCGCAGATGTCGAGGCCCTGCAAATCAAAGACCCGCGCGATAATGCCAGGATACAAGACTACCTTAAGCGCGGACAGCGGTTCGTCGAGCGGGCACGGGAGCTTGGGGTCAGAGTTCCGGCCAGTCCTGGCTGGGTAGGCATCCATCCGCCCCTTTCCTGCGCGTGCGCCATCGCGGACGATGCTTGGGTCTACGAGAACATGGTCGCCGAGCCTGGGATAGTCCTCAAACTTTTCGAAAAATGCTTTCGGGCCTTCTGTGCGTGTCAGGAGTATATGTACGAGGTCTACGGCGGAGGGCCAGGGCACCTAGGCCTGGCCGACGACAACTCGGCCTTCGTCTCCGATGAAATGTACCGGCGCATGGTGCTGCCTTTCAATCTTGCCCTCTACGAAAAGTACGGCTCCAGCGGTCGCTCTCTACACGCCGACGGCCCCAACGAGCACCACTACGAGACCTATGCGAAAATCGTCAAGCTCAATCACATGGACATCGGTGGCTGGAGCAAACTGCGGCCCGCCGTCGAGATACTCAAGCCCGCTGGCTGCGTCGTCCACGGCGGCCTCAACAACCGTGACCTCTATTCGGGCTGGACCGAGCCCCTCCGACAGAAAATCCGCCAGAGTATCCGCATCGCTGCTCCTGGCGGCGGCTATGAATTTGCCATCGGCGGCGAAACCTACGCCGGCACCGACCCTGACGTGCTCTGCAGAACCTTCGAGTACGCCCATGAGGTCGGCAGATTTCCCCTGGACATCCCTGAGGAGCCTCTGCCGGGCGAGGATGATGGCCGGCCCGTGTGGGAAGCTGTGACGGTCTGAGAAGCTGCATGTTGCTTGCGTAGCGGCGGCTGCCGCGATGCTCACGGATGGGGCGATGTTCTGGGGGCGGGGTGATTCACTTGGCCTCCGCGCGCCACCGATACAGTAGACGCACCAACATTCCGAACTTCTCCGGCAATCGTTCCGCGTCCAAGCCCAGTACCTCCAGCGGCACCTTGGCTTCGGCGGAGAGACCATTGGTTTCCACACGGAAGGCTGCTTGGGCAGCGATGGGGGCCGTGGCTATCCATTTGCCTTCGCGCGTGATGGTTCCGGCGGCGAGAGCCTCCGCCGGTGGTTCCCAGCGCATGAGCGTAGCCTTGGTGCCCTCTGTACTCGCCGATAGGGTGACGAGTCTATCGTCGGGCCGGGGCAGGAGACCCCCGTCGCCCGCAGGGTCGAGGAATATCTCCATTCGGGGATCGTCGAGGCCGCGCCGAGGCAGTTCGCATCTTGCAGCCAGGTACAGCGCTCCGTTACATACACCAACGCGCAAGGGGCAGCGCGCAAGTGCCAAGAAGTCGTTGCGAAGCTCCCCCGCTGCGGCCCACTCACCATCGGCAATCTTTCCGTCTACGCACGGGGCGCCGGGCAGCTCTGGCAAGGCTATCTGCGCCCGCTGTGCTCTGGTCAGCCCGGGCCCCGCTACGCCCCAGCCGTCCGGGTTCTCACACAGCATGCACTCCGATGCCTCAATGCCCAGGCCGTGAGCCGCTGGCCAGTAGATTGCGTCCTCGCCGCCGTGCGCCCTAGGTAGCTCCCGTACAAATACCGCAAAAGCTGCTGTTTCTTCGCCTCCCACGAGGCCCAAGGCCGCCCTCGAAAAGGTCGCTTCTGCTGTCACGAATTGCCAGGAGCCGTCCCCGTTGGGAGAAACTGCTCCGGAGGCCTCAAGGTGACCCTCCGCCTCGGTGTCTGCTTTCTGCCAGGCCCAGGACCGCCCTCGAAGCACCCCCCTGTAGGCTTCGCTGGTTTCCAGTCGCGGGTCCCACTGAAGCGCCACGCCCAGGGCAGGCTCACCGCGAGGCCCAGCGGCGGTTATCACCACCTGGGTAGCTCCCGACATGACGCTGGCCGACGGTAGCAACCCACATACCAGCAGCCTTTCGCGTGTCTGCTGGGCTGCGACGACCAGCGGCCCAACTGGTGTCTCCACAGCCGAAGCCGCTGACAAATCCCATTCTTCTTCAGAGAATGTGCCGTCGGCTACGGGCGGCTTAGCGGTCTCCCGCGCATGAAGGCTGCCTGGAGCCCCGGCGCCTTGGCCCAGGATGACGCGTCCCCACCTGTCCGGTTCGACACCGTCGGCCGGCCACACCAGGCCCTCTGGCCATGCAACCGACCCCGCCACCACCTTCCGCGCCGCGCCCCTTCGACCCCAGATGAGCCACGCTACATCCTCCCGGCCGGCTCTTGCCGTCGTCTCCGCGGGATGCGCGTCCGGCCGCACCGCGAGCGGAACCTCGCAGGCTCCGCGCGACCCAAGCAGCCCCACGCTGGCCGCCGCCCACAGCACTCTAGCCGCCGCCAGGTGTCCTAACACAGCCCGACACCTCCTACTCACGAGCCTCGCTTTCTTCGTCTGCCCGTCCTTGCCGCCCCACCCGGCCTGCTCATTCTATCACAAGGCCCTGCCTGAGCAGCCCAGGCGGTCGTGAGTGCTCCTTGTGACTGAGCCGCCGCGGCGAACTGTTGCTCGCGAGCAGCGTCTGGTACAATGCGCGCCGAGCAGTGGCAGCATTTCGGCGGCAATGGACTTGGCGTTCCAGCAAGCGAAGGGAGTAATTCCATGGACCGCCGCGAGTTCGTGCGACAGTGCATGATTGGCTGCGGGATAGCTGTAGGCGGCCCAGGCCTCCGCGTGGCCGAGCAGGCTGGCCTCTTGGCCCGTGCTGCGCTGGCTGGCCCGACTTCTAACCAGCCTGGCCTATTCTGGAAGCCTGGCAGTGGCACGAACACCATTTGTCTCATCTGCCCTCGCAAATGCGAGATAGGTATCGGCGAGCGGGGCTTCTGTGGGGTCCGCGAAAACCGTGGCGGCAAGTACGTCACCCTCGTTTATGCCTACCCAGCGGTCGTGCGTGCCGACCCCATGGAAAAAGGCCCCTTTTTCCATTTCCTTCCCGGCACCAAGACCATTGCTCTTGGCACCGCCGGCTGTAATCTCGACTGTAAGTATTGTCAAAGCTGGGAATTCGCCCAAGCCCGCCCCGAACACACTGAGAACAAGTATCTGCCGCCCGAAAGCCTCGTCGAGCAGACGAAGAAGCTCGGCCTGCCATCAATCACCTTCACTTTTAGCGAACCGATAGTTTGCATTGAGTACCTTCTCGACACATCCAAGCTGGCCCGCAACGCTGGCCTTGCCGTCCTCGCCCACACCGCCGCCTTCGCCCGCGAAGACACCATCCGCGCCCTCTGTGAAGCCTGTGACGCCGTCAACATTGACCTAAAGGGCTTCACCCAGGACTTCTACAAGAACGTTACCGGCGGCAACCTCGATACCGTCCTCGACGCCATCCTCGTTGCCAAGGCTAGTGGCACCTGGCTTGAGCTGACTAACCTCGTCGTGCCAGGCTACAACGACAATGTGGCCGACTTCCGCCGCATGTGCGCCTGGATTAAGGACAATCTCGGCCCAAACGTACCGCTCCACGTCTCCCGCTTCTTCCCGGCCTACAAGCTTCGCAACGTTCCGCCCACCCCCATTGATACCCTGAAAGTGCTGCGCCGTACGGCCTACGAGGTCGGCCTCAATTATGTCTACTTCGGCAACCTCGGCGGTGACCCCGGCGAAAGTACCTATTGCCCCTGCTGCGGCGTGCGCCTGATAAATCGCGTCGGCTACAAAATCGAGCTGGAATGGCTAAATCCGCGCACGGGCAAATGCCGTAAGTGCGGCTTGAAAATACCTGGCGTCTGGGCCTAGGGGCGCGGCTCAGTGGTTTCAGCAGGCGTGTACGGCGCCAGGCACCTGTTGCGTCAAGCGCCGCATCGCCGGGTAGACGTCGCTTGACCTACTTGATCAGCGGCCCTCCCGCAGGTGCGGGGACACGAATTGACAACACCAACCTATAGCCCTGATGGAGACGGCCCTCCTGCATGTGCGGGGACACGAAGCCTATCTGTGGCGCTAAGATTACCTCTCGTTCGGTTCTCCTGCACGTGCGGGGAGGCTAAAGCGGGCGACGCGGCTGGGCTGTGGGACCGCTCGATTTTCGTGGGAGGCCTTCGGCGCCCAGCGGTCCTATGGGGCCGGCTTCAGAGGCAGGTGCACAACCCGCCCCTCGCGACTGGACTGGTAAATCGCCAGGATAACTTCCACGGCCCGCCGTGCCTCCAGGCCGTTCAGCTCCGGCTCACGGTTCTCTTCGATGGCCCGGAGCACGTCGCCGATTTGAGCCATGTGCGCCTCCACCGCCAGCTCAGCCATCCCCTTGAGCGGGTCTGAGGCCCCACCCTCCTTGCCCGCCAGCGGGTTATCCTCTATCTCCTCGCCCTCCACGTCCCACAACCGCACTTCGTCGCCCACTATCCGAATGGTCCCGCGCTCGCCGTGAATCTCCAGACGCGCTGGGTAGCCGCGGTAGGTACACGTAGCGCCGCGCAGCAGTCCCTGAGCACCATTGCGGAACCGCAGCGCCGCCGACGCCGAATCTTCCGTCTCGATGGCGTGGATCAGGGTGTCCGTGAAGCCGGCCACCGCCTCAACGTCGCCAAGCAACCAGACCAAAAGGTCCACGTAGTGGATGGATTGGTTCATCAGCGCTCCGCCGCCGTCCAGCGCCCAAGTACCTCGCCACGTCCCGGCGTAGTATTCGCGGCTGCGGTGCCATGGCACGACCGCGGCCCCAAACAGCAGCCGTCCCAGCCGCCCGCTGTCTATAGCCGCCTTGATGCGCCGGTAAACAGGGTAGCTGCGCAACTGGTGGGTGGCCCCCAGTCGTACCCCAGCAGCCCTACAAGCCAGAATTAGCTCGTCAATGGCCTCCAGCGTCACGTCAATCGGCTTCGTCGTGATGACGTGCTTGCCCGCCTGGGCCGCCCGCACCCCTATCGCCGCGTGCAAGCCGCTGGGCACCACCACGTTCACCACATCAACGTCCTCTCGTGCCAACACCGCCTCCAAGTCCGTGTACGCCTCGCAGCCCCATTTCTCCGCCTTGGCTGTGGCCGCCTCCTCCAACGTGTCCACCACCGCCACCAGTTTCGCATTCGGCAGCCGCTGGATGGCCTCGCAGTGCGTATCCGATATGTTCCCGCAGCCAATCACAGCAAACCCGTAAATCCTCTCAGCCAACTCTAACTGTCCTCCTTCCGGCGCCAGGGCTGGAATATGTAGCCCTGCAATGGGTATCATTGACCGTGAGCTGCTGATTCCGTAAACTTTGCCCAACCAGTCCTCGAGGGGGCGTCGGCTTCTTGTTGCAACGGGCGTCGCTTTTATTTCTTTCCAGTTTGATTGTACCATCCGCCAGCCTCGGCGCAAGCCTTGTCGAGCGCCTCGGTTTCTCCCCGAACGACCGCGTCCTAATAATCAATTGTGACGACTTCGGCATGTGCCATGCTCACAACTTGGCCACCTTCGACGCGCTTACCCGCGGGGTTGCTACGTCGGCCACTGTGATGATGCCCTGCCCGTGGGTCGCCGAGGTCGTCCAGTGGAAAAAGACGCATCCCGACGCCGACGTCGGCATCCACTTGACCCTCACCGCCGAGTGGGACAACTACAACTGGCGTCCCGTCCTCGGCCTGTCGGTGCCCAGCCTTGTAGACCCCGACGGCAACATGTGGGACGACAACCTTTCCTTCTGGCAGCATGCCGATCCGGAGGAGGTCTACCGCGAGTGCCGTGCGCAGGTCGAGCTGGCCATCCGCCTGGGACTTGACCCCACTCACCTCGACAATCACATGGGCAGCCTCCAGCTCAACCCCAATCTCGCCACCATTTACGCCCGCCTCGGCGCTGAATTCAACCTCCCCGTCCGCCTCGCTTCGGAGAAGCTCTACGCAGCTTTTGGCGCTGTCGGCCATCGCAAAGTCTACGAAGACCTCGGTGTTCTCGGCCCAGACGTCTTGGTCTACCCAGGGGAGTTTGCGTGCACGGAGCCGAAGGCCCCGGAGGAGGCCCGGGCTTACTACGAGTGCATCCTTCGCGCCCTCAGGCCCGGCACCGTTACAGAGCTTTACCTCCATCCTGCCCTCGACGGCCCAGAGCTTCGCAGCGTTACCGGCTCGTATCTGCGCCGCCAGGCCGACTACGACTGGCTGGTTGCTGACAGGACTCGTGCCCTAATTGACGAATTGGGTATCAAGCTCGTCGGCTACCGCGCCATCAGAGACCTCCAGCGCCAAACGACGCACCCCTGAGCAAGCGCAAGGCGCCCGGAGGCATAGCGGGTATGGGCTTCGACCGATGGCCCGCTTCGGGTTTGGACCCAGGGGCCACGGATAATGCAATGCTAGGGGGTGTCATCGTGAAGCGCGGTTTCACACTCATCGAGTTGCTCGTCGTGATCGCGATTATCGCGATCCTGGCGGCAATCCTCTTCCCGGTCTTCGCAAGAGCCCGGGAAAAGGCCCGGGCCACGGCCTGCTTGAGCAACATGAAGCAGATCGGCTTGGCGGCTGACATGTACTGTCAGGATTATGATGAACTCTACCCCATGAGCATCTACATCGGCGGAATGCAGGTTATTACCTTCTACCACGCCATAATGCCCTACATGAAGAACAACCAAATCCTCCAATGTCCTTCTGAGGTGAACCGGATCCACATGAGCGAACTCCAAGCTCTGCTCCCCATCCCAATCGCCCCTGGCTTGGACGGCGTCGGGTACAACGGCAACTATGCCGTCTTCGAAGACGGTCCCAACAATCCGCTGACGGGTGCCAACGACGCCGTGGTAAGCCAAGGCGAGATACCCTTCCCTGCTGAAACCTTCCTAATGGGCGACGGAGAAATCGAACTTCAGCCCCATTTGTTCAACTCGCCCGTCGTCGCCGCCCACAACGATATGTTCAACGCCGCCTTCTGCGATGGCCACGCCAAGGTCGTCAAGGCGGACAAGACCGACTACATCTACTATGACCTCGGAGGGAACGCCAAGAACGCCTACGTTATCCAAGGCGGGCCCTACAACGGCAGCTACCAGCTCTGGGGGGTCGTTCTGCAGGCTCCGGACGGGACGAAGTACTATGGTTCTTTGCGCTGACTTTTTCTCCTGCCGGCGCTCCGGACGCCGCCCTTAGCAGGGCGGCGTCCGGTTTTTCCCGCGCCTGGATTGGTCGCCCAGCGGTGCCTTCAGGGAGTCGAGGGGGCGTCTTTAACTCGGTCACGCGCATGACTTCACGGCGGCCACGGCCAGGCACGCCAGGCCTTCCCGCCGCCCGACAAACCCCAGGCCTTCGTTCGTCGTCGCCTTGATGTTCACGCACGCCGGCTCTATGCCTAGGGCCTCGGCTATTGCCGCCCGCATCTCTTCCCGTCGCGGCCCGATGCGCGGCTCCTCCGCCAGCAGGGTTGCATCCACGTTCACCGGCTCGAAGCCTGCCGCCCGCAGCTTCTCTGCCACGGCCCGCAGGATGTCCTTGCTATCTGCCCCAGCGTAGCGCGGGTCGGTATCGGGGAAGTGGAGGCCTATGTCTCCTAAGCCCGCCGCGCCAAGAAGCGCATCGGCTATTGCATGGAGTACTACGTCGCCGTCCGAATGGCCGAGCAGACCCACTGAGGAGCCTTCAAAAGTCACCCCGCCCAGTACCATCCGCCGGCCTTGGACGAGCCTGTGGGCGTCATATCCTATGCCAACGCGTATTTCGGCCATGCTTTGCGCGTCCAAACGGCCGCCTCCCCAGGACAAGCTACCGCCACGTGCGCCGCTGCCGTGCCTTCCTCCAGGCCCGCAGCGGCCCAGATGTCAAGCTTTCAGGCTCAATGCCCACCCACACCCCGCAAGACTCTGGGCCGTCTCGCCTTATTTTTGCGTTCCGGCTTGTTGCTGGCACCTACTCGGTTAGCTTCTGGTCTGGGGCTGAGGACGCTCCTCGGTCGGGAGCACCCCGTCGCAAATCCGCCACCTTAGCCTGTAATTGTTCTATCTCCGCCTCGGCCTCCTCAACCCGCCTCATCAGAATATCCAGGTCGGTATCGGCAATCTTGCCCGCCCGGTGAAGCTCGCGGGCGCGCTTACCGGCTTCAAGGAGTTGCCGGTCTCGTTCACTTTCCAGGCCTGCAATCTGTGCCTGGAGCCTCACGATTTCCACTTCTCGGCTCGCGCCCTCGGCAATATCGCTTACGGTCTTGCGGATGAGGTCGCGCCAGCTCATCTCGTGGCGCCTCCTATCTTCTGAAAGTCCTGACAGCTTACGAAATGACGCGGGGTCTCGGGTTGACGCCCGCCTTCATTTAGCTCGCGGATGTTTCTCGTCATAAACCTCGCGCAGGTAGGGCTGGGTGACGTGGGTATAAATTTGCGTTGTGGCGAGGGAAGCGTGGCCGAGCATCTCCTGGATGGCTCGCAAGTCCGCCCCACCTTGGAGAAGGTGCGTCGCGAAGGAATGCCTGAGGGTATGGGGGGAGGTCTCAGGCGGCAGGCCAGCCCTGGGCAGGTAAAGTCTTTTCAGGCGCGCCCAGAAATTAGCACGGGTCATTGGCTTGCCCCGGCCTGTGAGGAAGAGGGCATCCTCGCGCTCGTCCCGCACGAGGCCTGGCCGCACGAAGTCGCGGTAATGCGCCAGGATTTCCATTGCCACCGCCGCCACGGGCACCAGTCGCTCCCTGGCGCCCTTGCCCACCACCCGCACCACCCCCTGCTCGAAGCTAACGTTTCCCAGCTTCAGCCCCACCAGCTCGCTCACCCGCAGGCCCGTGGCGTACATGAGGGCCAGCATGGCTCGGTCGCGGGCTTCGAGGGGTTTGTCGGGTTGTGGGGCCTGTAGCAGGGCAGCACATTCCTCGACCGACAAAACCTTGGGCAGCCGCCGACCCAGCTTGGGTGTCTCGACGTTGGCTGTCGGGTCGGCCCCAGCCAGCCCCTCTCGCAGAAGGTAGCGGTGGAGCATCCGTAGAGCGCTCAGCCGTCGTGCGGCCGTCGCCCGGCTCCGCCTCATTTCCCTGTGCAAAAAGGTCAGATACTCGCGCACGTCCTCGCTTGTTGCTTCGCCGAAGCTATCCCGACCCCGACGGGCTAGGAACCACGCATAGTCGGCCAGGTCACGGCGGTAGGCGGCGATGGTGTTGTCCGACCGGGCGCGCTCGACGGCCAGGAATTCGATGAAGCCGTCGGTCTGTTGCTCGAAGGCTTCGGGCAGCTTTCTATCCACGGCCGGTCTCCTCCCGCGTCCGTGGTGGCTGCGCTCCGCCCGCTGCAGACCGCGCTGCGCTTTTTTCCCTGCGGAGGCGTTGCAAATCTTCATTCAATGCCATATCGAGCGCCCGTCGTTCCTCTGGACTTAGCTCGTGGGCGACCTTTCCGCCGCTGACTTCTCGCACGTAAACTCGGTTGTCCTCTAGCCGGTAGACCGACGTGAGCAGCACTCCGTCGTTGTTGGCGTCCAGTAGCGCTAGCACGAAGCTCACCCTGCCGCCCAACCCAGGCTCGGCGTCGTAACGTACCAGGCCGATTTTTTGCATGGCGGTGGCAAGGTGGCTCTCCAGGGCGTCCAGCCGCGCTTCGGTGGCTGATAGGTGCTGGTCTATCTGGCGCAGAAGCATCGGCAGGCGCTGCAGTTCTCCTCGCTCGACGCAAGACAATAGGTCGGCGAGGGCGCGAGAGTGGGGCGCGGCTGCGGCTAGGTAGGCCCGCCGCGCCAACCAAACCGCTACCCCCGCTGCCACAACCGCCGCTGCCGACGCAATCGCTTCTACGACACCGAGCACTTCTGCCCCCTGGGCTTGTTATTCGGCCCTCAGGGCCGCCACCTTGGCTACTGTCTTTTCCTTATGGCGTATTTGTCCAGGGTCAGGACAACCCCTTGGGCTACCTCAAGCTGTACCGTGCGCTCCTTGACGGTCAGCACGGTTCCGTGGATGCCTCCGGCGGTGACGACCTTATCGCCTGGCTTGAGGCTCCGCACGAGTTCCACGTGGTCGCGGATGCGCTTCTTTTCGGGCCGCACCACTATCCACCAAAAAAGCACCACCAGCGCCCCGACAAAGACCGCCGCCGGTATGAAATTGCTCCACGAGTATACCTGCTGCGGCATGGCTCCAGCCTCACGGCCACGTTCACGGATGCACGATGGCCTTTATCACCTTATCACGGTTCTCATGCACCCAGGGGATGGCTTGAGGCGTCTCGTCAAGGCTGAAGTGGTGGGTGATCAGGGCTTTGACGTTTGCCAGGCCCGCTGCGGTGATGGCGATGGAGGCTGGGTAACAGTTGGCGTAGCGGAAGGTGCCGGTGGCCGTCAGCTCCCGGTTGATGAGGTCGTAAATGGGTATCTGGGGGAACATCTCGGCGGGCATGCCCACAATCTGCACCGAACCACCCGTGCGGGCAATCCGGAAGCACTCTTGAAGTGTGTCCACGGACCCGACGCAGTCGAAGGCCACGTCCACTCCCCGGCCACCCGTCAGCTCTCCTATGGCTTCCACCGCATCCCGCTCCGCCACGTTGATGGTCGCCGTGGCGCCCAGGCTGCGCGCAACTTCCAGCCGCGCCTCCACTAGGTCCGTCACGTACACGGCGGTAGCTCCATGGGCTTTAGCGGCCATCAGGGAGGTCAGGCCTATTGGCCCACTGCCCAGGATGCCCACGGTATCGCCGGCCTTCACTTTGCCCAGCCGGCAGGCGTGCATGCCCACCGAGAGCGGTTCCATCATCGCCCCTTCCTCGGCCGTCATGCCCTCCGGTAGCTTGAAGCAGAAATCCGCCGGCCAAACCACGTATTCACAGAAGGCCCCGTGGATGGGCGGCGTGCCCATGAAAACGACGTCGGGGCAGAGATTGTAGCGGCCACTGTGGCAATAGTCGCAGCGCCGGCAAGTGCGGCCTGGCTCAATGGCCACCAGGTCCCCCACCTTGAGGTGGGTGACGGCTGGCCCGACCTCCATGACTTCTCCTGCGCTCTCGTGGCCCATGATGGTGGGTGTTTCGAGTACGAAGTCTCCAATGCGGCCGCGGGTGTAGAAGTGAATGTCTGACCCGCAGATGCCAACGGCGCGGACCCGCAGCAGCACGTCGTTCGGCTCGCGGATTTCCGGCATCGGCATCTCCTCGACCCGCATATCCCCGATTGCATGAAGTACCGCCGCCTTCATCGTTGCGGCCATTTCCCGACACCTCTCTGTGAATAGCTGCGCGCTACTTATCTCAGGCTCCCTGGCGCGTGGGATGGCATATTATGTCTTCGCCGGCGGTGGTCAAGCTCCTTCGGGCTGTCCCGCGACCCCGTGGGCGCCAGACGGAAGATCACCAGTGTCGGGCTGCCGTAAGGCTCAACGCCCCATGGGTGTTCCTCGGCCTCCGACCCAGTGAAAACCCAGCGCTGCTCAGCGCGCTCGTGCAGGGTGGACAGAAGCGTTTGGGACCATTCCAGCACCAGCGGCCCAAAGGCCTCGTAGCGCACGCCCGGCACCGGCTCGAAGGCCCCGCACGCGTTAGCGGCTGCCATGGACAGTTCCCGCAGGTTTACCACAGCCCATTCGGCGTCTTTAGGCAGTGGTGGCAGCAAATCCTCAAGTCTCTGGCCGGTCGTCAGAAAGGCCTCTTGTCGTTGTCGCAGCCGCGCCAGGCCTCGAGGGGCAAGTTTTCGCAGCCAATGCCCAACGGGGCCATCGAGGAGAGCTTTCAGCCGCAACCCTGCGTATAGGCGCTCCGGCGAGCCAACCACCAGCCACGTGGTGCGATATTTATCCTGCGGCACGTCGGGGCTGGCCCAACGCCATTGCGTCAGCACAACATGGGCGCCGGCGGGGACGCTTTGTTCGATCCAGCCACTGGCCGTGCGCCGTGTGCCCGGTTGGAGAAGAATCCAATCGTACCTGGCGGCTTGCGCAACGGGTGGCGCCAAAGACCCTGCCACCACAACACTCGCCAGCCAAGCCCCTGCCCTTCCGCTCCTGACGGCGCGCCCGAGGACTTGGCTAACAGCGCACGCTCCCATGCCCACCCCCAGCGCTACGAAGGGCACCACGGTTTCGTACCAGCGTGACATAAACCGATTGGTGCTTGCATATGCAAGGAGCGCTAGCGTCGGCCCGCTCAGGACCACCAGTGCGTCCCTGGGCCGGCGTGCTGCGAACCACGCCAGACCAAGGAGGGCCAAGGCGTTCAAGGGCGCGCCCAGTCCCGCCGGCGGCGTCATCCCGAAGAAAAACCGGCCCAGTTGCCAAGCTGGCTCCGGCCCGCTGGCATTGTACGCGCGCTGGTATACCATATCCGCAAAGAAGTCAGGCCAGTCGAGAATCGCCCACGGACAGAGCACAAGAAAGCCCAGGGCGGTGGCTAACAGCAGCAGGGCAGCACCCTCCGCCGCGCGTGGGCGACGAGGGAAGGTGGTGGCACCTGGCGCGGGACGCCGAGCCAGAAAATGAGCTGCAAGCATTGCCACGAGGCCTGCCGCGGCGGGGTATTTAATCGCTCCTGCTGCCCCGGCCAAGAGACCGCCGAGTATGTAGTCTCTCCGCCCCGCCGGACGCTGGTAAAGCCGCCAGGCCCAGACCACACTCGCCAACAACATGAAGGCCGATGGGACGTCCGCCGTCGGATAATGGCAGCAGACGATGTCCAGCCAGGCAAAGGCTAAAGCCGCCGCGGCGAGCCACCCCCCTAACCTGTCCGCCAAGCCCCACGCCAGCCTGAGCAGCAGATACACCGCCCCCACGGATAGAAGGCTGCCCAGAATCCGCGTCACGCCCATCAAAAAACCAAATTTGGCGTAGTAGAGTTCAGCCAGGCCGTGAACACCATCCACCAGTCCAGTCGCCACCGCTACTGCTCCGACGAGGGCGTATGCCGCGGCGTTGATGTATATGTAGCCGGTCGGGTATATGAACTCCCCAGGGTTGAGCCGTGGCTGCTTCGGGTTTATGCATGCTCGCGCGTGGACGGGTATGTCGCGGTCGGGATACCAGTACCAAGGGTAGTCGGTAAAGGCTCCCGTAGTGCGAAGGGCGAGGGCAAGAGCCAGTAATATTATCAGCGGCAGAGCCTCCCGCCTGGTGGGCGGAGGCGAGGGGGCTGGGTGGTCTGACAGTCAGCAGCCCTCCTTTGCACGTCTGGTTGCTGGCTGGTATAGTGCCTGGTGCCCGGGCGGCATCCTCCGGGCTATTTTAGTCCGTCGGCAGTTCCTGTGCACCCTGAGGGAATGGTGGTCGTCATGTACAGAATAGCCGTTCTTCCCTGCGATGGCGTCGGGCCGGAAGTGGTGCGCGAGGGCCTGAAGGTTCTGGACGTGGCCTGCGCAAAGCACGGCGTGAAGTACGAGGCCGTTCACTACGACATAGGCGGAGAGCGGTATCTGCGCACGGGCGAGCTAATCACAGACCGCGAGATGGAAGAACTGGCCAGCATGAGCGCTATCTACCTGGGGGCGGTCGGCCACCCCGACGTCCCGCCAGGCGTGCTGGAGCACGGCATCCTTCTACGGCTGCGTTTCGAGCTGGACCAGTACATCAACTTGCGTCCAGTAAAGCTCTATCCTGGAGTCTGGTGCCCGCTGAAGGACAAAGGGCCTGAGGACATTGATTTCGTGGTCGTCCGCGAAAACACGGAGGACCTCTATGTGGGCGTGGGTGGTGCCATGCGCAAGGGTACGCCCTACGAGGTTGCTACTCAGACTGCCATCTACACGCGGCGGGGCACTGAACGGGCCATTCGTTATGCCTTTGAGCTTGCCCGCAAGCGCAGAAAGGCCAACAAGGTGACCTTAGTAGATAAGGCCAATGTGCTGACCTATGGCCACGACCTTTGGAGGCGTACTTTCGCTGAAGTGGGTGAAGAGTATCCGGACATCCAGCGAGACTACGCATTCGTGGACGCGTGCTGCATGTGGTTCGTAAAAAATCCCGAATGGTTCGATGTCATCGTCACGACGAATATGTTCGGAGATATCATAACCGATCTTGGTGCGATGATTCAAGGTGGCCTCGGTGTCGCCGCGGGCGGCAATATTAATCCCGAAGGCGTCAGCATGTTCGAGCCAATCCACGGCTCGGCTCCCAAGCACGCTGGCAAGGAAGTCATCTGCCCCATTGCCGGCATTCTGGCTGCTGCGATGATGATGGACGCCCTCGGAGAGGAAAAGGTCGCAAAGGACATCGAGGACGCAGTAGCTGCGGCCCTCGCCACCGGACGATTTGGGGACCTTTCTACGACGAGTGGTGTCAAAACTTACGAATATGGCGACTACATTGCGGGTATATTGTCAGGGACGGTGACGCCCGAGCCGGCGTAGCCGAGGCGCGGTCCGGGCGCACCGGGGAGGGTAGTGCGCCCTGATGGAGGACCTCAAGATCGCGCTCGCTGGCTGCGGTAGGGTAGCTCAAACCCACGTACGCAACCTGCAGGCAATCTTTGGCCGCTCCGAAGTCTTGGTTGGTGTTTGCGATACTGACCCGCGGCGTGCGGAAGCCATGGCGCAGGAGGCGGGCGGCAGACCCTTTGGCGACATCGGCCGCATGCTGGAGGCAGTCAAGCCGGACGCTCTCTTGCTTTGCACTCCGCCGAGCGTGCGCGAGATGCCAATCCGGCTTTGCTGTGAGGCCGGCGTGGCCTTTTTCTGCGAGACGCCGCCTGCCCCCGACGCCAAGACTTGCCGGCGCATTCACGGCCTCCTGGCCCGCAGCGGTGTGGTGAACGCCGTGGGGTTCCAGTGGCGTTACTTGGACCTGGTGGACGAGTGTCGCCGCTGGCTTGTGGGTAAGCGTGTCAGTGCTGTGGTGTCGCGTTTCGCCTCCGACACCCTCTTCGCGGGCGACCTGCCCGCGTGGCTCACCCTTGCCGATCGCGGCGGCGGTCCGGTGTTTGCGGAGACGCTGCACGCTCTCGACCTCGTTCGTTACCTGGTTGGCAACATCTCCTCAGTCATGGCTTTCGGCTCCAACGCTGTTGTCCCCGCCGGTCCCAAGATGACTGTGCCGGACACCTTAGCGATGACTTTCTCTCTTGAAGGTGGTGGCGTGGGGAGTCACTATCATGGCTGGGCAGAAAAGCAGCCCACTGCGGAAATTGTGATTCGCACTGGTTTTGACGTGATATGTCTGGACCTGGTGGGCAACCGCCTGACGGGCACCGTGGATGGTCAGAAGCTGGCTTGCGAGGCCGGGGTTGACCCATGGCGCCGGGAAATCGAAACCTTCCTGCAGGCAGTGTCCGCCACCGACCAGTCTCTCATCCGGTCCGGCTACGGCGACGCCTGCGAAACCGTGTTAGTGTCTTCCGCGGTGATGGAATCCTTACGCGCTAGTATCCTGGCGCGGGTAGATATCGGCGCCTGAGGGCCACCGGCCTTTTGTGGTGCGCAGAGGGGCAGCCCCTCGCCGCCCGAAGTGGGCGCTGGAAGGGGTTCCTTCTCCACGCTCCCAAGGAACGTGTCACCTCGTTCGCCTTGACGTGTCGCTGTACCCTCAGGCCCGCGCGTGTGTCGGGCCCCAAGAGACCTGGAGTAGGCGCACGGCTCTACTCCACTGGCCGCGAGTTCCAGCCTTTGTGGCCGGTTATTGTCCAGATGCCCCCGCTGTATTCCTGACCCCTTGGCGGACGGCCTTTGCTGAAGCGTTGGGCTGGCCCGGCCAAGCCGTGCAAAAACAGGGCACTCTACTTTTCGGCTGGCCCCATGGATAGAGAAGGTTCGATAAGAACAAGACGGTAGCTTTGCGGCTCAATTGTGAGATCTAAAGACCCGTCTCGCTCCAGGGGCAAGGGGTGGTCGAGCATAGCGTCTGAGAGGAGAGCGTCAGCCCCCACGCCGAGGGTGGCGAAGTCGAAGTGCACCGCTCCTGCCCAAGGCGCTGAAGAGAGATTTGCGATGACGATGAGTGCCCGGCGGGCCGCACGGTCCACCCAGCCGCTTGCCAGCGGCCCAACTGGCTGGCAGACAGCCAAGGGCTTTTCAGCCAGTAGCCAACGAACTCGGCGTCCGCCATTTCATCCCGGAGACGCTTAATGCGCACCCATGGCTCCTTATCACGCCCGTAGCCAACGTCATGGGCGTGGTAACAAACGACCCCACCGCCTACGTCGCGGGGCACGTCGTGGAGCAAGAACATTCCCTGCATCTCGTTCGGCGTCACTGGCAGATTGAGCCAGCCGGGCCACATACCCCAAGTCGCCACGCCGTTGAGGTGGGTCATGAAAAAGGCACGGAATTCGCCCGGCGTAGCAACTTCGAGAACGGTCTTGCCCTTGTGGTAGTAGTTTTCGCCGTTGAGGTGCTGGTCACAGAAAGCGCCGAGGCAATAGAGTTGCTGGCGGCTGTAGTGATTTCGAACGACAGCGCACTTCGGAGCCTCTACGTGGGTGTACACGTAGAGCCGTTCGAGGAAGTGGCGGATGGCCCATATTGGGTAGGTGCCATGGATACGGTTTTGGGCGTCCGTCCACGAAAAACCGTCGAGCTCGTTGGTTATGAGCGTAGGCAGAGCGGTGCCGTCAAGGTAGATGCCATCCATGCCTATTTGCTCGATGGTGTGCTTTGCGCCGGCGAGCCACCAGTCGGCAAAAACACTGGCAGGATTGTGAAGAAAGCAACCGCAGCCGATGTTCGTTATCGGTTGGGCAAGCATCTCTTGGCCAAAGGTGTCGAAATCGGGGATGTTTGCGTTCACGCCCCACCCGGCGTAGGGGATGACGCCGAAGCCCTCCTTGTGCGCGCGCTCCACGAACTGTCGCACGGCTACCTCGCTTTGCGGGGCATAAATGCGCGGACATCCGAAGAAATCGTCGTCGTTCATGTAGATGAAGATATGAGTGATGCCTGCGGCGCGGTAGGCGTCGAAAAACTGGCGACGGCGCCCCTCATCGAGGTTCACGGGTTCTGCGGCAGGATGGCCTTCGGCGGCGGTGACGATAGCACGACCGAAAGACGCGTCTTTGACCGGCAGAATGGTGATGCCAAAGGTCGTCCGCCACGGCCCGCTCAGTTTCAATGGCTTGTCAACCATCGCTACCGCCAGCACCACCTCCTCCTGGCGGGGCATGAGGCGTACTACTCGCGTCTCGTCGCGGTTGCTCCACCCCCGGTCGCTTTCGCAGAACCACTGAATGCCTCGGTCCTCAGCGCCGAGCTGACACGCGTAGGTGAAGGGAATGGCACCGCTCGGATACCGGGCGAACCACTCGTCAAGAGTACCGGCAAGGCCGGTATCATCTGCCCTGAGCGGGTCTGTATAGAGGGCGTTGTGCGTGACCAATCGCGCCCAGCGAACGGCAACCGGTACCTACAATGCAAGGCGCTCAAGAATAGCTTCTCTGGCGGTCGGCACGATCTCAACGTCGCAGCGCAGCGTGCCGTCGTAGTGAAAGGTGCTGCGAAGGCGAAAGCCCAGTGCTGGCGCCGAGCCGCGGGCCTCGATGACCATGTCCCGATCATCGAGGCGCACTTGTCGGCTTTGCCATTCCACCTTGACGCTGCCGGTGTGAAGGCTGATTGGGCGGGATAGGAGGTCTGTGCCGCGAGCCTGGATTACTGCTGGTAGCCCGTTGCGGCCGAAGGTGACCTTGCGCTGCCAGACCTGTGCCACACCTGGGGCTGGGGAACGCACAGGCTCAAAAGGCGGCGGCACCACCCGCGAGCGGCCAATGCTGTTGCCAAACCAGTCGGGTGGCGGAGGGCGTAAGATGACCTGGGACTGAGTCATAGCCTCCGTGCCATCGGCGTGGAGGAGGCGCACCACCACCTTCCCCGTCGAGCCTGTGGCTAGGCGGGCGGCGTCCAGGTACGCCCGGACCAAGCCACCCTTGTCAATTGGCAGCGTCGTGGCATCTAACGGTCCCTTGTCTGTGCGCAGCGAGAATTCCAAGCGGTCGCCGCCCTTAGGTTCCACGTTGCACAAACAAGCCTCCACCTCCACTTTATCGTGCTTGAGGAAATGCGGGCGGGTCGTGACGGTGAGGGCCGGAAGAATCGCGTAGGGCACAACCTGGGCGTTGAGGACCTCGCCCGTGTTGGCATCGGCGAAGCACCACGCTGCGATATATTCGCCCGGAGCCGCAGGCTGTTCGAGGTTGAAATAGGCGGCGCCGGCAGCGGGCACCGAAAAGGCTTCCCCACGGCTGGCTATTAGCTCGTAGCGCTGATTTAGCTCATCTTTCAAATCGGCCTCGGTATACGAGACGGTTCGGCCGCGCCAGGCCTTCTCGGAAGGCTTCCCAGTTGCCCGTATGCGCAGGATGCGGTCCCAGGCTTCAAAAAAGGCGAGGGCATCGGGGCCGCCGGGGACTGATGCGCGGTAGAGCCAAGCTTGGCCAAAGAGGTCGAGTGGCTGTTGGCCTTGGTTGTAGAAGACCTGGCGGAGACCTGTAGTCGGCGGTCCGGATGCGCTGACGGGGAGCCGACCAATTCCGTGGGGTCTTACGATGGGGCCGTCCCCCACGAAGATCAGTCGCGCCAGATAGGGTGACCGGTAACCGTCGGCGTTGAGACTCCACACAAGCCCCAAGTCCGCCATTCGCTTTGCCGGCGTGAGCTGCTGGTTCATCACGTTGATGCGCCAGACGGCGCCTGGCCTGGGAGGCTCTGCGTCAGGGAACTGGTTCACGGGAATGGCCAGCTCGGCGTGCCAGGCCTCCAGGCCTGCGCGCTGCGTCTTGTACACCCATTTCCCAGGCCAGGTGGCGTCGCCGCCGGTGCCTTCAAGAGGCCCACATAGGTTGCTCCACCCACCCACTGAATTGCCGCAGAAGGCGTAATAGTGACGTAAGCCTTTCTCTGGGCGCCCAGGCCACAGCACCAGCTCGAAACCGTCGTCCTTCCACCACAGATCCGGGTGCTGGCCTGGAGGGTAGACGGCTCTGGGAGCAGGATGGTTCGGAGGCCGGGATATGACAAGGCCGACGTAGAGATTGTCGTCGTCGTAGCACAGGTACAGCCAGACGGACAGGTCTGTGAGGTTGCCCGTGTCGTAGTCAATGAAGGCATCCACGCAAGATGCATAGTACCACTCGCGATAGTCTACATAGCCGTCAATGGTGGGTGGCTTTGGGTTGGCACGAGGAACGGTGACAATAACCGACCGGCTCCAGCCCTCCGGGATGAGCAGTTGGGTCTCAGCGGGGTGGGCCGCCGCCCAGATAGCAGCGAACACCAAGCCGAAGACAATCCGCATGTGAAGACGCACGCCTGCATGCCAAGGCGGCGACGCTGGGCTTACACGGCCATTGCCGGCCTTGGCTGAGCGCGCACGCATGTGCATCTCCGTTGCTTCCCTCCTCACCCTGCTGCGGGCATGGCCCCGTGGATGGTCAGCTAAGGACGCCCGCGTGCGCCCCTGGAACTGTTTCCGCAATCAAGAGAGCCGCGGTCTTTCTCCCCGAGGAACACCAATCGACCCCTTACTTACCCACCCCTTGCGAAGCTCACCGGTGGCTTGCGCCGGCTGGGTACGGGAGGCATTATAGCCGCTGAGCGCTGAACATCGTACG
>Ga0315298_1000433_pt1 | contig 80031 bp, 76 predicted proteins | sample WHS_1_MG_FD_203077 | JGI IMG/M metagenome (GOLD analysis project Ga0315298, IMG submission 203077) | Extremophilic microbial mat communities from Washburn Hot Springs, YNP, Wyoming, USA - WHS_1_MG | ecosystem: Environmental > Aquatic > Thermal springs > Hot (42-90C) | place: USA: Wyoming... | reverse complement strand
AGAAGCGCACATGATAGTCGTCTGGTGCCTCCACGTGGTCAATGGCCGCGAAGTAGCTGGGGAAGAAGGTCCCCGTTTTGGGGTCTCCTTGCCGCTGGACACTCCAGATCACGTCCTTCGCCGTCATGGGGTCGCCATTGTGGAACTTTACACCCTTGCGCAGCTCGAAGTCGACGACCGGCAGTCCATTCACCGTCGACAGGTTGTAGGAGGTGGCCAATCTGGGAACCAGCTTCCCATCTGGATCACGGCCCAAGAGACCCTCGTAGACGTTGGTAGTGAAGTAGGAGTCGGCACCCGCAGTATACTTGTGGGCGTCCAGCGTCAGTGGCTCGGTGCCCAGCGCGATGTTGATCTTCCCGGTCGGTTTCACCGGTCCTTGGGTGCCCACTGCTTGCTGCGGCGTAGCGGTAGGACTTGAACTCGAACCCGAGCCACAGCCCAGCGCCGAGGCGATCCATAGTCCGCCCCCGGCCACAGCGCCAGTATGAAGCAGGCGTCTTCGTGACCACCGCTTCTCCATAAGCCTTTGCCAGGAATCCTTCTCGCTCACTTGACATTCTCCTCTCTTCCCGTTTTCAGATGCCTGCAGTGCGCAGGGCACAGGGTCGCACAAAGACTACCTTCCGTTATGCGTCACGACTTGCCTCAGCATCGAGGAGAACAGGCATCGCCGCGCTGAGAGCCCAACCCTAGCGGGATACCAAAGCCCGACCAGACCATGGATGCCCGACGTGCATGGCCCACTACCCTGCCAATTTCTGCACCTCGGTAAGCAAGTTGGGGTGCTCCTCCAGGAAATGGGTAGAGTAGTCACCTCGTCGAAAGTCGTTGTTTTCGATTACCGCCCGTAGGTATAACAGATTTGTCGCCATCCCCCGGATCGAGAATTCGGAGAGCGCGCGGCTAGCGCGTTGGAGGGCTTCCTCGCGGTCCCGTCCCCTAGCGATCAGTTTGGCCAGCAGAGGGTCATAGAAGGGGGAAATCTTCTGCCCTAGACCGACACCGCTGTCTACCCTTATGCCAATGCCTCCCGACGGCCGATAGGCCGTGATCCGGCCCAGCGAAGGAGTGAAATTGGCCAAAGGGTCCTCGGCATTTACCCGACACTCAACTGCCCAACCCATATGCCGAACGTCTTCTTGACGAAAAGACAATGGCTCGCCGGAAGTGATGCGGACTTGTTCCTTTACTAGATCGATTCCAGTGAGCTCTTCAGTAACCGGGTGTCCCACTTGCAGACAGGTATTCATCGCCAAGAAGTAGAACTTTCCCCCGGACAGGGCGAACTCGACGGTGCCGGCGTTCAGGAAGCCGACGGCCCGCGCGATCCGAATCGCCGCAGCGCCCATTTCCGCACGCAGCTCAGGAGTTACAACCGGGGACGGGGCCTCTTCCAGTAGCTTCTGACGGCGTCGTTGAATCGAGCACTCTCTTTCCCCGAGATGGACGATATTGCCGTGGGCATCGGCTATGATTTGGAACTCGATGTGTCTGGGACGGGAAAGATACTTTTCGAGGTAGACGATAGGCTCGCCGAAGGCCGAGCGGGCTATGGACTGCGTCATCCGCAGGGCTTCCGCGAGCCTCGTTTCGTCCTCGGCGACCCTTATCCCAATCCCTCGGCTGCCGGCCGACGGTTTCACGATTACCGGAAAACCAATGCGTCGCGCTTCCTGCTGCGCCTCGACGTATGAGGAGATCGCCCCACTACCAGGCACGATCGGAACACCTGCTTGTTCCACCAAGCGCCGGGCATTGACTTTCTGACCCATCGCGGCGATCGCTTGACTTGATGGGCCGATGAACAAGATGCCAGAATCCTCACAAGCTTGGGCGAACGCCGGGTTTTCCGCCAGGAAGCCGTAGCCGGGGTGAATCGCCTCAGAGCCGGTGCGCTTGGCGATGGCGATAAGGCGGTCGATAGACAGGTAGCTGTGCCCCGCGTAAGCCGGACCGAGACAATAGCTTTCGTCGGCGAGAAGCGCAAAAGGCGCCCGACGATCGGCCGTGGCGCACACGGCAACGGTCGCAACACCGAGTTCCCGACAGGCGCGGATTATTCGCGTCGCGCATTCTCCTCGGTTGGCTACCAGAATCTTCTTGATCATCAAGCGATGCTCCGGTTCACGTAGCTGGACTGACTGCCTCCGCATTGAGCAAAGGCCAAACGAAGCAGGCGGCTTACGCTTTCAGTGTATGAGGGATCCGGAGATCCAGTATATCCTCAGAAAGATGGATCAGGGGGAGGATTATAGAGACAATGGGGTGGAGCGAGGATGAAGCGAGGTGATGCCTGTCGGCTATTCAGGGGATGAGGCGGAGCTCTCGTCCCTGAGCGACGGCTTGCACACGGTTACGAACGCCGAGCTTGCGATAGATGTTGTCGAGGTGAGTCTTGACGGTGGTCAAGGCGACTACTAGCTCGTCTGCGATCTGGGCATTCGTGCGTCCGGCCGCGACATAAGCAAGGATTTCCCGCTCCCGTTTGCTCAAAATGCTATTGATCGCCTGAACATGTCGGACGTGGGCGTCGGCAGTATCGGTTGCCTCGCTACCAGGATCAAAAGCCTTCAGCAGATTGTGAACATAGGCTGGGGGCGCGCCCGCGGTCGACCGGCTTTCGCCCGGTCGCATTTTGAGGACTTCTGAGAGCAGCCGAGCCAGGGACGGTCCCGCATCGATGAAGGTTCGAACGTAGCCCTCCGGTTCGGCTAAGGTCAGGGCACGGGTAACGGCCGCCAAAGCCTGTGCCGTTTCCCCTTGAGCCCGCCTGGCAAGAGCTAGCAGGACAAGGATTTTGATCACGCTTCCTGTCCTCCCTGCCGACTCCGCGGCCGCCAATAGCCGTTCCAAAAGACCTACCGCCTCCGCAACCCGGCCCTGCGCGATGCTAACGCGGGCCAGCGTCATGTGCTTGGCCTCTTGGCGATAGCTGAGTGCGTCATCCACGCCTAGACCTGAGGTTTGCGCCCAAAGAACAGCCGGTTGGAGATTGCCCTGTGCCAGGCACAAGCGAGCCCGATAGGCCGCGACCTGGGCGAGATTCTGAGGCAGTCCCGCGGCCTGAGGCAGATCCTCGGCCTGCCTCAGAACATCAAACGCGCCGGCGATGTCACCCGTGGCCTGTCTGATCCGAGCGAGTACGACAAGGCCCAAAATGGTTATGCTCGTCGAGCCAATCTCCTGGGCGAGCGCGATGGCCCGAGTTACGTATTCGATCGCGGTGTCAAGGTCGTTCCATTCGTAGTAGATCCACCCAAGCCCAATGAGAGGCATGCGCATCAGTCCGTTGCCCTCGCCTCCTTGACTCCGCGCCAGTTGCAGGGCCTGGCGGTAGTTTTCTGCCGCCTCCCGTAGTCGGCCTTGAAACACCTGGAGACGAGCAAGCTGGGCAAGGGCGATGCTGGTATTGGGAACGTCGCCAGATGCCCGGTTGAGCGCAATGCATTGGGTGAGCAGATGGCTGGCCCGCGCGAAATCACCGTTGAGCCAGTAGGCAGAACCCAGAATCTGAGTCATCGCTCCACTCATGAACCGGTCGAACTTGACCGAAGGTTGTAGGGGACGTCCAGAAAGCGCAATGCCAAGCGCATCCTCGCCCCGATAAAGCGCGATATTAGTGCGAATAGCGATAATCTCCTCCAGGAGGATCTGCAGACCGCTCATCTCCTCTGCCGAACCGATCGGTAGATCGGCCGATATCTCGCTGGCCTGTTTTTCGAGCTGCTGCTCGACTTGCCGAAGCCGGGCATCGGCGGCCTCGAACTGCTCCACGTTGGACAAGGCCCAGGCATGGAGCAAACAAAGCCTCGGCATGCCAATAATGATTTCTTCCGGCAAAGCGCGGATCCAACCGAGAAGAGTGGCTACTTCGCTGCGCGTCTCCTTCGAACCCGCCGTCTGTTCGACTAGACGCGCTGCAGTTCCAAACTCGCCGGCGGCCAAGGCGTGGCCGATCGCTTCATGGTTCAGACCCTGCCTTTCGTACCAGTCACATGCCAGGCGGTGCAATTCAGGCACGTGTTCGGGGCGTCTTTGCCGCAGTAGCGAACGGAGGAAGTCCGCAAACAGTTTGTGGTAACGATACCAACAATGCTCGTTGTCCAGTGGCACGGTAAACAGGTTCGTTCGATCGAGCATCTCGAGAGTTGCCTGGCCATTGCTCCAGCCGGTCACCGCCTCGCACAGGGGCGCACATAAGCGCTCTAATATTGAGGTATCCAGCAGGAAGGTCTGCAGGTCCTCAGGTAGGCGGCGGAAGACTTCGTCGAGAAGATAGTCCAGAATGTGGTGGTGGTCGCCCGAGAACGACCGGATAAAGCCCTGAGGATCATCGCTACGGCGCAGTGAGATCGCCGCGAGCTGGAGCCCTGCCGCCCAGCCCTCGGTGCGCTTGACCAAGGCGTCCACTTCCTCCGGGGTAAGGCTCAAATGGACCATCCCATTGAGTAGCGCGTTAGTCTCCTCGACAGTAAAGCAAAGGTCGGGCGCCCTCAACTCCGACAGTTCCCCCCTTGCCCTCAGACGGGCGAGTGGTAGGGGCGGGTCGGCACGACTCGAGATCACTAGGTGAACGTGTGGTGGAAGATACTCTAGAAGGATTCTCATCCCTTCTTGAACGGCCTGATCTTCGATCACCTCATACTCATCTAACACCACAACCAGTTCGTCGGGGAGATCTGCCAAGGCGTTGACCAGCGACCTAGCGATTGCCTCTGCCCTAGGTGTCGGAGAGGAGCGCAGTTGAAGCAGGACTTCTTCGCCAAAGCGGGGATAAGCCTTTTGGATCGCGGCGACGAAGTAGGCCCAATAGCGGACGGGATCGTTATCTCTTGGATCGAGGGCTACCGAAACTGTTTGGAACTCGTGACGCCCGATCCACTGAGTGAGGACGGTGGTCTTGCCCGAACCAGCAGGAGCTGAAATCAAGGTGAGCTTGTGGCGTGCGGCCTTGGCCAGTTGCTCGTACAGTCGCGGGCGCTCGACGAGGTCGCGCCGACTGGCCCGCAGGATCAGTTTTGTCTTGATCAAGGGGTCCCAGCGAGTGGACTCGATGGCCGGACGTTGCCGAGGCTTCCGATTCACCGACAGGGCCCGGATAGGTGGGACGCCGCTCTCTTCGGCACCCAAGGTCGTCAATCCCGAGGGCGGAGCCGCGCCCGGTTTCCAATCGGCGCGCTCAGTAACTCCCAGTCCGGACGAGTGGTTAGGAGAAGCACCCATTAGCTCTGCGCTAGCTCGATTCAGACGCTCCAGCGTGAGGGATTCTCCTTTGCCCAGATAGGCCCGCTGGAGCTTACCACCGCGATTACGATAGGCCTTCCAGTACCATCCGCCGCGCTGAACCCTGTCCCGGCGTGCCGTGAAGCTGCCAAGAAGCCCGAAGAAAGAGAACGTCTTGCCCTGCTCTAGCCAGGCAAACCATTCCGGACTTCCGACAAGGACATCATGGCGCCCGTATTCATCACTCCAGGAGAGGCAATCGCCCTGAACCGTCGGCGTCGATCGTGCCATCGACCAGTCTCTCTGCGGAAAACAACTGTTGGAGAATATTCCGCTTCCGAGCGAGTATATCACCCGTTGGGAAATTATGCAACGGAGACCTGAGGCTGGGAGTCTGGAACGGGTGGATTTACAAGCGCAAGGAGAATGGGGTAGAATGATGGCAGCAGAGTGGACTGGCGTTGCGCGTTCGCTGTCTCACTCAGGTGAAGAGCGGTTGTCCACAAGGCGAAGAGGCTTCACTCCGTTTGATTCGACAGCATCGGTACGATGGCGTCAGTTTGTTGGCATGTTTCGTGTCTCCTTCAAGGAGTGGGCGTTCGTTGTTTGTAGCCGGCCCCCGATAGGCCCAGGGTCGGAGAGGCGAGGTGAAACATGGACACGCAGATTCATCGACCTGCTGAGGCTGAAGCCTTCGACTTTCGCTTGCACGATATTGTTGGCGGTATCGAAGACGATCTCTTTGTTGTCGATAGCGACTACCGGATCAAGCTTGCCAATCCTGCGATACGCCGTAAGCTGCCCAAGAACCTTGAATTGGGCCCACAGCATCGCTGTTACGAGGTCCTTCATGGCCGGAATAGGCCTTGTGGACCACCCCTCTGGGATTGTCCTCTCGTTAGGGTGACACAGACGGGTCACGCTGTAACCGTTGTTCACCCCTACCGGCCACCCGACTCGGACATCCTCGACAAGTACATACAGGTCAAGATGTGGCCGGTGAAAGACGCCGATGGAAAGACCACCGACCTCGTCGAGTTGCGTAGAGATGTTTCCGCAGAGAGAGAATTGGAGAGAGATACCCTGAGGTGGCATCACCATCTCGATGCTTTGAGCCACATCTCCTCGGCTGTCAGTGGACTGCGGGAACTGGATACGATCCTCAATTCAGTGTTGGATGCCGTGCTGGAGATATTTAGCGGCAGTGTAGGGGGCATTTTGCTCCTTGACGAAGAGGCAGGGAACCTCCGGTACAGAGTGCACCGTGGCCTCTCTGCCGACTACGTGCGGGAGATGACCTGTGCTCTCGGTGAGGGAATTGTCGGCAAAGTCGCGGCCACCGGCGATCCAGTACTGATCGAGAACATCTCCAAGCATCCTGAATCTGCCCACGCTTACCTGCACAGCACCGAGGGCCTCCAAGGGTTTATCAGCGTTCCCCTGAAGGGAAAAGAGAAGGTTCTTGGAGTGATGAATGTTGCTAGTACTCATCCGGGTAGGTTCGGCAAGGACGACCTCTACCTCCTGAACTCCGTTGGCTGCCAGCTCGGCATCGCCATTGAGGAGGCAAAGCTATACCAGCGCCTCAACGAGGCTAGAGTCCGGTATCAAGTGCTACTGAGGCAGGCACTCACCATCCAGGAAGAGGAGCGAAAAAGGATTGCGAGGGAACTGCACGATGAAACGGCTCAAGCGCTCACCGGTCTGGCGCTGAACCTGCAGGCGATTACCGCGATGATCGAGATGGAAGAAATCCAGAACCAGGAACTGACGACTCTTCTGAAGAAGACCCACGCGGTAGCGGTTCACGCCGGCGCCGAATTGACGAGGCTGATCAGAGAACTTCGTCCAACTCTCCTAGATACGTTGGGGTTGCCTGCGGCTATTCGCCACCTCGTGGATACCCACCTGATCTCGCAAGGGATCGACGCTACCACAGAGTTCAAAGAGCTTGATAAGCGCCTACCGCCCGAGACCGAGGTGGCGCTCTTTCGGGCAGCGCAGGAGACCATTAGCAACATTGTCAGGCATTCTGGCGCCAGCAGAGTAAGAATTAGCCTCGAACCACATGGCGATGAATGCGTCTTGCGTGTTGAGGATAACGGCATCGGATTTGAGGTCAAGGAGATCACTGGCATCGATGCTACAGGTCGGGGCGCAGGTCTTTTTGGCATCAAAGAGAGAATCAAGTTGGCAGGCGGCCGATGTCATATCGATTCGCAGTTGGGGAATGGGACCAGAGTCGTGATCAGAGTGCCGAGAGAGTGATGATCGGGAGAGATTAGACAGTGCAGAAGATCCGGGTGCTGGTGGTCGATGATCACACTATCGTGCGTGATGGCATTCGTGCGTTACTGGCACTAGTAGCCGACATAGAAGTGGTCGGCGAGGCTGGAAATGGCAAGGAAGCTCTGGAGCAGGTGAGGCAATGCTGTCCCGACGTGGTGCTGATGGATATAGCCATGCCTGTCATGGATGGCCTTGAGGCAACCAGAAGGATACGAAGAGAATTCCCAGATACAAAGGTACTGATGCTGACTCAATACAACGAAGGGAAGGAATATGTCTTTTCGGCAATCGAGGCCGGCGCCCAGGGTTTCATCGTCAAGGCCGCTGCATCGTCGGACCTCGTTTCCGGGATCCGTGCCATCTACCGTGGCGAATCTTTCCTTTCGCCGATCGCGGCCAAGGCGTTCGTCGAGGACTATCAGCGGACTGCTTCTGTGCGGACCAAGAACGATCCGTATCAGCAACTGACCGATCGGGAGAGAGAAGTGCTCAAGCTGCTCGCCGAAGGATACTCAGCTCAGGAAATTGCAGAATCCCTGGTCCTCAGTACGAAGACCGTGGAGGGTTATAAGGCGAGCCTAATGTCCAAACTAGATATCCATAACAGAACCGAACTTATCAAGTATGCCATACGCAAGAAGATCGTCGAGCTCTGAGTAGCGGTTAGCCATCGGCCCTCAGCTTTCGGCCATCGGCTAGCCCCAGGGCCCCCCATCGCAGTTATTCCGGTCTACGCCGAAATCTGGGCCCCGTAAGAGCTCCCATCCCGGCATTCTCACTGTTTCACTAGACAGGCGAATGGGCTAAACAAACGAGCATTGGGTATGGGTCAGTGCGGCGGAATGTCTGGAGCGCTATTGACTTCATCGCAGGTCGTGCCGAGGGCACAAGCGATCTCCTCTCGCCACTCCGGGATCTTCTCCCCAAAGGCGCGCACAAGGCCGAAACAGCCGGCGAGCATCATATCGCCACAGGGCACCGCAAAGTACGGTTTCAGCGGCGACCCAGACATCATGGCACGCCTAGGACCGGTTACGGTCAGGAATCCTGAGGGTTTGGTGGTACCAAGGACAAAGGCACCGTGACCGTGATCGCTGAACACCTCTTCATGCGTCAACTGACCACTGTTCAGCCTGTTGACCAAGTAGTTCAGCTTCTCAGGTGTAAGAAGGCCGGTATGGTGCTCAAAGAAGCCCAATACTTGGTCCTCCACGAGGCGGAAGGCAAGGGTGTGGAGATTCCCTATGTTCACGAGGATCCGGTCGACGTGGTCGGCCACTTCCGGATCCTCCAACGCACCAAGCGCAGCGGCCGGACCGGTGTCGACGAGCAACAGTGGCTGGGCATCGCCGACAGTATCGACGACGGCCCGCATGCGGGTAAGGAAAGGGGGGACCTCGTCGGCAAGGTAGGCAAACGATAACAGGCTGTTTCGCGCGGCGATCGTTCGCTGCAAGTACTCGAAACGGAAGAGTCTGTCGCTGACCCCTGGCGGGGCTGCACCGTGGTCCTGTACAGCCACTGCGATGCCGTCGTAGTGATATGATACGTCAAGCGCGGCGAAGACCGCGCATAGAGCAGACAGATCGACGTCCTTTAGCGGGATATGCACGACATCGGGATCGTCTGGCGGCGGAAGATCGTCCCCGACTATCTGTACGCCCATGCCACGAACCACTTCGAGATCATCGTCAAAAGTGCGGGCGGCGTCGGCCGTGGCGAAGAGATGTAGCCCGGCGCGTAAGTGATCCTCCGCTGCCCACCGGCAGGGGCCACCGCCCATTGTCACACCACTGAGGAAGATATCGTGCCCCCCAGCTGTCGCATTGCGAATGCGGTTGGCGATCACGACGGTCGGCGAAGGCGCAACCATCTTGAAGCAATTCTCGATTGCCACGCTACTGTCGAATAGGAGAATATCCTGGGTGCCTGTCCCCACATCAATAGCCAGAATGCGCATTAGCGAATCACCTCCAGGCCACCGAGGTAGGGCTGCAAGACCTTGGGCACTACCACCGAGCCGTCTTCTTGCTGATAGTTCTCTAGAATGGCGGCAAAGGTTCTGCCTACGGCGAGACCGCTACCATTCAGCGTATGCACGAATTCCGCCCGCGCGCCGGGCGCCGGCCGGTACTTGATATTGGCGCGGCGCGCTTGAAAGGCCTCGAAGTTGCTGCAAGATGAGATCTCGACATAGCGGTTTTGGCCCGGGAACCAGGCTTCTGGGTCGTACTTTTTCGCTGCTGCGAAGCCCACATCCCCGGTGCACATCAGCATGACGCGATAGGGTATTTCTAATCTCTGCAGCACCGTCTCAGCATTGGCCAGAAGCTTCTCCAGTTCTTCGTAGGAGGTCTCCGGCGTGACGAACTTGACTAGTTCCACCTTGTCGAACTGGTGGACGCGGATCATTCCTCTAGTATCGCGCCCGGCGCTGCCAGCTTCTCTGCGAAAGGAGGCGCTGTAACCCACGTAGTAGAGTGGCAGGCGCCCTGGCTCCAGCACCTCATCACGATGCAGGTTGGTCATGGGCACCTCAGCGGTTGGGATCAGGAACAGGTCGTCTGTCTCACAGCGGTAAGCATCCTCCTCGAATTTCGGCAGCTGCCCGGTGCCGATCATCGATTCCCTCTTCACTAGGTAAGGAGGCGCAATCTCCACATAGCCGTGCTCCCTCGTGTGCAGGTCGAGCATCCAGTCGATGATCGCCCGTTCCAGGCGAGCACCGAGGCCGCGTAGCACATAGAACCTCGCCCCACTGATCTTCGTGGCACGCTCAAAATCGACCATACCCAGTCGCTCGGCTATTTCCCAATGTGGTTTTGGCGGGAACCGAAACGAGCACGGCTCGCCCCAGTGGCGGAGGACGACGTTCTCCTCTTCACCCTTGCCCACAGGAGTGCTCTGGTGAGGGATGTTGGGGATTTGTAACAGCAAGGTGTTGAGCTTGCTTTCAATCTGGCTCACTTGGGCGTCCAGTTCTCTAATCCGCTCGCCGACTTGCCGCATCTCACCAATTAGAGCCTGTGGCTTCTCCTTCATCCGACTGATCTGCCGGCTGACCTCGTTGCGGCGTGCCTTCAGACTCTCCGTCTCTTGCAGAAGCGTGCGACGCCGCTCATCGAGGTCGAGAACCTCGTCGACGGGTGCGCTCTCATGCCGTTTGGCCATAGCCTCTCTTACCAGATCAGGGTGTTCTCTGATGAACTGTAAGCTAAGCATATATGCACATTCTCCCCTAGGTCATTGGAGACAGTGTGAATTGGAGGTGGCCGGTGCGTGGCAGCATTTCGGCCAAGACGTCATTCTTGGCTACTACCAAGATCAGGCTCACCGAGTCACCGATACTAAGACCCAGATCCTGCAATGGCAGGCTGATTTCGAGGACCCTTTCGCCGACCGCCACCGAGTCAAGCGACTTCAGCATCTGCCACTGCTCGCCGCCCTGCGCCTGGCTAAGCACAGCTTGCATCGCGTTGGGCGCGATGGAGACCTCGGTACACAAGGGAAAATCGGGCGGCTCATACTCCTGGTTCGTACCGGCAAAGCGGGTGAGGTAGTTTGGCTGCTTCGATTCCGGTCCCGAAAAGTAGAAGCCAACGAAATACGGCGTGAGACTGGCACCCGTTTCTAGCCGTAGGAATAGGCTGCTGGGATTATAGCCATAGTACAAGCGTCGCAAGATCAAGTCAGTGCGCTGCATAGCCCCGGTCGAGATCTCGGCATCGACATAACCGGCAACCGCCCAGTCTGCCGACGTCGTCGGATCCATCGACAATCGCGGTGAGATGTAGCCACTCGGTGGACGCGCCGCCGCCCGCTGGGCAAACCGGATAATCGACTCCTTCAGCCATGGCGGAGAAGGGATGCCCATGATGCGGTAGACGTTTGCCAGATGGTTGCGAAACTCTCGGTCGAACATTTCGTGCCGCGCCGGATCGTTCCGCGAGTAGTACCACCAGAACCAATCACTTCCCTCGGCAATATAGATCTCCCGCCACGCCTTGGCCAGGGTATCGAAGTCGGCCAACTGGTACTCTCGTTGCCATTGGATTAGCCTCTCTCGCGTAAGCTCCAAGTACTCCCAAGCACGGTTCTGCTCTGGCTCACCAATCCAGGTCTCCAGGTTCCGGTTGATCCAACTCCCCGCGACGAGGCGAGGCAGACTGGTACGTGGCTGGAAGCGATCGAGGTATTCGCTGACGGTTACGGTCTGAATCTCCCGGTCGTCGGATAGCATTTGGTACAGTCGTTGCAAGAAGACGTCGCCATTGTGCTCGTATCTCTCCCAGCAGTTCTCGCCGTCTAGGATGATCGACACCAGATACGGGCTCTGTTCGTCCCGCAGGTTCTCCCTGATGCGCCGCAGCCGTTGCATCAGATCTGCGGCGGCTTCGCTACCGTCAACCTGCTGATAGACGAAGCCAATCCGGTCCGACAGAACGTGGTCCCGGAAGACAATCGCCAACGGATGACGTCCGTTGGCGCTGTCGGCAAAGCGCTCGCCGACGTAGTACGGTTGATAGAGCACCTGCGGATTCATGACGTGGCCGTACCCATCACGCTCGATGTTCACTCTAGAACTCTGAGCAAGGATCCCCTCATCGGATGCTAGCCAACGGAAGTTGTTGCGCGCCATGATAATTCCCAGAAGTTCCTCGCTGACCGCCCCTTCCGACGGCCAAAGCCCCTTGGGCTTCTGACCAAAGCATTCCTCGTGATACTCGACGGCTAGCCGCAGTTGCTCCGCGGCATCCTCTGGATGAGCAAACTGCTTCTCGGGCATGGAAAGCCAAGGACTGGCCTCTCTTGCAGCATTCGCGTTGATTAGGAGTGGCAGAATGGGATGGAAGTACGGCGAGGTGGATATTTCGATCTGTCCAGCTTCCTGCAACTCACGATAGGTGCCGAGCACTTTCCCCATTATCTCGTGCTGCTTACTGATGATCAGTTGCACGTCCTTCCCAGTGAAGTTCCGTCCCTTCTCCACCAGGCGCGAAAGAACCGGATCCCGTTCCAGCCAATTCGGATCGATCCAAGCCAGGTTGAACCATCCTTGCAGATCCCGCCAGTAGGACGGCCCGAACAGCTCATAGTCCCCCTCGGCTAGGTTACGCAACTGCGCCAGCTGCCAGTAGCGAGGATAGCGCCGTACGATGCGATCCCAGTCGATGCTGAAGAAGAAGTTGAGCAGGTAGTCCTTCTCCCCAGGCGTCAAGAGCTCAGCGGGCTTGGTCGTCAACAGCAGGGCCCGGTCTTTGGCCCCATTGCGTATATAATCGTTTAACTGCTCGGCAAGACAGGGCACGAAGTTGAAGGTCTGATGGATCTTTGGGAACCCTTTCAGCACCTCCACCATATGCAAATAGTCCTTAACGGCGTGCAGACGCGCCCATGGGAGAATATGCTCGCCTGTCACCGAATTCGCATAGTATGGTTGGTGCATGTGCCAAACAAAGGCAACATAGAGCGGATGGGCCACGACTATTCCCTTGTGCGCAGTTGGGGGAAGAGAATGACTTCGCGGATAGATTGACTGTTCGTCAGCACCATGGCCAAGCGATCGATCCCTATCCCAAGGCCGCCTGCCGGCGGCATACCATGCTCTAGAGCGATCAAGAAGTCCTCGTCGAGTAGCTCGGTCTCCTCATCTCCAGCCATGCGGAGCAGCGATTGCTGGCGAAAGCGTTCTCGCTGATCCATTGGATCGTTCAGCTCGGTAAAAGCATTGGCTATCTCAATGCCACCGGCAAAAGCCTCAAAGCGCTCCACCAAGGCTGGATCTCCTGGCTTCTTCTTCGCAAGAGGCGAAAGCTCGATAGGATAGTCGATCAGGAAGGTCGGCTGAATCAGCTTTGGTTCCACCGCGACCGACAGCAGCTCGTCGATCAGCTTACCTCGACCCATGCGTGGGTCGACACGATACCCCCGCGCGACCATTTCATCCCGAAGAGACACGGCATCAGGGAATTGCTGGAAATCGATGCCCGAGTGCTCAAGGATCGCCTGGCGCAGACTGATGCGAGGCCACGGCGGAGACAACTCGATAGTTTCCGTTCCGGACATCACCGAGGTGGTGCCCAGCGTCTCCAACGCTACGGTACTGACCAGTTCCTCGACCATCTTCATGACGTCGTAGTAGTCGGCATAGGCCTCATAGCTCTCCATCATGGTGAACTCGGGATTGTGTTTGGTCGATATCCCTTCGTTTCGGAAGAGACGGCCGATCTCATAGACTTTGTCAATGCCCCCAACCAGCACGCGCTTGAGAGCCAGCTCCAAGGCAATGCGCAAGTAGAAATCACGGTCCAACGCATGATAGTGGGTAACAAACGGCCTGGCCATAGCCCCACCGGCGTGTGCCTGTAGCACCGGCGTCTCAACCTCGACAAAGCCGCGTTCGTCCATGAAGCGCCGAACGTTGGCGACCATCTTGGAGCGCAGGATGAAGGCCTGCTTGACGTCGGGATTGGCGATGAGGTCGAGATAGCGCTGCCTGTAACGCTTTTCCACATCCACAAGACCATGCCACTTCTCCGGTAGCGGGCGCAAAGCCTTGGCCAACATGACAAACTCGTGGACTTCAAGCGTAATCTCGCCCGTACGGGTGCGGAATAAGCGCCCTCGCGCGCCGATGAAGTCTCCTAGGTCGCACTGCTTGTACAGATCATAAGCCATTTCCCCCAAGACATCACGCTTCAAAAAGATCTGAAGCCGGCCACTGCCGTCGAGGATATGAGCGAAGGTTGCCTTGCCCATCGGCCGGTTCGCCACCAGTCTTCCGGCGACGACGATTTCTGGCGACTCCGTGCCGGCAGGAAGAGTTTCGTATTGTTGGATGGCTGCGGCAGCCGAGTGAGTGCGATGAAAATGGGCTGGGTACGGATCGATATCGAGCTCTCGGAGTCTCGCCAGTTTGTTCAGTCTGTGCTGAACCAGTTCATCAGTCTCTATCATTCTATGCAATTTCCAGTATCTTCAATCGGATCACGCCAGCTGGGACCACGATCTGGACTTCTTCTCCCGGCCTGCGTCCTAACAGGGATCGGCCCACGGGCGACTCGTTGGATATCTTCCCATTCCGGGGGCTGGCTTCGGCGCTGCCGACGATCACATAATGCTCAACTTCGCCATCGGCGTTGCAGACCGTGACTTTCGACCCCAGCTTCACGGTTTCATGTTGAGATGAATCTTCATGAATGATCTCCGCATTTCGGATCATTCGCTCGAGGGTAAGGATGCGTCCTTCAACGAAGGCCTGGGTGTTCTTGGCATCATCATATTCGGCGTTGTCGACGGTGTTCCCAAACTCCTTCGCTTGCTGGATACGGCTAGCAACCTCTGGTCGCCGTACCGTCCGCAAATACTCCAGCTCTGCCTGCAATTTCGCCAGGCCTTCGGGAGTCAGGAAAACTTGCTTTTCCGACATCCTCCACTCTCCTCGCTTGTAGTAAAAAAGACTGAGAGCGTCGAGAACCCTCAGTCGGATAGCCTTCTCCTACGCTTGGTATTATACGGCATGACTGCAGACTTGTAAAGGGGGCATCTCCCGCGCAGCATACAGCCGCCATAGTTGATAGTGGGAACAGCCTTGTGCTAGAATTCAAAAGCGGCCAAGCATGATCAAAGCCGGTAACGGTCGTGGGCCAGGGCACCGAGGAGGACAAGATGGATAGCGGTCGTCCGCGCCGCCAGCATTTGCTTGCTGTTCTGGTCGCTAGCCTGCTATGCGGTCTGGTGGGTGGAGCACTAGGAGGGGGCCTTACTGGCTACTATGTAGGTCGCAATAGCAGCGCAGACGAGCAAGGCGCTTTCTTGCCAGGACCGAATGTTACGCCCTGGGCTCAGCAGGCGACCAACATGGTCAGAATGGTCTTGACGGAGGACTCCGCAGCCACTGAAGTCTTCAGCAAGATCGGCCCTACGGTTGTCACCGTGGTAAACAGACGGACATCGGCAGACGGGCAGCTCAACCTTGGCACAGCTAGGGGCACAGGCGTGATCGTCGATCGCCGAGGGTATGTCATCACCAACGAGCACGTCGTGCGAGACAACCAGGGAATCTCGGTAATCATGGCCAATGGCGACAAGAGAGATGCTCGCTTGATCGGCACCGACGCCCCATTCACCGACCTAGCCGTGATCAAGATTGAGAAAGAGGACACATACGATACTGCAGAGTTGGGCGACTCGGACTACCTTCAGCCTGGACAGTGGGTGTTGGCCATCGGGAGCGCGCTAGGAGACTATCGAAACACGGTGACGCGAGGGATCATCAGTGGCCTGCACCGCACGCTTCGCGATGGAGAAGTAGTCATGGACGACCTAATCCAGACTGATGCACCGATCAATCATGGCAATAGCGGCGGCCCACTGGTCAACTCAGTCGGTCAGGTAGTCGGCATCAACACCGCCGTCATCCGCGCTAGTGATAGCTCGCTCGACGTCGCGGAAGGCATTGGGTTCGCCATTCCCAGCAACACGGCGCGTGCCGTGGGAGAACAACTGATCCGCAACGGAAAGGTGTTAAGGCCTTTCCTAGGGATTTCACATCGGCAGATCACCCCATCCCTCGCTGCGGCAAACAACTTGCCCGTGACGAACGGGGCGTATGTTCTCTCGGTTAGCCCGAATACCCCGGCCAGTCGCGCTGGCATCAGGGAGAAAGATATCATCGTCAAGATCGGCGACGATATCGTCGATACCCAGAGACCTCTCCTAAACGTGCTAATGAAGTACCGGCCGCAAGAGACAGTGAAACTCACTCTTAATCGCGGCGGCAAAGAGACTCAGGTTGAGGTAACGCTTGGCGAGAGGCAATAACGGCAGAACGGATACACAGACAATCAGTTGCGCATAATTGCAGGAACAGCAAAGGGTCATCCTCTGAAGACACCGGTGGGCGCCAAGACAAGGCCCACTTCAGACCTTGTGCGGGGTGCGATCTTCTCCATGTTGGAGAACGTTGCTACCGACTGGTCCCGCGTGCTGGATCTCTACGCAGGGTCTGGTGCTCTAGGGATCGAGGCCCTAAGCCGGGGCGCTGGCTGGGCAGATTTCGTCGAAGCATTTCCCCCAGCTTGTCAGACCATCCGGGAAAACCTAATACATACCAAGCTGGCCGACCGGGCCAGGGTGTATTGTGCAAAGGTGCTGCAGATCCTACCTATCCTTGGGGAGAAATATGGTATAATACTGCTCGACCCTCCGTATGGAGACCCGACTGTGCATGCGGTCCTGGATAAGATTGGGGCATCCCCACTAATCGGGATCGAGACTACCTTGGTTGTGGAGCACTCGCGGCGCGTGGCACTTCCAAACCAATGCGGACCTCTTAACGTAGTGAGGCGCCGTCGTCATGGCGACACAATGGTGACCATTTTTCGACAGGAGGAATGAGCATTGCTTCGCGCGATCTACCCTGGCAGTTTCGATCCAGTCACGAATGGCCACATCGACATCGCCGCCAGGGCAGCTAAGCTTTTCGAGACGCTGATTGTCGGCGTCTACGACGCCCCGCCAAAGAGACTGCTTTTTTCTACCGAAGAGCGTGTGGCGATGATGCAAGAGGCGTTGAGGAACGTACCAAACGTCAGGGTGGAGGGTTACTCCGGCCTCACGATCGATTTCGCTCGCAGGGTGAATGCCCAGGTGATGGTCCGCGGATTGCGGGTAGTATCTGATTTCGAAAGAGAGATGCAACTAGCGCTGGCGAACAAGAAACTGGGAGCCGAAATTGAGACCGTGTGCATCATGACCGACCTCAATGCCGCTTTTCTGAGTTCTAGCTTGATAAAAGAGATCGCCAGCCTCGGGGGAAAGGTGGAAGAGTTCGTACCCCCACATGTTGCGGCTGCATTGAGACGCGCCTACGGAGTGTGAGGCGAGGAAGGAGGGGCGACCGATCGACATTCTGCATCTGATCGACAAGTTCGAAGCCATGGTTGCATCGGGTACGAAGTTGCCTCTGGGGAGAAGAGTAGTTCTGGATGAACAGAAGCTTCTTGACCTCATCGATCGCATGCGTGTATCCATTCCCGAAGATGTGCGGGTAGCAAGGCGAACCATGGAGGAACGCACACGAATTATCGCTGAGGCTCACAGCGAGGCCGAACAACTCCGACAGGAATTGGAGAGCGAACTTCGGGCCAAGCTGCAAGGCAGCGAATTCGTTAGATTGGCAGAGCAAAGAGCTTTGGAGATCACCGGAGACGCAGAAAGACGCGCCAGCGCCTTGCTGAGGGAAGCTGAGGCCGAGGCCGCCATGCGCAGGGAGGGCGCCGACCGGTATGCACTGGATGTCTTGCAGCGCTTGGAGGGGCAACTTTCCATTTTCCTGAACAGCATCAGGAAAGGGATCGGGGCAATCGAGGGAACCACGCCGTCCCGAGCGCTCGAGGACAGTCTACCGGGAAACGCAGAGGAGGCTAACGACGGGAGAAAGAAAGCTGCACGACGCGTCGGAGCTTGACAGCAACCCTTTCCGGTCCTTATAATGTTCTGATTTATCGCTTGGCGATGGAAGCGGGGCTAGGCCGGTAGCACTTCTTTGAGCGAGGCAAGATCCAAGTTCGCGTTCTTATCCACCATAGCTTTGTCTTTGCACGCACCCTTGTGCCACTCAGAGGAGGACTACCATGGAGTTTAACGTCGCCCAACTGTTGAAACAACATGTTGGCGCGACCAGGGAATATGACTTAGACGCCGAATTCGAAAGCGACGAATCGGTTGGTCTGGTGAACGTTGGTCGGATTGTCGGCCACGTGCAGTTCCTACGGACGGATCGGGGAATCCTGGTTCGAGGCACGCTTCACAGTTCTGCAGAAGGCACCTGTAGCCGCTGCCTAGCTCCTTGTCGCTGTCCAGTTGAATTTCGTCTTGAAGAGGAGTACTTTCCCACTGTAGACGTATTCACGGGCCTGCCGGTCCCTGCTCCGGAGGATGAGACCGCTCTTACAATCGACAACAACCATGTTCTCGACCTTAGGGAGGCAATCAGGCAGTACATGATCGTGGCTCTACCCATGCAATTCGTCTGTCGTACAGACTGCCGCGGGCTATGTCCCCAATGTGGGCAGAACCTTAACGAAACAACCTGCAATTGCCAGGCCCCTAGCATCGACCCTCGCCTCGCAGTACTGGGGAAACTGCTTCTTAAGGAAGAGGAGTCGCCAGAGAAGAAAGGAGTAGGTTAGGTAGTTGGGAGCTTTACCAAAACGCAAGTACGCCAAAGCGCGCCAAGGTGGAAGGCGTAGTCACCTCCACTTGCAGCCGCAGGCGTTGGTTGCTTGTCCACAATGTCGCACCCCAAGACTGGCACACCACGTGTGCCCCGTCTGTGGGACCTACAAGAACAAGGAGGTTTTGGAAACCTCCAAGCCCAAGCGTCGTGATCAATAGGACAGATTCCGATCGTACATCGCCGAAGCCACGGGCCTGAAGCTCTGTGCCCCACCCGCGCCGCAGCGCGGAGGCTTGTCCCCCGGAGGAAGCGGGGCATAAGCCCCCGCGCTATGGATTATGGGCTGTTGGGTAGGACCTTAAGATCTGGTGGCTTCACTTCTTCGTGGAGGTGTCAGCATGATGCGCACGGTCATCTGCGACCTTTTTGACATTCCTTACCCTATCCTACAGGGAGGGATGGCTTGGGTGGCCACGACTGAACTCGTCTCCGCGGTCTCCGAAGCCGGCGGACTCGGGATCATTGGCGCTGGGCATGCTCCACCAGATTGGGTACAGGAGCAGATCAGGGAGACGAAGAGGCGAACCAACAAGCCCTTTGGCGTGAACATCATGTTGATGTCTCCTTTCGCTGAAGAAGTCATCGACCTAGTGATCGACGAGCGCGTGCCGGTGGTAACCACCGGTGCAGGGAACCCAGGCGTGCATATCCCTCGTTTCAAGAAGGCCGGGATCAAGGTAGTCCCTGTGGTCTCCAGCGTTGCCTTGGCCAAGAGGATGGAACGGTCTGGAGCAGATGCGCTCGTAGCCGAGGGAATGGAATCGGGCGGCCACATCGGCGAGACAACCACTATGGCCCTCGTACCTCAAGTAGTTGATGCGGTGAGCATTCCAGTAATTGCCGCTGGCGGCATCGCCGATGGTCGAGGCCTGATGGCGGCGCTAGCGCTCGGCGCCAAAGGTATCCAGATGGGCACCAGGTTTGTATGTTCTACAGAGTGCATTGCTCACGAGCGTTTCAAGCAGAAGCTGGTTGCCGCGCGCGACCGTGCCACCATTACTACGGGCCATAGTCTAGGCCACCCTGTTCGGGCTCTAGAGAACCGCATGACGCGGCAGTTCCAGGAGATGGAACGGCGGGGCTTACCGCGAGAAGAGATCGAGAGTTTTGGCGTTGGCAGACTGCGCCAGGGCCTGATCGAAGGAGATGTCGAAGGCGGCTCCCTGATGGCCGGACAGATCTGCGGCCTGATCAGCGATGTCAAACCCGTGGCTCAAATCATCAACGAGATCATGGAACAGGCCGAGGCGTTGTCAGGCACCCTCGGCGCCCTGCGGGGGTGAAGTGTGGACCTATCAGGAAAGGTGGCATTGGTCACAGGGAGTTCGCGTGGTATTGGCCGCGCGATTGCTTTAAAGCTCGCCTCGCACGGCGCCCGCATCGTCGTCAACTACCGGGGTGCTAGCCAGGCGGCAGAAGAGGTAGCCGAACGGATTCAAGTTGGCGGCGGCGAGGCGATCGTCGTCGCCGCCGATGTCAGCAGACCGGCCGAGGCAGATCAGCTTGTTCGCACGGCAATCTCCCAGTTTGGGCGCTTAGACATCTTGGTCAACAATGCGGGAATTACCCGCGACGGGTTGGTGATGCGGATGAGCGAAGACGACTGGGATGCGGTGCTAAGCACCAACCTCAAGGGCGCCTTTCTCTGCGCCAAAGCAGCGCTACGACCGATGGTAAAGCAGCGAGGCGGCAGAATCATCAATATCGCCAGCGTGGTGGGAATCAAAGGCAACGCCGGTCAGGCCAATTATGCCGCCGCCAAAGCGGGACTGATCGGTCTGACGATGACTCTAGCGAAGGAAGTCGGCTCACGGGGGATTACCGTCAATGCGGTCGCCCCGGGCTTCATCGAGACCGACATGACGGCAGACCTTGCCGCTGAGGTCAAGCAAGAGGCGCTGCGGCAATCGGCGCTCAACCGTTCAGGAAGACCGGAAGACGTCGCGGCCGCAGTGGCCTTTCTGGCTTCTGACGAAGCTGGGTACATCACTGGGCAAGTGCTCGCCGTTGACGGTGGCATGTCGATAGGATAAGTAATGTTCCACAAAGTGCTAATTGCCAATCGAGGCGAAATCGCCGTCCGCGTGATTCGCGCCTGTCGGGAATTGGGGGTCCGCACTGTACTGGCATATAGCGAGGTTGACCGCCGTAGCCTACCGGTTCGGCTAGCCGACGAGGTAGTATGCGTCGGGCCCCCGCCGGCCACCAAGAGCTACCTGAATATCCCCAACATAATCAGCGCAGCGCTGCTATCAGGATGCGATGCGATCCATCCCGGCTATGGGTTCCTCGCAGAGAATACCTATGTAGCCGATATCTGTGAGCAGTATGGCATCACCTTCATCGGCCCTCCGCCGACGGTGATCGAGAAGACGGGGGACAAGGCGCTCGCTCGCAAGCTCATGGCCGAAGCGGGGCTACCGGTGATCCCGGGACCGTGTGAGCCGCTGCGCAGCGTGGGAGAAGCGCGCGAGGCCGCGGAGGAGATCGGCTTCCCGGTGATCCTGAAAGCCGCGTTGGGAGGCGGCGGGAAAGGCATGAGAGTGGTGTACCAAGCGGCAGACCTTCCCTCGGCATACACGGTGGCCCAGGCGGAAGCCGAGGGCGCCTTTGGCCGCGCTGATCTCTACTTGGAGAAGTATCTGGCGCGGCCTCGTCACGTGGAAGTGCAACTTCTAGGCGACGGCCAGGGCAAGGTACTGCACCTTGGCGAGCGTGACTGTTCCCTACAGAGACGGTACCAAAAGATCCTCGAAGAATCCCCGTGCCCAGCGCTCAGCTTGGCAACCCGTCAGGCGATCTGGAATGCGGCCGTAAGAGGAGCGACAAGTATCGGTTACGCGAACGCTGGCACGATGGAATTCCTCATGGATAGCAGCGGCCAGTTCTACTTCATTGAAATGAACGCGCGGATCCAAGTGGAGCACCCCGTCACTGAGATGGTCACAGGCATCGACCTCGTAAAATGGCAGTTGCGTTTGGCCGCTGGCGAACCCCTAACGCTTAGCCAAGAAGAGATTACCATGAAAGGGCATGCGCTCGAATGCCGCATCAACGCCGAGGACACCAAACGCGGTTTCGAACCGATTAGCGGACAGGTCAAGGCATACCTGCCGCCGGGCGGGCCCGGGGTGAGAGTAGACTCGCACCTCTTCGCCGGCTACAGCATGCCCCCATTCTACGATTCTCTATTAGCCAAGCTGGTTGTCTGGGGCATCAGTCGCGAGGAGGCCCTGGAGCGTATGCAACGCGCCCTCGGGGAGTTCGTCATGGAGGGGCTGGCAACGACAATCGGTTTCCACCAACGGGTCCTAGAGCATCCCGCGTTTCGCCGTGGTGATGTACACGTCGGCTTTATCGAAGAAGAGATGCTGGAGGATGTCGCCCAGCCAGTCTTGGGAACATGAGATGGCGACGGTGACCGGCTACCGAAGAAGAGCTAGAACCATAGCCTTGCAGGTGCTGTACGAGATCGACAGCGTTGGTCACCCTGCCGAATCCACGCTGGAGAGACACCTGGCCGAGGCAGGGCCGGCGACAGATACGAACCAATACGCTCGGAGACTAGTGGAAGGGGTGCTGGGGCGGAAGAATGAGATAGATCAGCGGATCGCAGCGGCGGCACCGGCCTGGCCGTTGGACCAGATGGCCAAGATCGATAAGAATGTCCTCCGGCTTGCAATTTTTGAGATTTTGTTCAATAATACTGTGCCGTTGAAGGCTGCGGTAAACGAAGCGGTCGAGTTGGCTAAGACCTTCGGCAGTGAAAACTCGGCAAAGTTCGTCAACGGCGTTTTGGGCTCAATAATCCAGCAGCTTGACCGGCAGTGAAAGGTATTTAGCTCAGCGTTATTTAGATAACGAGCTTGCCAGAGAAGGAGGTGAAAGGATGGCGACTGTATTCGAGCGCGTGAAGAGGATCATCGTCGACCAGTTGGGAGTAGATGAAGAAGAGGTCGTGCCCAGCGCCTCATTCGTCGATGACCTGAACGCCGATTCCTTGGATCTCGTGGAGCTGATCATGTCGCTGGAAGAGGATTTCAGCACAGACGGCAAGACTATCGAGATCTCCGATGAGGATGCGGAGAAGATAGTGACCGTGCAAGATGCCGTTGACTATATCAAAGACCAAGGCATCGAGGACGAATAGGGATCCTTCATACTGCGCTCGCTCTCCCGAGCGGAGAGATTCAATGGCTAATCAGGGGCAAAAGGGATCGAATCCTAGCCCCTCCTCTGTCCTTTTCAGGTAGCAACGCAAGAGCCTTGCGTGGAACTTGAGGCCGGAAGCCATTCTAGCACGGGGAGACCTCTGTACCTTAGTACCGAGTACAGCGAGTGGGAACGACCATATCGTAACGCCATCGCACGAAACCGATGACTACAACGGTGGACCGCAAAAAGAACAGGGACGAGCGAAGTCTGCAGGACAACGAGGATGATGAGAAGAGAATGACCATCATCGAGCACCTAGAGGAACTGCGACACAGGCTGATGGTATCGGCCATCGCTCTCTTGGTAGGTGCTCTCGCAGGCTTTGTGTTCCTTGCCGACTGGGTCATTCGCGTACTCAAGGACAAGGCGGGGGATGTTCCTTTTATTGCTATCGAGGTCACCGAGACGCTCGGCGTCTGGATGAAAATTGCGCTCTACGCGGGTGCGGCCATTGCGATGCCGGTGATCGTCTACGAAGCGATCATGTTTGTGGCACCAGCTCTGACAAAACAAGAGAAGAAGTACTTCTTCTGGTTGTTGCCAGGGGTGATTATCTCGTTTGTGATTGGTGTGGTCTTCGGCTATTTTGTCCTATTGCCGCCTGCACTCAACTTCCTGCTCCACTTCAAAGGGGAGTTCGTGCAAATCCAGCCTAGGCTAGGTAACTACGTCTCGACTGTCACAAAGTTGCTCTTTTGGATTGGCGTGGTGTTTGAAACCCCAGTGATCATCTTCTTCCTAGCGAAGATGCACATCGTCAACGCCAAAATGCTGTCACGGTTCCGGAAGTACGCCTTTGTTGCTTCCTTTATTCTGGGGGCGATCATCACTCCCACCTTCGATCCGGTTAACCAGACCTTAGTAGCCCTTCCCTTGATCATCCTTTACGAGATCGGGATACTCTTGGCGAGGATCGCCTAGGCTTCGCTGCCGGGGCGCAGATCCGACCCACGGGAGGACAGATGTCGGAACTGAGCGATCTGTACCGAGAAATCGCCACTTGCCAGCGATGCGATCTGGCGAAGACGCGCACCAAGGTCGTCCCCGGCGAAGGGCCCGAGGACGCCAGATTGCTGTTTATCGGCGAGGCACCGGGCTATAACGAAGACATCCAGGGGCGTCCTTTCGTCGGACAAGCGGGGGCGTTCTTGGAGCAACTGCTCGCCTCTATCAGCTTGAACAGGCGCGACGTCTACATATGTAATGTAATCAAGTGCCGCCCCCCGGGAAATGCCGACCCTCTGCCAGCACAGATCAGCGCGTGTGCCGCGTGGCTAGATCGCCAACTGGCACTGATCAAGCCACGCATGATCGTTACCCTCGGTCGCTACTCAATGGCCAAGTTCTTTCCCGGAGAATCCATTGGCAAGATCCATGGCGTGGTGAGGAAGCAAGGCAACACCCTCTATTTTCCGATGTACCACCCTGCCGCCGCCCTTCATCAGCCAGCCTACCGCAAATCGATCGAAGAAGACATAAAGAAGATTCCCGCTCTTCTGGCTGAAGCCGAGAAACTACACAACGACCAGCAGAAAACGACTGTCCAGCCGAAGCAGCTCAACCTCTTCTAGCGATGGGCAGCAAGGCCATTCTGCGAGATGCGGCGCGCATTCTCGATCGAGACCAACGCAATATCATCTCGCGCTGGACCCAGCGGGTGGTGAAAACCGAAGCAGTCCGCTCTCGCCAAGACTTGCACCTGCAAGAAGTCCTTGGCGCTATTCCGCTTCTCCTCACTGCACTGGCGGGATGGCTTCGCAAAGGGGATTTCGATGAGCCTCTTAATCCGCCAGAAGACGTCCGGCTCAAAGCCCGCACGCACGCGGAGATCCGCTTAGAGCACGGCTTCCATCTTGCCGATGTCTTAGCGGATTTCCAACTGCTGAGGGGCGAGATCTGGCGAGCCGTCTGCGTCGAGTTATATGAAATGCACTCCAACCCCGACGACATCCTCTTCCTCGGGCAGCAACTAAACTACGCCTTAGACGGTGTGCTCGCCGCCACCGCGGAGGCTTGCTGTGAGCTTAGCAGGCGAAAGGGGAGAGCCGGGTGGTAAAGCGGATCGTCGTCGTCGACGACGAGCAGCCCATCGCCGAGTTGATCGTCCAGCTGCTCGAGTTCGAGGGTTTTGCTGTCGAACACTGCACTGATAGCGCGCAGGCCTACCGCCAGATCAAGGAGTTCGCCCCCCACTTGGTCATTCTTGACCTGATGATGCCCAATCTGGACGGCTGGGCGGTGCTAGAGCAACTGCAGAAAGATCATGCGATGCGTCAGGTTAGAGTGATCATTTGCACCGCATTCGGGCAAGAAGCCTTTAGACGCAAGAAGAGCTTGAACCGCCTCGACGTGCCCGTTCTCCTGAAACCATTCGATATCGAGGACCTGCTGCGAATGGTGCATAAGACCATTGGCAGCCCCTAAAAAGCTGTCAGCGATCAGGAGCTGGGGGTCGGGCGTGGGAATTAGCTAGGGCCTTCGTCGCCTTCGATTCTCCGATCCCCGACCTCCTGACCCCCAGCCCCCGTTTCTAGTGGTGCAACACAGGCTCCGGCTTCCTGCCAGAGCTTGGCACGTTCTGCCGCAGAGAGAACTCTCAACTCGATACCGCGCTCCTGAGAAATCCTTTCCATGGACGCGAATTGCCGACGGAACTGCTCATTGGCCAGTCTGAGCGATTCCTCCGGATCGACTTTCAGCGCTCGCGCCAGATTCCCCAGGTCAAAAAGCAACTTGCCCAGCAACCGCTCCTGTTTGTCTTTCTCCTTTGTGCCGAGCAGAACATGCAGGTCACGCTCGATTTCCCTTGCCAAAGTATCCTTTCGCTTCACGTTCAGGCCTACTCTGGCAGCTCTCTTGAGTATAGCTTGACCATAGGCTAGGGCCGGCATGGCTTTGGGCACCCCTGCGAGCATCGACTGCCCCTCCTCGCGCTCGGTCTTCTTGATCGCCTCCCAATTCACTAGCACTTCGGCAGCATCGGCGACGGTGACATCGCCAAAGACGTGCGGATGTCGCCGGATCAGCTTAGCCGCGATCCCCTTTACCACGTCGTGGATGTCGAATGCGTCGGCCTCGGCGGCAATCTGGGCATGGAGGAAGACCTGCATCAGCAGATCTCCCAACTCCTCCTGGAGCTTGTCTGAGTCGCCACTGTCCAAAGCATCCAAGACCTCGTAACTCTCCTCGATCAGATGCGGTTTCAGCGTGGCATGGGTTTGCTCTTTATCCCATGGACAACCGCCGGGCCCACGCAGCTTGGCCACGATCTCCTCCAGGGTCGCAAAAGATCTGAGGTTCTGCTCAAGAGGCAACGCGGGGACATAGAGGCAGGTGAGGTAGTCGATCTCCTGACCCCGGTCCAGCCGGAACAGTGGCAGATGGACTACCTTCTGCACTCCCTCAACTCCCGCTGCAGTAATCAAGGTTACAACGTGCTCGGGAGGATAGTCCTCCAACAGACTGAGCTTGAGCTCGGAAGCAATCCGAGCATCGAAGATCTGGCAGATCAGGGCGGGCCTCCCTGGATCGAGCACCGGCTGCTCGGCGTCGACGATCTGCAACCCAGGACTGAGGGCATCTTCCCCGAGCAGAGGAAGGACGCTATCGACGAAACTCAATCCGGCCACGATCCGCACCGGAATGCTTTCAGCCCTAGACAAAGCAAGAATCCGGGCCACCGTAGCCTCGCCTACTAGCGGGTTTCCGGGCACGGCATAGACTACGGGGTCTTCGGAATGAGCATGCTGAACGATCTGCTGCGCGATGATATCATAGACCTCGGCGAAGGTAGCACTGCTTTCATACACGTCATCGAAGCTCTCGATCGGTAATTGCTTGGGTAGGTACGACACTGTAGGGTGTCTCGCCGTCCGCAAATAGACCTTTGAGGCGGTCTCGAGAATGTGCTTGGCTTCGAGAGTGACCTGCTGCCAGCCGCCGGGACCCAACCCGACGATGACGATCGACATGCGGTTTCCTTTCTTAGAGATGTAGGTCTTGCCATGATTCCAAGCTGCGTCGCCGCCACAGTGCGCTGCATACTCACAGGCAATTCTCTTGATTATACTTTGCACCCCTTCCCTTGACAAGATGGCGGTGTTCATTTATCATTCCTACGCCTGGTTGCTGATGCCACGGCGTCTTCCGACGCTCTACACCGATTGCGGAGTGATGTCGCGGATTTGTGGCGTGCCGCACGCCTGTTTCGAGTAAAAGCCAACCCTAGGAGTGCGATGGGCAAACGTGTGGCGATCTTGACATCGTGCGTTTTAGCGCTAGTCTTGCTAACATCTCTGGGTTGTGTCCGGGTCTCGATGACAGATGAGCCGCCCCGCCCTGACGCCGGAGGATCACCGCAGCCAATGGTGATCACTCCTGCGGCCGAGCGGCATGACGTGGCGATCACAGCAGTGGATTTCGAGCCGCAGCTCGCGCCCGATGGGAGCATCGTCTCAGACAAGATGAAGTTGCTCGTTGCCGTGGAAAACAAGGGGAACCGTCCGGAGACGAATCTGGTAGTCAGGGTGGGACTCTCCAGCGCCAAGGACAGAGAGGTGCTGGCGCAGAGCACGGCTACGGTCGATGGCCTTGTTCCAGGTGAAAGCAAGATTTTGAGATTCGAGACGCAGCCCGGATTGCCTTTGCGTTCAGGATACGTGTTGAAGGCCGAACTGGATCCAGTGCCCGGAGAGGTCGAGCTATCGAACAATCTCCGCACCTACCAGTTACAGGTCACCATGATGTCGAAGTAGACTACTCCGACAGACGCCGCGGGGGACAGGGCATTGCGGGTAGAGCCTCGCAGGCTCTGTTCTTTTGTTCTCGGATGCTGCCGTAGCGCTGTTATGCGTATGCGCTGTCTAGAAAGGTCGATACGGGATGAGAGTCGCCATCCTGCTGGCTGAAATTCTCTTCGTCCTGCTCCTGCCGCTGACGCTGGTTTCCTCCAATCTCCGCTACGTGGTGAATGACCCAAACACGTACGCCAATGGCTTCGCGAAGTACGGCGTGGCCGCCACAACAGGCATCGCAGAGTCTGAATTGCTCAGGGGAGCTGCCGGACTACGCGAATACTTCAACTCGGATCAGGAACCAATCTCCGTGCAAGTGGAGAAGGACGGCAGGACCGTCGACCTCTTTCGCACTCGCGAGGTTGCTCATCTGCGGGATGTCAAGGGCCTCATTAGGTTGTTCTACCGCGGCCAAGTGACCAGCCTCACCTATATGATCTGCTTCGTTGCGGTCGCCATTGCTTTTGAGAGGGGTTCTGGGCTCAGACGCATCGCCCGCCTGGCCCTTTGGGGTTGTGGCTTGACCTTGGGCATACTTGTGCTGGTTGCCCTTCTCTCGGTGACCGATTTTGACGCGCTGTTCTTGCGCTTTCACTTGATCAGCTTCAGCAACGACCTCTGGATGCTCGACCCTCGCGAAGACAACCTGATTATGATGTTCCCCCAAGGCTTCTTCTACGATACGACTCTGAGGCTGGTGATCCTGACCTTGGTAGAAGCCATTCTGGTAAGTACAGCCTCGGTGGGATTCCTCATCGCTTCGCGCAGAAAGAGGAGAAAAGGTGTCGGCGTGGCGCATTAACCGGTGGACGGTTGCCCTAGGGATCGTCGGTTTGATCCTGGGCATCGTCTTGTCGATGCGTTGGAAAGCGCAGGCCCAGAATACTGTGCCGGTTGAAGCGGGCGTACGATCTAGTGCGGCTGCCAGTATCAAGCGTCTGGAGGAGGAGCAGAAGAGCCTACGCGCCCGTCTAACCGAACTCCAGAAGGAACTGGAGCTGTACCAGGGCATCGCTGTGGCTCGCAACGACAGCCTCGCAGAAATCGCGCAGGATCTCGATAACCAGCGCATTCTCGCCGGACTAGTTCCCATGAAGGGTCCGGGCGTCAAAGTGGTCCTTGACGACTCGACCAAGTCTCCCGCCCCTGGCGACGACCTGTCCAACTACATTGTGCACGAGTATCAACTGCGCGATGTGGTTAACCTTCTCTGGGAAGGCGGTGCCGAGGCCATGAGCCTTAACAACGAGCGGATCGTTGGGAGCACCTCTATCTACTGCGTGGGCAGCACTATTCTGGTGAACAACACTAGACTTTCGCCACCATACGAGATCGCGGCGATTGGTAATGCCGCGTCGATGGAAAACCTGCTGAATCGTTCCACGTCTCTCACCAAGATCAAATCGCTTGCCAGGCAATACGGCCTTCAGTTTAGGATTCAACGCGCGAAGGAAGTCACCGTGGTCGCGTACGAGGGTCCTTTGACGGTCAAGTACTCCACACAGAACACGGTCAAGTGAGGTCTCGGCAATGTTCCGTCAACGGTCTGCGCAGGTCTATTTGACCATTTTCTGTTTTCTGATCGGTTTGGGTGTGATCATGCAGTTGCGCACTCAGAGCCGCACGGTCAAGGATACTCAGGCGCAGTCCAGTGTTGAGCAGGCGCAGGTGCTAAGCAATCTAGTAGACAGCAATGCGGATCTCAATCGAGAGATCCGGAGTCTCGAGGATCAATTGGCATCTTTCAAGCAAACATCAGGGCAAAGCGAGCTTGACACAATCGTTGCCGAGTTGAACCGGATGAAGATCATCAACGGAAGAATCGAGGTGTCTGGTCAAGGAGTAGAGATCTGGATCGACCGCCGCATCACCGTACTCGACATGCAAGACCTGATCAACGAACTCCGGAACGCAGGGGCGGAAGCGATCGGCGTCAACGGGCAGCGCATTATCATGGCCTCGGTGGTAAAGGAGGACAAGGAAGGTCTAATCATCGATGACATTCGCATATCACCACCCTACATCCTGACCGCGATCGGCAACTCCGATACTCTGGAGCGGGCAGTGGAGCGCAAAGGAGGCGTTACTCAGATCCTGCGCTACAATCACCCGGAAGCGGTGATTTCGGTATCTAAGGAGACCCACCTAGTAATACCTATCTATCAGGGTACGTTCGGTATGAATTATGCTACGGTAGCCAAATAAGCAATCAGTGGCAGCTTGAACAATTGCCACCGCCGCAGGACGAGCAACTGGATCCGGTGCCAGCAATCGAAGCCGTCTCGCCATCGGAGCCCTTACAGAAGCACGCGAACTTCGATAGCAATCTCCTTGCGCCATGATTGCACTTCGGACAGGTGGTCGCGGCATCCGCCTCGCTGAAGGAACGACGCAACTCGAACCTGTAATCGCACGAAGGGCATGCATACTCGTAGATGGGCATCGCTGCCTCCTTTTCTCTATTGATCTGTATAATTATTCTAGACCAATGTGACGAGGCGGTCAAGGGGATGGTGCGATACCACAGGCGGTCGAATCAGTCATTGGAGGTACAGATGAAACACATTACTGACCGGGCACTCGATGTCGCCCGAAGCAGGGGTGCTACCTACGCCGATGTACGCATAGTGAACCTCGAAAGCCAGACACTAGTGGTCCGCAATGGGGTAACAGAAGCGGTCACAGTGGGCGAGAGCGCTGGCCTTGGCGTGAGAGTGTTGGCCGATGGCGCTTGGGGATTTGCCAGTAGCTCGAAACTCGATCTGGGCGAAGCAGACAAGGTCGCCGCTCTTGCCGTACGCATTGCGAAGGCTTCGGCGACGGTTAAGAAGGGCGACGTTAACCTCGGTCAGCCCGTTGTCGAACGGGGCAGCTATCGAACACCCGTACAAATCGACCCCTTCGCCGTATCTCTCGAAGAAAAGCTGAGTCTGCTCCTGAAGGCCGACGAGATCATGCGGGCAATCAAGGGTATCGTCGTCGCCGAATCCAGCATGGAAATCCAGCGGGAGTTCAAGACCTTCGCCAATTCGGAAGGTAGCTTCATTGAGCAGGTGCTTATCGAGACGGGCTGCGGGATCGAGGCGACGTCGGCGAAGGACGGCGAAGTACAACGACGGAGCTATCCAAACAGCGTGGGACGTCATCAGGGTACAGAAGGTTTTGAATTCGTGTTGCGCTACGATCTGCCCGGAAACGCTGCGCGGATTGCCGAGGAGGCCGTCGCGCTGCTGAGCGCGAAGCAGTGTCCAGCAGGGGTACGCACGATTATCCTTGACGGTACCCAGCTCGCCCTGCAAGTCCACGAGAGCTGTGGCCACGCTATCGAGTTTGACCGCGTGCTGGGTAGCGAGGCCGCCTACGCTGGCACGAGCTTCTTGACTATCGATAAGCTCGGGACGTTCAGGTATGGTTCGGACATCGTCAACATTACGGCGGATGCCACAATTCCAGGAGGCCTTGGCACTTTTGGCTACGACGACGAGGGCGTTCCAGCGCAGATCACGCCGATTGTCAGGGATGGCATCTTCAAAGGCTACCTCACCTCCCGCGAAACGGCATCGCTCTTGGGTCAGACGAGCAACGGTACGATGCGCGCCGACGGCTGGAACCGGATTCCCTTGATCCGCATGACAAACATCAATCTGGAGCCAGGCACCTGGACATTGGACGACCTAATTGCCGATACCGACGATGGCATATACATGCAGACCAACAAGAGCTGGAGCATCGATGACAAGCGCCTCAATTTCCAATTCGGCACAGAGATCGCCTGGGAGATCGTCCGCGGAAAGCTGGGCGCGATGCTCAAGAACGCTACATACACCGGCATTACACCCCAGTTCTGGGGCAAGTGTGACGCGATCTGCAATCGGGACAGTTGGACTGTCTGGGGCACGCCGAACTGTGGCAAAGGACAGCCTTCGCAGACCGCCCACGTCGGCCATGGCACTGCGCCGGCGCGGTTTCGTGACGTGCAAGTAGGACTGATGAAGTAGCTCACCGGGAACTGGCCGGCCTGCCGGACTGGATTCCGGCGAAAGCCGGAATGACGAAAGGTGGGTTTGAGAAAGAAGGAGGATTAGGCAGTGTTTGGCGATCAAGAGGCCAAACGGATCATCGAATCGGTGCTGGCGTACAGCACCGGGGACCAGACCGAAGTGGTGTTGTATTCATCCGATGCCGCCTTGACCCGTTTCGCCAACGGTTACATCCATCAGAACGTGGCCGAGAGCAATGTACAGCTCTCGGTGCGAGTCGTCCTTGGCAAGCGCATCGGCATTGCCACAGTGAACGCCGCTCACAACGATGCCATCAAGCGCACAGTCGATGTCGCCACGGAGATCGCTCGCTGCCGCGAGCCCGACGAGCACTTCATCTCTCTGCCTGGACCTACGACCTACCAGCCCGTCGACTCCTTCGCGGTCCGGACCGCCGAATTCACGCCAGAGGAACGGGCATCGGCGGTGGCTGTGATCTGCCGCAAGGCCGCCGAGAGCCAGTTGATTGCCTCAGGTGCCTTCGAGACGTCCACTTCGGAGCTGGCCATCGGCAATTCGGAAGGGGTGTTTGCCTTCCAGACTGATACGCTGGCCAATGTCAATACAGTAATCATGTCCGACACTAGTTCTGGCTATGCTGACCGCTATGCCGTCGACGTGGACCAGATTGATGTAGAAGCCGTGGCTGCGGAGGCAATCGACAAAGCCCTCCGCAGCAGGAACCCTACCCGTCTCGATCCCGGTACGTATGAGGTCATTCTGGAAGAGTACGCTGTAAGCGATATCTTAGACTTTATCGCCTTCCTCGGGTTAAGCGCCAAGGCTGTGGAGGAAGAGCGTAGCTTCATGAACGGCAACTTCGGCCGGCGCATTGTCGGAGAAGGCATCAATATCTGGGACGATGCCATGGACCCGAGAGGCATTCCGGTCGCCTTCGACTTTGAGGGCGTGGCAAAGCAGCGCGTCGACTTCTTCATCAACGGTGTGGCCAACGCCGTATGCTATGATAGCTACACGGCGGGCAAGGAGAAGAACAAGACCTCGACCGGCCATGCCCTGCCGGCGGGCGATACCTACGGTCCATTGCCGGGGAACATGTTCCTCGGCCCTGGCACGAGTACCAAAGAAGAGATGCTCGCCTCGACGAAGCGCGGCATCTGGGTGAGCCGCTTTCACTACACGCGCGATGTCCACCCCACGAAGGTGGTGGTTACCGGCATGACCCGCGATGGTACCTTCCTGATCGAAAACGGCGAGATCACGCGACCGGTCAATAACTTCCGATTCACCCAAGGCTACCTGGAGGCCCTTAATAATGTCTTGGCGATCGGCAAAGAGACCAAGATTCAGCGCGAGCTGTATCCGTTCAATCGCGTCCCGGCGCTGAAGATCGCCGCGTGGAACTTCACGGGGGTGACTGAGTACTAATGGAGCAGGGGGATGAGCCCGTGGCGACCGTAGGCGGGATTCCAGTATTCGATGGCCACAACGATACACTGTTAACCTTGTGATCGACCTCGCCCACCTAAATGAACAGGGATTTCGGGATGTCGCACGCTCATGTCCGGTAGGCGCTAAGCAACAAACAGCCGTCAGCAATCTGCTGACGGCTGTTTGTTGGCAGCAGATGGCTGCCTACTCTTTCTCCGCCTCTTTCTTGGACTCCGCGATGACGTTCTGTGCCACGTGAGCAGGAACCTCTTCGTAGTGGCTGAACTCCATGGTGAAGACGCCCCGCCCCTGGGTCATCGACCGCAAATCGGTCGCGTAGCGTTGCATCTCCGCCAGCGGAACCTGAGCCTCGACAACGCTCATGCCGTCCTGGGGCGTCATACCTTGCACTCTGGCGCGTCTGCTGTTCAGGTCACTCATGATATCGCCGGTGTAGGTATCTGGGACCGTGATCCTGACGTTCATCACCGGCTCAAGCAGCACCGGCTGTGCCTGAGAGACACCCTTCTTGAAGGCCTGGGAGGCAGCGATCTTGAATGCCATTTCCGAGGAATCGACCGGATGATAGCTGCCGTCGTATAAAGTGACCTTGACATCGGTGACAGGGTAGCGCGCTAACACCCCTTCGGGCAATGCTTCTTGCACGCCTTTCTCCACCGCCGGGATGTAGTTCTTTGGCACGACACCACCCACGACGCGCTCGCCGAACTCGAAACCACCCCCTCGTGGAAGCGGCTCTATTTCGAGGAATACGTGCCCATACTGCCCGTGACCGCCGGTCTGCTTCTTGTGCTTGTACTCGGCCTTAGTCGGCACAGTGATCGTCTCTTTGTAGGGGACCTTCGGGGTCGAGGATTTCACGTCCACCCCGAACTTCCGCTTCATCTTTTCGATCGAGACGTCGACGTGAGATTCGCCCATGCCGGAAATGAGAGTCTCCCCCGTGTCCGGCTCCTTCTGGACCTGCAAGGTCGGGTCTTCCTCGACGAGCCGTGCTAAGGCGCTGCCCAGTTTGTCCATATCAGCCTTGGTCTTTGGTTGAATGGCTGCGCTGAACAGTGGTGCTGGGAACTTGATCGGGGCAAGGAGTAGAGGCTGCTCCTTGCTAGATAGGGTATCGCCAGTGGAGGTCTCCGACAGTTTGGCGACAGCACCAATGTCGCCCGCCACGATCTGAGCCGTCGGCTCTTGAGTCTTGCCCCTTAGAATAAAGAGCTGTCCGATACGCTCGTCCTTGCCCTTGTTTGAATTCCAAACGTGAGAGTCGCTGTAGAGCACGCCAGTATAGACGCGCAGATAGGTGAGCTTGCCTACATACGGGTCGGCCGTGGTCTTGAAGACTAGCGCAGCTAGAGGCGAACTAACGGTCGGTTCAAGGGCGATCTCCTTGCCAGTAGCAACCTCGGTAGCGACGACCGCACCCCTATCAGCCGGAGACGGCATGTAGTCGACTATCGCGCTAAGCAGAGGGGCAATGGCCTTGTTTTCCAAGGCACTGCCCACTAGGACTGGGACGACCTTGCCGGCGTTAACCGCCGCACGTAGACCGCCCTCAACCTCTTCTTGGGTGAGTTCCTCGCCTTCGAGGTACTTCATGATTAGCTCGTCATCCGTCTCAGCCACGGCCTCGATCATCTTCTCCCGATATGACTCGGCATCGGCCATCAGATCTTCAGGTATCTCGGCAGTCTCCGACTTAGGGCCTTCCACAGCCTTCATCTTGATCAGGTCGACTACGCCGCGGAAGGAGTCTTGCTGCCCAATCGGCAATTGGATCGCGACACAGTGCTTGCCAAACATCGCCCGAACTTGCTCGACAACTCTCCGGAAATCGGCGTTCTCTCGGTCAATCCGGTTGACGAAGATCATTCTCGGCAAGGCATGCTCATCGGCGTACTTCCATACCATTTCCGTTCCTACCTCGGGGCCGGCAACGGCATCTACGACTACCACAGCGGAATCGGACACGCGAAGGCCTTCCTTGACCTCGCCAACGAAGTCGGCGTAGCCCGGAGTATCCAAGATGTTGATCTTGTGTCCTTGCCATTCGAGGGGTAAAATCGAGGTGCTGATCGAGATCTTCCGCTTTATCTCGTCAGGATCGAAATCGGAAGTCGTGGTGCCATCATCTACCCGTCCGAGCCGGCTGATCGCTCCGGCAACAAACAGCATGGCCTCGGCGAGAGTTGTCTTTCCCGCACCGCCATGGGAAATCAGTCCGACGTTTCGCAACTGCTCTGTCGCATAGTTTTTCATACACAACTCTCCTTGAAGACGGTCATTTCCTGCTTATTTTAACTGAAAATACCCCCTGGCGCAACAGAGCAGCCAATTAAGCGTGCTCATCTTGCGCTTCCACTTCGAGGTAATAGGCACCAAAGGATCATCGTCCCGCGAAGCGTGGGGTGGGCATCCTGCACTTCATTCCTTTTGAGCCTGACCCTGCCGGGCGCTTCCCCAAAGACCTACTCCAAAGCCTCCTCTAGGCGGCTCAGGCGAACCAGGACTTCGTCGAGCTTCTCCTGCAGAGGCTGGTGTTCTCGATCGTTCTGCACAAAGTAGGCCGGCAGATTCGCCGTAACCACGCCGAAGAAGGTAATTCTCACGAGCATCAAGAACACAGCGGGATCTCCAATACAAGCACCCATTCTGGCGTCAGCTCGAACAAGTAGGGCGCAAGGAGAAGTGGGATCATCATGACCCCGAGGATGAGCATGGGGATCTCGAGTGCGCCCTCGAGGCCTCGACATAGCCTAGCCTTATTGACGCGAGCGACGGTGGACAGTCCTAACCGTTCATCCAAGTACGGGGGCACCTCCGGCTGGCTGGAATCTCACGTGCCGTCAGTCTTCTGCCAGGACCACTCAGATTCTACCTCAGCGCGACTGTCGCCGCCTCCACGCCACCACCATTTCGATAGCCCTCCTCGTTCAGGATCTTCCCGAGGGCGGCGAGAAAGAGAAGGACGTTTGCCTCGCTGCAGGAATAACCCATCATCCCGACACGCCACATACGCCCGCGGTAGGCGCCCAGCCCGCCGGCAATCTCGATGCCGAACTCCTCAAGCAGGCGCCCGCGTACCGCCGCATCGTTCACACCTTCGGGGACGAGAACGCCCGTAACGGTGTCCAGACGATAAGGCTCTTGCGCGAACACCTGCAGGCCCATCGCCTGCAAACCGGTGCGGAGCGCTGACGCGCAACGGGCATGGCGGGCGACGCGCGCTTCAAGACCCTCTTCGGCGACGAGGCGGCAGGCCTCTCGCAGGGCATAGACCATCAGTACCGGCGCAGTGTGATGATAAACCCTTGCACCGGTCTCGGTCCAGTACTGCTCCAGCAAGCTGACGTCCAAGTACCAGCTTTGGACCTTCTGGCGACGGCCCTTGATGGACTCTACCGCCTGTGTGCTGAAAGTGATCGGCGAGAGTCCCGGCGGGGCACTAAGACACTTTTGACCGCCACTGTAGCATACATCGATGCCCAGCGCATCGACGGGCACAGCCACGCCACCGAGCGTAGCCACCGTATCAACGAGGAAGAGCGCCTCGTGGTCATGCGCGACCTGCGCGATCCCCGCTAGAGGCTGCTCCACGCCTGTCGAAGTCTCACCGTGAACCAAACCAACCACCTTCGCCTTCCGTTGCAGCGCGCTCTCGATCGCTTCTAGCTCGGCGGCGCGACCCCATTCGACCTCGATCCGATCGACGTCGGCGCCGCACCGACCGGCGATCTCCGCCATGCGCTCGCCAAACACTCCGGCCACTATTATCACGGCACGGTCACCGGGTTCAATCACATTGGCAATAGCCGCTTCCATTCCGGCCCCACCAGTCGCAGGGAGGGCGATGGTCAATTCGTTCGTCGTCTGGAAAACGTAGCGCAGCAGCGCCTTTGTCTCGTCCATGATCTGCAGAAAGGCCGGATCCATGTGGCCGAGCAAGGGAGCAATTAGCGCCTGCGACACGGCCGGCGGCAGGTTGGTCGGACCGGGGGCGAGGAGGATCCGTTGGGGCGTGTGCAGAGCATCGAATGATGGCCGGGACAATTCCATCCGTTCACTCCTTCTATCGACTATTCTGAGATTGTCTCAAATCCCGTTCCTCGTAGCGCGGGGACACGCCCCTGCGCTGCGTTCTGAGATAGTGTCTTGACTACCATAGAGTGGCTTGCGCGGGGGGGTGGGCTTCGCCATCCGTATAGGGTAGCCCCAAATGCTCGTAGGCCCGGCGCGTGGCTACCCGCCCGCGGGGCGTTCGGGCAATGAAGCCTAGTTGCAGGAGATAGGGCTCGTAAACATCCATGATGGTATCAGCCTCTTCGCTGATCGAGGCTGCAATGGTGTCGAGCCCCACAGGACCACCTTGAAACTTCTCGATGATCGTGTAGAGGACGCGCCGGTCGATCTCGTCCAGCCCGATAGCATCGACGTCTAGCTTGCCAAGCGCGGCCGCGGATACGGCCTGGGTGATCTTCCCATCGGCAACTACCTCGGCGTAGTCGCGCACCCGCTTCAGCAGCCGGTTCGCTACGCGGGGTGTGCCACGGGCGCGCCGGGCGATCTCTTCGACGCCAGGGGCATCGGCGGTGATCTTCAAGATCTTTGCCGAGCGAGCGATGATTTGCTGGATCGCCGGCAAATCGTAGAAGTCGAGCCGGAAAACATTGCCAAAGCGATCCCGCAAAGGAGCGCTAAGCATCGCATAGCGCGTCGTGGCGCCGACAATAGTGAAGTGCGGCAGGTTGAGACGCAGGCTGCGGGCTCCTGGCCCCTTGCCGATGACGATATCAAGAGCGAAATCCTCCATCGCTGGGTATAGCACCTCCTCGACAGTTCGACTGAGGCGGTGAATCTCGTCGATGAAAAGGACGTCGTACTTCTGCAAGTTCGTGAGGATCGCGGCGAGATCTCCAGGGCGTTCGATCGCCGGCCCAGAAGTGATCTTGATATTGACACCCAGTTCGGCGGCGATAATGTTCGCCAGAGTAGTCTTGCCGAGTCCGGGTGGACCATATAACAAGATATGCTCCAACGGCTCACCGCGTCGCTTCGTTGCGGCGATGGAGATCCCTAGGTTCTCTTTGACTTTCTCTTGTCCGATATAGTCTGCCAAGCGCTTTGGGCGCAGGCTGGTATCTAGCGCCCCGTCTTCATCCTGTGGCTTGGGCGAGAGAATGCGTTCTGCCATGATATGCCGTTCCGGGGGCCGAGCTCGATCAGACTCTGCTCTCGACCCAGAAGAAGATACTCCACAAACGACCCGGGAGCACCTGAATTATACCAGAAAGGGTGACCCTACGGAAACAGTGGGCGGCGCGTGACATAACCATATTGAATCAGAGAAGCAGTCGTGCTATAATTGGGGTTGAAATGGTACATAGCAGGGAGGTGATGGGCGATGTTCTTCTTTGATCCTGTGTACCTAGTGTTTGTCTTACCAGGCTTGCTCTTGGCGCTGTATGCGCAGTGGAAGGTCAAGAGCACTTACGCCAAGTACACCAGAGTCGCTAACATGCAGCGGATGACTGGTGCCGAGGTAGCCGAGAGGTTACTACGGATCACCGGCCTGAATCGCGTTTCGATAGAGGGCACACCAGGCGAGCTGACCGACCATTACGACCCGAGAGGCAGAGTGCTGCGGCTTTCCCAGGAAGTCTACCGAACGCCCTCGATTGCGGCGATGGGCATCGTAGCGCATGAGGTGGGGCACGCGGTACAGGACAATACGGGCTACTGGCCGATGCGGCTGCGGGCCGGTCTGGTGCCGGCGGCCAGCCTGGGGTCAAATCTGGGCATCATCCTCTTCTTCGTGGGCATGCTGATCAGGTGGTCTGGTCTCATGTGGATGGGCGTCATCTTCTTCGTCGCCGCAGTGCTCTTCACGCTGTTCACGCTACCCGTCGAATTGAATGCCAGCCGGCGGGCAAAGCAGTTGCTGATGAACAACGGTCTCGTCAGCCGGGTAGAGTACGACGCGATCAGCGCGGTGCTGAGTGCAGCGGCGTTGACTTACGTCGCGGCGCTGCTGCAGGCCATCGGCCAGTTGCTCTATTTTGCCATGGTGGCCTCTGGGATGAGCCGCAGTAGGGACTAACTGGTCGGTTTGGAGTTTGCCTGACAATATCCCTTATGGGGCATAGGATAGCTCGTTCTGGGACCGCGAGCATCTTGTCTGCATTCCTAGGTGTAGCCACTGGCGGGGCAGTCTAGATGGATGCGGTCCCGGCCTCACGGTCTCCTCGCGAACCTGCTCCAAATCCTCATCGTCCGTCACGCTTGTGGAGCCTGCGCCTGCATTTCCCGCTTTTCAACCAGGAGGCGGGCCAGGTATCCGCCTAAGGCGGCCAGATCCTCTGTCGGTAGGTAATGGTTGGCCGCCGCGTCAAAGACGATGTTTGCCGATGCCGGCATTTCCTCGTCGGCCGCAAAGAGGATACAGGCCATCAGTATTCGAGGCAGCGGCTGGAACCAAAAGGCGGCATCCCCGGTGCGGTCCATGCGCCGGCCACCGATGGCTACCGCACCCCGACGGAAACCCGCGAGGTCGGATCCGAAGGCCTCAGCCAATGGCTCGCAAGCCGTCCTCAAGAACGCTGCTTCGAAGACGTATCCGCCGTCGAGATCTCGGAAGGCTACCCAGTGGCCGGCAATTGGAGAACCATCGGCTGTCACTAGGTAATGCAGGAGAATCACCCAGTCTGTTTCAGACGGCTGCGGTCCCCTATCTAGGGCAATGACCTCGATTTCCGGGAAGCGCACTGCATAGCGCCGGTGCAGGAATGGGATCAGAAGGTTGCGGCCGTCATATGCGACCTCGGCGCTGGCCGCCAGCGCGGCAGGATCCCTTTTCCTGAGCTCCCTTGCCGCTTTCTCAATTGCCGCTTTATATGTCATGCCGAATCCCCTGAAGAACTATATGGCTATCGGCTATCGGCCGTGGAGCGGTTGGCGAACCGCCCCTGCAGGAATTCAGCCGGTGCTGACGCCCATCTAATCTACTGACGACTAATGGCCACCTGCTGACAGCTACCCGGCATGAGAACGGAGACTGGCAGCAGCCTCCATCCCAGACTCTTGGTCACCGCTTCTCAGTTTCATCACGGGTGGCCGAAGCCGGCGCCTTTGGCCTCCCCTTCCTTGTGCTGGTCAACCATCTCGGCGCCAGGTAACAAATGTCTCAAAGGGCTCTCGCTCACTACGGAAGCGCGCTGCCGGCGAATCTTCGTCAGCATAACCAATGGCAATGCCACAGATGATCTTCTTCGACGCCGGAATACTCAGGATCTCGCGCAGGACGTCTGGGTAGGCGGCGGCCATGGCCATTGGGCACGTCCCGAGGCCAAGACAGTGCGCAGCCAAGAGGAGGTTTTCAATAGCTAGCCCCACGTCAAGGATCGAGTACGGCCCCAGTTCTCTGTCGATGTGGACGATGATACCGTCGGGAGCGCCGAAGAATTGATACATGTTCAGGTTGTGCTCGGCCCGTTTGGCCTTGTCCTCCCTCGCGATACCCAGCTCGGCAAAAAGCCGCCTCCCGTTTCTGACGCGGCGGTCGACGTATTTCTCAGAGAATTCAGGGAATGGGATATCCGGGTTGGGAGGGACGCCGGCACGCACCTTCTCGACAAATGCCTCTTTCAAACGCTCCATATGCCGTCCGCCGACCACGGTGAACTCCCATGGTTGCGTATTGGACCAAGATGGAGCCCTGATCGCCGCTTCTATCACCTTTTGCAGCGCATCCTTGGGCACCGGTTCCGAACGGAAAGCCCGACTGCTGTGCCTGTCCATAATCACATCCAAGAAGCTGGCATTCCGATTTATCCCTGCCGGATCCATCGACAGCTACCTCCCTGCTTATTGTGCCTGAGAGACGCCAAGGAAGCCCGTAGCGTGAGGCTTCTCCCCCGTCAGGGCGAGGAAGAAGCCCCCTGCCATCATGCATGTTCTATTTCATGCGCCTGACCGGTTGTTCTACCAACTGTGCCAATCCCGGACTCTAGACGGCACCAGGTGATCGCTCCAGCGGCGGGGCCACTGCGACCTCCGCCAGCGATCGGTGTCCTGGCCGGCGAGAACCTTCGATACGAATAGTGCCTTGGGCCCCAGAGTCGTTTCCCAAAGCGCTCGCGAGTGCAAGTGTCGGCAGAAGCTGGCGATCTTCTCGTCCACTATAGACTCCTTTCACGCGGCCCAAGAGATTTCTAACGTGGAGGGGCCGCTCCCATCATAACACGCCACACCCTGCTAGGCAATAGCTGTGCCGGACGTACAGGGAGCATTCGGGTTGACCTACGATCGGTCCATAGCTTCAATAGTACTTTCGGCCGATTGAACACGGCGCTGGAAGGGGCTAGAATAGCAGCCAAACAACCCTCTGCTCTGCCCTTAGGCGGCTATGCTCCCAGTGCCGCAGCATAATCTTCTGATACTGGAGGTACGTATTGAACCACCGGAGGGGTCTCATTCGACGCATGGCCGCCTTAGTGCTGGTCTTCCTCTTCCTGCCTCTGCCACTGGCTCAGCGAGCCGCAGCCGCGCCGGAATCCGCACCATTGGACTATGATATCGCGAATGGTCACTTCTTTACCCAGGCCAACGGTGCTGCTCCGGGCGCGAGCGCGGATGGCTACAGCGTGGTCGACGATCAGGTGGCGAGCTTCTGGACCGAGTTCAACCGGCTCGGCGGAGTCCAAAAGCTCGGGTATCCGATCTCCCGCCGCTTCCTGTGGAACGGCTTCGTTTGTCAGGCTTTTCAGAAAGTCGTCATGCAGTGGCGCCCTGAAGCTGGCTTGGCCTATTTCGTTAACGTTCTGGACATGATGCACGATCAGGGTCTTGATGCGTGGCTTCTGACGGTGCGGGCCACGCCATCGCAACTGGACCCCTCGTTCGACGAGGGCAAGTCCTGGGAGCAGGTTAGGGACGCGCGGTGGGCGCTACTCGACTCTAACCCCGCGATTAGGGACGTCTACTGGGCCGTTGGCGATGCTCTCAACCTCTACGGTCTGCCGACAGCGAAAATCGAGGATGAGGGCCCGGTGTACGTACTGCGAGCCCAACGGGTGATTATCCAGCAGTGGAAAGAGGACGTGCCCTGGGCGAAGAAGGGACAGGTGACCATCGCCAACGGTGGAGACGTTGCCAAGGAGGCACACCTACTACCAACCGATGCTCTAGTGCTGGAAAGCTCGCCCCAACCATCTGGCACTGCTCCTTCACAACCCGAAGTAATGGTTCCGCCGCCCTCGACGGGGACGATCGGCTTCGGCTATGGGATGTGTATCGACCCTGGGAATGACCTGCCACGGGCAATAGCGATGCTCAAGGCCGCAGGGTTTAATTGGGCCAAGGTCCAGGTACGCTGGGAGAACCTTGAAGGCAGCAAAGGTGCGATCAACTGGGGCACCATGGATGACATTGTGAACAAGGTCAACGGGGCCGGTGTCAACCTTCTCTTCAGCGTCGTGACCGCGCCTCGCTGGGCACGACCTGCGGATACTGACTTTGGGGTGCCGGGGCCGCCGGCAAATCCCAAAGACTACGCCGACTTCGTGGGCGCCATCGCCGCTCGGTATAAGGGGAAGGTACAAGCCTACGAAATCTGGAATGAGCAGAACATGAGCTTTGAGTGGGGAGGCACCGGCCATAAGCTGAACGCGGCGCAATACGTCCAATTGCTCCGGCAAGCCTACGCCGCAATCAAGGCCGCGGACCCGGGGGCGACAGTTCTTAGCGGCGCTCTGACGCCAACCGGCGTCAACGACGGCGACATCGCCATCGACACCGCGACATACTTGCAGCAGATGTACGATGCTGGGCTGAAAGACGTTAGCGACGCGGTCGCAGCACATCCATCTGGCTTTGCCAACCCCCCGGACGATATGCCTGGATCACTGAGCAAGACGACCTCAGGTCATCAGTCGCACTACTCCGAGTTCTTCCGCGGCTACGAGGTGCTCCATCAGGTAATGGAACGGTACGGGGATGGCAATAAGAAGCTCTGGTTCACCGAGTTCGGGTGGGCCAGCAGCCCGAACCCGCCTGCACCAATGTTCGACTATGCGAGAGACAACAGCGACTCTGATCAGGCCACGTATCTCGTGCGGGCTTTCCAGATCGCCAAAGCAGCAGGCTATGTAGGGCCGATGATGGTGTGGAATCTCAACTACGCTGGCAGTGCTGGAGCCGGAGACCCGTGGGCATTCAAGCCGTTCGGCATACTTAATGCCGACTGGAGCCCAAGACCGGCCTACACGGCACTGGCAGCAATGCCGAAATAGCGATCAAACGGTTCAGGTCAGGCAAGGTACTCCGGGCGCCGGAAATATCTCCGGCGCTCTTTCGTCAGCAGATGCGGGGAAACGGCCTAGGACCCGAGGGCAGAACGGATCTCCCAAAGCGCTTGGGCATCGACCTCTCGTGCCATGGCGCGCTCCAACGCCAGCCTGGCCTGCCGTCCTCCAATTTCGCCGAGGGCCCAGGCAGCGTGTCCTCTGAGAAGAGGCTCTTCGTCCTCTAGGAGCGCCGTCAGAGCGGGCACCGCCGCCTGCTGGCGAAGATTGCCTAGCGCAATGGCGGCGTTGCGTCGGAGGCCAAACCTCTTTGCCCGAGTGAGCGCCGTGCCTCGAAAACGGGCTCGGAATTCACCTTCGGACAGTCGCACCAGCCAAAGAAGGGATGGGAAGGCCCAATCACTGATGAGCGGCAACTGCGCAGGGGCCACGGGTCTTGTCTTCCTGTTCCACGGACAGACATCCTGGCAAGCATCGCAGCCGAAAACCCACGTGCCGATCTGCGGGCGGAGGTCACGAGGGATGGCCCCCTTCCATTCGATCGTCAAGAAGGAGACGCAGCGCGTGCTGTCCACCTCGTAGGGTTTCGTCAGTGCCGCAGTCGGGCAGGCTCGCAAGCACAAGTCGCATCGACCACAGTCCTTAGAAATTGACTGATCTGGGACCAAGGGCCAGGGCAAGAGAATCTCCCCGAGGAAGACGCGCGATCCATGGCCGGGCACCAGGATATTGGCGTTCTTCCCGAACCAACCCACGCCGGCGCGGGCAGATGCCGCCCTCTCGGCCAGCCAGCCAGAATCGACGACTATTCTGGCCGGCATCTGCCGTCCCGTCAGTCTATCGATAAAGGCGACAATTTCTTGCAGCTTCCGCCGGACTTTGCGATGGTAATCGGGCTCCCATGCATAGCGAGAGACTACTCCTTGCAGCGCGCGGGTTTCGCCTTGCAGTGGATCCCCACCAAAGGAATATGGCATCGCCAGAGAGATTAGCGATTCGGCCTCGGGAAACTGGGTTCTTGGTCGGCAGGACGCGATCACGCGGTCCGCTGTGAACCATGGCATTCCTCCCAGGAGCCCCTTCTCCAACCGGTCCAGCATGACCTTCTCGGCCATGTCAAACGGTGAGGTATCAGTGAAACCCACACGGGCAAAGCCAAGACTCTGGGCGAAATGACGAATCTCTTCCTCAACGATCACGGCGCTTTCTCCCAATGGTGGACTATACCACGTGTGAAGGCCCGGCGCCAAGGCAGTCTGTCTCTCCCTAATCCCTGAGTGGAAAAGGCCAAGGAGAGAAAAGGGGTTGCCACGATGCTCGAGTGCTCTGCGGTGTTAGTCGACGAGCGGATCGCCCGAGCTCTGATCGTCGCCGACCACGGAGCGCAAGGAAGCCACCTGTCAGATCAGCGGCCTAGTGGGGCTGATCCCTCTGGCGCGGCAGCGCCGACGCGTCCGCGCGGTGCGGCCCCTACTCGATGAACTCATTTGTCAAAGCTTCTGGGCCAGTCCAGCACTCTGCCGGAGATCCTCCAACATGCCGGTGAGCTGTGACGTTCTGGCTGCTTATCAGTCCAGCGCCAGGTTGCTCCAGGTAGTGGTATCCCAGGCGGCGTTATCCCAGGCGGCATTATCCCAGGCGGCGTTATCCCAGGCGGCATTATCCCAGGCGGCATTCGACCATTGGAAGGCGTCCCAGGCCACATTATCCCAGGCCGCGTTATTCCAAACCAACGTTTCCCAGTCGAGGCTGTTCCAGTCGATTCCCAAGTAGTGGGGATCCTTCCAAACCAGCCGCTGGCCGTATAGCGCAGGGTAGACTGCCCGGGCGAAGGCATTGGACGGCCGGCGCCCTTTCTCGATCGACGAGAGCGACACCTGGCTCGCGGCAAGAGCATCGACGAGACCGGCGCCGTCGGCTGCGGGATCGGGCAGCACGCTGCCGCTCGCCTGGCCGAATTGCTGCGTCGTGGTAACCAGGGCGGCTTTCACCTGATCTGCCGTCAGATCGGGCTGGAGCTCAAGCAAGAGGGCGGCTATGCCAGAGACAATTGCCGTGGAGGTCGAGGTGCCGGTCAGCCGGAAGTAGGTCGCGCCATTCTTCGCCACCACGATCCGGTCCGGGAAGAGTTGGTCGAGATAGCTACCCGGCACCCGCAGCGAGACGATCCGACGTCCCGGCGCCACGAGGTCGGGTCGGGAGATCGATCCAGACGGCGTTGCCCAGGCCGAGAACCAAGCCAGCGTGTCATCACCCACGCCGATAGTGCCTTGGTCGTCGGTCGCGCCCACGGTGATCACGTCGGGGTCAATGCCGGGCGATTCGACCGTACCTTCCGCCGGGCCGCGGTTTCCAGCAGCTGCCACGACTACCAGCCCGCGCTGCCAGGCCATTTGGGCCGCGGCCGCTAGCGGGTCAAGCCGATTGGGGTTTCGCGCGACCGCCCCGAAGGATAGGTTGATCACCCGGATGTTGTATTGCGCCTGATGGGCAAGCACCCACTCGATGCCGCGTACGACCGAGGAGACGCGGCCGTTGCCGTTGCGATCGAGGACGCGAACGTCGATGATGGTCGCGTCCGGGGCGATCCCGACGTACTCGCCGGCCGAGCGCGTCCCATTGCCGGCGATGATCCCAGCCATGTGGGTGCCATGGCCACCTGGATCGGGAAGGGACCCGCGGTCGTCGGCGAAGTTGACCGCCGCTACCAGCCGGTTTGTAGGCTGTGTCAGATCCGCGTCCGGTGCGATTCCGGAATCAAGGACGGCTACCCCGATGCCTTTGCCGGTCGCGCCAAGCTGCCACATATCGTCGGCGTTCACTACCTTCGGGTAGGGGGCCGATAGTTGGCTGGCCGGTGGGATAGTCGTCGATTGCGGTCGTCCAGGTCCTACTGTATAGTCCAGATCGATGTATGCCACTCGCGAGTCAAGACAGAGCATCTGAATCCCGGCGGCGTCGGCGAAACCGGAGGCTGCGCCGATCAGATTCAGAGCGCCCACGGATAAACCAGAGGAACGCAACAGGGAGTCTGCTGTGTGGGCCATTTGCGAACTGGATAGGGGCATCTGCGAGGACGACGTTCGCCCGTCGTTCATCTCGACGATGATAGGCAAGAGCTTCGTGGGGTTGGCGGACATCCGATCGAGCAAGGCAGGGTCGATCTTTTCGTCCGGGCTCGCCACCGCTTGCGCCACCGGCGGCGTAACAGCGGGCAGACCGACAGCGATTGGTGTGATCAGCACCAGAGCGAGCAAAAGAACTAGCGCCCGGCTACGCGACAGTTGGGACAACATCCTACACCTCCTCATCCACTTCCCTGTTCTGTCACTGCACCTGTTTTGCCGTGCTGGACCTTGTCTTGGCCGTCCTGGGCAGACTGAAGTAGAACCTGCTCCCCAGCCCGAGACCATCCGATTCAGCCCAGATTCTCCCTCCATGAGCAGCGATAATGCCCTGACAAATGTAGAGACCCAGCCCGGCGCCTTCAAGCCGTTGTGTGCTCTCTGCTTGGTAGAAGCGCTCGAAGATCTGTGCCAATTGGTCTGGGGCGAGACCGGTTCCTTCGTCACGCACGCAGACCGTCACACCCTCGGCGCTGGCCTCGATTTTCACCTCGATAGTACCGCCGCTTGGCGAATATTTCACCGCGTTCGCCAGCAAGTTGTGGAGCACCCGTTCGAGCCGTCGCTCATCCCAGTTCCCAATCAGCCGTGATGGCGCCCGCAGAACGAGCCGGTGGCGGTCGGTGGTGGTGCGAATGCCCTCGATGACGCTGCGGGTCAACGCGGCCAGATCGGTTCGATCTCGGCGCAGCTCCAGCCGGCCGGCTTCAAGGCGGGAGAGGTCTAGCAACAGCGCCAGCAGTTCGATGACCCGGTCGGTCTGCTGTACGATCATCGACAGCCCTTTGGCTATGGTATCGGCGTTCGCCCGGCCGCCAGCAATCTGGCGCTGGAGTATCTGGGCGTGCCCCTTGACGACCGTGAGCGGCGTACGCAGGTCGTGGGACGCAATGGAGAGGATTTCGTCCTTGAGGCGCTCCACCGCGCGCCGTTCGGTCACATCCCGGAAGACGATCGCCCCGCCGGCGAGCCCACTGCCCGGTTCACGAAGCGGTGAGCAACTGAAGCTGAGAACACGCCGCTCGCCGGCGCGGAACTCGATTTCGTGGTCGGCAAGTGCTTCACCGCGCCGCAAGGCAGCGATAATCGGCTTTAGAGCCTCGGCGAGTTCGCGAGCACCGAGTGGCCATTGGCCCCATTGCTCCTGATCGAGCGGCTGGCCAAGTACGACGCTCACGTTTTGGGCAGAGAAGAAATTGCGTGCGGCGTTATTCAGTCGCACGATCCGGCCGGCGTCGTCGACGATTAGCAATGCATCAGATATGCCGGCGAGAACCGCCTCCAGTTCGCTGACCCGCCGCTGCCGCTGGGTCACGAGGTACTCCGACTGGCGCATGGCCTCGACGGCGGCGGCCACTTGGCCAGCGATCGCCTCGATTAACAACAAGTCGTCTTCGTCATAGGCTTCCGGTTGGTAGCTCTGCACCAACAGGACGCCGATCACGCGCCCGTTGACGTCGAGCGGTACGGTCAAGGCTGACTCTGGAAGCCCCGGCTGGTCGGTGGCATATTGAACTTGCACCCGCGGGCCGTTCTGTGACCACCGGCGGATAAGCTGCGCTCGACCCGTCCGTATCGCCTGGCTCGTGAAGCCGCTGCCTAGGGGAAACGAGCCGCCTGGCAATTCCTTGCCAGCGATAATCTGACCGACCACCTCGACAGTCTGGCTTGGCTCGTCGTAAAGACCGAGGATGAGAATAGTGGTGTCGAGCACAGACGACAGTTCCCGGTGCAGAGCCCGGAGTACCTGAACTGGATCAAAAGGCCGGGCAATCGCCCTGCCTATTGCCTGCACGACCGCCAAGCGCTGCCGCAGCCGTTCGACTGTCCTGGCCGTCTTGGCCGGCATTCCGTCACCCCCTTCCCAGCAAGCACCCGCCAATGCTCCAAACACCAAGGGGTGGTTGCCATATCCTACCATGGATGGGCAGGATCTGCTATAGCCAGGTAGTAATATCTGGCTGTTATCCTGAATGCTCCGACGAACCTTATCACAATCTGCATCACTAGGCAACAGGCAAGTATGCCAGCAAGAATCCTAATCCATATGAAAAGGAATGCCGGACTGGCAGGGCAGCCGCTCACCCGCCGGCTTGGTAACCGGCCACAAGCGGACCCCTATCTCTGCCCGCAATTCTCCACCTCGGCACTCTGCACCGTGCTGAGCCATTTCTTGGTCGTTTGTTCGGTGATTCCTGGTCTGTTCCTAGTTGACGCCGCTCTTTCTTAGGGAGATCTTGGGCCGTCCTGCGATACTGGAGGTTAGGCAGGGAATGCTAACCGGTCGATGAGAACGCGGGAGAGAGCAGCGATGCCTGTAGAGCAGCCGGCGATCGAGGTCGTTCCTGTCGGCGACGTCCCCACGGCGCTGCTGAGTGGCCTGTTGCCAGCCATCGAGGCTCATTTCCCACGCCGGATCGCCCGGCTCGCCTACCGCGGTCTGCCCCGCCCTGATTATGCTTTTGTTCCCGACCGCAATCAATACCTCTCCGAGATCATTCTCGGCGAGCTGGCCGGCCTCCCCTCCCGTGCCGAGCGCGTTCTCGGCGTGGTTGACCTTGACCTGTTCGCGTGGCCGGCACCGTTCATCTTCGGCCAGGCCGAGACAGGTCGCCCCGTGGCCATTATCGCTCTCCGCCGTCTGCGTCCCGAGTTCTGGCACAGACCGGCTAATTCGCGACTCTTGCTCCGGCGGGCGGTCAAGGAAGCGGTCCATGAGTTGGGCCACACGTATGGTCTGCCGCACTGCCCAGACCCGACTTGCGTGATGCACCTCTCGATCGTCCTTGCCGACTCGGATTTCAAGGGCGATCGCTTCTGTGCGCGCGATGAAGCGTGTTTGGCGCACACACTAAGCCGCGCAGCTTGATAGCCCTCGGGAGTGGCGGGTATGGTCAAAGACAGCGGGCCGCGACCCTCGGTCGAAAAGGGACGGGTGATTTCCTTGCTGGCGCGACCTCCTGTGATGTTTGCTCCGCTACGACGCAACCCTACGTTAGAAGGAATCCACCGTCAACGATGATGGTCTCGCCTACGACATAGTCCGACGCCGGAGATGCCAAGAAAAGCGCTACCTTGGCGATATCGTCCGGGTTGCCTTGCCTCTTCATCGGAATTCGTGCCGCGAACGCGGCCATCATGGCGTCCATCTGCTCCTGGGTCATCCCACCGTCCAACGGCTTTGCCGTGCCTTCCGTCGAAATGGCACCTGGCGCAATGGCATTGACGTTGATGCCGTGGGGTGCCACCTCGAGGGCGAAGTTCTTCGTGAACATTACCACGCCGCCCTTGCTAGCATCATAAAAGGCTAGCCCAACCGACGAGGGATGGAAAGCGTCGATGGAGGCAATGTTGATGATCTTGCCGCCGTTGCCCTGCTTGATCATCTGGGCTGCTGCGTTCTTCGAGAAGAAGGCCAAACCCTTCAGGTTGATGCCGTATACTCGGTCGAAGAAGTCCCGCGTCGCCTCTAGCACTGGCACCGACGGATAGATGCCGGCGTTGTTGACGAGGATGTCGATGGAGCCGAATTGCTCTACGCAACGCCCGATCACCGCCCGGCCGCTGCCCTCTTGGCTCACATCAGTCTGCATGGCCGCCACCTTGCCCGGCCCCTTTGCCAGTCTCTCCGCTGCCGCCTCCGACGCCGCTTGGTTCAAGTCGGCGATCAGCACATTGACCCCAGCTTCCACGAACCGTTTGGCGATTCCAAACCCAATCCCCATTGCCGCGCCGGTTACGACTGCATTCTTCCCGGCAATGTCGAACGGACTACTTCCCGCCATGTCACGTACCCCCTTTCTGAGATCGTGCGGAAATCTCCCGTCCCCTCGTTCAGGTCAGGTTGAGAGGCATGAAAGTCGGCGTGGGCTCAGATCGCACCTTCAGACAATGGGCGTGTCGAGTGTGCTCGTCCCTGGGTCGATCCGTGCCCAAGCTTGCGATCTGCGTAGCGCCCGCGACATTGCGGAAGGAGTACCGCCATCGCTTTGGCGGTCCACGTGGGTTGGACGGTGGTAGGTCTCTGCGTTTACTAGTATAGCGTGATGCCGCGGCGCCGGTCAAGTAGTGGGTGTAGCGGCGCAGTGGATCTCGGTTGAGGTCTTATTACGGGGATCGACCTTCAATCTTGGGGTACAACACGTCGGCCGTAAGACTGGGGTCATCAGTAAACAAGGCCAAACCAGTGACGGCCTGTTGCCGTTCGCCCCCGGGCCCCCATCCCTATTTGATAAGCAGCGGCCGAATGCTGTCCGCCCAGGCGCGAATCGCTCCACAATCCTGATGATCGCCTTGCGGGAAAATGCCGAGGGTCGCTGCCGCACGCATGCGCAGCGTACCGAAGGCCAACGGCATCTTGCTGAAGTCCAATGCCCCGGCAAAAAAGGCCCTCGCTTACCGCCTCGACCAGGCTGCGCACCGGCGCCAACCAGTTCGCCACTCTGTCCCAGTACTTGTCGCCGTTTTTCATGGCGAGTGTGATACATACCAGGAACACGGCGAACGGCTTCTGAGGCAAAGTCGCCTGATTCGTTTGCATGAAGCGCAGCGCTTCCGGTAACCATTTCGCCCCGCGAATGGCGCTGCCGGCCACGACTGCGCGGTAGGGAGCCCTCCTTGATATCATACTACCTTCTGGCTCGTTTTCAGACTCCCAGCCAGCCGGTTCTTCGGGCATCAACCCAGCCGGAACCGGTTCATCTGACCTTGAGAGACCGAACGGTCCTCGCCCCCTGTGTAGGATTCCTCGTGAGAAATCGCTCTCAACGTTATTCTTTTCATGTGTATGCCTGAGAGGCATCTGCCAGTCTGCGGAATTCACCGGGGGGCCGCGACTCCTGCGAGCAGTGGTAGCAGACCGTCGCCTCTGACAGGTGAAAGGCGCACGACGCCGGTGTAGCTGATTTCAGGTATTGTTCCTGCTGGGATGAATAGCTAATACCCGGTATGACGGAGTGGCGATGGCTCGCTAAACTAGACTGGTAATCTCGGGTGGAAGGCAGCCGGCTCCATAACCCGTTGGCCATGCCGTGCCCGACCTAACGGCAGGGAATCGGGGGCTTGTCCTGGAACATTGTAGGGCGCTGAAACGTCTATTGAGAAGGAGGTGTTTCTACCTCCAAGGGAGCTTCCTGTTGAACCGCCGAATGTCTGGCATCGTCGATCAAACGCGAGCGTACACGGATCCATTGCCTGACGGCCTCTATGACCTCGCTTGCCTCCTGACGGGCGATAGACGCCGGGCGGAGGAACTGCTGTCCATGGCCTTGCAGTCGGAGCATGCATCCACCGTGGGCGACGAAGATAGCCGAAGTGGTGATCTTCATGGTAAGGTGGTGCGTGCGTACCTAGAACAGAGCCACTCGCCCTTGTCCGCTGTGGGGTGGCTGACACGCCGCCTGCGAAGCCAAGGCAGGGGGCCCGCCGTGGGAGCACTCGGAGACGAAGCGGGGCTCGCCAGCTTGAGTCATGAAGAACGAGCTTGTCTGATCCTCCGGGAGCGGCTGGGGCTGCCAGTGGCCGAGATCACCCGGCTCACCCGGCTTAGCCCATGGCGCATAAGCCGAGTGCTGCTTTCGGCTCGGGAGCGTCTGCGGGTCCCTGGCACTAGGCAAGAAAGAGCGCGAGCATCAGCGTGAGGCGCACCGCCAGGCCTAAGGAGGCTCGTGCACAGCCGACCGATGGCATATTTCCTTTCCCGGCGCTGAACTCATGACAGAACATGTCCTTGGAAGCCTGTGTGCCGAGAGGGGAGCATACCATGTGTCGAACTGCTTCTTTCACGCTCACTCTGCTGAACCGTCCCTTCTCTGCCTTCAGGCAAGCCCGGTGTCCGAAGGACGTGGGAGAGCGAATCGACTGTACCGGCAAGACAACCGGCTCGACCTGTCGAAGCTGGAAAAGGCCTTGGTCAAGTTCGTGTTTCCTCTGAAGATTGGCGACCAGTGGCCGCTAACCGAGAATCGAACGAAGATGCCCCCGGTCGGTGCCAAGCCTGGAATGACCCCCGAAGTGGTCAAGACGCGCAGCGTGGACGTGCTGGCCGGGCACTTCGATGGCTGCTACTTCTTGCAGGAGGAATGGGTGGACGCTCGGTTCGAGGACTGGTTTTGCCCGAACGTGGGTATCGTGGACTCGAAGGCCGACCATCGGGGAGCGCTGGAAGGATGGCACGAAGTGCTAGTTCGTCATGACCTCAACCGGTAGCCACTGGCCGGTCGAGGATACCTTGACGATGCCAAATGGCAGGAGCTAGAACGTGTTCAGAATCGTGCGATACCTACTGTCCATCGTCAAGCCGGTGGCGTACGTCAAGGATGGGAGGTTCACGCCGGTCGTCAAAGGTGCGGTAGCGGGTAAGCCGGCGCTTTATCTCGTCGCGAGGCGGACGATCCATTCGAGGATCAAGGCGAGGGTTAGGCCCGAGGGCGGACCGACCAGCCAGCCCAGGAGAATGCCGAACAATTCCTGGCGCTGCACCGTCTGGCGCCCTCGCGCGAGGCCAGTGCCGGCCATCGCCCCGATAAGCGCCTGATTCATCGACGTGAAGAACCCCTGCGTGACCGCGGCGGTCACCACTAGCGCCTGCACGCCCTGCGCGGCGCTGGCCATGTTGAGGTCCATCCTGACGACGTCGAAGGCGACGGTGTGCAGGATGCGCCGGCCCCAGGTCAGTGCCCCGACCGCCATCGCCAGGCCCCCAATAAGGCCGGCGATGGTCGTCGAGAAGAGATGGGTGAGGATGAAGGCGCCGGTTGCGTTGGCCACGTCGTTGGCGCCAAGCACGAAGGAGGCGAAGATGCCGACCCCGACTAGCAGCGCTGGCAAGAGGCGCAGCCCTAATAGCACGGCCTGGCCTCCCGCGGTGGCCAGCCTAGGCGGCGCCACCCAGGCGAGTACCACACCGGGGAAGATGCGCCCGAGCCAGTGCCTGCTCACGATGGTTTGCGCCGCGGGCGAAACCTGCGCCTGCGCCTGAGCGAGAGAGACGGCCGGCCGTACGAGCAGATCGAGCAGGCGGGTGAAAGCGAGACCGAGCACGAAGGCCACGATGGGAGCGGCCGCCCACACGATGGCGAGCTGGCCAATGGTTCCCCAGAAGACGGGAATGCCGCCGGCCAAACCGGTGCCGGCGACGCAGAAGACGAGGATCTGGATCGTCGATGTCGGCACCTTCCAGTAGTTGTAGAGCATGGTCAGCGCGCCCGCCGCCGAGATGATCACAATGGCGTCCGGTATCCGGACAAAACGATCGTCGATGATATGCTGCCCGACTGTCATCTCGACCCGACCGCTGGCGAAGGTCGCGCCTAGGACGGTGAAGATGCCGATCAAAGTGAGTGCCGCCCATTCGACAATGGCACGAGCGGCAAATGGCATGCCCATCACCGCGCCTGTGTAGTGGGCGCCCAAGTTCCAAGCAAAGGCCAGTACGACGAAGATCAGGATGGTGAGGGCGATGGGGGAGCCAGCGGCGTCTCCCCCTGCGGCGAGTGTAAACACTGTGCTTCCTGTCAGGCCCGACAATAGTCGTCAGGCGCGCTATCTTACAGGCGCTGCTGGCTCAGGCTGTGGCTGTCGGCGTGCCAAAATCCAGCTGGCCAGGAATTTGACTCCGATGCCTAACGGCGGTAGCACGATCACCACCGGCAGATAGAGCATCGGCCAGACGGTACTGACCAACTGCACCAGATCCAGATACGACTTGAAACCGATCTGCAGGTCTGGAATATACCAGGAATAGCTGAATCCATAAAGCACATAGAACACGGCGATCTGGATCACCAGCAGATAGGCGATCAGGAATGAGGTATTGATAACCGCCCAGGCGGTATCTAAGGCAGACCGTCGTCGTGATAGGATCCCGACCAAGATCGTTGCTGCCACTACTGCTCCCAGCGCCTCCATCCCCCGCTGTTTGAAGAACGACGCCAGCAGTTCTTCGTGGTTGAATACCGACAGCGACCACTGGTAGCCTCGGACAAAGAATAGGGCGTTGTACAGGGCAAAGTATGTGGCGGCGCCGACCAGGGGAACGAGGAAATCGCGCTTACGCGGAGTCCGCCAGATGTGCACAATGGGTAACCCAACCACCAAGAGCGCGAGCGGGAAGCGAAGGAGGCGCTCGCCGTTCATCTTGCCGTCACGTGCCGACTGTACTTCACGCGCCAGTTGATCCTGGAAGTCGGCCAAGGCGTTTGGATCACCATTGCCAATTCCGGCCTGCGCTGCCGCAAGCCTTGCTTGAGCGAAAGGCTTGCCACCCAATTTCGATGCCATGGCATCGCCCAAGACGGCCAACTGGCGAGCCACGGCCAACCCGTGCTGGCCCTTCGCAACCGCCGGTTCGTCAACGATCTCCAACAGCGCCCGTCCCTGGCTGTGGACCGGAATCGGCGTACCCAACAGCGTGGCGACCGTCGGCGCGATGTCGGCCTGACCCACCTGCTTCACGCTCCCAGCACCCTTGATCCCTTTGCCGGCGATCACCAGCGGCGTCTGCTTGACCACAGACTCCCAGCCGCCGTGCCCGCCGGTATCGATTTGCCCGTGGTCGGCGGTGAATACCAAGGTCGTTTGGCTGAGATCGATACTCTCCAAGAGCGACGCCAGGTGACCATCGGTCACCTGCGCTTCGTTGCGGTACTCTTGGCTCGCGCCGCCGAAGCTGTGCCCCGCGTAGTCCGGTCCCGATAAATGGATCAGCATGAGGTTTGGCTTGCTCTGGCGGAGCAGTCCGAGTGCGGTCGTCATAACCTGGGCATCATGTTGGCGAATTGCAGCCATGTCGCCGTACTGTTCTGGCTCCTTAGGCAACTCCGACCGGTCGATCCACGGGCCAAAGAGTTGCGACCAAGAGGCGCTACCGGCGACAGCCGTAGTCAACCCCTGGCGTTTGGCCTCGGCAAAGATAGAGTCGATTCTCGCCGCCCCCTCGTACCAGTTCGTCGTCACGCCGCTGACCTCCTGGTACCCGCCACTGACGATCACCGTCCAACTGGGCAGCGATAAGGACGGTTCACCCGTCAGGGCCACCAAATCGGCGCCTTGCTGGCGAAGCTTGTTCAGCGTGGGCATCTCCCGGGAGGTGTCCAAGCGCAAGCCGTCGGCCACGAATACGATTACCTGACTGGTGACCCGCTCGGACGGCTGCCCGAACGGCAACTGGGAGAGATATGGACTCTGGTACTTGACCACCTGGTTCCAGCTATACAGCGTCAGCGACTCGGCGCCGCGGGCGACAGCGAGCAGGATCAAGGGGATGACGGCGAGTGCTAGGAGCTTGCGAATCATAGTTCCACCTCCCGACGATGCGCATAGCAAACCACACTTTCGGGCATTCGTCAAGACCGGTCGCGCTTGACGGACTGCCATGCGAAGCTTAGAATCTGAACTTGAAGCCCATTGTAGGCTCAGGCGGTTGATGAGGGTCTCTACGGGAGCCCGGATTCAGACCAAAGCCGGGATGGTGAGGGGACTCTATGCGAGGGGGCCTATTGATGGCTGACGGCTGATGGCTAGATTTGGGGGTGCTCATGTGATTCAGAGGCGGCCAGACCTGGAACCGGCCTTCTATCCGCGGTCGATTGCTATTGTCGGCGCTTCAAACCAGCCAGGGAAACCGGGGCACGATTATCTCGAGGCACTGCTCGACTTGGGCTTTCGGGGTGCGCTGTATCCTGTTACGCCCAAGGAAGACTACGTCCTCGGCCTGCGAGCCTTTCCCAACGTTTGCGCAATTCCGGATCCTGTGGACTACGTGATTTCGTGCATTCCCGCGCCTCTTGTTCCGAGTCTCATGGAGGACTGCGTGGCCAAAGGAGTAAAGATCGCCCACCTGTATACTGCGGCGTTCAGCGAGACCGGAGAACAGGAAAGAGCGCTTCTGGAGGCCGAGACACTCCGCATCGCTCAGGCCGGCGGGGTAAGAATTATTGGTCCCAATTGCATGGGCATCTATTGCCCCGAAAGCGGCCTGTCCTTCCGCTACGGACAGCCCAAGAAGAGCGGCCCGGTCGCCTTGATCTCCCAGAGTGGTGGCTATGCCTCCACTATCACGTTCATGAGCCGAGCGCGGGGCTTGCGCTTCAGCAAGGTAGTTAGCTACGGAAACGCCGTCGACCTGAACGAGTGTGATTTCCTCGAATACTGCGCCAACGACCGGCAAACAAGAGTGATCGCCGCCTATATCGAGGGTCCTCGCAATGGCCATCGCTTTCTCCAGTTGGTGCGCGAAGTGTCCTTGCAGAAGCCGGTGGTAATCTTAAAGGGCGGCTGGACTAGTGCCGGCAGCCGCGCAGTGGCGTCGCACACCGGCTCGCTGGCCGGTCAGCGCGAGATTTGGGAGTCTTTCTTCAAGCAAAGCGGTGCTATTCCGGTGAACAGCTTGGAGGAGCTCGTCGACGTGGTGCTTGCCTTCGTCCATCTGGGGGCGCCACGAGGACGGCGAGCCGGCGTCGTGGGCGGCGGTGGCGGTGGCAGCGTTTCCGCAGCCGACGACTGCGAGCGGGTTGGCCTGCCCGTACCACCGATGCCTCCCCAGATTATGGCCGAGCTCCATCGGCTGCTTCCTGACGCTGGGATCAGCATCGGCAATCCGGTCGATACCTCCGTCGTCTCGCGCAATCGCTCGGCGATGCCAGACGTCGTGCGTTTGGTGGCCGGTTCCGAAGAAGTGGATTTGCTGGTGATCGACACGGGGGTGGACTGGATGGTGGGCTATCGAAATGGCCGAGACATGCTGCGTCTCAACGTCGGCATGCTGATCTACACCGCCGGCTTGTTCCGCGAAAAGCCCGCGGTCTTCTCTCTCCGGTCGGCATCGATTCCCCACGAGTGGCGTGACCTCCTTGATGAGTTACGCGACCAGATCCTAGACGCCGGCTTCCCAGTCTACGAGAACACCGCCAGAGCGGCTAACGCGATTAGCAAGCTCGTCCAGTACTACGAATGGCGCGCGGCGCGCGTCTGAGTGCTATAATCGATTATCCGACGGCGCCTTGGCGACGCGGGCCTGCGCCTTGACGGCTGAGAAGCCGGTGGCGTACTAATATTCATTCCATTTTAGGAAGGAGTAGAGGGCGATGGAAAGCGCCGAGCTTAAGGACGAAAGGCCACGCGTCACCGCCATTCAGCAGATGAACCATGCCTTCTGGCAGTCTGCCGTTCTGCACGCGGCGTATCAGTTGGATCTCTTCACAAAGCTAGCTAATGGCCCGCTGAATGGAGCCCAGCTGGCCGAGGTGTGCCAAGGTAACCCGCGTGGTGTGGACGTTCTAGCCACTGCCTGCGTCGCCTTGGGTCTGCTAGAAAAGGAGGAGGGCCGGTATCGCAACTCTCCTCTAGCGGACACCTATCTCGTGAAGGGGAAGCCCGAATACCAGGGCAACGCTATCGCCCACGCAATCGACCTCTGGCGGCCCTGGGGAAGGCTCGGAGAAGTTGTCCGCACGGGCCAGCCGGCACCCCGGCGGACCGTCGATCCATCTCTGGCCGAGGAGGTTCACCGCCACTTCATTTTGGCGATGCACGCCAACGCCTCGACGCGGGCGCGTTTCCTGGTTCAGGCCCTGGACCTAACCGGCAAGCGGCAGCTCCTCGACGTCGGTGGCGGCCCGGGGACCTACTCAATCGCACTTTGCCGGGCAAATCCCGGGCTGAAGGCGATCATCATGGACCTTGCGCCAACGCTTCCAATCGCCCGTGAGATTGTCGCAGATGCCGGTCTCTTGGATCGTATCTCCTTGCGCCAAGGCGACTTTACCAAGGATTCGTACGGTGAGGAGAACGACGTGGTACTTCTTTCCGCCGTGCTCCATCAGGAAGAACCGGCCTCTTGCCAGGCGATGATCTGTCGCTCTTTTGAGTCGATGGTACCGGGCGGTCTGGTCATCGTACAGGATACGCTGTTGAACGACGAGCGCACCGGACCGATCGGTCCCGCGCTCTTTGCGCTGAACATGCTAATCAATACCCAGGGAGGTGGGGCCTATACCGCCGCGGAGATCGGGGGCTGGATGCACAATGCCGGTTTCCACGACATCACTACTAAGGCGCTGCCTGGGCAGAACTCGCTCGTGATCGGGGTGAAGTGAGAGATGAAAGAAGGCCGTCGCATGTCCAAGGCGTACTGGCTCGTTCCCCTCACCGCGGTCACGGCTGGTCTGGCATTCGGCTTCTATCTTGTACGGCGCCGCGGCCTAGCACGCGTTATAGCCAACCTGCAGACCTTCTCAATACCCAGCGCCTGGTTCTACGATGCGCTTTTCAGCTTGACGATGGTCAAGTTCTACGCGCGAGTGGCAAAACAAATCGCCGCAGAGCACCCAACAGGTTCAGCGCTGGACGTCGGGTGCGGACCGGGTCACGTCGCCGTTCATCTGGCTCAAGTCGCGCCCGGGCTGGCGGTTGCCGGCCTAGACATCTCACCTGCCATGGTGGAGCGGGCGAGGCTCCGGGCTATGCGGTCCAAAGTCGCCGATCGGGTGCATTTCGAGGTTGGCGACGTAGCCGCCTTGCCATTCCCAGACGAGCACTTCGACGTGGTGTTCAGCAGTTTCTCGCTGCACCATTGGAGCGACCCGGTGCGCGGACTCGGCGAGGTATACCGGGTCCTCAAGCCCGCCGGCAAGGCCTTGATCTACGACGTGGCCGATTGGGCCTTGAGCGCCGCTCATCACCTACCGCTAGATCATGAGGCTGTAGTGGCGGCGAGCCCTTTTGGGAAGGGACGCCACGAGGTCGTACCCTGGCCTGGACCAGTGCCGCTGATCTACCGAGATGTCCTCACTCGCCCAGCCGCAGATCTCCAAGAGGAGAAAGGCCGGTAGCAGTCCGATTCACCGCCCATTGATCCCTGTTCACGCTGGGTTCGGGACGACAGCATTCGCCTCCATAACGCAGTTGCCACCATGATCTGTCCCTCACCCCGGCCCTTTCTCAAGGGAAGGGGCCAGATTTCCCTCTTCCCCAGGGAGAGGGTTATGAGGAGGGCAGATTATGGACTTCAATACGTCTTGGCATCCACGTGGAACCCGCCGGCGGTCTCATCCATGGCGTAGAGTGTGGTGCGATCCGGTCCGTACACCCCGATCTGCACAGTGTAGTCACCCGAGCCAAGGCGACCGGGAATGCGCCAGACCCAGTAGACACTCTGATTCTCACCGCCATCGATCCCTACTCCTCGTTGGGCGGCATGGAGCACCTCTTGACCGTCTTCGGCGCGGACTTTCAATTCGACATAGAGGTCATCGACTCTCTGGGCATTGTTCTTCAGCGTGGTGCCGATGGTCAAGACGTCCAGCGTGGAGATTGGGCTGGGCGTAACCTTCGTTGACACGACCGATATGCGAGGCGCTGCCGCTTTCGCTTCAGACGCCATGGTTCTGCCGCCCAGAAGAAAGGCGGTGAGTGGAGCGATAATCAGGGTTGCGGAGAGAATGATAAGCAGGATATACGGTCTTCGATGCATGGCGTTGGTTCCCTTCTAGCTGTGGCTCGGTGGGTTACGGACGCCTCGAAGCCATCAGCAACAGCATGGTGCATCATCCGTGCCAGCAGGCAGCCTTGACGCCATCTGTGGCACGATCATTGCACACGGTTGGCAAGGGCGCGCCACCTCGTTTTCTTCTGTTGTTGTATTTCCCCTCGGAGAATCTGGTCTAGCCATAAGGAAGGTGAAACCATGCTGGAACATGACGTGCTGGTAATCGGCGCGGGTCTGGCCGGCCAACGAGCGGCAATCGAAGCAAGGGGGAAGAAGCTGAATACAGCGGTCATCTCCAAGGTTTACCCTGTTCGCAGCCATTCCAACGCCGCGCAAGGCGGGATCAACGCCGCTATCAGAGAGGACGACTCGTGGGAGACTCACGCCTTTGACACCGTCAAAGGCAGTGACTACCTGGGTGATCAGGATGCCATCGAGGTCCTCTGCCGGGAAGCGCGGCACGACATCATCGAATTGGAGCACATGGGGGTGATCTTTGACCGCGACGAGGAGGGATTGCTAGGCACACGACCGTTCGGCGGTGCTACCTATGCTCGCACCTGCTTCGTCGCAGATATCACGGGGCAGGCGATTCTCCACGTGATGAACGAGCAGTTGATGAAAGCCAGGGTGCCTGTCTACGACGAGTTCTTTGCCACCTCACTGATCACTGACGATAATGGGTGCTGCGGAGTTGTGGCCATGGAGTTGGCTACCGGAAAGGTCTACCCGATCAGCGCCAAAGCCGTGATCCTGGCCACGGGGGGCCTCGGGCGGACATACGAGCCGAGCACGAATGCGCTGATCGTCACCGGCGACGGCATGAGCCTGGCCTACCGGGCCGGCGCGCCGCTCATGGACATGGAGATGGTGCAATTCCACCCCACCACTTTGCCGTCCAACGGCGCGCTGATCACCGAGGCCGCGCGGGGTGAGGGTGCTTATCTGCTGAATGCCAATGGTGAGCGATTCCTCAAGAACTACGATCCTGTAAAGATGGAACTAGGGACCAGAGATGTGATCTCCCGAGCCGAGCAGACGGAGATCAACGAAGGGCGTGGCGTGGATGGCAGCGTCCTCCTTGACTGTACCCATCTGGGCAAGGAGCGTATCCTGAAGAACCTTTCACAAATCTATGAGCTGGCGCTGAGCTTTGCTAATGTAGATATTACCAAGGAGCCTGTCCCGGTCAGACCCGGCATGCACTACCAAATGGGAGGCGTCAGTACCGACATCAACGGGCTGACCCACGTGCCTGGTCTCTACGCAGCGGGAGAATGCGCTTGCGTGAGCGTTCATGGCGCCAACCGGCTGGGCGCAAATTCGCTGTTGGAGACCGTGGTCTACGGCCGTCGGGCTGGCGCAGCAGCTGCCGCGTATGCCCAAGCTACGGCGCCCAGAAAGCTCCCTGAGCAGGCAGCCCGCACCGACGAGCAGCGAGTCGCGGCCATCATGAGGCGCGAAGGACCGGGAGAGAATGCCGCTCTGCTGCGTCTTGAGTTGGGGCGCACAATGCATGATCGTGTTGGGATCTTTCGGACCAAGGCCGGGTTAGAGCAAGCGATCAGCGCTATACGCAATCTGCGAGAGCGATACGAGCATGTCACCGTCGCAGCTAAGGGCCATGTCTTCAACTACGCGCTGCAGAGCGTTTGGGAGCTCGGCTTCATGCTCGATTGCGCCGAGGCCATTGCCGTCAGCGCCCTTCGTCGCGAAGAGAGTCGTGGTGCCCACTACCGTTTGGACTTCCCACACCGCGACGACGCCAACTGGTTGAAGCATACTCTGGCGTTCTGCTCGAGTGAGGGTCCGCGCATCGACTACCGGCCGGTTAGGATCACGAGATGGGAGCCAGAGAGAACGATTTCATAAAGCAGGGAAGCGTTCCGATCACGCGAGTGAAGGCCAGAACACAACGTGCCGTAGTCTCCCCCGTCATTCCGACGAAGGCCGGAATCCAATATGCCACGTCGAGGAGGATCTACTACTGATGAAAGCAACCTTGAAGGTGTGGCGATATGACCCTGAAGTACCGCTAGAGCCTTACTATCAAACGTACACGGTGGATGTCCCAGAGTACGCCACCGTGTTGGATGCACTCCTCAAGGCGCGCGATGAGCAGGACGACGGGCTCAGCTTGCGCTGCTCCTGCCGCAGTGCGATCTGCGGCTCGTGTGGCATGACGATCAACAATCATGCCCAGTTAGCATGCAAGCTTAGGCTGGTCGACGCGATGGAAGGCGGACAGGAAGTGGTCTGCGAGCCGATGCGCAACATGCCGCGGATCAAGGATCTGGTTGTAGACCTCCGGCCCTTCTGGAGCTATGTGGCACGGATAGAGCCCTGGCTGGTCCCGGTTCCGCCACCCGAAGGAAGGGAATATATCGTGCCGAACGAGCGGATGCAGGAGCTGGTGCAAGTGGTGGGCTGCATTATGTGCGGCTGTTGCGTGGCAGATTGCACGGTGACTAGCGTCGATAAGAGTTGGCTGGGGCCAGCCGCTCTGGCGAAGGCCTACCGCTTTGTTGGCGACCCCCGCGATGCCCACAAAGAGCAGCGGCTGCAACACTACAGCATGAAGGGGGGCATCTGGGACTGCACCCACTGTTTCGAGTGTGTCCAGCAGTGTCCCAAGGGTGTGGCTCCCATGGATCAAATCATGATCCTCCGCCGCTTGGCCAACGAAGCGGGGATCACCAATAACGCCGGTTCCCGGCATGGTCGGGCCTTCCAGTCCTCGGTCTACCGGAGTGGGCATCTGAACGAGGCTACGCTACCAGTCATGTCGCTGCTGCCCCACATCGATCAGGTCTTAGGTCTCTTGCCCATCGGCCTGCGCATGCTGCGCGAAGGAAAGATGCCTCCACCCGTACGGAAACCGATCCCGGGAATTGAAAGTGTTAGGCGTGTTTTTCGCCAGTTGGAGGATGACAAATGAGATACGCTTTCTGGCCAGGCTGCGTGGCACTCGGCGCCTGCCCGGAACTATACGTTTCCACGCAAAAGGTGGCCGAGGTGCTGGGGATCCAACTGGAAGAACTGACGAAAGCGTCCTGCACGGGGTCGGGAGTAATCCAAGAACGCAATCCCGAGTTGGGAGATGCACTCAACGCCCGTACTCTGGCCATGGCCGAACAGCTTGGGCTTCCTGTAATGACGATCTGCAGTGTTTGCACTGGGGTGATGAACCAGGCCAATACCCGGTTCAGCCGTCATCCGGACTATCTCGAACGCATCAACCAGTTCTTGGAGCCTGAGCATCTGGGTTATGGCGGAACAGTTGACATCAAGCACCTGCTGTGGATTCTGCTTGAGGACTACGGATTGGACCGGGTCCGGTCGTTCGTGCGCAGGCCCTTGAAGGGAATACGCATTGCACCCTTCTACGGCTGCTACATCCTGAGGCCATCGGCGGTTCTCGGTTACCAAGCCCACCCAAGGCGTTCCAATTACCTTGAGGAGGTTATCCACGCTGTGGGAGCCGAGCCCGTAGACTACTTCGGCAAGAGCAAGTGCTGCGGCTTTCCGATCGTGACGATGAACCTCAAGAACTCGTTGACGATGGCCGGTAACCACGTGCTGGAGGCCAAGACTAAGGGCGCCGATTGTATGGTCACGCCTTGCCCACTTTGTCACTTGAATCTAGACGCCTACCAACCGGAGGCTGCGAAAATCCAAGGGAAAAGACTAGACCTGCCCGTTCTTCATTTGCCGGAATTGCTCTGCCTAGCCTTTGGTTTGCTGCCGCAAGAACTGCGGTTGAACCGCCATGTCGTGTCTACGGACCCTCTACTGTCTCGTCTCTGAACCAACCATCTGGCATGTATCTTGCTAAAACGGCTCCGGCAGGTTTCTGCCAAGGGCTAGCCAGCGAATCAGTCAAAGGAGGGATGGACTTTGCGAGTTGGCAAAGTGATGCTATTCATCGGCATTCTCGTGCTGCTCACGGGTTTGGCGATGACGGCTTGTGGTGGAGCAGCAACAGGAACGCCGACGCCAACTACGGCGTTCAGAACGGCAACGCCGACCATGATGGGGACCCCGGGCGTGGGAGTACCGGGCATCCAGACGCCAGGAGTGGGCACGCCAACCATGGGCACGCCGACCATGACCATGACGCCGTCGCCGACACGAACTAGCACGCCGACAACGGCAGCAGGAGTAACAACGCCGATGGCGGCGCTCACGCCGGCGGCGGGCACCACAGTCGTGGGCGGGACAACTCCCGCGGCAGGTACGGTCGTATCTACAATGACGCCCACGAGGGCACCAACAATGACCGCTACTCCAACTCCCACGTTGACACCAACGATGGCACCAACCACAACCCCATAGGATGAAGTCGACCACACGGTTCAGTGGCCGGGAAGACACACAACCGAAAGGAGCGAGACAAGAGGCAAGAGGAAAACTCCATAGCGCGCGTCTTTATGATTAGCCCGTGGCAGGCCTGTGAACACAAACTCCTCTCCAAAGGGTTTGTGGCCTGGTGCCCATCCGCGACGGGGGCACCAGGTTTCATGAACCCGGCAGGTTGCGAACCTGAAGCGAACTGGGTTACAGATTGCGGCGATCCCTTCCATGCTCCACCGTGAACTGTAACCCGTATTATCATTCTTCGCCTAGACCGGCCCAGTCTCCGTGGTTGTTGACAGACTTCTTCGGGTAGAAGAGCCCGGGCCCGCCTCAGGCGTGGATTAGTGGCCGGGGCGGCGAAATCATTCCGAGAAGGATTGGGATATGGACGCCACATACCAGTCGTTCTCCGAACCACTCCGTAATGCTAGGTGCCGTTTCAACCGCCAACGCCTCGCCTGGGCGAAACACGGACAAGCAGGCGTACGCTACAGGGTAGCCGCGCAACGCCTCCGAAAAGAAGCCCTTCGGCCATACGCCCAAGCAATGGTACGCTTCTTGCAGACGAACTGGTTAGCACTAGCCTGGAAAGGTACCTGGAGATTCAGATGAATGGGAGTGGGGCTGAGGGTGTGATCGTTATCGTGGAGGACGACGAGGGTGTCGCCGAGTTCTTGGAGGCAGTGATCAAGGAGTTTACGGGCAATCGTGCAGTGGTAGTCCCAAATGGAGAGACTGCCCTTTCCGTCATACGCCAGGAAATGCCGCGCGTGGTAATATCGGACGTCATGCTCCCCGGTATGAATGGGATCAACGTCTTTGATGCTCTTCAGTCCAGCGCGGAGACGGCGGGCATACCAGTCATCTTCATCAGTTGTTGTCGGGACTACTGGCGGGAGATCCGCCAGCGAGGAGTGAAGCTCTTCTTGGAGAAACCCTTCACCCTGGATCACCTTCTCTTGGCGCTCGATCAGGCGATGACCTCAGGTCGACCGCATGCCGCATGATATAGCCCTGTTATTGCTCACTACTTGGTTACATTGGGTTTGGAAGTAATCCCAGAGAGCCCCTGCGCTTTCGCAGGGGCTTTTCTTTTGCCCCAGATGCATGAGGAGTCCTTCTTCCCTGCTGGCGCGAAGGACTAGACGCGTCTAGCCTGTATTGGCCTCTAGCGAAAGGGTCACCGGTCATGCTAAGATAGCAGGCGAACGCTCCCTCCATTGCCTCAGTACACTGCTCTAATCGGGGGAATCGCCCATGACCAGGTTCAAGATCCTGTCAGCGTTGGCGCTTGTATGCGCTCTCGTACTGCCCACCGTTGGAGGAGACCACAACATCGTGCGGCTGCAGGCGGCGTCGCCCGCTGCCATCAACGCCGACGACCATTTTGGCGTCGCCTGGATCAACCCACCGGGCACAGTTGCCGGCGAGAAGCGCCTACAGCAGGCGGTAGATCTGGGTGCGCGTTGGGACCGCTTCCCGTTCTATTGGGACCAGTTACAGCCCTCTGCTGGTAAGTCTCCCAACTTGGCTCTGATGGATCCGGTGGTAAACGCCGACTTGGCGCGGGGGATCAGCATTCAGGGCATTCTTCTCAGCGCGCCCAGCTGGGCCTTCAAAAATGGCAAGATCGCGATGGATCAGTGGCGAGACTACGTCTACCAGACCGTGCTGTACTACAAAGACCGTATCCAGTACTGGGAAATCTGGAATGAACCAGACTTGTTGGATGGCAATGGTAAAGGCTTCTTCTGGTGGGGAAGTATCGAGGACTACTACGAGCTGTTGAAAACTGGGTATCAGGCCGTCAAGATGGCCAACCCAAATGCTAAGGTTCTCTTGGCCGGCCTGGCCTTCCCCTACAACAATCTCGAGTTCTTTCCGCGTCTCCTCGACGTCGTTGACAAAGACCCGATGGCAAAGGACAACAACTACTACTTCGATATCCTGCCGCTACATATCTATGGCCGGGTGGCGCCGGTCTACGACCTGCCGATAGGCTATGTGGGTGAGCCGGACTTCGTTGGATTCCACAGCATGATGAAAGCCCATGGATTTGACAAACCCATTTGGATCAACGAGACCGGTGTGCCGGTGTGGGACACCGAATCGGGAAAGAAAGCGCCAGGGCGAGCGACTCAAGACGAGCAGGCGGCTTATATCATTCAGGCCTTCGCCTACGGCCGGGCTGCTGGCGTAGAAAAGATCTTCGTCCACCAGCTTTATGATGATGGTGCTGGCGCAGTAGACCCTCAGAACCGTCTACCAGCCGAGTTCTTTGGCCTTATCTCGAATGCTGGGATTCCCCGGCCAGCCTACAACGCCTACCAGGTAGCCGCCACCTACTTCTCCAATGCGAAGGTTGCCACTCGCGTCAACCTGGATCGCACCGGTTCATCCCTGGTCAAGGGTGTGGAGATCATCTCACTCTACGGCACGCCTTCTGGGAAAGTAACTGTCGCCTGGAATAGCGATCCAGGCATCACGAAGACCGTGCGGGTCGCCGCGTCCACCCCTCAAGCAACGGTGATAGACGAGCTAGGGAAGCAGACCCCGGTTACCGCCTCGGCTGGCGGCTATACCCTAACCCTCGCCCCAGCAACCAACAACAACAACTTCTCTTGCCTCATGCCTTCTGGCTGCCAGCCGAACGATTACATCATTGGTGGGCAGCCGGTGATCTTGGTCGAGGATGACAGGCGAGTGCCTCCAGTGGCCGTAGACGCCCTGCCGTCCGGTGTCAGGGCCCCGTTCTCTGTCACTTGGCGGCTAACTAAGAACGTCAGCGGCCCGGTGACCTTCGACGTGCAATACATGGATACCGCTGTAGGAAGATGGAACGATTGGCTCCAGAACACAAGCGCGACCTCCGCGGTATTCGGCGACACCTGGCCCGCCGCACAGCGGAACCATACCTATCTCTTCCGGGTGCGAGCATGGCAGAATGGCCGATTGGTTGACGGCTATGGATACACTCTTGGGCCGATGGCCAGTACGGTCGTGCTGGGCGGCAAGACCGTCGAGTCGCTGCCAGCGCAACTCTCCTTGCTTCCTCAAGTAGACGCGAAGATCGAGATCGTCTGGCCTCACGAGAACAAGCCGGTCGAACAAGCTGCGCAAGTCAACATTGGCGCATCCCTCTTTCGCCACCAGACTCTTCACGCTATCGGCCCTAGCTGGGACGGGAGCGTAAAACTGTGGCGGGCGCTGAATAATGGGGTGGAAGAGCAGGTCGCCACGGGGACGAGAAGGCTAGTCTCGGCAGCAGGTCTGCAGTTCCCGGCGTGGGACTTCAATGATGTCGACGTCAGTCAGGCGCAGGATCCGTTGAATAAGTACTACTTCCGGCTCAGTGTGGACGGGGCACAAGGCTTCACCAGCATCTGGAGCCACGGCGCAGATGCGCGGACCTTCTTTCCAAAGACCGACGTGCCCACTGGCATAACCTCCGGATTCCCACAAGCCGTGGATGCCAAGGTCGAAGTGGTGTGGCCTCACGATAACCTGCCCGTCGACCAGGCCAGCCAGGTCAATATTGCCGCATATCTCTTTGACCATGGGACCCTCAATTCGGTAAGCACCGAGTTCACGCCGACCGTGAGACTCTGGCGATCGCTCAATAACGGACCTGGCGAGGAGATTGGCCGGGCCGAGAAGGTGATGAAGACCGAAGGGGGCATCACCTTTCCCGTCTGGCAGTTCACCAATATCAACGTCAAGGCGGCGCAGGATCCAGTAAACAAGTACTACTTCCGGCTAACGGTCGATGGTATCCCGACTTACAGTAACATCTGGTGCCACGGCGAGGATGGCCGAACCTATTTCCCTAATTCGGATGTGCCCACGAGCGCGGACGAGTAATACTAGATACCGGGTTTCTATTCCCTCGTTGGCACGGTTCTCGCAGTGTTGATCGCTGTTGAAGGGATGCTTCCGGTCCTACCAGTGTTGACCTTGACGACAACTTACCCAGTAGCAGCCAGATCCGAGAAGGATCTGTGTCGAAATCCACTTGCCAGCATCGGCATGTCGACAGTGCTCATCTTGGGACGACGTGAAAGAGGGGAGCCGCAAGGTGGAGAAAGTGATGATTATCGACGACGATCTGGATGTATCGCAGATCGTAGGAGAAGTGTTGGCAGACCGTGGCTACGAGCCGGTAGTGATCAACGAGACTGAGGGCCGCGCCAAGTTGATTAGGGATCGGATCGCGGAAGAGAACCCCAGCGTCGTCCTGCTCGACCTGATGATGCCGGGGCTCGATGGCTTCCAAATCTTGGAGATGCTGCAGAGCGACCCACGAACAGCTGCCGTGCCGGTGATTGTGTTCACCGCAGCCGTTCAGTCGATCGGCGATCTACAGGAGTACTATGGAGCAAGCATCGCCGACTTCATCACGAAACCGTTTGACTTCGATAGCTTGCTAGAGAAGGTCAGTCGTGCCTCGCGGCGCGTTTCGGAGGTGGACGGAAGCGGACTCTCAAAAGGCCTTTGACGTCTTCAAGCGCGGTCTTCACGATCTTCACTCTAGTATCTGGATCCTCGACCCATTCTACAGGTATCTCCTTAATCCGGAAGCCCCGTTTTTCGGCGAGAATGAGTAGCTCGCTGTCGAAGAACCAGGCCTGATCCTTGATCAGGGGGACCAGTTCCTCTACCGATCTCCGCGTCAATCCCTTGAAGCCGCATTGAGCATCAGAGAAGCGCGTAAAGAACATCGCTTTCACCATGATATTGTAGCAGCGCGAGATGAACTCTCTCTTCAGGGAGCGGGTCGTGCGTGAGCCCGACATCAGTCGCGATCCGACGGCGACATCATAGCCCCCGGCGAGCGAGTCGATCATCTCAGGCAGAGCCTCCAAGCCGGTGGAGAGGTCGACATCCATGTAGCAGACGATATCGGCCCTGCTTTCCGTCCATGCCTTACGCAGGGCCCGGCCCCGCCCTTTCTGATCAAGGTGGATGTAGCGCACGTCGGGGAACTGCTCGGCCAGATCCCGGGCGATACTCAGAGTCTGGTCTGTGGAGGCGTTATCGGCGATGACGATGTTCCAAAGATAGGGGAACTTCTCCTTCTGGAGGAAAGTACGCAGAGTGTTTACGCTGCGGGCCAGGTCGCGCTCCTCGTTGTAGACAGGGATGACCACGTCAACAGTTCTCAAGCCATGTTCCGTTCGCTCCGGTGGTGTTGCGTCTCTGTCCACGTCAGTCTCTATCCCCTTTTCTGAACCCAATCGCCTGTTCGTAGACCGAGAGATACTTCACTGCGGAGGCCGACCAACTGTAGTCGGCGGTCATCCCTCTCTTCTGCAAGGTGCGCCAAGTATCCTTGTAGCGGTAATTCTCTACTGCTCGGACGATAGCCGTGTACAATGCCCAATGGTTGTATGGTTCAAAAACAAACCCGGTGCCTTCTCCCGTGGTGGGGTCGAAATCCTTTACTGTATCAGCGAGCCCTCCCGTGTTGCGAACCACAGGAACACTGCCGTAGCGAAAAGCGATCAGCTGGCCTAGGCCACATGGTTCATACCGCGAAGGCATTAAGAACATGTCGGAGCCGGCGTAGATCTTCTGGGCCAGTGCGGCGTTGAACGTGAGGAAGACCGCTGCCTGGCTGGGGAAGCGCTGAGCTACCCGAGCGAACATATCGTGGTAGTGCTGGTCTCCGGTTCCCAGCAGCACGAATTGCACGGAGTTGAAGGCCAGCATCGGATCGATCATCTCACCGAGGATGTCGAAGCCCTTTTGGTCGGCCAGACGCGAAATGACACCGATCAAAGGCACCCGAGGGTCCACGGTCAGGTTGGCTTCTCTCTGCAGCGCAAGCTTGTTTTCCACGCGCCGATCGAGGGTGTCCAAATCGTAGTTCGCAGCGATGTAGCGGTCGACGCGCGGGTCCATTTCTTCGTAGTCGACGCCATTGAGGATCCCAAAGAGCCGATCCTTGCGGTCGCGCAGCACGGGGTCCAGTTTCTCTCCGTACTCGGGGCTAAGGATCTCTTGGGCGTACCTTTCGCTAACCGTAGTGATCACGTCGGCAAACAAAATGCCCCGGCCCATTAGGTCTACGGCGTTCGCGAGTTCGCTAAGTTGGGGGTAAACAAAGCCGTATTCGTCTATGCCGGCGATTTCGAGGATGCGATAACCAAAAACGCCTTGATAGGCTAGGTTATGTATGCTATAGACAGTGGCCGTGTTCTGGAAGAAGGGGTCGTCTTTGTAGATGGTCTTCATCCAATTGGGAACGATCGCCGTGTGCCAGTCATTGCAGTGAATAATATCAGGCTGCCAGCCTAGCCTCTTGACCATCTCGACAGTGGCCCGGCAGAACAGAATGAACCGTTCACCGTCGTCCTGGTAGCCGTAGATCCCCTCTCGGTTGTAGTACTTGTCTGAGTTGACCATATAGACAGGTACATTGACGCCGATTCTACCTTGGAGGATACTCACCTGTTCGGTGACACTGTCCATCGGCACATCCAAACTATCGATTACCGTAGTGAGGTCGAATTTGGCCGGGTCAATACGTCCATAGCGGGGCATCGCCACACGGATGTCATGTCGCAGGGCCTCGATGGCTTTGGGCAAGGCCCCGGCTACGTCGGCCAAACCACCTGTTTTGGCGAAAGGCACCACTTCGGCTGACAAGAACAAGATTCTCAGCGGTCTATCCATACAACTCCTTCTAGGACAGAGGCGCCATGTTACGCACTCGATCTCATACTCATATGAAGGTGGGAACGGGTGTCCGCGGGATCAAGCCCAGGCGTCGAGGCTGCAGTTGATCGCGAAGGGTTTTTCGACTCTCGCTCTCCCAACCCTAACCCCGCCGTTAGAGCTTGCTAATCACCTCTTTGCTAATTGCGCGCAACGTGTCGAAGACACCTTGGCCTTTCACCGCCACGGCCTCGAAGTGAGACCTCTTCAACGGGTTGATCATCGCATTGAGCACGGGAATTGGCAGCGCGCTTGGTAGGTCGCGTTTGTTATACTGGATCACCAGTGGCAGGTCGGCAAGCTGCCGTCCTTGCGCAGAGACTACCCGCTGCAGTTCCTTGATGCTTGCCACGTTGTCCTGCAACCGCGACCGGTTCGAATCGGCGACGAAAACGATGCCATCGGAGCCATTGAGAACGGCAACGCGCGTCTTCTCATAGATGATCTGGCCGGGGACGGTATAAAGATGAAAGCGTGTGCGAAAGCCGGCCACGGTGCCGAGGTCTAGGGGAAGAAAATCGAAGAAGATCGTCCGCTCCGTTTCGGTGGCGATGGAGAGGAGTTCTCCCTTGACCTCCTTAGGCGCCTGGCTGTGGATGTACTCAATGTTGGTCGTCTTACCACAGAAGCCGGGGCCATAGTAGACGATCTTGCAGTGGATCTCGCGGGAAGCTACGTTTATCAGCGCCAAGTGGCCACCCCGGTCCTATGAATCACGGAAAAGGGCATCGATCTTGTGCTCTACCGACGTCGTCACATCCTTCTTCGCCAAGAGCTGCTGGGCTTCGCTGTGGGAGCGCACTTGCTGAAGGATTGTGACCAGTTCTTGCGCAGTCTCTTTCGCCAGCACCTTGACCAGTCCCAGATAGGCACGCTGATCGAAGATGATGGAGAGGAGCCATTGTTCTTCGACCAAAGTGGTAATCACGTGCTGTTCGTTTCCTTGTTGGAAAAGGACGTGGAAATCCTCCTCGTTCAGTGCCTTGGCCAGCTCCCTCGCTGAGGCAAACGTACCGGCAACCAGAGCGCCGAGGATTACCAGGTCACATTGGGGTACCTTTCCCTTGGTAGCGATGAGCTGGCCGCTGCGGTCCAGAACCATGCCAAAATTCGCATGAGCGTCGAATAGGAGCTTCTCTAGGAGGGTTTCAATATCGGCAAGCTCTCGCTCGGAGACAACCAGCGTAGTCAGGCGTTCATCTGCCATTCTCCATGCCTCTCCAATCCGGGCGATACTGACTGATTATACATCATTATCACGATGATGCAAAGGCAAGTGGATCACTCTGGCCTCGCCCAACGGTACTACCTCCTACTAGGACAAACTGTTTGATGTTGACCCCCATGGGCAATTGCTCTATGATCGTTCCACCTTGTTGCGTGGGATTTGACCGTGCTTGCTGGGCGTGTGCTCGCTGAGCTTCGAGGCATTGTTGGTCCGGGGGGAATGTTGGCTTCTCCGGGGGATCTCCTGGCCTACGAGTATGACGCGGCGCTAGAGAGGGCAATGCCAGACGTCGTCGTCCTACCGACGTCTACCGAGCAGGTGGCCGCCGTGGTGCGACTGGCAAATCGGGAAGGGCTGCCTTTCGTGCCAAGGGGAGCTGGCACGAACCTCAGCGGTGGTAGCGTGCCGATCAAAGGTGGCATCGTCATCGCTTTGTCGCGAATGAACCGAATTTTGGAGATCGATATTCCCAACGAACGGGCGGTGGTGGAGCCTGGCGTGGTGAACTTAGACCTCTCGATGGCATTAGCTCCTCACGGCTACTACTATGCACCCGATCCGGCTAGCCAAAAGGTTTCCACGATCGGCGGGAACGTGGCCGAGAACGCCGGGGGCCCGCATTGCCTGAGGTATGGCGTTACTACAAACCATGTCTTGGGACTAGAGGTTGTTCTGCCCGATGGCGAGGTGATCGAGACTGGTGGAAAGGCGATCGATCCACCGGGATACGATCTGACCGGGCTTTTCGTGGGGTCGGAGGGGACCCTGGGCATTGTCACTAAAGTCATCGTGCGCATCCTCCCATTGCCAGAGGCGGTGAAGACGCTTCTCGCCATCTTTGACACCATCGAGGATGCCAGTCGCTCCGTGTCGGCGATTATTGCCGCTGGCCTGGTACCTGCCACTCTCGAAATGATGGACAAGCACATGATTGCTGCAGTGGAGGCGTCACTGCGCTCCGGATTCCCCATCGATGCAGAAGCGGTGCTGATCATTGAGCTGGACGGACTGCGGGATGAACTGGATAGGCAGGCCAACCGGATCATTGCCATTTGCCAGGAGCACAACGTGCGAGAGGTGAAAGCTGCGGCCTCCGAAGCAGAAAGGAACCTGCTTTGGGCTGGCCGTCGCGGGGCGTTCGGCGCTATTGCCAGGGTGTCGCCGAGCTACCTTGTGCTCGACGGCACCGTACCCCGTACCAGCCTGCCAGAGGCTCTGCAGCGCGCCGCTGAGATCGGACGGCGGCACGGTTTTGTCGTCCACAATGTCTTCCACGCTGGGGATGGCAACCTGCATCCGTTGATTCCCTACGATGGTCGCGACCCCGAGCAGAAGAAACGTGCCGTCCAAGCAGGTATGGAGATCCTTGAGACTTGCGCAGCCCTCGGCGGCACCATCAGCGGAGAGCATGGCATTGGGCTGGAGAAGATCAAGGCGATGCCTCTCGTCTTTCAGCCCGCCGACCTAATAACAATGAGGCAGATCAAGCATACCTTTGACCCGGACAATTTGTGCAATCCCGGAAAGGTTCTTCCTGCCGCAGACGCAGCAGCGAAGACGAACTCTGCCCATGGTTGATTACCCGATCATGGCTAGAGATCTAGCTAGCATTGTCGGTGCGCCTCAGGTGACGAGTACGCTAGAGGAGCTTGCTGCCTGGGCCGTCGATGGTCAGGTACCCGGCCTCGCTGTCTTTCCTAGGGGGCTAGAAGAGGTAGAGCGGGTCGTTACCTGTGCGGAGCGGCAAGGGGCAGCGATCGTCCCCCGAGGCGCCGGTACCCGGATGGCTATGGGCAGTCCCCCTCGCCGGGTCGACTTAATAGTGGGCACCAAACGCCTAGACCGCATCGTGGATCTGGACGCGGATAATCTGACGATCACCGCCCAGGCTGGGGTCACCCTAGAACAGGCGCAAGCGGTCCTCGCCGCTCACGGCCAGACCTTGCCGCTGGACCCGCCGTTTCCATTCTCCACCCTAGGCGGCGTCATTGCCACCAATGCCAGCGGGCCAAAGCGGCTGGCCTACGGCGCTCCTCGCGATCTTGTGCTGGGTCTGAAGGCAGTGCTGGCCGATGGCCGGCTGGTCTCACCCGGCGGGAAAGTCGTGAAGAACGTTGCAGGCTACGATATGGGGAAGCTTTTCATCGGCTCGATAGGAACGCTCGGGTTCCTGGTAGAAGTGACTCTGCGCACGGTGCCCACGCCAGAAGCCGAACGGATGCTCGTGGCTTCGTTTGGGAGTCTCTCCCAAGCTTTGGAGGTCTCCGGCCATCTTCTACGCTCGGCGCTGCGCCCCGCGGCCGCAGCTGTTCTCAGCGATCAGGCCTCCAATCGGTTGCCAGATGGGGTCACTGAAAGCTTGCCGAAGACGGGGTACCTGTTGTTTCTTTCGGCGGCAGGCTCCACTGAAGCTACCGCTAGGCAAATGGAGGGCTTCCGTCGCCAGTGTGGCGACGCCGGAGCGGCAGAGATGACCGAACCAGCGGGCGGCAGATTGACTGCTGTGTGGACGGCGATTGGCGCGCTGCAGATGGGGATTCCGATCTACGAAAGTGCTACTGTCTGTCGTGTGGGGGTGCCTATTTCTGCCTTGGGAAGGACGCTGGAGGCGGTTGAAAGGCTGGTCTCCGCTGCTGGGCTGCGTCTCTCCATGCTCGCCTACACTGGTGTCGGGGTAGCGTACTGCTCGCTGACTTCTGCGGAGCCGGTTCTGGCTTGTCTTGACCGCTTCGTACGTGCTCTCACTGACTTATCGACGATTAGCCAACAGGCAGGTGGGCGAATGGTAATCCAAAGCGCGCCGCTGGAGGTCAAGCAGCGGGTCGACGTTTGGGGCAGACCTGGCAGCGATTTTCGCCTGATGCAAGGACTAAAGAGAAAGCTCGACCCCAAGGGAATCTTCAACCCGGGGCGCTTCATAGGAGCCATTTGACCAATGGCGGCCACAAACCCGGTCTTCGATCAGGCTGCCTGTGATGAGGCGGCGAAATGTAACCGCTGCGGCTTCTGCCAGTCAGCATGTCCGGTCTATAGGATCATGGGAGTGGAAACCGCCGCTGCCCGTGGCCACCACGCCCAGGCGCGGGCGGTCATCGAGGGTCGGATAGGCCTGACGTCGGATATGGAGGCGCCTTTTTCGGAATGCCTCCTCTGCCGGGCCTGTACCGCAAGTTGTTTTCCCGAGATCAAGACAGACAAGGTAGTAGTGGCGGCGCGTGCGGCGTACCGGCGGCACGGCCACGCGGCCGCTTGGGAGGACTTCATCTTCCGGAAGCTTCTACCAGATCCAGACCGCTTGGGTCGGTACGTCCGTGGAGCGGCCCTTGGGAGACGGGTGGGTGTAATTCGTCTGGCGAAGTCACTAGGGATCCTAGGCTGGATTGGGAAGGACCTCGGTCACGCAGCGTCGTTGGTCGAGGAAATCCCAACCCGTTTCCTGCGCGATAGGCTAACCACCATTCGTTTGGCCCCGGCGAAGCCGCGCTACAGGGTGGCCTACTTTGTCTCGTGCGGCTACAACTTTGCTCTGCCGTCGGTGGGCCTGGCCAGTCTGCGGGTCTTGGTCGCTGCCGGTTGTGAGGTGACGGTACCTCGGAACGTCTGCTGCGGTTTGCCAGCCTACACCTACGGGGACATTGAGGCAGCGCGGCAGATGGCGAAGATAAATATTGACGCTCTCACCGGTGGCGATTTCGACGCTCTGGTCACCGACTGCGCAAGCTGCGGATCTTTTCTGAAGGAGTATCCTAGCCTCTGCGATGGTGGCACGAGCGGCAAACAGGCCGCTGCTCTTTCGGCCAAGGTGCAAGACATCAACGAGTTTCTCATCTCGCTGGACCTTCCTGACCAGAGTGGTTACCAACCATCGGCAAAGGTTACCTACCACGAACCGTGCCACCTAAGCCGGTACCAGAAGATCTCCGCACCCCCTCGCCAGCTGCTGAAGGGGATCGCCGGACTAGAATTCCGAGAGCTACCGGAAGCAGACTGGTGCTGCGGCGGTGCTGGCAGCTACAACCTGACCCACTACGATCTCTCTATGAGGATCCTCGACCGGAAGATGAGTCACATCGCGCGGACCGGCGCCGAAATCCTGGCGACGAGTTGCCCGGCCTGTCACATTCAGCTTGCCCACGGCGCGCGCCGTCACGGTCTCCCGATACAGGTGGCACATATCACCCAGGTGCTCGACAAAGCCCTAGGTGCCCAACCAACGTAAGGTGGGGGTTTACCCCATCCCCGGTTCGATTGGATGTAGGGGTGGGCGTCTGGCTGCACGCGGGGATGTTGGTGTAGGGGCTGCCGTCCCTGGCAGCCCTTGCCGCGACAGCGGCATCCTTGGCCGTGTGGATAGGGGTACGCCGCAATCGCGGCAACGCCTGGCACGGAGTTCGGACGCTACATCACCGGCGACCCGGCGTTCAGGGTCGTCTCGCCGGCCCTGGGGTGCGGTAGGGAAGAGCCCCGCAGTATCGCTGCCGATTCTAGCTCGAACTGACTCTGCCTAGGGGAGAAGGAGGGAAACAGCCCTTGCCCAGAATACGGGCGCTCGGTAGATGGTGGCCCGCCGTTCTCATCGTGGCGCTGACCGTGCCGGCCCTAATGCCGTTGTGGCAGCCCGGTCTCCAGCAAACTGACGACGGGATGCATCATCTCTTCCGCCTGTTCAATCTCGATTTGGCGCTACGCTCGGGATATTGGGGAACACGGTGGTTCGCGGAGGAAGGATTCGGTTATGGCTTCCCCGTGCTCAACTTCTACGCCCCGCTGGGATACTACATCGGGTTGGTCTTTCATCTCCTCGGCGCGGGCTTCGCTACCAGCTTGGAGCTAGCCCTGGCCTCCGGTCTAGTCGTCGCCGCACTGGCGATGTATGCCTTTGCCCGCCGATTGCTAGGCTCAGCGGGCGGAGCCCTCGCCGCCGTCGCCTACACTTGGGCACCCTATCACTTGGCCGATGCCTGGACACGGGGAGCGCTAGGCGAGCACTGGGCTCTGGTCTGGCTGCCGCTCCTCCTCCTTGCTCTCCTGAACATTGCCCGGGCCAAAGGGAAGGAAAGACTATGGCCGGCGTTTTGGGGTGGCATTGTCCTAGCCGCACTAGTGCTGACCCACAACCTGACCATCGTACTTGCCGCGCCAGCGCTGGTGGGCTGGGGTCTCTTCCTCCTTTTCGTCGAGGTGCACGGGCCGCGGAGCCGCCGTCGATGCGTGGGTGCCTGTGCCTTGATGGGGTTGTTGGGCATGAGCATCAGCGCTGCCTTCTGGCTGCCGGCCCTGACTGAACTGAAGTACGTCTGGGCCTCGCAAGTGCCCATCACCTTTGAAGACTGGGCACGAGGACTGGCACCTCCCCAAGACCTTGTCGCAGAGACCTGGGTTCACCTTTACACCTTCGCTCAGCAGCCACGCGTCTTGCACGCGCTCGGTCAGGCTCAAGTAGTCGTGATGGTGATCGGTCTCGCTACCGGTGCCGCTCGCTGGCGCCATCTAGACCGCCCGGTGCGCCTGGCTTTGCCACTCTTCCTATCGCTAGCCCTGCTGGCGCTTCTTCTTCAGTCATACTGGTCTCGGTTCTTGTGGCAGGCGCTACCCGGATTGCTCTTCCTCCAATTCCCGTGGCGCTGGCAGGCAATCTCCGCCTTGAACATGGCCCTGATCAGCGGCTACGCCGTCTACCTCGTGAAGGCGCCGAAGAAGGGGGTCATCGGTGATCTTACGGCGGAAGCGCCATCCTCAAATGCGCTCCGCGAATCCGGGCCATCTACGAAGGCGGTCCCCGAATACGCGAATGAGGGCGTCCGCCATGATCTTCTTTCCCTCTGGGACAAGGTCAGGGCAAGGGCATACCCCATCTTCACTCCAACCATCCTGACGTTCGTCTTGGCCGCGGTCCTCATCAGCGGTGCGCTACCGCGGTTGCCCTGGGAGCAAGCTAAGATTCCTACAACCGACGTACCTATCAGCGACGAGAACGTCGGCCTGCAGAGCATGGCCAGCTATGACTACGGACGTGGCCTATGGCTGCGTCAGTATGGCGAACCGTGGATGTTTGAATACATGCCGCAGTGGGCGCAGGCCCTTCGCTCTGAGTTCTTTGTCTCGGCCGGCCCGACCGCTGGGGAAGAACCGTCCCTGACGGTGAAAGTGACCATGGGGGACCAAGATCCTCTGACGAAGCGTTTCCAAGTCGAAGCTCCCGCATCGTGGACATTGCAATTGCACCAGTTCTACTTCCCGGGCTGGCAGGCTTCTATCGACGGCCAAGTGGTGGAAACGCATCCCGCTGGTCCCCTGGGATTGGTCAGCGTGGAGGTCCCGGCCGGCGCACACGAGGTGGTTTTCCATTTTGGGACGAGCTCGGTGCGCCGCGTGGGCTGGGCGGTCAGTCTTGCCGGCATCGGCCTTTTCCTCGTGGGTTTGTTGTGGTTGCGCCGTTGGCGCTGGCTGATCGGTCCCCTGGTCCTCGCGCTGATCTTTGCCTGGCTGGCCGTGCGAGAGCGCCAAGCGAATCCTTCAGACTATGTTCCTCAGGCGGCCACAGCCAACTTCGGTGGGGAAGCGGAGCTTGTCGGTTTCCATAGCTCATTGGAGCAGCTGAAACCAGGACAGGAAGCCATGGTTACCCTAGACTGGCTGGCATTGCGCCGACCCGCCACCGACTACAAGGTCTTCGTCCACCTCGTCGACGGCAATGGTCAGCTTTGCGCGCAGCAGGACGGCGAACCCGGTTTCTTCTTTTCGCCCACCAGCCGCTGGCAGCGCGGAGAGATCGTGGAAGACCAACACGTTCTCCCGGTCGACGGTCCACTCCCACCCGGCCACTACCAGCTTCGCGTCGGCCTCTATGACCCGGTGGCCGGAACCCGCCTGCCGATCCTCGGTCCCGATGGGACGCCAGGCGACAACGAGATCTTGCTCGCCGAATTCGATGTCAAGTGACAAGAGGCTAGCGCATCAGGACCAGATCCGCCATGACGTAGCGATGGTCGGACACTTGATAGGCGCCCGGATTTTTGGCTCGGGAACTACAGCGTGACCGCTGGCCAGACCTCCGCACCCCCGCTGAAGCTGGCGGTAAAGACCTTGGCGGGATCGATTGTTTCCTCGACGTTGGGCACCTTTTTACCAGCGACGCTACCAAAGCCCGGGGGCACGTAGAGAGTGAAGTCCAGTGGCTTCGCCTCACCGTCCGCCACCTTAGTCATGTATCGGCTGATCGCTTCTGGGTCCGGCTGGCTTCGAATCGGGCCGGCATATAGCCCGTCGTTTTGGGTGAGGTCGGCGTAGCGGAAGGCGCTGCCGAAGAGTCCCCAGCAATCGATCGTGGCTGGAAAGCCGGCTCCGTACAATTGAACGCCTAGCCGCAGGTACGAGGCGAACTGGAAGCTTGGCCATTTCCCTTTCCCCCACGTCAGCGTCGGCAGGAAAGGATCCGGCGATTCGACCTCCGACTGGGACATCCGATACGCGGCGAGGCAGTTGGCACCCACCAGGAAATCTCTGAACAGAGTCTCGCCGCTCGGGTTCCATGACGCGTCGCTCCATTTCAGCATAGCGGCAGTCGCCACGAAAGACCCGTGCAGTGCACCGGCCAGACCATTTC